>ORJL010229430.1_pt1 | contig 24131 bp, 27 predicted proteins | sample 1779941 | NCBI WGS metagenome assembly ORJL01 (sample SAMEA104232317, study PRJEB22302) | groundwater metagenome | biome: forest; feature: aquifer; material: groundwater | place: USA | collected 2011-08-07 | depth 5.8 m
CGCTTCTTCCACCAAACGGATGATGCCGGCCAGCAGCGTATGGCTGCCAACGCCCGTGGCACGGCAGCGCAGCAAGCCGTCGCCGTTGATGGTCGCGGCGAAAACCTTGTCGCCCGCGACTTTTGTCACCGGCAGGCTCTCGCCGGTGAGCATGGCTTCGTTGGCCGATGAAGTCCCGTCGACGACCTCGCCGTCCACCGGCATCGCTTCGCCGGAACGGACCACGAAAACGTCACCCGGAATCAGCGTCGCCACCGCGACGTCAACCAGCTTTCCATCACGCTCGATGCGCGCCGTTTGCGGCTGCAGCTTGGCCAGCGCCTCGATCGCGGCCGAGGTCTTGGCCTTGGCGCGCGCTTCGAGGATCTTGCCCAGCAGCACCAGCGTGATGACCGTCGCCGAGGCTTCGTAATAGACATGATGGTGGTGCAGATCGGCCAGCGTGACGACCAGGCTGTAGGCCCAGGCCATGGTCGTGCCCAGGGCGACGAGCACGTCCATGTTGCCGGCACCGCCACGGATCGCGTTGAAGCCGCCGACATAGAAGCGCCAGCCGATCCAGAACTGCACCGGCGTCGCGAGCAGCAGTTGCAGCCAGCGCGGCAGCACGTCGTCATGGGCCGCAGCACTTCCATTGGAGCCGAACATGAAGGCCATCTGCGCCACCAGCGGCAGGGTCAGCGCGGCCGAGATCCAGAAGCGGCGCAGCTCCTCGTGATACACGGCGAGCTTGCGCGCCTTTTCCTCGGCGCGCGTGTCGCTGCTGGAAATGCTGGCCGTGAAACCGGTCTTGACCACGGTCGCCACCAGCTGCTCGGGATCGGCCAGGCCGGGCACGTAGCGGATGTGGGCCCTCTCGGCGGCCAGATTGACCGCCGCCTCGACGCCTTCCAGCTTGTTCAACTGCTTCTCGATGCGCATCGCGCAGGCGGCGCAGGTCATGCCGCCGATGGCCAGATCGAGCGTGGCCGGCGGCACCTCGAAACCCGTCTTGCGGATGGTCTCGACCAACTTCGCCGCGGTGGTGCCGGCCGACGCATAGCGTATCGTCGCGCGCTCGGTGGCGAAATTCACCGCCGCTTCGACGCCCGGCAATTTGTTCAACTGCTTCTCGATGCGCATGGCGCAGGCGGCGCAGGTCATGCCTGCCAGGGGCAGTTCGAGCGCCTGCTTTTCTTCGTTGGTGCTTGCGTTCATGTGGGTCACTCCATTCAGGCCGCCAGCGCGGCTGGAAGTTTCATGAAGCGAAGTCTAAACTCCGTACTTAAGTACAGAGTCAAGGGGCTTTTGATGAAAAGTTCAGAACAGACGTTCACGATCGGCAAGCTGGCGAAAGAAGCCGGAGTCGGGGTCGAAACCGTGCGCTACTACCAGCGCCGCGGACTGCTCGCCGAGCCACCGGCGGCCTCCGGCTATCGCCGCTACGACGCGCTGCATCTCGAGCGGTTGAACTTCATCAAGCGCGCCCAGGGCGTCGGCTTCACACTGGAGGAAATCGCCGAGCTGATGACGCTCAACGACACCCGCGACCATCGTCTGGCGCGCAGCCTGGCCAGCGAGAAGATACGCAACATCGAGCTGCGCATCGAGCAGCTGAACAAGGTGGCCGACGCGCTGCGCCAACTCGTGCATCGTTGCGAATGCGGCGGCCAGGACATGCCCTGCCCGATTATTCGCATGGCGCTGACGCCCTGAGCCAGCCTCTCAAACGTGGCAGACCACGCCCTGCCACAGCTTTCCGCCCAGGGTTGCGGCATTGACCAGGCCATACACGCCGAAACCCAGTACCAGCAGGCCGGAGCCGAGTCGCAGCGCGCGCCCCTGGATCACGTTGCGAAAGCGCGCCAGCAGCAATCCGGCGAGCATCAGATTGGGCAGCGTGCCGAGGCCGAAGGCCAGCAGCGTCGCCGCGCCGCGGGTCGCGCTGCCGGTGAGCAAGGCCATCGCCAGCACGCTGTAGACCAGGCCGCAGGGCAGCCAGCCCCAGAGCAGGCCGAGCGGAAAGGCCTGTGCCGGACCGCGCACCGGCAGGAAGCGTTTGGTCGCGGGCTGGATGCGGCGCCACAGCCACTGCCCGGCGCGTTCGGTGAAAGCCAGCGCTCCAGTGATTCCGGTCAGATAGAGGCCGAGCGCAATCATCATCAGATTGGCGGCGATATACAGCGTCAGTTGCATCGGCAAGGCATTGTTGAGCAACAGGCCGAGGCTGCCCAGCGCACCCATCATGGCGCCGGCAATGGCATAACTACTGATGCGTCCGAGGTTGTATGAAAGATGGATGATCCAGGATGGCCCGCCAGTAGCGACCTTGCCGGGCATCTGCAAACTGAGCGCGGAGACGATGCCGCCACACATGCCGGCGCAATGCACGCCGCCGAGCAGGCCGATCAGGAATACCGCGAGAAAACCGCTGTCAGGCACCGCGGCGGCTTAGATGACCTTGGAATAGCGAACGCGTTCGCGGTCGGTGCGCAGGTAGAGGTCGAAGGCCATGGCGATGCCGCGCACCAGCAGGCGGCCGCGCGGCTGGACGCTGATCCACTGGTCGTCGATGGTCAGCAGCCCACCCTTTTCCATCTCGCGCAGGTCGTCGAGTTCAGCGGCGAAGTAGGACTTGAAGTCGATCAGGTGGGCGATCTCGATCGACTCGATCGAAAGCTCGAAGTGGCACATCAGCGCCTGGATGATGCTGCGGCGCAGGAGGTCGTCCGCATTCAGTTCGATGCCGCGGAAAATCGGCAGCACGCCCTGGTCGAGGCTGTCGTAGTACTCGTCGAGCGTGCGCACGTTCTGGCAATAGCTGGGACCGACCTTGCCGATGGCGGACACGCCGAAGGCCATCAGGTCGGCTTCGGCATGCGTCGAATAACCCTGGAAATTGCGATGCAGGCGCCCTTGGCGCTGCGCCACGGCGAGTTCGTCGTTGGGCTTGGCGAAGTGATCCATGCCGATGAAAACATAGCCTGCCTCGGTCAGGCGACGGATCGCCAATTGCAGGATCTGCAGGCGGGCATCCGGCGACGGCAGGTCAGCCTCGCTGATGCGCCGCTGTGGCTTGGCCAGACTCGGCAGATGGGCATAGTTGTAGATCGACAAACGATCCGGGTCGAGCTTGAGTACCTCGTCCAGCGTATGGTTGAAACTGATCACGTTCTGCTTGGGCAGGCCGTAGATGAGATCCACCGAGATGCCCTTGAAACCGAACTCGCGCGCCGAATCGATTACCAGCTTGGTCTCTTCAAGGCTTTGCACCCGATTCACGGCGACCTGCACTTCGGGCGAAAAATCCTGCACGCCGACACTCATGCGGTTGAAACCGAGTTCGCCAAGCAGCTTCACCGTTTCGCGGTCGACTTTGCGCGGATCGACCTCGATCGAGTACTCGCCGCCGGGCAGCAGGCGGAAATGCTTGCGGATGATCTCCATCAGCCGACGCATTTCGTCGCTGCTGAGGAAGGTCGGAGTGCCGCCGCCGAAATGCAACTGCACCACATCGCGACTGCCGTCCAGCGCCGCCTCCTGCATGGCGATTTCCTTGCCCAGGTACTTGATGTACTTGGCCGAACGCCCGTGGTCCTTGGTGATGATCTTGTTGCAGGCGCAGTAGTAGCAGATGGTGTTGCAGAACGGGATGTGCACGTATAATGACAGAGGTCGTCCAATGCCGCCTATGGTCCGTTTCCCGAGCCAGCGCATGTAGTCGTCCGCGCCGAAGGCCTCGACAAAGCGATCAGCGGTCGGATACGAGGTGTATCGCGGACCATTGACGTCAAAGCACCGAATGACCTGCGGGTCGAAAATGAGTTCCTGATAGTCCATTTGCGAAGTGTGGGAAATTGCGGCATTGGAGGCGAAAAAGTGCCTGTATATAGAATGCCTCAAACGCGAATAAGTTGCATTGATAAAGATCAAAAGGAGCGCCCTTAGCAGGGCAGGTCAGCTACAGTGCATGCAAATGTCAAGCAAAACGTCGTCCCGCTGATCACGCCCGGACTCAAGGTTGCCTGTTCGCAGTGCAATCTGCGCGAGCTGTGCCTGCCCTTCGGTCTTTCCGAAGAAGACATGGCCCGCCTCGACACCCTGATCGGCGGCGGGCGCAAGCTGAAGCGTGGCCACCACCTGTATCGGGCCGGCGATCCCTTCGAGTTCATCTTCGCGGTCAAGGCCGGTTTCTTCAAGACCGACGTGCTTACCGAAGACGGCCGCGATCAAGTCACCGGGTTCCAGATGGCGGGCGAAATTCTCGGCATGGACGGCATCAGCACCGAGGTCCATACCTGCAATGCCGTGGCGCTGGAGGACAGCGAAGTCTGCCTGATCCCTTTCACCGAGCTGGAAGTGCTTTCCAGCGAGATACATTCCCTGCAGCACCACCTGCACAAGGTCATGAGCCGCGAGATAGTGCGCGACCATGGTGTAATGATGCTGCTCGGCACCATGCGGGCGGAAGAGCGTTTGGCGGCCTTCTTGCTGAATCTGTCGCAGCGCTTCAGTGCGCGCGGCTATTCGCCGGCCGAGTTCCACCTGCGCATGACGCGTGAGGAAATCGGTTCCTATCTTGGTCTCAAGCTCGAAACCGTGAGCCGTGCCTTTTCGCGCTTCCAGGACGAAGGCTTGATCACGGTGCAGCAGAAACACATACGCATCGTGGATATACCCGGCCTCAAGAAACTGCTCGCCCCGCCCGACGGCCGGATCGCCTAGATCAGCCCCGTCAGGAAACCCGCCGGCCGCCGCATCAGCGCCACCGAGACAATCCAGCCGAATACCGCCATCGACGCCAGCCAGCAGGCAATGCGCATACGGCGCGTGCTCGCGTCGCGCAGAGCGAGCGTACCAAGAATGATGTAAGCAATGACGCCGAACACCTTGGCCGTCACCCAGTCAACGACGAAGGGATACTGCCCGGACATCGCTGCCAGCGACAGGGCAGCCGCCAGCAGCACGGTATCGTTGATATGGGGCAGCACCCGGACCCAACGCAAGGCAAGCAGGGGCGAGTCGCGCATCATCAGGATGCCGCGCACGAAGAAGCCGGCCAGGCTCACGACCACGCTGATCACATGCAGGTACTTGACGGCGAGATACATGGGCTAGCCCGGCTGACCATCCGCCCGCGCGCGCCAGAAGGCGGGGGCGTAACGCCAGGCCCAGATTCCGAAGGCCCCGAGCCACAGCAGCGACGAGAACCACGGCAGCAGGCGTGCGCCCGGCAGGAAGTCCAGTTCGCTGCACACCCGCAGCACCGCCGCACCCTGCATCATGCAGAACGCATACCACATCACGGCATCGGCAGCCACCGGCCGGCCGGAAGGGCCCAGCGTTCCCCGGGAGGCCATGCCCAGCAGCATCGAGGCGAAAAAGCCGATGGTCAATGCGTGCAGCGGCGCCTGTCCTAGCAGGCCGGGCGCCGCCTGCCAGGCGATGCTTTGCACGGCGAACAGGGCAAAGGCCGGCGCCACCCAGGCAAAAGCCACATGCAACACCGACAGCATCCGGTTGCCGATTGCCTGGCGGCTCCACCAGAGCCAGCTCAGCCGGCCCGCGGCAAGCATGGCCGGAATATCAGCCAGCCACGACCAGCGGTACTGCCCGAAAGCCGTGAGGGTGCCATGAACCAGACTGGCAGCCAGCAGTACCCGCAATGCCCAGACCGGCCGGTGCACCACATAGCCGCGCACTGCGGAACCGGTAAAGAAAGGCAGCATGCGATGCGCCACGGTCAGGAAAACCGGCAGCAGGAAACCCCAGACCGCAAGCGAAATGCCGAGCCGCGCCCAGTTGGCGTCTTGCGTCAGGGCAAACCCCAGGAAGGCGCCCAGCGCCGCCACCCCAAGCCAGCTGGCGATGGCGACATAGGTGATGTGCTCGCGCTCGCCAGCCGGGAACAAGGCAATCCGCGTCAGGGTCGTGGCCGCCGCACCCCAGCCGGCGAGGATCAGGATCAGTCCCACGATCAGCAACCCTGGAAGCAGCAAGGCCATCCAGACCAGCAGCCAGCCGCCGGCGAGCAGCAGGAAGGCGGGGATGTAAGCGCGCGGCGGCAGCTCGCCGGCGCCCTGCCAGCGCGGTCCGGCGGTAAGGATGAAGCCGAAAATGAACCAGCTGAATACCCCGCAGGAAGTCAGCAGTGCATGCAGCAGCGATGCCGGCAACAGGGTCAGCAGCGGCCATACCGGGAGCGACCAGAGTCCGGCATAATGCCCCCCTGTTTCCAGCGTCCAGAATGTCATCGCAAGCAAAGCCTGCACGGTACCGCCGCAGAACATCACGCGGTGCGGCGCGGTAAAGAACACTGGCACGTGCATCATGAGCGCCGCGTAGATGATGCGTGACGAGGTTCGACAGACAAGCCAAGGCCACCCCCATGCACGAAACCCGACTCGACATCCCGCAGATTCTTTCCCGCCTGCCACTGTTCCAGGAATTGTCCCCGGAGCAGATTGCCCAGCTCGAGCCCGGCTGCCGCGAGCGGCGACTGGCGAAGGGAGAAATGCTGTTCCAGAAGGGGGACATGCCAAAGGGATTTTTCGTGATCGTCTTCGGCCAGGTCAAGCTGGCTTTTCCCTCTTCCCAGGGCAATGAAAAGGTGATGCAAATCGTGGCGCCGCGCCAGAGCTTCGGCGAAGCCGTCATGTTTCTCAATCGCCCCTGCCCGGTATTCGCCGAAGGCCTGGTCGACAGCCTGCTGTTGCATATCGGCAGCGCGCCGATCTTCGATCTTCTGGAGACCGACGCGCTGTTTGCGCGGCGCATGCTGGCCGGACTTTCGATGCGCTTGCATTCGCTGGTGCAGGATGTCGAAACCTACTCGCTGCGTTCCTCGGCACAGCGCGTGGTCGGCTATTTGCTGCAGCAATGCCCCCACGAAGGTGCCTGCGAGGGCTCTTTCGACATCTCGCTGCCGACCTCGAAACAGGTCATCGCCTCGCGCCTCAACCTGACGCCGGAAACGCTGTCGCGAATCTTTCATGATCTCGCGGTCAATGGCCTGATTGCTGTCAGCGGCAAGCAGATCACCATCAATGATGTAAAGCGTCTGCGCGAATTTGATCTCTGAACATCCGGTAGCGCCGCGCGGCACCGGCCAGGTTCCAGCCCAGCCCCGCGCATGAGGCGGCGAAGGCCAGCCCGGCAAGGCTGGCCAGCGTCGGCACCCAGACCGCCGCCAGCAGCAGCAGCAGGGCCAGCACGTGCAGGCGCAATTGTCCGCTCATGGCCTCGGCCGGAATCATTTTCTTCATGTTGGGTACAGCGGATATCGGCGCACCCAGGCGCTGCAGGTGCAGCCAGTTGAGAAAGGGCGTGATCTTGTACATCATGCCCGTGATGGCCGGAACAAAGACCCCGGCGAAGACCAGCACACCCAGGCAGACGATCGCACGCGGATCGTCGCCGACTCCCGGCTGGAGCAGAACCACCGCGCCGGAAATCGCGAACGCCAGCATGGACACCATCGCCAGGCGGAAATTGAGCGAGGTCGCATCGTCGATCTTGCGCCGCCGCGTGTATTGCAGCCACAAGGTCATTGCCGCGTAAGCGGAAAACGTCAGCAGCAAGGGCAAACCAACGACGCGCGTCCAGCGGCCATCGTCGACAAACAATCGCGCCGACCAGATCAGCAGGAGCAGCAACAACAGGGGGCCGAACCAGCGGGTGAACCAGGCTGGATAGGGCCGCGTCAGTTGGAACATCGGCACCACGTGGTAAGACACCCCCGCCAGCAGCATCAGTGCCCAACCGCCCAGAGCCCAGGACAGATGCACATTGGTCAGGTCGACGATCGGCAAGGGACGGCCGCGCGCCAAACCCTCTGCCAGCAGCGAGCCGAGCAGGACGGTAAGCGCCAGTCCGGCGATGGCGATGCGCATCATCCACAAGGTCATGCCAGTCGCCGGCGTTCGCCACAAGGCGAGCGCAACGACGGTGACGAATCCACCCAGTGCCACGAGGAATAGCGGAACCGCGGCCAGCAGAAGACCCGGAGCGCTGAACAGCAAACCGGCCACCAGCAGCAGTGCCGCGAGCAACAGCAGCGGCTGCACCACGTTGGCAACCAGAATCGGACGCCAGACATTGCCACCGACGGCAACCGGAATGAACTGAAACAAGGCTCCGCACATGGCCTGCAGCATGAAACCCGCACCGACCAGATGGGTCAGTGCCAGGGCCGCCGGCGTCCAGCGCGACCCGAGGGCATCGCCTCCCGCCCAGGCGAGCAGAAGTCCGGCCAGCACACCGAACCAGGGCGCCACCAGGAAAAACCGGTAGGGCACCGAAATCGGCGGCGCCTGGTCGAAGGAAAGATTCGGGTGCATCCGCTCGGTGCTCCTCAGCCCGATTGCTTGCGGATCCGGATCTCGCGCGTGCCCTCCGGGAGAACGTCCTCGGTCCAGCTGTAGCCGTTGTTCCTCAGGATGTTGTAGAGAGGATGCGGCTGGCAGTAGAGCAGCAGCAAAACCTCATCGCCGTCGGCAAGCTGTTCGAGCGCCGCCATGGTTTGCTCCAGCGGCTCCGGCGGCTGCAACTCGCGCCCGTCGATGACCTTGGTCATGATGCCTTCAGGCGCTCGGCCAGCGAGGCGCCAAGGTTCGAGGCGCCGAGTGCGCTGTCGCACATCGGATAAAGAATGTTTTCCTCTTTCATGTTGTGCTGTTGCATCAGGATCAGCAAGGTTTCTGCGGCGCCGCCGAACGTGTCGCCGTCGCGCGCCGCCACCGCGCCGTGCATCTGCGCCAGCAGGTCGCGCATCTGCCGATGCTCGCCGCGCATGACCTCGGTCGGACCGGATGTCATCCCGGTTGCGGCCTCGAAGGCCGGGAACAGAACTTCTTCCTCACTGGTGAAATGGGTTTCGAGCTGATCCAGCAGCAGATCAAAGGCCTTCCGCCCCGCCTCCCAGTTGCCGGCGCCGCACGCCTCTTCCGCGTCGGCGAATATTTCGTCACAGTGCTTGTGGTGCTGAAACAGCGGTGCAGTTATCGACATGAGGCCAGACTCCCTTCAGTGTAACGGTTGATTCTGGAGGCTGCCTCACCGCGGTACATTGACCGCCATCAAGCGCGGCACTTTAAGCTCACCGCTTGCCCGCAGGGAAGCCTCCATGCTGCATAAGCCTGCCTGGTGGGCGTCAATCGGGGCTCATGGCTCCAGTACATAGGTACCCGGCGCGTCACCCAGCGCCGGAAAACCATGGGTGGCAACCAATGGCGCAGGCACCATTTTGCCGGACTGCGGCTTGAGCCAGGCCATCCAGTCCTCCCACCAACTGCCGTGATGCAGTTCGGCACGCTCCCGCCAGTCTTCAGGCGTATCGTGCCGCTCCACGGTACTGACCCGATAATCGCGCTTGGGCGGACTCACCACCGGATTCACGATGCCAAGAATGTGTCCGGAGCTCGACAACACATAACGGCGCGGGCCGGCGACAAAGTTGTTGATGCGGAAGGTCTGCCGCCATGGGGCGATATGATCATCCTCGGCCGAAACCGCATAGAGCGGCTGCGAAATGCGCCCCAAGTCGATCTTCTCGCCAGCCAGCGTCAATGCATCCTTCTTGATCAGCGAATTCTCGAGATACAGGTTGCGCAGATACCAGCTGTGCATCGCCGCCGGCATGCGCGTCGAGTCCATGTTCCAGAACAGGACATCGAACGGCGGCGGCGCATCACCGAACAGGTAGCCGCGCACCACGTAATGCCAGACCAGGCTGTTTGAGCGCAGCAGGCGGAAAGCGGAAGCCATCTCCTTGCCGTCGAGGTAGCCCTTTTCCGCCATGGATTTTTCCAGCCACTTGATGCTGCTCTCGTCGAGAAAGACCTCGATGTCACCCGGTTTGTGATAGTCCACCAAGGTGGTCAGCAGCGTCACCGTTGCCACCGGCACGTCCTTCTCGTCGAAGCGTGCATTGGCCCAGGCCATCCAGATCGCCAGCGCCGCGCCGCCGATGCAATAGCCGACCGCATGCACCTTGGACGAACCCGAAACACCGCGTGCCGTCTCGATGATCCGGCCTATGCCCTCCGTCAGGTAATCATCGAAGCTCACGTCGCGCATCTCCGCGGTCGGATTCTTCCAACTGGTGATATAGACGTCGAAACCCTGGTCGACCAGGAACTTCACCATGCTCTTCTTGGCATTGAGGTCGAGCACGTAGAACTTGTTGATCCAGGGCGTGACGATCACGATCGGTGTTTCCATGACCTTGTCGCGCGTCGGCTTGTAGTGCAGGACTTCGAGCAGGCGGTTGCGGAACACCACCTTGCCCGGTGTGGTCGCCAAATCCCTGCCGACCACGAAATCGGATGGCCGCGCCATCTGCACGTCGCCCGCCTGGAAGTCGGTGACGAAATTGTTGAAACCCTTGAGCAGGCTTTCACCATGGGTTTCCATCGCCTTCTGCATCGCCGCCGGATTGGTCACGAGAAAATTGGTCGGCGCCACGGCGTTGAGCCATTTGCGCCACCAGAATGCGGCGCGCCGGCGGTCGCGATTCGACAGGCCAGGCGTCTCGTAGAGCATGTTCTGCACCTGGCGCGTCAGCATCAGGTACCACTCCTTGACGATATCCCAGCTCGCCGAATCGCTCCACACCGGATCGACGAAGCGGGTATCGTCCGGATTCGGCGATACGACATCCTTGCTCGGCATGCCCAGCGCCCGGTGCCAGGAATGCACCTGCAGATCCCACATCGTCGCCGAGAACTCGGTCAGCATCTCTGACATTTCCTGCGGATGCGACAACCACGCCAACTGTGCGTGAAGCAAGGGCGTTGCCATGCCAATCGGATCAACCTTGGCTTCAACGGCCTGATTCACGGCGCGCCACGCTGCCTGCGGGGTGGCCGGAGACTTGGATTGCTTGCTGGTGCTCATGATGAATTCTCCGCTTGCCGGCGGCCGCGCTTGCCGCCAGCCGCCCTTGGGATATTCTGCACGATGCCGCAAGCGTATAGTTCGGGCTGCTATTGATCTTGATCAACGCTGCCGTTCTTTAGTAGGCTAGGCTTAACTATCCAGGCAAAGGAAACAGAAGACCATGTTCAAACACATCCTCGTCCCGACCGACGGCTCGCAACTTTCCTCCGACACCGTAAAACGCGCGATCGCGTTTGCCAAGGACGCCGGTGCAAAGATCACGTTCTTCTTTGCCAAGCCCGACTACCCGGTGGCCTTTTACGGCGAGGGGGCTCTGATCGATCCCACCACGCCCGACAAATTCGCCGAAATGGCGGAGCAACAGGCAAAGGAGATTCTTGCCGGGCATGAAGCCGCGGCCAAAGCCGAAGGCGTCGAGTGCGGGACCACCAGCGCCGTCAGCGACATTCCCTACGAGGCGATCATTGCCGCCGCCGAAGAAACCGGTGCGGACCTGATCTTCATGGCTTCGCACGGTCGGCGTGGCATCAGCGGGCTGCTGCTTGGCTCCGAGACGCAGAAAGTACTCACCCACTCGAAGATTCCCGTTCTGGTCTATCGCTGATCGCGCTGTTCGGCGCTGGCTACCATGCTCAACTCCGCCTTAAGCATCATCCACGACGAGCACCGCTCGCTCGCCGCCGTGGTGCACGGCCTGCGTTACCTTGTTCGTGAATGTCGCACCAGGAACAAGAGTCCCGATTTCCGGGTGTTGTGGGCAATGATCTTCTATCTCGACGAATTCCCCGAGAAGCTGCATCACCCCAAGGAAAGCGCTTATCTGTTCGCCCGGCTACGGCAACGCACGCATGAGGCGGATGCCATAATTGCCGACCTGGAACGGCAGCATCAGGCGGGAGGCCGGCACGTGCGGGATCTGGAACTGGCCCTGGGGCATCTTGAAGCCGGATCTCCCGACGGTCTCGAAAATTTTTCCGCCGCGGCGGAAAAGTTTTCCGATGAGATACTGAAACACATGGCCTATGAGGAATCCATCCTGATGCCTCTGGCGCGCAAGTATCTGACGGACGAGGACTGGGTCGAGATCGGCGCTGCCTTCAGCGAAAACGGCGACCCGCGCTTCGACGCCGAGGTCGATCACGAGTGCCGCGACCTGTTCAGCCGCATTGTCAATCTGGCGCCGCCGCCCATCGGTGTGGGTCCCGCCCGAAACTGAGGCAGCCCGGGAAAGGCAGGCTGAAGCTGCCGGCGCCCGGAACAAATCGTTTACTGCCCGGTACCGCCCGCTTCCCGCCGGCCGGCGCCCACGCCCTTGTTGATTTCCGCGGCACTGCGTTGCAGAAAGCAGGTCATCAGGCTCGATGCGGCACAGACCGCCCAGAAGCCGAGAAAACCGATCGAATAGGTGGCGACCCTGGAAAAATGCACGGGTTCACCGAAGAGATACAGTTCCTGCGGATCGACCACCGTGAAAAATACGCCTTCGGCGACACCCGCAACCAGGAACGAAGGCCAGAGTACCCACATTATTTTCTGCATTTCCGTCTCCCCGGCAGGCCGAAAGGAAGCACCTACTCCGCGTTTTGAGCGTCTTTTTCAGCTTGCTTCTTGAAAAAAGCCAGCATGACGAACCCAATCACGATGACAAATCCAATCGTGGCCAGGCTCATCAAACCGATGTCACTGCCAACCAAGAGTTTCCATGCTTCCATGATGTTGCCTCCCCATTTGAATCGATTCAATTACGGATGTCTGCCGGCACCGGCGCCGTTGCCGCGACTGCCGGGCTGCCAATGAGGGTTTCGCCATTTGCCGGAAGGATTACGTTGCCCATCAGGCGCCAGGTCTTGCGTTCGTCTTCGAGCAAGATCAGCCAATGCCCGGCTGCCGGCAGGCGTACTTCGCCACTATAGGACTCGCCCTTGCGTACCAGCAGGCGGGCTTGGTCAAGGCCGGCGCGGGTAGGGTGCGATATGCTTACCGCCAAGGTCGGCGGAAACACGAAATTCCCGTCACTCGACTGCAGGCGCACCGACAGCGTATCGCCGGCGATCCGGACAGCGGCGACCAGACCCAGCCGGGACGCCTGTTCGCTGCGCACGATGGTCTGGTTGGCGGCAAGGCCCTTCTTGTAATAGTCGTCGGTGACCAGGCCATCGTTGCTCTTGATCGCCAGCCACGCCGTATAGAAAGCGGCGATCACCACGATGATCGGACCGGCGGCAAGAATCCACGGCCAGGGTTCCCGATACCAGGGGCGTGCGGCAGCGGAGTTCAATTTTTCATCCTTCATGGTTGCAGAAAGCTTGCCTTTTCGTGCACCGCCACCTTTTCATTGGCCAGCGACTTGACGTCGAAAAAGATCTGGTTCGAGCCCTTCTTGCCTGAATCTGGCGGCACCCGCACTTGCACCGTGACGGACTTGGCCGCTGCCGCCGGCACCTCGACGATGCGCTCTCCCACCAGGTCGATGCCGGGCAGTCCCGACACGCTGACGGAGTAGCGGTGTGGCGACTCGGAAACGTTGATGACGTGCAGCCGATAGACGTTCTCGATCAGTCCGCCCTCCACCTCGCGCGCCAGCGTGGCGCGGTCGCGGATCACATCGACGCGCAGCGTCGCCTTGGTGGCGATGCCCCAGACGAAGGCCAGGCAGATGGCAACAAGGATGGTGGAATAGATGATCACCCGCGGCCGCACGACATGGCCGAGGATTTCCTTCCAGCCCCAGTGCGCTTCGATCGCATGTTCGGTGGAATAGCGGATCAATCCCTTCGGGTAGTCCATCTTTTCCATCACCTGATCACAGGCGTCGATGCACGCCGCGCAACCTATGCATTCGTACTGGAGCCCGTCGCGGATATCGATCCCGGTCGGGCAAACCTGCACACAGATGCCGCAGTCGACGCAGTCACCCTTGGCGATCGCCTTCGGCTCGACACCTTTTTTCCTTGCGCCGCGCGGGTCGCCGCGCTCGCTGTCGTAGGTGATGGTCAGCGTATCGGGATCGAACATCACGCCCTGAAAGCGGGCATAGGGACACATGTGCTTGCACACCTGCTCGCGCATGTGGCCGGCAAAGAGATAGGTAAAGGCGCCGTAGAAAAACATCCAGAAGGTTTCCCAGGGGCCCAGGGAAAAGCTCCAGACCGAGTCCCACAGGGTCTGGATCGGCGTGAAGTAGCCGACAAAAGTAAAGCCGGTCCACAAGGAAAGCAGCGTCCAGGCGCCATATTTGGCGCTGCGCAGGCCGAACTTGCGTGCGCTCATCGGGGCGGCATCGAGCTTGATGCGCGCATTGCGCTCGCCTTCGATCTTCTGCTCGATCCAGGTGAATATTTCCGTATAGACGGTCTGCGGACAGGCATAGCCGCACCACAAACGACCGCCAACTGCGGTGAACAGGAACAGGGAATAGGCTGAAATAATCAGCAGGACCGCGAGAAAAATCACGTCCTGCGGCCAGAACACCAGGCCGAAGATGAAGAACTTGCGCTCGACCAGATCGAAAAGCACCGCCTGCCGCCCGTTCCATGGCAACCAGCACAGGCCGTAGTACACCAATTGGGTAAACCACACCAGCGCCCAGCGCCAGGTGGCAAAGATCCCGCTGACGGCGCGCGGATGCACCTTCTTTTGAACTTCGTACAGACTATCCTCGACGAAGTTCGGCTTGGTTTCCTGCGCTTGCGAGGAGGCGGTCGAAGCCATAATTACAGTATCGCTATATTCTGATTAACCCTGGGAAAAATTCCCCGGCGCCAGGACTCCTGGAGCCGGGGAACAGGGATCAGCTTACCTCTTTTCCGCGGCAGCCGCTTCGGGCGCAGTGGGAGCCGCGGGAGCGTCCTTGGCACCGCCACCGAGGCCATACACATAAGCCGTCAGCAGATGCACCTTGGCGTCGCCGAGAAAATCGCCGAAAGCCGGCATGCGATTGGCGCGACCCTTGGTGATCGTCTCGATGATGGTCTCTTCCGAACTGCCATAAAGCCAGGTCTTGTCGGCCAGGTTGGGCGCCACGCCCAGCATGCCTTTGCCATCGGGACCATGGCAGGCGCCGCAGGCGGTACCGAACACCTCCTTGCCGCGCTGGGCGCGAATCGAATCGGTGGCCAGCCCGGACAGGGAACGCACATATGCAGCCAAGTCCTTGATCTGGTCGCCGTTCAGGTCCGGCTTGACACCCTTGGCCGGCATCATGGCATCGCGGCCCTTGGCGATCGACTCCCTGATCTGCTCCGGCGTGCCGCCGAACAGCCAGTCGTTGTCCGTCAGGTTGGGGAATCCGCGCGCGCCCTTTGCATCCGAACCGTGGCACTGCGAGCAGTAGGTAAGGAACAGGCGCTGGCCCATTTCCTTCGCCTCGCTGTTGGCCGCAACGGCACGAATGTCCTGGCTCTGGAACTTCTTGAAGATCGGCCCGTACTGATCATCGGCCTTCTTCATCTCGCCGTCGTACTGACCGGTGGAAGACCAGCCGAACTGGCCCTGATAGTTGCCCAGGCCGGGATACATCGCCAGGTAGAACAGCGAGAAGACGATGGTGATGTAGAACATCCAGCGCCACCAACTCGGCAGGGGATTGCTGTATTCCTGCAGATCCCCGTCCCAAACATGCCCGGTGGTCTCGCCTTCGACATGCCTGGCCGCGCTCTGGCTCCAGAGAAAAACCCCGCAACCGATGACGCTGACGAGCACGATGCCCACTACGTAAATATTCCAGAAACCGCTGACAAAATCACTCATGATGATTTCCTTTCCTGATTCTTCGTAACCTGCGGTGCGGACGGGACAAAGGGGCTGTCATCGTCGAGCGGCAGCATGGCCGCCTCGTCGTATGTCTGCTTGCGCCGGTCCGAATACGCCCACCACACGATGCCGATGAAGGCGATGAACGCCAGCACCGTGAAGAGGGAACGCAGATCGTTGATGTCCATGGCTTACCTGGTCTGCTTGAGCGCAGTACCCAGGCCCTGCAGGTAGGCGATCAAGGCGTCGAGTTCGGTGGCACCCTCGATGGCTTTTTTCGCCCCGGCGATTTCCGCGTCCGTGTAGGGCACGCCGACCGCACGCAAGGCCCTCATCTTGGCGTCGATCGCGTCATCCTTGAGCGGGCGATCCAGCCAGGCATAGGCAGGCATGTTCGACTCGGGAACGACGTCGCGCGGATTCAGCAGGTGCGTCTTGTGCCACTGGTCCGAGTAACGGCCGCCAACGCGCGCCAGATCCGGGCCGGTACGCTTCGAGCCCCACTGGAACGGATGGTCATAGACGAACTCGCCGGCCACCGAGTAGTGGCCGTAGCGCTCGGTCTCGGCGCGGAAGGGACGGATCATCTGCGAGTGGCAGTTGTAGCAGCCTTCGCGAATGTAGATGTCGCGTCCAGACAGGCGCAGCGGACTATAGGGCTTGACCAGTTCATTGACCGGCGTGGTGGTGGACTTCTGGAAGAACAGCGGAACGATCTCGAGCAGACCACCCACGCTGATGGTGAGGATGGTCAGGACGATCATCAGTCCGACATTTCTTTCGATCTTGTCATGCGTCAACATGATTTATGACTCCTTATTCTGTGCAATCGGGCTCAATGGGCCGCTGCGGGTTCGAGTACCGGCGCATCGACAGCCTTGCCGCCCGCCATGGTCAGGAACATGTTCCAGGCCATGATGATCATGCCGGAGAGGAACAGCAGACCGCCCAGCAGGCGAATGGTCCAGAACGGGTAGGTTGCCTTGACCGACTCGACGAAGGAGTAGGTCAGCGTGCCGTCTACGTTCGTTGCGCGCCACATCAGACCTTGCATCACGCCGGCGATCCACATCGAGGCGATATAGAGCACGACGCCGATGGTGGCCACCCAGAAGTGCACCTCGATCAGCTTCTTCGAGGCCATCTCGGGCTTGCCGAACAGGCGCGGCAGCAGGTAGTAGATCGAGCCGATGGAAATCATCGCCACCCAGCCCAGGGCGCCCGAATGCACGTGGCCCACGGTCCAGTCGGTGTAGTGCGACAGCGCGTTCACCGTCTTGATCGACATCATCGGGCCTTCAAAGGTCGACATGCCGTAGAAAGACAACGACGTAATCATGAACTTCAGGATCGGATCGTCGCGCAGTTTGTGCCAGGCGCCCGACAGGGTCATGATGCCGTTGATCATGCCGCCCCAGGACGGTGCCAGCAGAATCAGCGAGAAGATCATGCCGACGCTCTGCGTCCAGTCGGGCAGCGCGGTGTAATGCAGGTGGTGCGGGCCGGCCCACATGTAGGTGAAGATCAGGGCCCAGAAGTGCACCACCGACAGGCGATAGGAGTACACCGGGCGACCGGCCTGCTTCGGCACGAAGTAGTACATCATGCCGAGGAAGCCGGCGGTGAGGAAGAAGCCCACGGCGTTGTGGCCATACCACCACTGGATCATCGCGTCCTGCACGCCAGCGTAGGCCGAATAGGACTTCGGCGTCAGGATGCCCGCTGCCATGACCGGAACGGCCGCGCTATTGACCAGGTGCAGCACGGCGACCGTCAGGATGAAACCGCCGAAGAACCAGTTCGCCACGTAGATGTGCGACACCGTGCGCTTGACGATGGTGCCGAAGAACACCACGGCGTAGGACACCCAGACCAGCGTGATCAGGATATCGATCGGCCATTCGAGTTCTGCGTACTCCTTGCCCGAGGTGAATCCAAGCGGCAATGACAACGCGGCCAGCACGATGATCAGTTGCCAGCCCCAGAAGGTGAAGGCCGCGAGGCCAGGTGCGAACAGGGGCGCGTGACTGGTTCGCTGCACCGCGAAGTAGGAGGTGGCGAACAAGGCGCAACCGCCGAACGCAAAGATCACCGCGTTGGTATGCAAGGGCCGCAGGCGCCCATAGCTGAGAAACTCGTGCACGTTCAGTTCCGGCCAGACCAACTGGGCGGCAATGATGACGCCGACCAACATGCCGACGATGCCCCAGATTACGGTCATCACAGCGAACTGGCGCACGACTTTGTAGTTGTAAGTCGCTTGCGATTGCATGATGGATTCACCTCTCATAGACAAAAAAACCGTTTGCGGCGCCGCGATTGATGCGGTGCAGTATGAAAATTTTTCGGGAGATTACACCTGAAACTTTGGCGAGGTTTGATACAGATCAAAATATATCCGACTTCAAGAAAAATAACAATGTTATTAGTATGGTTTATGCCCTCATGGGCCGGATTTCTTGCGGCGCAGCATGGCATTCGGGGCGGCGGAGGACTGACAAGCAGCTTTGTACGCAGGGGATTCTGCTTCGCGGGCGGACGATCCCGGGATACCGTCTGGGCGAGGCTCTGCCCGCCGGGAATGCCGCTTCGCGGGCCGGCGATCCCGGGATACCGCCTCGCCCGCCGGGCGAGGCATAAAAAAAAGGGTGCGCAGCGCGCACCCCCAACCCCAACAGAGAGCCTTCGGGCGACGGCGCGGAGCCATCACCATAAAACCCACAGATATTATGGTTACTTGTCCGGCTTTTCGCTTTGATCTGGATCAACAGTCCCCCGCTTTCCTTCCGTACCGGCCCGGTCATCGTCCATCAGGATGCGGTAGCCGGGACCGTCGAGATCCTCGTACTGCCCGCTTCTCAGCGACCACCAGAACAGCGCGGCGATGACGAAGACCAGCACCAGGGACAGGGGAATCAGCAGATACAGGATATCCATCGCCTCACGCTCCCCGCTGCAGGCGCAGGGCGTTGAGAACCACCAGCAGCGAACTGGCCGACATGCCGAGGCCGGCCATCCATGGGGTCACCCAGCCGGCCATGGCCAGCGGAATGGCGAGGAAATTGTAGGCGAAAGCCCAGACCAGGTTCTGTTTCACGATGGCCAGGGTGCGCCGTGCCAGTGCTAGGCCCGCCGGCAGGGCTGCCAGATCGCTGCCAAGCAACACCACGTCGGCGTTGGCGCGCGCCAGATCGGCCCCGCCGCCCATGGCGATCGACACCTGTGCCTGTGCCAGCACCGGCGCGTCATTGACGCCATCGCCGACCATCGCCACGGTTTCTCCCGCATCCTGCATCGCCTTCAGCCCCGCATGCTTGTCTTCCGGCGTAAGTCCGCCGCGCGCATCGGCAATGCCCAGCGCGGCGCCGACATGCCCCGCCGCCGCCGCGGCATCGCCACTGAAGATCGACAGGCGGATGCCCGCAGCGGCCAGCCTTGCCGCCATCACGGCCGCTTCCGGGCGCAGGCCGTCACTCAGTCGGAAAAATGCCTGCCAGCCGTCCGCACTGCCCAGGGCAATCACCGTATCGCCGGCGCCGACTTTGGCCTGCACATCCTGCGGAACCGGCGCGGCGTGCAAGGCGGCGACGAACTCGGGGCGCCCCAGCCGCCATACCTCGCCTGCGATCGTCCCTTCGACGCCCGCTCCGGTCGTCGCGCGCAAGCCGACGACTTCCAGCGCGGTTGCGGCAGTCGCCCTGCCATCCGCTGCGCCAGCCGCCAAAGCCCGCGCGATGGGATGTTCGGAACCAGATTCGAGCGCCGCCGCCAATGCCAGCGCGCGCCGCCCATCACCTCGCAACGGAATCGTTTCGACCAGCACCATGCGGCCCAGGGTCAGTGTTCCGGTCTTGTCGAACACGAAACGGTCGGCGCGGGCCAATGCCTCGATGGCGTGGCCGCGCGTCACCAGCACCCCGCGCGCGGCCAATGCGCCGGTCGCCACGGTCAGCGCCGCTGGCGTCGCCAGCGACAGTGCGCAGGGACAGCTCACCACCAGCACGGCAACGAAAATCCAGAGCGCCCGCGAAGCGTCGATCCACCACCAGGCCAGGGCCGTGACCACGGCCAGCACCAGCAGGGCGACGATGAAGCGCCCGGCCACCCGATCGGCCATTTCCACCAGACGCGGCTTTTCCGCCGCGGCGCGTTCCATCAGGCGCTGGATGGCGGCGACGCGTGTCGCCTCGCCGACACGCTCGACGCGCATGACCAGGGGGCTGGCGGTGTTAACGCTGCCGCCGCCCAGCGCGTCCCCCGCCTGCTTCGGCACCGGGCGACTCTCGCCGGTCAGCAGTGACTCGTCCACCGCACTGTCGCCGTCTAGCACCACGCCGTCGGCCGGCACCGTCTCGCCCGGCCTGACCTGCACCGCGTCGCCCGCTTGCAGTTCGGCCACCGCCACTCGCTCGGCGGCGGCGCCCGGCCAGGCCGTCAGCCGCGTGGCAAACGCGGGAATCGCCCGCGCCAGCATCTCCACGCTGCGTGCGGCCCGCTGTCGCGCCATCATTTCCAGGTAGCGCCCGGAGAGCAGGAAAAACACGAACATGGTGACCGAGTCGAAATACACCTCGCCGGCCGCCGTCAGCGTCGCCCACAGGCTGGCGGCAAACGCGGCGCCGACGCCCAGCGCCACCGGCACGTCCATGCCGACCCGGCGCAGCTTCAGGTCGCGCCAGGCGCTGGCAAAAAACGGCGCGGCCGAGTAAAGGATCACCGGCACCGTCAGGATCAGGCTGGCCCAACGCATCAAAGCTTCGATGTCCGGCGTCATGTCGCCGTCGGCCAGATACACCGGCACCGCGTACATCATCACCTGCATCATGCCGAAGCCGGCGCCGACCAGCCGCCACAGCGCCGCTTTTCGCTCCTTCTGCGCCAACTCCTCGGAGCGCCTGACGTCGTAGGGATGCGCCCGATAACCGATGGCGGCGATGGCTTCGAGGATCGCCGACAGCCGCGTCACCCGCTCGTCCCAGCGCACCCGAGCGCGGCGCGTGGTGTAGTTGATGTCGACCGCGGTAACCCCGGGCTGGCGCCGCACATGGGACTCGTTGAGCCAGACGCAGGCGGCGCAGGTGATGCCTTCGAGGATCAGCGCCGCTTCCTGCTCGTGTTCGCCCGCGGCGCCCTCGGCCCGGCGCACGAAGTTCTTCTGCACTTCGGGATGGTCGAACAGCCCGAAGTCGGCCAGAACCTGCGGCAGGGCCTCGCGCGGACTTTCCGGCAGCGCGTCGCGATGCCGGTAATAGTCGGCCAGTCCGTTATCGACGATTGCCTGCGCCACCGCCTGGCATCCGGCGCAACACATCTCGCGCCGGGCCTGGTCGATCTCGACGGGAAACTCCGCGCCCGCCGGAATCGGCAGGCCGCAGTGATAGCAGGGCACTTCTCTATCGGCCATGATCAGGCCGGCTCTTCAAAGCCGAACTTACTTTGGCGCCATGCGGATGGCGCCGTCGAGGCGTATCAACTCGACGTTTAGCATTTCGTTCTCTATGAAGTGCCTGACCAGCGCGGCGTACTCGGCCGGCTTGCCCAGGCGCGAGGGGAAGGGCACCATCTTGCCCAGCGCGTCCTGCACCTCCTGCGGCATGCCCAGCAGCATCGGCGTTTCAAAAATGCCGGGGGCGATGGTCATCACGCGAATGCCGAAGCGGGCCAGCTCTCGCGCGATCGGCAGCGTCATGCCGACCACGCCGCCCTTTGACGCGGCATAGGCCGCCTGGCCGATCTGCCCGTCATAGGCCGCCACCGACGCGGTGCTGACGATCACGCCGCGCTCGCCGACGGCGTTCGGCGTGCCCTGGCTCATCGCTTCCGAGGCAAGGCGGATCATGTTGAAGGAGCCGACCAGATTGACCGTGATGGTCTTGGCAAAGCTATCCAGCCCATGCGGTCCGTTCTTGCCCAGTACCTTCTCCGCAGTGGCGATGCCGGCGCAATTCACCAGCCCCTGCAGGCTGCCGAAAACCTCGGTCGCCGCCGCGACACAGGCCCTGGCGCTGGCTTCGTCGGCCACGTTGGTGCTGACGAAACGGGCGTTGGCGCCGAGTTCGGCGGCAAGCGCCTTGCCCGCCGCCTCGTTGAGGTCGGCCAGCACCACCTTGGCGCCCTGCGCCACCAACATCCGTCCGGTACCGGCACCAAGACCCGAAGCCCCGCCGGTGATGATGAACACACTGTCCTTGATCTGCATGATCGCCCCCGTCCCCCTGGATACCGTCCGCTGCGTCGCCGCCGCGGACATAAAAAGAAACAAGGCCTGCCGACCGGAATGGGGGCAGGCCTTAAAAGTTGGTGCTGTTGGCCGGAATCGAACTGGCGACCTACTGATTACGAATCAGTTGCTCTACCAACTGAGCTACAACAGCGTCCTGAAAGGCCGCAAATTATCCCCGCTGGTCGCGGCGCATGGCAACGCGAGACGCTGCCGAATCGGTGAATCAGCCGCCAAGGAGTTCCTTCGGCAAAGGAAAATTCACGTTCTCCGCCGCGCCATTCAGGGATTGCACCGATTCCGCACCTTCGGTTTTCAGCCGTTCGACGACGCCGTTCACCAGCACCTCGGGAGCCGAGGCGCCGGCCGTGACGCCGACCCGCGCGTTACCGCGCAGCCATGCCGGATCGATCTGATCCGCGCCATCAACCAGGTAGGCCGATACGCCGCCCAATGCCGCAACTTCGCGCAGGCGGTTGGAATTCGAACTGTTCCTGGAGCCGACCACGATCACCACGTCGACCTTGCCGGCCATGGCCTTGACCGCATCCTGGCGGTTTTGCGTGGCGTAGCAGATGTCGTCCTTGCGCGGTCCGACGATACCGGGAAAGCGGGCCGTCAGCGCGTGCACGATGGTGCGGGCATCATCGACCGACAGCGTGGTCTGCGTCACATAGGCCAGCGGCGGCGCGTTTTTCTGCCGAAGTTCCAGCCGGGCCACGTCCTCGACGCTTTCGACCAGGTACATGGTGCCGGTGGCCTGTCCCATGGTGCCCTCGACCTCGGGGTGTCCCTTGTGGCCGATCATGATGATCTCGTAACCCTGCTTGTGCAGCCGCGACACTTCAAGGTGTACCTTGGTCACCAGCGGACAGGTGGCATCGAACACGCGCAGGCCGCGGGCGTCCGCCTCGTGGCGCACCGATTGCGGTACGCCGTGGGCGCTGAAGATCACCGTGGAGCCGTCCGGCACTTCGGCCAGGTCCTCGACGAAGACCGCACCCTTGGCCTTGAGGCCGTCGACCACGTAGCGGTTGTGCACAACTTCGTGGCGCACATAGATCGGCGCGCCGAACTTTTCCAGCGCACGCTCGACGATGGCGATCGCGCGTTCGACGCCGGCGCAGAAACCGCGGGGGTTGGCCAATAGTATTTCCATCACATGATCCCGATGATCTCGACCTCGAAGCGTACAGGCTTGCCGGCCAGCGGATGGTTGAAATCGACCAGCACCGCCGCGTCGTCCAGCTCGCGCACGATGCCGGTGAATTTGTCGCCATTGGGCGCGGCGAACTGGATCAGGCCGTGCAACTCGGGGCTTGAATCGGGCGGCAGCGCCGTGCGCGCCATGCGCTGGGTCAGTTGCGGATTGTGTGCGCCGAACGCCTGGTCGGCTTCGAGCAGAAAGACGTGGCGCTCGCCGACCTTGACGCCGATCAGGCAATGCTCGAGCGGCGGCGCCAGCTCGCCGCTACCCAGTTGCAGGGTGGCGGGCGTCGAGTCGAAGGTGCTGACCAGTTCGACATCGTCACCGGTGGCGACGCGGTAGTGAAGGGTAATCAGGTTGCCGGCGCGTACGGTGTCGGTCATGGAGCTTCCTTGGCTTGGCGGAACTGGTGCCAGAGCATCAGCGCGACGCCAACGGTGATGGCCGAATCGGCCACGTTGAAGGCCGGCCAATGATAGCCGGCCAGGTGGAAATCGAGGAAGTCGACCACCGCATCGAAGCGCAGGCGGTCGATCACGTTGCCCAGCGCGCCGCCGAGTATCAGCGACAGGGCCGCCGGCAGCAGCCGCTCGCCGGCATGCTGGCGCAGCATGGCCAACAACCAGGCGGAGATGGCGAGCGCGAGGCCGACGAAGAACCACTTCTGCCAGCCGCCGGCGCCGGCAAGGAAGCTGAAGGCGGCGCCGGAGTTGAACACCAGGACCAGGTTGAAGAAGCCGGTCACCGCCAGTTGCTCGTGCAGCCGGAAGGCTCCGAGCATCCAGGCCTTGGTCAGTTGGTCGCAGGCGATGATGCCGCCCGCGAGCAGCAGCCAGCGCAGCATGGCGCGGCCCAACTCAGGCAAAGCGGCGCGCCTCGCCGCTGCCGTGCAGGTTCGAGGTGCAGCGACCGCAAAGTTCGGGGTGTTCGGCGTCGTGACCGACATCCTCGCGCCAGTGCCAGCAGCGCGCGCACTTGGCGTGCGGGGTCGGCGTGACCGCGATGCTTTCGCCCGGTGGGCATCGGAGCAAACCCACGGGGGTCCGGGGCAGGACCGCCCGAAACCAAGGGCAA
>ORJL011757887.1_pt1 | contig 24113 bp, 29 predicted proteins | sample 1779941 | NCBI WGS metagenome assembly ORJL01 (sample SAMEA104232317, study PRJEB22302) | groundwater metagenome | biome: forest; feature: aquifer; material: groundwater | place: USA | collected 2011-08-07 | depth 5.8 m
CATCGGCGTACGAAAACGGAGACGGGTACGCGCCACCGGCGACAAGTCCCGCAATGTGCGACATATCCACCATCAAATACGATCCTTTGCGACCCTGCTCAGGATACACGACAGCGTCCGCAATCTCGCGGAACTTCGCGAAATCAATAATCCTTGGGTACGCGGTAAATCCTGCCACAATAATCGCCGGCTTTTCGCGCAAAGCCATTTCCTTCAACTCGTCATAGTTAATCCGTTCGGTTTTCTTATCCACCCCGTACGGCACCTGTACCCACATCTTGCCTGAAATGGAGACTTTATGCCCGTGCGTCAGATGCCCGCCGTGGTCAAGCGACATTCCCATAATCTTCCCTCCGGGAGGAACCAGGGCAAGGTACACCGCAACATTTGCGGGAGAACCGGAAAGCGGTTGGACATTGACCGCCCATTCCTCCTTCTTATTCTCGCCGGTTCGGGCAGATTCTTCCGGATTCAGGTTAAATAGCTTCAGCGCCCGTTCTTTGCAGAGATTTTCAATCTCATCAACAAGCTCGTTGCCTCCGTAGTAACGGTGCGCCGAGTACCCTTCGGCGTATTTGTTTGTCAGCTCGCTTCCGAGTGCCGCGAGTACGTCGTCTGAAACATAATTTTCGGACGCGATAAGATTGATAACTTTTTTCTGCCGAGCCGATTCATCCTTTATGAGTTTCTCAATTTGTTTGTCCATCATAGATTTAAGATTAAAGATTTAAGTTGTCGGTAAGGGAAACTGAAAAGAGTGAGAAAACGGTAGTGCTCTCACTATACCACAGGTAAAAAAGAAAAAAGAGGTCGGAACACGAAATGTTCCAACCTCCTCGTACTATAGACCTTGACCGAGATTTAGATCTTCTCCAGTCCAATCGTGATGGTCCCGCCGAGTTGGTTACAGCTCACGATCACCACCCTCTCGGGAGACAACCCAAGCGTATTCAGTTGAGGAGACTGCAATGCTTTGTGCAGAGCATTGCGCAGAGGGGTGTGATACGCGCACCATATCTTTGTCTCTGCTCCGTCAACATGTACCCGGACATCTCCAGCCACTAAACAATCAAGATCAACTGCAACTGCGACTTTTTGTGCACTCATTCGGTTTTTTCTTTCGTTAAGGTTTTCCGGCAACAGTAGGTAAGCATACCCTGCGTTACGGAAACGTGTCAACCGAGATTACCCATCATCCCTCTTTCCGTTCAACATACCCTCCCGCGACCGTGAGCTCGGCCTTAATCGGCGGATGCGGGTCATAGTTCTCCAACACAACATGTTCGGGACGGAAATTCGCAAGCGACGTCGCCGAGGAATCAATGCGTACCGAGGGAAATGGCTTCGGTTCGCGCGTGAGCTGTTCCTTCGCCTGCGGAATATGATTCTCGTAGATATGCACATCACCGAAGGTGTGTACGAACTCTCCCACTTCGTACCCCGCGAGACGCGCGAGGATGTGCGTCAAGAGCGCGTAGCTCCCAATGTTGAACGGAACGCCGAGAAAGATATCGGCAGAGCGCTGGTAGAGCTGGAGGCAGAGCTTCCCATCCTTCACATTGAGCTGGTACATATTGTGGCAAATCGGGAAACGACACGCTTCCTCCGGTTTCGCCATTGCGTACAGATACTCGGGATTCCAGGAGGTCACGATGGCGTTGTGGCAATCGGGGTCTTCCTTGACCTCATTTAAAGCCCACTGCACCTGATCGATTCCTCGTCCGTCCTTTGCCGGCCAGCGCCTCCAGAGATGCCCGTAAATGTGCTTAAGTTCGCCGTGCTCGCGGGCAAACGCGTCATCGGAACCGATTTTTGAAATAAATTCATCCTTGGTCAGCGCGGGCACCTCTCCCCGCGCGGTCTTTGCCGTATAAAGTTTAAACGGATAGTCGTCCCAAATGTGAACATTGTTTTTTACGAGGTACTGAATATTGGACTGTCCCGAAAGAAACCAGTAGAGCTCGTGGAGTACTCCCTTCCAGTACACTTTCTTGGTGGTGAGAAGCGGAAACCCGCGCGAGAGGTCAAACCGAATTTGCCTGCCGAACACGCTGTACGTTTTTACACCGGTTCCTTTGTCGGTTTGAACCAGACCTTTCTCCAGAATCTCCCGCATGAGATCCAGGTATTGGTATTCGGGATGTTTCTCCATAGCGATTAGCGGTTAGCGGTTAGAAAAAGAGATTCCCTACTAAACGCTGTACGCTCGTTTATTTTTTCTTAATTATCTTCGGCGGAATGTATCCTGCCATATTATTCTTCGCGTACCGCCCGTTCTCTTTGTAATTCTGCTTTGGTGGTGAAGACAGCGGAGAAAAGGTAAGCTGGGCGATTGCCATTCCCGGGCGGAGAATGATGGGGACGTTGTTCAGATTGCAAAGCTCCAGCGCGACATTGAGAAAGTGTCCGGGATTGATGAGCGCGGCACTGTTGTGCACGAGTAATCCGATGCGCGCGAGCGAACTCTTCCCGTTCACCTCAATCAAGTAGTGGTCGGAACCGAAATGGTCCTTGGAGTAGCCGAGAATACTCACCCCGGGATGAAGCACGAACGCTTCGCCGTCCGCCACGCGCACCTCGTGCGTTTTTGGGAAAACATGGTTCGCGGGATCAATAAAGGTGGAGGTGTGCGCATCATTGACGATGAACGTATTGCCGAGCACGATGTCGTAGCTCGCGGGTTGTAACCGCGATTCGTCAAAGGGCTCAAGGGTAATCGCCTTTCGCTTCACTTCTTTCTTGATATCGATGTCTGATAGAAACATATCGTTAAGAAATTATTTTAATTATACTAATTACTCTAAAGAAATCCCACACTGAAGATTGGTTTTTTCAAAGAAATTCCTTTCATAATTAGAATAATTAGGTTAATTAGAACAATTACTTTTACTCTACCAAAAAAACCTTATCTGTCCCATAGTATTCTTCCCAGTGCGTGTTGTAGTGCGCGAACATCCGTTCCAGTCGGTCCTGTGGGAGTTCTTCCGCGTCCGCTTCTTTCATAAGAGCGAGGAGTGCGTGCTTCGCGCTCTCCGCATCCGATTGATTTTCCACCATTTTCTCAAATTCGGCAAGATACCCGTAGCCGGCGTTTTTATCAATGGTAATATGCGTGTCGCCCGCGACATACTCCTCGCGCTCGCGAGACCACTTCGCCTGATACGAAAGTCCCGCGTCAAGCAGTTTCGCGTCAAGCTCCTGAAGTGAGAGCTCCACGGGTTCCTCAAACTCAATCCGCAACACGCCGTTCGCGCTTGAGTCGTCCCCGATGGACGCTTTGAGTATGAACAGCACCCTGCCGTCCGCTTCGCGCGTTCGGAGGGAAACGTTGCCTCGGATATTTTCTACAAGTTCCGCCAGCTGTTTACTCTTTTTCGGTGAAAGAAACGGGCTGATAGCGCGAACGACCGAACCGAGATCGCTCGGCTCACTGAAATAGTGGTTCAACTGCTTGTGCAACGGGAGCATCGTACCCGCTGGAAATAGCTCCGATAACCGGCGCTTGAGTGCCTCTGCCCGCTCTTTGCTTCCTAGAAGTGATTTTATTTCAACCTCAAACATGACAAATAGTATATAGTAGATAGAATGTAGTAGATAGTATGGAAACGAAGATGCAAGAAAAACCTAATATTAGCATCATAGTGGCGATTAGCCGAAAAGATTCCGCGATTGGAAACGGTGGGAAGCTTTTGTTCCGTATTTCGGACGACCTCCGTCGTTTCAAGGAACTCACGAAAGGGCATCCCGTGATTATGGGGCGAAAGACGTTTGAGTCAATCGGCAAACCGCTTCCGGACCGCGTCAACATCGTGGTAACACGAAATCCTAATTTCAAACCGGAGGGGGCTATTATCGTCTCGTCGCTTGAAGAAGCGATTGAAAAAGCGTTTTCTTTTTTATCCCCCTTAGTAAAGGGGGTGCCATATTCTGATACGGCGGGGGTTGTTAAACCATTGTCCTTCGACAAGACTCAGGACAACTACAAAGATTCAGAAATCTTCGTAGTTGGCGGAGGGGAAATCTACCGACAAGCGCTCCCCTACGCCGACAAACTCTACCTCACCGTTGTTGAGAGCGACGCGGAGGGTGATGTGTTTTTCCCCGATTGGCGAAACGACTTTACGAGAGAGACATTTCGCGAAGAACGATTTGATGAGAAAACAGGCCTGAAATATGCATGGATTAACTTTGAGAGAGATACCAAACCGACACGAAATTAAGATGCAAAGACAGCTTGCGTCTATTTCTCTTCCTTGCTACCATTGAAGCATGGTACTCTCACGGTCATTCTTCTTTTTCTTCTTTACGAACGAGCCACTTTCGGTGGAGGTTTGACCTGTATTCCAATTTTCTAAGATAAATGAAAAACGAGTCAACCTTTCACCGGGTTGGCTTGTTTTGTTGAGAGCAACAAGTAAAAGATGGCTCTTTGAAAATCGAAAATCCCGTTAAACATCCCGTTATATGAAAAAAATACATGCACTCGGTCCCGCCGGTTCCTTCGGTCATGAAGCCGCGCGGATTTTCCTAAAACAGCTTGGTTTGTCGGAAGATGACATCATCTTCCAGTCAACCAACACCTCGCTCCTCCCGGCGGCGGAACGCGATACCGCGTTTGCCGTGGTTCCCGTGGAGAACAGCGCCATGGGAGATGTCGCGGAAGTTCTCAACTATCTGGCGAAGAAAGACGAGAACTATCCTCTGCGCATCATCGGACAGGTAGAACTGTCGGTTCGTCATTGCTTGTTGGTGACAAAGGATATAAAGAGTGTCTCCGAATTGAACGGCGTCACCTCCCATCCTCAAGCCATTGGACAATGCAGGGAAGCGCTCAATCGCTTGGGAATACAAACCACCATACCGGCAACCAGCACCTCGGAAGCGGCGAGAACGGTGGCGGAACATCCCGAAAAGAAGCTTGGCGCGATTGCCTCCGCGTTCGCGGGAGAACTCTACGATCTGACAGTGTTGGAACGCGGTATTCAAACACAGTCGGACAACACGACGCGCTTCTTCCTGTTCGGTCCTGCACGAGAAACCAACCCGACCGGGAACGACAAGACCGTTCTCACCTTCAGGGTGCGGAATGAATCCGGCACGCTGTGGGAAGCGCTCGCTTCGTTTCAATCCCACCGCATCAATATGACATCCATTCACTCCGCACCGCTCGGAGGATGGAGCTACGCCTTCTACGCCGAGATTGATGGGCACGAGAAGGACATACGGGTTCAAAGCGCTCTCGCTGAATTGGAGAGTAAAACAACCAAACACTTGATTCTCGGCTCATTCCCCAAGTAGCGTTCCTACAAGCCGAAACAGAGTGAGGTACATTGTTCTTTTAAGAAACGTAAACCGCCCGACGAATGTCAGGCGGTTTTTTCTTTGTTAAATTGAGTTAGAAAAAAGGAGGTTCAAAAAACCTCCTCATACTTCCGAATCCTCTCAAAACATGATCAGCCAATGTCTCCACTTTCATAGCTGATGCCACTATCCAAGCTTTTTTGCTATGAGCGGAATGAGGTCACTTAAATTGCGGTATCGGACTAACTCAAAACGAGGATCAGAAATGCCCAAGAGAAGACGCGTCAGCTTGGACTCCTCGTTCGCAACAGCCAAAACATACTTATGCCACTTCTCAATCGCGACACCAAGCTCGTACCCAAGTCCAATAGCAGGATAATCGCAAATGGCAATAAGCAAATCACAATCCTTCACGCAATGACCGATATCCCATTGATACACATCTCGGGGTGTACCTTTTTCCAAACCAACAAAGTTAAAAAACGCAACCAAGGGAAATTTCTTCCGCAATTGTCTCTTGAAGGCCTCTACTGCTTTTTCAAACTTTGGTGGTGCTTGCGTTAGAGCACATGCTATATAAACCTTTTTCATAGAGCAGATTCTTTTCACTACTGACTAATGATACATTATCATAGCAACACAAAACCGCAACAAGAGTTGCGGTTTTTGTTATTCAGTAATTCAGTTATCGGTTATTCGGTTATTTCACATCAATCCCCATACTCCGCGCGCTTCCGGCGAGAATCTTCTCGGCGGCGACAACCGAGTTGGCGTTGAGATCACCGATCTTCTTCTCCGCGATTTCGCGCAACTGCTTCTTGGTGATAAAACCTGCTTTGCTGGAAGCGTTCTTACCGGAACCTTTTTCCTTGCCCGCGGCCTTTAAAAGCAGACTTGTCGCCGGCGGGGACTTGAACAGAAGACTGAAGGTGCGATCTTCGTAAATGGAAACCACGACCGGAACAAGCTCTCCCTTCATCTTCTGCGTACCCGCGTTGAACTTAGTCACAAACTCGCCAATATTCACCTTCGCCTGACCAAGCGCGGGACCGATCGGAGGCGCCGGATTCGCGGCTCCGCCCATAATAGTCATCTTCAATTTTCTCACTATTTTTTTTGCCATAATTTAAAATTGATTAAAGATTTATGATTTATGATTTAAGAAATTCAGAATCATACATCGTAAATCAAGATTCATAAATCCTCAAACTAGAGTTTCTTCACCTGCAAGAAATCCAGTTCAACGGGTGTTTCCCGACCGAACATGGACACGAGCACTTTCACCTTACCGCGCTCTTCATCCACTTCACCGACCTTGCCTTCCAAATCCTTAAACGGTCCGTCCACAATGACCACAGCGTCCTCAATTTCAAGCTCAATGTTATGCATGACTTTATCCGACGACATTCGCTTAAACAATTCATCAACTTCGGATGTATTGAGCGGTACCGGGTACACTCCTGAACCGACGAAACCGGTAACCCGAGGTGTATTGCGCACCACATACCATGAGTCATCCGTGACCGTCATATCCACGAGTACATACCCGGGATAAATCTTCTCCTCTTCTTCAATGCGTTTACCTCCTTTGATCTTAATCTTTTTCTCGGTCGGAACAACCACGTTAAAAATCTTGTCCTCCATGCCGAGAGACTCAATACGCTGTTTGAGGTTGCGCGAAACGGCATTTTCATACCCCGCGTAGGTATGAATCGCGTACCAGTTTCGTCCTTCTTGTATTTTTTGTTTACTCATAATCAAGTACCAATCTACGAATGAATACCAATCAACGAATACCTGCAAATCCGACCTGCTCATTCGTTGGTATTTGCAGATTAGTCCTCATTAGCTGATTGGTACTTACTAAATAACCAACTTCAATACTGCCGTAAACACATAATCAAACGCCCCCAGATAAAACGCAGTCACAAGCGAGATGACGATAACAACCACCGTAAAGACAAGCGCTTGTTTCCGCGTCGGCCAACTCACGTGCTTGAGTTCCGCCCTTGTTTCCTTTAAATAATCGGTTAATTTTGACATGCTATCTGTATTAAAAAACCCCTCGCGGGGCAACATATATATCATACTCCTGTCCTTTTAATTGTCAACAAAAACGTAATGTACAAATGCATTAAAGACACCCCCGCCCCGATACGAATCGGGGCGGGGTTTTTCAGTACCACTTCCGTGGTTGGCTTATTCTTTATTTAATCTCGTACGTAATGGAGACGGATGAAACAATTTTGTCTTCACCGATAGGAATTTCCGGTGCTACCGATGCGCTGTCCCCGCCACGACCGTATGCTTCCGCCGCCATCGTCTTTGCGTACATCGGATACACCCCACCTTCGTTGTAGCTTATGATGCGCACGAGCCGGACGCCGAGTGATTTCGCCAACTTACCTGCTTCCTTACGCGCGTCTTGAATCGCTTTATCGCGCGCTTCTCGCACGAGCTCGTCGCGTTTGTCAAAATCAAACGAGAGTCCTGAGACATCCGTGGCGCCGAGCTCTCCGATCCCGCCCAAGAGTTTGCCGGCATCTCCCAAATCCCTCACTTTTACCGTAATGCTCTGCGTGACGACATACGCCGCAAGCGCACGCTTCCCTTCCGAAGAAATAGGATAGTACATCGGAGCGACCGCGATCTTGTCGTACTCGTACCTTGGATAGAGATTGTAACCGCTCGTCTTTATATCTTTCTCCTCGACTCCATTTTTCTTGAGATACGCGAGAATGGCATTCGTGCTTTTTGCCGCCTCGTCCTGCGCTTCCTTGACGATAAGTGATTCTTCGGTAACGCTAAACGAGAATGTCGCAATATCCGGAACGCCGATAACCTCCCCTTTCCCGGAAACAGAAATCAAACTCTGCTGTGAGGGAGAAGAGCCGATAAAGCGATACGATTGAAATTCCGCGATAGTCTGAGCAAGTAAAAAGAGCGATAAAAGCGCGAGGGTGATAACGACACTCTTCTTTATTTTGTGGTCTTCTAACATAGTAAACATATTAACTTTTAATTCCTCAATCCTTTCGCCGTATAGATAAGGACAAGGGAAAATGATTATACCTTTCTCTGCCACTCATAGGCAAGCATAAGGTTCTCAAACAGCGCCGCTACCGTCATTGGACCAACACCTCCGGGAACCGGAGAAATAGCGGCAACTCTATCTTTCACCGCTTCAAAATCAACATCCCCGAGAATCCTTTTACGCGGTATCTCCTCCTCAAGGCGAACCGCGCCTCCGTCTTTGACCGCGGTGATACCAACATCCACCACGACCTGCGTCTTATCGTCGCGTGTATAGGAAGCACCGATAAAATGGGGTTTCCCTATTGCCACCACGATAATATCGCTCTCTCTCGTGATTGAAGCCGTATCATGAGTTTCACTATGACAAACACTTACCAACGCTCCTCGCGAGCGCAGTATCTCCGCCGTCGGTTTCCCCACCAGATCTGACCTTCCCAAGACCGCTATTTTTTTCCCCTGTACCGCAATTCCGTAAAAATCAAGAAGCTCCATGATTCCACGCGCGGTCGCGGGCCAGAGATACGGAACGCTTCTCCCACGAGCGCTTACATTTTCGCTCCCCAATCCATCCACATCTTTCATCGGCGTAATCACGTCAAGCAGGCGTTGCCTGTTCAAAGAATCGGGAAGCGGGAGTTGGATAATAATTCCCGAAATACTGTTATCTGCATTCAGTTTACGGATTTCTTCCGTAACTTCGTTATCGGAAACGGAGACGGGAAGGATGCGGTGCCGTACGACTACTCCTATCCGTTCGCCAAAAATCTTTTTTTGTTGAATATATGAGGCGCTCTCTTTTCTGTCACCTATCTGTACGATAGCCAGTTCCGGCTTACTCAAACACGCCTCAATCTTTCGTTGAAGCGTCATCGCGATTTCATCCCGGACTTTTCTGCCATCAAGAAGAATCACAGCGGTTAGCGGTTAGCGGTTAGCGGTTAGAAGTAAATGAAATCTCAACTAAACGCTAAACGCTGTACGCTCTATCACTAATTAAAGGTGGACTCTATCGCCCCCGCCGGAATCCGCTCCGGACCTTTATTGCGGTATCGGTTAATGAAATCGTTAATACGGTCTTCGGGAAGTCCCGCGCCGTCAAGATTGAACTTATCCACCCGCTCCCACGCCACGAGCGCTATGTCCATGTCGTTCCCCTCGCGCGGAGTGATGAATACCTTCGCGAATGCAAATTTCTTGAGTGCCTCCTTCACCTCCGACGATACACGCGGGTGATAGGTAATCCACACGTCACCGTGTTCAAGATTGTGAAGCGCGTACTCGTCTAAAATCGGCTCCTCGTAGAATTTCTTCTTCGCCGTCAACTCATAGTGCCACCCGCCTGACGGAGGATTTGAATTGTACTCGCCATGTGGAGTCCCGACTGCGATATGGTTACGATTCTGCGCCGGGTAGAATGTGCTCAGATCAGGACCGACCGTTTTATTCTTCCCCATCAGATTAACACTTCCCCATCCGAGGAGAGCAATAATAATGAGTGTGGTAATCCAAAATGATTTAGCCATGACAATAGTATAACAAAATAAAACTCGCTCGTCCCTATCCCCGCCACAAGCGGACGGGGTATGAGGAGAGCGGACTTTTATTTTGAAAACCTCTCGGTTTTCAACACTCGCCGACTCGTTGCTTTCCGCCACGGGGAAACTCCCGTTTCCCCGACCCCCTTCCCGCTCTCTCCGCATTCATCCCCGCGATAAGCCGTCGGGGAATTCTGCGGGGAGATTAAGTACCAATCTGCGAATGAAAACCAATATAACGAATACCTACGAATCCGAAGTTACTCTCTTCTTCCTCCTCACCTTTTCACGGAGAGGATGATGGTGAAATGAAGTATTTGTAGGTATTGGCAGATTGGTATCGGATTAGTTGATTGGTACTTCCTTACACTTTCCCCAAAAACACCTTTTCCAAAATCCCCGAACTCACTACTTCTTCCGGCTTTCCTTCCGCCACCACCTTCCCCTTATCCAACACATACGCCCGATTCACGAAAGAAAAAAGCGACTGGAGGTTGTGCTCAACCACGAGAATCGCAGTCTTGTGCCGTTCGTTTATCTCTTTTATCTTTCCGAACACCTCCTTCACCACTTTCGGCGCGAGACCGAGCGACGGCTCGTCCAACAGCAACACGGAAGGGCGCGTTACGAGTGCGCGAGCAATCGCAAGCATCTGCTGTTGTCCGCCGGAAAGAGTTCGTGATTTCGCGGACAGTTTCTGCTTGAGCGCGGGAAAAATATCAAGCGTCTCCACAATTCGCTCACGCAGAAGTTTCTTGTCTCCAACCACAAACCCTCCCACCTCAAGGTTTTCCAGTACCGTAAGGTGCTTAAACACTCGTCGTCCCTGCGGGACGAACGCGATACCCTCCGCGACCATTTCGTGCGGTATCGGCGTTACGGTACGCCCGTGCCAGAACACTTTCCCGCCCGAAAGTTTCGCCAAACCGAAAATGGCTTTGAGAATGGTGGATTTGCCGGCGCCGTTCGGTCCCATGAGAGCCACTATCTCGCCTTCGTCCAGCGAAACACTCGCCCCATCAAGCGCCTTCACACCGCCGTAGTGCACATGCGCGTGTTCAATGGTAAGTAAAATCTCTTTCATAATTTCTCACTTTACTCTCTTCTTACTTCCCCGCTTCTCCCTCGCTTCACGTTACCCAAGTAACGTGAAGCGAGGAACGTGTCCTCACTCGTTCAACGGTACAAATTGCCCATCTTTCATCACCAGAATTATAGACGTCCTTTTACTTATCCTGTTCTCACCAAAAGAGAGCAACCCTGCAGGACCTTCATAATCGCGCAGATTAAGCAAATACTCTCGAGCGCAATCCGAATCGCCTTTGCATTCGTGTAATGCCCTCGCGAGTACAACCACCTTGTCATATGCATAGATAGTATAATCCGCGGACGGTCGCGTCCCTTTAACCGCCTCAAAACGTTCTGCAAATTCTTCAAAAAGATTCCCTGCAGGAGAGACTGATGCTTCTGATTGTGTCCCCCAACTGTTTTTTAATATAGTTTGTGCTTCTTTCAAAACTTCCTCTGCGCCACAGGTTACCGGAAGTGATATGCAGCCGATCTTGGGAACATACTGCAACTCTTGCAACTGCTTAAGTATGGTACTGATGTGACTTTTTAACCCATAGATCAAAAGAAAGTCTGATTTCCCGGCTTTGAGTTTAGTAATCTGTGTTCGGAAATCATTGGACTCCATAGGAAAGAACTCAATAGGAGTTGATGAGCTCACTTCCAGCACACCCTTCTCACACTCTCTTCCCGATTCAAAATTCGGAAGGAGAGCTGCTACCCTGAAACCGGAAACAGTAGCTTTTTCTGAGAGTATCTTGCAATCGTTTGATAGACTTACATAATCCTTGAAAACATACTGATGGAGTAGTGCTGGAGAATCAGCGGATGAATCAGTCAGCATAACAAGCTTAAGACTGTTGGCAACGGGCGCTACTGCCGCAGACGGACTCGACATGCTAACGATGAGTCCGTTAACGCCTTCGGCAATGAGTTTTTGCGCCGCAGATACCGCTTGTTTCGGATCGCCAGCATGATCTTCATAGGCAAGCTCAATCGGAATACCTTCTTTTCTGACATCTTCGGCAGCTAAATCAAAAGCGACTTTCACATCTTCTCCGACATATGCGGCTTTGCCGGTAAATGCGGCGATCACTCCGATCGTAACCGTCTCCGGCTCTTTTTGCTTATTGAGCGCAAATCCGCCAGCGACGAGAAACGCGAGCACGACAAGCCAGAGTACGATTCGGTTTCTGCTTGTGTTTGCCGTTGTGTCGTTCTCCCTAGTCGTGTCTTTTTCCATAATTTCTTGTCTCCCTCGCTTCACTTTACTTGGGTAAAGTGAAGCGAGGGGGATATATCAGTTGATAATTTAATGATTGAAATTTGTTTGGGATTTGGTGTTTGGGATTTGGAATCTCATTAGAAATTAGGTGAATTAGGTGAATTAGAAATTGCGAAGTTCTATTCCCCTAGATAAGCTTCTACCACTTCTTTTCTGGAAAGAACTTCATTCGGCTCTCCTTCCGCGAGGAGACTTCCGGCATCCATTACGAACACATAGTCGGACAATTCTCTGATAAGCTCCATGTTGTGCTCCACGAGAATCTGCGTTTTGCCCTGCGAGCGGAGTTCGTGCATCACCGACACTATCACCTTTCTCATTTCCGGAAAGAGTCCGGCGAACGGTTCGTCAAAAAAGATGATATCAGAGTTCATCGCGAGTACGCGCGCCACCTCAAGGAGTTTGCGTTGTCCATAGGAAAGGGTACGCGCAAGCGCGTGTCGTTTTTCCCACAGCCCTACGCGAGTGAGCACTTCTTCCGCCTTCGCCACATGGAGCTTGCTGTGTTTCTCAAACAGCGATCCGAATACACCTCGTTCCGTCAGCACCACCAGCACATTATCCAGAACGGGCATCTGTTCAAATAATCGCACCTCCTGAAAGGTACGCGTCAATCCGTACCCCGCTACTTCGTGCGACATTACTTTGGTAATGTGAAGCGAGTGAGCGATAACAATTTCACCGCTGTCAGACGGAACAACACCCGTAAGCAGGTTAATGAGCGTGCTCTTCCCCGACCCGTTCGGCCCGATCACGCCCGTGATTGTTCCTTTCTCAAACGCAAGCGAAAGACGGCCAACCGCAGTCACGCCGTCAAAATGTTTATACAGATGCTTTGTCTGAAGAACGGACATATCTCTCAAAAAGGTTTGACCCCAATTAAGGTAACGATCTTTTTAATGACCTGCAAACGAACCGAATCGGATACCGATTCTATGTACTCTGGTCGCCGTTCTTTCCATGCTATCGATTGTACTTGGTCGGCGATTATGCCTCCGTACACCTGTTCACCCTGAAACTCTACTCTGAAAGGATAAGGTTTTACAACTGAAGTTATAGGACAAACAACGGCAAGCCCGGATGCGTGCTGATAGTCAGAGGTAGAGAGAACGAGAGCGGGACGGCGACCTCGTTGTTCATGCCCTTTCGTTTTGCCAAAAGTAAGCCATATAATATCTCCTCGTTCGGGGATATAGGAAGTTACCATATTTCGTTGCCCCGACGCGAACCCCAATCAATCTTCCCATAACGATTCTCGGGGGTAATCTGGGCGATTAATTCTTCAAGTGTTTCTTCATGTTCCGCGCGCACAGGTTCAATGATAATTTCTCGCGCGGTTTCGCGCGTCAGTACCCTGCTACCCGCCTTGAGACCAAGTCGTTTAGCCACACCGCTTGAGATGCGCACCGCCAAACTGTTTCCCCATTTTTGTACTTTAGTAGTCATACCTAAAAGTATATACTAATGTATATACATGGTCAACGCCACTCTTTTCTTCCTTACAACGTTTATGACTCTCAACTACAGTTTATATTCACCAACCAACCCCTGTGGTCTATACAACATTAAAACTATCAGCATCACCCCGTACACCGCTTGGCGAGTCTGCGCGGCGATGTCCGCGGGAAATCCAATGAAGCGCAGAAATTCCGGAAGCAGGATAAGTACGACCGCGCCGATAACGGCGCCCCGATTGGAAGCAAGACCGCCCAGAATGATCGCGGAGAGGAGGAAGATTGATTCATTCGTGGTAAAGGTAGACGGATCAATAAAGGTAATATATGCGGCAAAGAGTGCACCCGCGACCGAAGCCATCGTGGCGCCGATGACAAATATGGCGAGTTTGAAGTGGAGCGTCCGGTAACCGAACACCTCTAGTGCTTCCTCGTCCTCGCGGATCGCTTTAAGCGCGCGCCCGAAAGATGAACGGACAATGAACTGAGCGGTGTAGTAAACCAGAACCGAGAAACAGACGACGAGAATAAGGAATGAAAAGTTTGATGAAAAGATATATTCCATATTCCCTATTCCGATTTCCGGTCTTCCTATCCCGGGAATCCCGAGCGGTCCGCGGGTAAGCTCCTGCCAATTCAAGAATATGCTCCACACAATGACGTTGAACCCGATTGAGCCGAGCGCCACGAAGTCCCCGCGAAACCGCGAGAGAACTCTCCCGATGAAAAGACCGATGAGTGCGGTAAGAAACATTCCGAGCAGTATTGTCAGAAAGAAATTCACCCCGAATCTCACGGAAAGAATCGCAGTCGTGTACGCGCCGATGCCGAAAAATGCCGCGTGAGTAACGCTTAGGATTCCGGTATAGCCGACCGCGAGGTTGAGCGATAACGCAAGAATGGCGTAGATGGAGGCGAGAATGGCTAAATGTATGAGGTATTCCATATCGGTCAGATTTAGGATTTATGATTTAAGATTTAGGAATAAGAAAAGATTTTGACTTGGTAATCAATCCTTGCAATAAGCGAAGAGCTATATCAGCATGGCTCATAAGCACGGTGAAATCTTCAGTGTCAAGATATCCAATATCCCGTGCGGCAAGAATCTGATTTTTTAGTTCGGTAAGTGATCCTTGCGCTAAATAATAGAACTGAATCTTTTCTTTATAGCCCTGTCGTCCGAATCCTTCTGCAATATTAGAAGTTACAGAAATGACCGCTCGCCGCATTTGGCTGATCAACCCGAAAATCTCATCTTTGGGGAATCGTTTTGTTATTTTATATACCAAGACGACAAGTTTATGTGCCTCTTGCCATGTATGCAAATCCGTAAATGTTTTAATCTTTTCTTCATTCATAAATCTAAAATCTAAAATCTTAAATCATAAATCTTAATTCTTTTTCACTTCGGGAACAATCCTCTCGGTTTCCACATCAAAAACAGAATGAGGAGGGTAAACGCGATTGCGCTCTTCCACTCTCCCGCTATTTTCCAGATGCCGAAGTTTTCGGCAAACGCGAGAAGGAATGCTCCCGCTACTCCGCCGTACATATTGCCGATACCGCCCACGATGGCGGCAATCGCCGCCGAGAGGAGCCACGAGAGTCCCATAATCGGTTCAATACCCGTATCAAACCCGATAAGAATTCCCGCAAGTCCGCCGATGGCTCCACTTATGAAAAAGACCCGTCCGATAACGCTGTCGGTGTTGATGCCGACTATCTCCGAAACTTCTTCGTCGTCGCTTATCGCGGTAACGGCCTTCCCGAACATGGTCTTCGTAAGAAGCACTGCGAGAGCGACACAGAGGAGTACACAGACCGCAAATATGAAGAGTTGCACCGCGGTGAAGGTGCCCCCAAGTAATTCAAACACCCTGTTCTCCCGAAGCAACCCAGAGAGTGTCTGAAACTGACTCGTAAAAAGAATAGCGATAACCGCCTGCACCGCCGTCAACACGCCGAGCGATGCGATAAGCAAAACCGCGCTAGACGCCTTCCGCAAGCGGAGCGGTTTGTAAATATATTGATACGCGAGAAAACTTACCAGTCCAGAAAGCAAGACACCTGCAGGGAGACCAATCCAAAGTGGCGCGCCGAGCGTCTTTGAAATATAAAAAACAGAGTAACCGCCGATTGCCGTCAGTACGCCAAACCCAACATCAATAAACTTCGCGGTGCTGTACGTTAAATTAAACCCGAGCGTTAGAATCGCGTAAATAGACCCGGCGATGAGAGAGTTGGCGATGAGTTGGGGAACGATGTCCATAAGAAGAAGCTTATAGCTGATAGCTTTTAGCTGTTAGCTTTAAGAAAAGACAAGAAAACTGTAACACTTGAAATCACCAAACACAAATCCACCCCGATTCGCTGTGGCGAATCGGGGTGGGTTGTAACTGCCTGTTGACTGCTGTCGCTTTACTGCGTGCCTCCCGTTTCAGTATTCGCTTCTTCTTTCACTTCGGTTTTTGGCGTTTCCAAGAGTACTTCCACCTTTCCCTCCTTAACAACTTTCAAGACATGTCCGCTTGCCCGGTCGCCACTTTGTTCAATCGTAATTTTCCCAGATGCTCCCTCCCAATTTTTCACTGTGCGTGACCATTGTGCGATTTTCTCACCGCTATAGCCAACCGCTATAATGCCGTCGCGGAGCATATACACCGCATCATACTCTGTCTGCGCATATCCTTGAAAAGGTGGTTCAGTGCCATATTTTGCTTTATAAGCGGCAATCATGCTGACAAATTTCTGGTTTGTAGGGTCAATACCGAACTCTGCAGTCAGCATTCCTTCCAGTAATGCCTTGTATGTCTCTACAATCTTCGGGTCACCCGCAACTACATCATTAGCAATAAGCGGTATCGTCCACTTCAAGTCCTGAACTTGCTTAAAGATTCTTTCTGCAACAGCCGGAGTCTGAGTGTCTACAAACAACGCATCGGCTTTTACTGCTTTCAATTTTGCAAGCTGCGAACGGAAATCAGTCGTATTGCTTGGTGCCTCTTCCTTTATGATTTTACCGCCGAGACCCTCAAAGGTTGAAGCAAATATCTTGTAAATACCAAGTGCGTAATCCGTCTGTTCCTGCATAAATGCAATGGTTTTCCATCCTTTTTGATTGAAAGCGAACTCCGCGAGGATTTTGCCTTGCGATGCATCGCTCGGATAGTTCCGGAAGAAGTACGGACTGATGCCAGTCAAATCAGGACTGCTAGAACCTGGAGAAAAAAGGGCAACCTTCTTCTCGGTGGCGAACGGAACTGTTGCCAGTGATTCGCTACTGCAGAACCCGCCAATAATCACTTGTACCTGATCAACATTGATAAGTTTTTGCGCAGCATTGGTCGCATCTTTACCATTACACTTACTATCTTCAATAACTAACTCTATGTTCCTTCCGCCAATGCCGCCACTGCTGTTTATTTCCTCAACTGCCAGCTGAGAAATATTCCGTGCCGGCTCTCCATAAACGGCTCCATCTCCCGTTAACGGCACCATTAATCCGATCTTAATCGGTTCTTTGCTTACCTTCTCTCCTCCTTTCCCTTTGCTTCCGTAGAGGACGAATCCTCCGACGATAAGAAGCAGTACCACGAGCCAGACCACGGTCTTCACTACCGACGGTCCACCATTTTGCGTTTCCGGTTCCATCTTGTCCCTAAGTCGCTTTATATGGCGATGCCAACTTCAGCGGCTTTCAAAAGATTTTACGACTACCTCTACCAAATGAACAGAAAAGTAGCCGAAAATCTACACTAAAATCAAAATTGATAATGAGTGAAATTACACCTGCCCCCATACTAATACCACACTGAAAAAATGCAATAGCTACGGTGTACACGAGGCAACATATCCCACAGTACGACAATACACGACCCCGAAACTCTCCGGAAACCACAAAATATCGCCTCTCTTTTCCATAAAGAAAGGGTGTGCTAGAGTAGCACCCCATGTTTTCATACCTCAAAAAACCTTCAATATACATAGGAGGAGGGGTCCTTCTTGTCCTTATAGCGCTCTATTTCTTCACGCTTTCTCCGAAACCCTTGGTGGTGGAAACGGCGGAAGTAACGAAAAAAAGCATCTCTCAAGAAGTGTTTATCACCGGCACGGTCAAGGCGGGACAATCGGCTTCCCTTTCGTTTGACCGCGGAGGCAAAATTACGACCTTACCCGTTTCTGTCGGCGTATCCGTGAATGCAGGCACCGTGCTCGCTTCGTTAGAAAATGGAGCGGAGAAAGCGGCGCTGGACGAAGCGGGAGCCGTCGTCGCGTCCGCAACAGTGGCACTTGAGAAAACGAAGCGTGGTTCACGCCCCGAAGAACTTCGCGTGAAAGAGGCGCAGTTGGAAAAAGCGGAGGTAACACTGAAAAATCTTCGGGAAAATACATCAATCATTATTGTCGATGCCTACAACCAAGGAGAAGTCGCCCTCAATCGTCTCGTCGACCCTCTTTTCGCAAACGACAACACGACATCTCCACGACTTACCTTCTCAAACGGCAATCAGAGCGGAGTGTACCAGGCGGAAACGGAGCGTATCATTGCGGGAAATAGTTTGCGCGACCTTCAAAAAATCATTTCCTCCGAATCGGATGAGAGCGAAACGCGTCTTGCCGAATCGCTTCGCGCGCTCCGTCCCCTGCAGTCACTTTTTCTGACCTTGGGCGAGGTACTCATCGGCTCAAACGGTTTAAGCGACGCGGGACTTGCCGACTATCAAGAGCGCGTGGGTACGGCGCGGGCGAACATAACGACAGCCGTAACCTCTCTCCAAAATCACCGGAACGCGGTACGCGAAGCAAGTGCGGTGGTGGAGCAGTTCAGGCGGGAGCTTGAACTTTCGCAGGCCGGTTCCGCTTCGGAAGATATTCGCGACGCGGAGGAAAACCTACGCCAGGCGGAGGCAAAGCTCGCTTCGGTACAATCGTCGCTTCAAAAGACGCTCATACGCGCTCCCTTTTCCGGACGCGCCGCATCAAAAAACGCGGAGGTAGGAGAAACCATTTCCGCGGGAGAAACGATTATGGAGTTTCTCGGATCGGGAACTTTTGCCATTGAAGCCAACGTGCCCGAAGCCGACATCGCAAAAATCAGCGTCGGCGACATCGCAAGCGTAACGCTTGACGCGTACGGGGAGGGAATCGTATTTAACGCGCGGGTTACCCTCATTGAACCGGCGGAAAAAGAAATAGAGGGAGTGCCGACGTATAAAACCACCTTCCTGTTTGAGAAAGCCGATCCGAGACTCCGTTCGGGGCTTACCGCGAACATTACCATCAAAAAAGTGCTCAAAGAAGGAGCTCTGACTATCCCTTCAAATGCGATTACCGTGGAGGACGGGATTTCATATGTGCAACAGAAACTGTCGGATGGAAGCATTCAAAAAGTGAAGATCTCGGTCGGGAACCGTGCGAGCGCCCGCGAGGTTGAAGTAACGGAAGGACTCAAAGAGGGAGATACGGTGCTTCTTCCAAAAGTAAAATCGCAATAATTATGTTGATCGGAATAAGTCGTTACATTGTAACATTGATTGAAAATTGATAATTGAATTTTCGGAAATTTTTCTCATGTCTCTCATTGAAACAAAACAGCTTTCCAAAACCTATCTGGAGAGCGGAGTGGCGACCGAAGCGCTCCGAGGCGTAAACCTCACCATAGAAAAAGGAGAATTTGTCGCAATTATGGGACCCTCCGGTTCCGGCAAATCAACCCTCCTCCATATTCTCGGTTTTCTGGACCACGCATCGGGCGGAGTGTACCGATTCAAGGGAGAAGATTTCTCTTCGCCGAAAGAAGACGCTCTCGCGCGTATCAGAAATCAAGAGGTCGGGTTTGTCTTTCAGTCTTTCAACCTCCTCCCCCACCTCTCCGTGCGAAATAATGTGATGCTCCCCCTCTACTACTCCGACATTCCGGAGAGGGAGTGGAAGGAGCGAAGCGAGCGGGCGATTGAAAAGGTTCTCCTCTCGCACCGAACGGAATACCCGACCGTAAAACTTTCTGGTGGCGAGAAACAGCGGGTTGCTATCGCCCGCGCGCTCGTGAACGAACCGTCCATCATCTTCGCGGATGAACCGACCGGAAACCTGGATTCAAAATCGGGTCAGGCGATTATGGAAATCTTTGAAAAACTGAATGCACTCGGGCACACCATTATTCTCATCACCCACGAAACCTACACCGCCGAGCATGCGGGGCGCATCATCAAGCTCCGCGATGGCGCGATTGAGAGCGATATCCGTGTTGCAAACCGTCGAAGAGCGCGAGAAGGATTTATTAAATAATTCTCAATTACCAATTTTCAATTTTCAAAAGACCTATTACCCAATCATGTAATGAAGACTTGTTTGAAACTTGATAATTGAAACTTGAAAATTACCGTTATGACTCTCACCCACTCTCTCAAAACCGCCATCTCGGGGCTCCGCACCAATAAGTCGCGGTCACTCCTCACTATTCTCGGTATCGTGATCGGCATCACGGCAATCATGCTCGTTATCTCAATGGGGAGCGGGGCGCAGAACCTTATTCTGGATCAGATTCAGGGTATGGGGTCAAAGACCATTGTGGTTGTTCCCGGGAGACAGCCCACCGGACCATCGGACTTTGCCAATGTCTTTTTGGATTCACTCAAAGAACGCGACCTCCGAGCGATTCTTAATAAGGGCAACGTACCTTTTATCACGGATGCCATGCCGATTGTGTTCGGCACCGCGAGATTGGGATACGACAACGACACCTACCAGGCAACAGTACTCGGCGGTGGAAGCAGTGAGAAGAATAATGTGATGGCGGAGATTTTTGATATCTACCCGGCGCGCGGCGAATTCTTTTCGGCGGATGATGTCAGGTCTCGCGCGAGCGTGGTCGTCATTGGCGAGAAAATCCGCAAAGAACTGTTCGGGAATGTCGCGGAACCTCTTGGAGAAAAACTCAAGATAAACGGAAAGAACTTCCGCGTTGTCGGCGTGCTTCCGGAGAAGGGACAGGTGTCGTTCTTCAATTTTGACGATATGGTGCTCACCCCGTACACCACGGCGCAGTCGTACCTCCTTGGACGAAAATACTTTGACCGTATTATCGTTTCCGCCGATTCCGAAGAACACATCCGTGCCACGATTGATGACCTTAAACTTACACTACGCGCCGAGCACGGCATCACCGACCCTCTCAAAGACGACTTTTTCGTGGAAACCCAGGCGGACCTCGCGGAACGACTGAAGACCATCACCACGGCGCTCACACTCTTTCTCTCCGGAGTTGCGGGTATCTCGCTCTTTGTCGGCGGTATCGGGATTATGAATATCATGCTCGTTTCGGTTACCGAACGCACGCGCGAAATCGGACTTCGCAAAGCCGTGGGCGCCACCAACCGAAACATTATGATTCAATTTCTTTTTGAGGCGGTTACTTTGACCTTGCTCGGAGGTGCTGTAGGAATTGCGCTCGGTTCTTTCCTTTCGTTCGCGATTTCTCTCGGGATTGCGCGATTTGCGCTTGCTACCTGGACATTCAGCTTCCCCTACCTCGGCGCTGTTTTGGGACTTCTCGTTTCCGTTGTCATCGGCGTCGTCTTCGGTTTATACCCCGCGCGAAAGGCCTCGCTCAAGAGCCCGATGGACGCGTTGCGATACGAGTAACCGGTGATTGGTAGCTTCACCTTCCCTGCCCGTTCGAAGTCGGATGCAGGCGAGAATCTTGAAAAAGGTTGATCCTTGGCTTCTTTTGCCTTTTAACCTTTCTTTTTTCTCTCTTTTTTTCTCTTTCTCTTTTTGTTTTCTTTTCTTTTTTTCTCTCTCTTTCCCCACCAACCCCGCCCACCCTTCTCCGCCCCTCCTACGCTTCACTTTACCCAAGTAAAGTGAAGCGAGGGTCAGTACGGCAAACAAAAAGCCGCCCACTAATGAACGGCTTGAATATATCATTGATACCAATCCCCCGATTAAACGGGGATAATCTTGAATGTTGTATTTCTCATCTGTTCAAGAGCAGAGGTGATGATCGGTGAAAAGCAGGTGGGGCTCCCGGTGTGACAGGCACCCGCATCCGGATTCGTTTGCGTTACGATATAGAGAAGTGTGTCGCCATCGCAATCAAGAAATATCTCATGCACCCGAAGGACATTACCGCTTTTCTCCTCGCCCTTCTTCCACCGCTTCTTCCGCGAACGCGAGTAAAGAACGACTTCATGTGTGAAGAATGTTTCCCAGAACTCCTTCTCTCTGGTGTACGCGAGCATCAGCACATGCTTCGTCTTCTTCTCCACCACGATAACCGGAACCAATCCACCGCCCTTCTTGAAGTCGGGGATACGGACGATCATCGCGCCGTTAGTCTTAATGACCTTTTCTTTCTCTCCACTGTCTGTCAACTTATCTTTCTTTTTCATGACTACTTCCACGATGCTTTGATTTTTTGACATAGCCTTTTCCTTTCTTTGTTGTTCTTAACTTATTAGTGCAGAGGTTTCCACACCCACCCGATGCTATGTACCGCCAGTTCGTCCCTTTCGGCGCGGACACGGATTCGCATGGTAGCATCTGTTTGCTCCCAACCAAACTCATCACGTTCTGGGTTAGCTTCGTCCCTTCCTGTTTGGGTAGTATAGACTTTTCCGATGACTCCGGTCGTTTCAATGTTATTTCGTTTTTTCCTTATTCTTTCTATGAGTTCCCCCAACCAGACTCTTACACCGCAACAGGCAACCCAGAACAGACACAGGAGAACAAAGAGAGTGGCGAGAAGAAAGAAAGACAAAATCCACAGAGGAGTAAAAACCCAATATGGAGCAGTCTTTTTCGTAAGATATTCAAAGAGACAAATGAGTCCCTCTGCGCAGAAGAATGTGAGCGTAGCGACGATTACATACGGGAGGAGATGACCTTTCATAATGATAGTACTTGAGAATCGGCACAGAATGCCGTTTTTTTGTTTTTCTATGGAATTGTCAATGTACACGCGTACAAAGAACTATTTTTCGCTCATCCGCAATCGCGGCAACGAAAAACGGACTCTTATTCAAGAGCCCGTTTGTGTGCGCGAAATAGTAAAAGGTTGATTCGCCCTTAACACCGGCATAAAATCAGATACGGGACATAGCAAACACAGACCGACTCTTGAATTTCGGCTCCGTGATGGTGCGTACTAGTATTTTGTGATTTTTGATTTCTCATATCTTTCATCTGACTTTCTTACTCACTCTTCGTCTCTCACTCTTCCCACTCTCTTCCCTCTCAACCGCTTCACTTTACCCAAGTAAAGTGAAGCGAATAAAAAAATATAGGGGGTATTCTCGTCTTTTCAAGAATATCAATTAAGACTGGCTCTTCCGTCGCGCGATGGCAATGCGGTAACCTCCTTTCCCATGCTTGAACCAGTGCTTCACGCGCGCGATGGTGCGGGAGCTTAATCCGGTATCCTCCGCAATCGCGGTGTAGTGAATGCTCTTGGCGAGCGAACGCGCCGCGCGGAATCGTTTGCTGAACTCAATAATTTCGGACTCGGTCAAAAGGTCGCGGAGAAAGGCCTGCATTTCAGATGTGTTTTTCATGGCTAAAAAAGCCAACACCAGCGCCTTTATATCGGTATCCTGAAAGTTCAATTTTGCCTGTTTTGTTGTCATATTTTCCGGATCCACTTTACTTGGGTAAAGTGTAGCAAATGGAGAAAATCTGTCAAGGTGCTTCGCTTTACCCAAGTAAAGTAGTCGTCGGGAGGGAGAATTGGGGTATAGAGCAAAAAGACAGTGATTGAGATGTGTGAATCCTAAAGAAGAGTGGCTTCAAGAAAAAGAAACAGCGGAATTTCTTTGCGGGCGGTGTCTTCTGCTTTGGCGCGCACACCGGGCTGGCTCGTGCGGTGTGAAATCCACTCTTCGAGTCGTGTGACGGCAAAACCGGACTTGGCGAGAGCTTTGACATACACCTGAAGCGGACGGTGGAACGAAACGGTTGTTGCGCCACCTCTCTGTCCCGGATGCATCTCAATAGTTTCCCGAGAATCGGATAGGTATGCGTCCACACGGCGATATTGAACCTTCTTTTCTTCGTCAAATCCCCATGCCGAACGCTTGGGAACACGAAAGGCGGGGTGGTTGAGTACGATGAGTAAGCGACCTCCTTTCGCAAGCACTCGCCGACACTCGGCAAGAGATCCTTCAAGATTCTCAATATTCTGAAGCGCAAGCACCACAATCGCGACATCAAATGAAGCATTTCTCAGCGTGGTAAGTTTGTCCGCTGAAGCCACGGCGTAAGAAATCGTTTCAGGTGAATGTTCTCGTGCCTTCTTGATAAGCTCAGGGGAGATATCAATACCGGTAACTATCGCCCCCTTCTCCGCGAACGCGCGCGAGAAGTATCCCTGCCCGCACGCAAGGTCAAGCACCCGAAGTTTCGGCCGAGGTGAAAGAATACGAAGGAGATTCGGCA
>ORJL011852986.1_pt1 | contig 24108 bp, 43 predicted proteins | sample 1779941 | NCBI WGS metagenome assembly ORJL01 (sample SAMEA104232317, study PRJEB22302) | groundwater metagenome | biome: forest; feature: aquifer; material: groundwater | place: USA | collected 2011-08-07 | depth 5.8 m
CGAACTTCACTCGTGCCGTACTTCTGCGCTTCGGTAAACCCATCGATGTTACGCAAATCCGCCAACACTTCCGTACCAACCACGATGTCCGTAGCCGTAAAATCGTTGTTTTCCAAATTCGTAATCGCGCTGGCGATGTTAGCCAACGTAACCGTAGCTCCACCCGTCACCGTATTAGCCGCGCCATCCAACGCAGTAACGACCAAGCTCGTCTCGTTCTCGGCAATTTCTTTGCCCGCACGATACAAGTGGACGTCAATCATGTTGAACTTGGAGTCTTCCAACATTTCACGCGAAATCGTAGGCCGCACGCCGTACTTAATCGGCCTGAAGTTAATGCTGGTAAACGCGTCTTCCAACGTAGGAATAGCAGCGCCTTCAGCCACACGAGTCGTAATGAAACTATCCGCCGTTTCCAAATCGACATCTACACTCGAACCCGGAATCTCGGCAGGCCCAATGACATAAGCCGCCAAATCACGAGGAATCAAATGCTTATCGACCGCTTTAATCAGCGTGTTATAGATTTTCTTTTCAATCAACAGCGAGCCTTGCGTACCGGCTGCCGTCGTCATCAATTCTTGAAGCGTTTTCATTCCCATTCACCTCTAAACGTCCAACCGAACTATTACGAAATTTCCTTCAGCCGTAGACGTGCTGAACGACCGGCCAATCGGATAAGCCGTCGCTAACAAACTACCAGTCGGACACCGTTCGACACAATTCGCGTAACCGACGAACACGACCGGTTGACCACCAGACACGCCGTTGGAACCCGTAGGCAAAACGAACAAGCCTTGCGAAGCAAAAGCAACTTCCGCACCAGACGCCGCGTTAGCCAACGCAATACCCATAACGGTTTCTTGAGCCGTAGCAGCCGTGCCACTGGCTTTCAAAACTTCGATGTCGCTCCACGCGTAACCCGAAGCATCCGAACCAATCGGATTCGACGTCCCTTGGTACATCACCAAGTCGCCACCGCTGATTACTCCGGCTGCTTTAGCCGTAAAGCGCACGGCTTTGTCATCCAACATAACTGCTTTGTAATAAGGCATACCAAATCACCCTTCTATTTTTTCTTTGGAGCCGCGTAAATGCTTACCACGCCGCCCAAACGCTCAACGATAAAATTGTCATCTTCGACAGAAGCCTCGACCGTAGTCTGGCTCTTCTGCATCAATTCCGCCATCTGTTTCTTCAAAGCCGTGTTCTCTTCCAGCAACTTGACATTGTTCGCGCTTTCCGGAGCATCCGGTTTCGGTTCATCTTTAGGCATTTCGGGTTCCTCCTTTTCCTCTTCCTCTGGCTCGGCACCCCCTTTGAGGGCGTCCAAAATCTGGGTCAACAAACTGATTACTTGCGCCGCGTGGTCTTGGCCCGGAGCCGGAGCAGGCATTTGTGGTGCAGGCGCGGGAGCCGGGGGTTCTTGTTCTTTCACATAAATCATCTTCTCACCTTTTACAAACGCTTCTGCTAACGCCGAAGCCACGAACGCATCAGGGTCTCCGGGAATAGCGACTAAACTCAACTCTAAAAATTCGAGGCCGCGAGGAACCATAATCATGTCTTCGCCTTCGCCTTCCTGAGCGACTGTTTTGTAATTCGCCTTAATGGACACGTTGTTGATGAGGCCGTTCTGAATCATGCGGCTCATTTGCTCATCAAGAATAATGCCGTCGTATTCAACGGCTCCACCGTTGAACGATGCTTCTAAAACGCGGCCAACGATGCTCTCGACTTTGGCTTCGTGGTCTTTCAAAATCGGTTTGCCCTTCAAACTCGGAGCCGCTTGCATCAACTCTTCCGCCAAATACTTTACGCGGTTTCTCGTGGTCGTGACGTTGATGGCAGTTCCATGAACACGAAATCCAGAAGTGCCGTCTGCCACTGCAAGCCGTTCGGAAACAAACGTACCCGGAATCCAAACCGTGACGTTTTCTATAGTGCGGGACTTCATCCGCCACCGCCTCCTGAAAGCTTGATGTACTCAACCCATTGACGCTGCACATGGGTCGCTTTAACCGCTCCGCGAGGAGTCCGGTCATAAGAACGCGTTGCTTCGTTAGAATTGGCCAACCGGCCTGATTGTTTGCCGTACAAACCCAAATGATTGTAGTTACCTGCCGTAACGTTGGGCTTGTCGTACTCGTTCAAAGCCGCGCTGTTGCTGTTACACGCATGCGCATAATCCGTATCGTAATCGTTAGCTACGAAACGTTCTTTACAACGGGGACAAATTCCAATCATCGATTCTCGCGGCAGTCACCGTAAAACTGTATAAAAAGCTACGCCTTCGGTTCGATGGTTCCGCCATGAAGTTGGATGACGTTAGGCTGAATTTCTTGTGCTTCATGCGCTTTATCCAAACACTTTAGACAAATAGGGTGAAAACCAGCTTGTCCACGAATTACCGTAGCCATGACGCCGGGTTCAGAATTGCAAAAACTACACAAAGGACGCTCCATTAAAAATCACCTGACTATTGGTTTAAATCGGCAACGGCAAAAAGGATGCGCAGGCAGTAATCCTTTAGCGTCTTCCAAACTGAAACGCTTACCGTCCATATCCAAACAAATATGTTTGTCTACGCGCTCGTCGCCAGCCGTAACCCACTCCACTTCTTCCACTACATCACTCTGTGTATAAGCCAACAAAGCCCCCTCGTTCTCCGCACGAGCCAACTCGGTTTTGACAATCGACTCCGCACGCATCCGGTCAGGAAACACTTTCGCCATCGCGTTAATCGTCTTCTTCATACTCCAACCTTCACGAACCGCTTTAATCAACAACCTGCGTACTTGACCGACTTTGCTCTTTTCATCCAACAACGCAAAATCGTATCCTTGCAAAAACTGCACTACGCGATTCACAATCTTAAACTGCTCTTGTAATTCCACCGGCGTGTCACTGAAAAACTCGTAATCATCAAACGACTCGAAACCAATAGCCGTTAAATTACTTTGGGCCAGTTGGCCGGTGGCCGGTGACAACGGAAAACCAAAAGGAGAATAAGCAATAGGCGGATACTCGTAATCTTCCGGCACGTCACCCGCAATCCCTAAATTCGCCCGAAGCTTGTTCTCGATTTCTTTCCGGGTAGACGGATGCAAACTCTGCAACTGCAACAAATCCGCGTAACCCTTCTGCTCGCGTTCTTTATCGCTACCAGTAGGCCAACGGCCCCAATTGAATTCTACCTCGTCAGGATTAGCGCCGTTCAACGCCGCCATTTTCTTAAACACGTCGTCTTCCAGAATCGGGTCAACGCTGTTTTGGATAGATTTAATCATGCACTGATACGCGTCCAACTGGACATCCGCTAACCCTTCCGCGATATTACCGCGTCCAAGCAACACGTCCGGCGTCTGCAACGCCGCGATGTTCTGCGAATCGTAATACTGCAACAACTGGCTGGCTTGCTCGGCCTTCAACGGAAAATCGACTACCGCCATGTCAATCCAATGACTCGTCACGAAATCCGTCTTATCCGTCATAGCTTCAACAGCCGAACTAAAACTATTCAAATCGGATTGCAAAGCCGGATTCAAATCATTACCCACCTTGATATGCAACTTCGCATTCGCCTTACGCTCGACCTGCACTTTCATCGCTTCTTCCATTTTGAGTTTCTGCATTAAAGTCGAAAACTTGCCGTCACCCAACAAACTGCGATAAACAGAAGTCCCGTAAGGACTCGAACCCAGACGATTATGCGCGAAATGAATGATTTCATCAGGGGCAAAATCAATCTTGACGCGCTCACGCGGATTCTTCGGATTCCCGATGTACTGCACGTAACCCAACAACTTGCCGGTACGCTCCTGCTTGATGAACATCGTCTTCGGGTCAATCGCACGCAAAACAATGACTTCCCCGTTAAACCACTTAACCTCGGCAAAAGAACTGCCGTAAATACGCATGTTCTTAATCATGGCACGAAGCCAACCGTCAAAACGATGGACGTGCATGAACTGCTTGTAAACCAACTGTAAGGAAGGGTCTTGGCAACGAACCGTGTAATCCGACCCAACCGTGAAATCAACTTGCTTGTCTACAGCCGCTTGAAGCAAAGGCACTTGCGAATACCACGATTCGTAAGCCTCAAAATCATACGGATGAGCGATGACGTTATCTCCAAGCAAGAACTCTTCCTTCTCGTTCGTAACGCTCTTGCCTTCCGGTACGGCAAACAAACCGTAGCCTTGCTCGGTTAACGACTTGCGGACGCTAACCGGTTTACCGCCAAAAATAGAATCCAAAATACCCATGCTATGCACTCAAACACTGTAAAACTGCTTTTTAACCTAAGCCTCCAATCGTGGGAATCTCTTTCTGCTTCAAAACGCCCCAAACGCCCATCGCCACGCTCGCAAAATAATCGTCATGCGCATCCGCTTGCTCCGGCGCGTGAACCGACATGTAATTCCCTTTGTACTCCTTCACGAGATTGAGAAGTTGTTTTTCGAACCGCCGAGCCTCCCTACAATCTTCGTCAGGATAAGCAAACCACTTGTTGTTTATTGCTTCGGACAAAGCAACCGACATGTCATGCTTGCTTTGAACCGTGAACACGACGCCCATGACCGGAGTACGAATCGCCCGACGCAACTGGTCCACGATTTGGTCCTGCGTACCCGTGCTATCACAATACACTCGCAACAAATCTTGGTAATGCCCCAAAAACTCGACGATAATACCCACTTGGTCCGCATAATTCGTTCCTTGTAGTTCCAACCAATTCAACACTTCCACTCGACCAAAACCCTTCCGGAAAACCGTTACGACCGTGGAATCGTAAGCCTTACCCCAATCCACCGCTGCGTAAACTTGTTCGTTTCGACAATCGAAAACACGCGGATAATCACCACGACACTTATACAGGAGTTCGGGAGTCACGAAGAATTGACTTGACAAAATCCACTGCATTCCAATCATCATCTTGAAATCATCCGTCTCTTGGTCCTGATTTTCAACATACTTCGCATAAGTAGGATTGACCGCACACGCTTCCTGAAACGGCAAAATAAACGTATTCGGACCGCCTTTCGAAATGGCTTCATAAAAACTACGATTAGCCATCTTGTAACTCGGAGTACCGACATGCAAATAAGTCGCGTTCGTAGCAGCGCCCATATATTTGATATCATACTCAAGCTTTTCGTCGATGATATCCGCCGTCTCATCCGTACCAATCAAATGAAACGTTTCTCCTTTCGTATTCGTGCCTTCACCAGCAGTACGCGCCTTAATCGTGCTACCCATTAATTCCAACGTAGTGGAATTACTGATTCCCGTCTCGATTTGACAACCCTTCAACTTCGCCAAAGTCAACATGTTTTTGACGGAATTAAACCAAATGTTCGTAGTCTCTTTAGTGGGCGCAAACCACCCAATCCGCAACGGCTCGCCGGTAATATTCCTCCAACTAAACGCCAAGAACAAAGCCGTAGCAGCAGCAGCAATCGTCTTTCCGCATTGCCTTGGAAACTCGGCGTACAACCGCCTACCCGACCCAAGCAACACGCTTTCAATCACGGGGTCGCTGATGAACTTGCGTTGATATGGATACAAATCCAAATCCAGCCATTCGTGACAAAAATCATCCCGCGTCTTCAGGACTGCTTGAATCAGGGTTTCGGACATACAATACCTTCTTTTTATTCAACCAATTCTCTGCCGTCGTTACGTTTAACGTCTTGTTCTCGATTTTAATCAACGGAGAATCAGAGGTAGGCAAGTATCCAATGTGTTGAAGAAACTTTACATGCGAATCCAAGATTTGATTGGCAACCGCCAACACGCCCGGATGCTTCCTACTCAAATGCATGATTTTTGCTTCTTGAAAAAGCTTCTCCTGCATGCCTTTGATTTTAGCAATGGTTTCAGATTGGTCATTCTTCATCAATTCCAACATCCGCCTTTTTGCTTTCGCCGCAATGCGTTCATACGTCCGCATGGGAATTGGCCCGAACTCAGACTCCAATGCTTCTCGGATTTGATTGTGGAACAAACCTTGGAATCGGTACTCGATGATGCGGAGGATGACTCGTTCGTAAACGGCTGGCGGAAACTTTGGTTTGGTCGGGCCACCGATTTGATGCCTCATGGCTCCCTTGCTCCCGCCTGCATTATTTTGACGGCTTTTTTACCAGAGTATTGTTCCCATCGGGCTACGATGACATCGCAATAGTGACAATCGATTTCAACCATTTGACACTTTCTTCCAGATAGCTCGCAAGCGATGAGTGTAGAGCCGGAACCGCCGAAAGGGTCTAAAACGACTTCGCCCGGCTTGGTGCTGTTCTCAATGGCATGCTGGAGCAGTTCAACCGGCTTCATCCTAGGATGTAAATCACTGTTGTGCGGTTTGTCGTACTCCCAAACGCTTACATCGTGACCGCCGTAGAAAGAATGGCCGCCTTCTTTCCAACCGTATAAAATCGGTTCATGCTTGTAATTGTAATCAGAACGGCCCAAGACATGGTTGTTTTTCACCCAAATGAGTTGATGCTTGAGAATCCATTGGGTGGCGTTCAAGGCCTGCATGAGGAGGAGGAGGTCGCCGCCTTGCGGCCCGAAAACGTAGTAAGCCGCTCCGGGCTTGCAAGCTTCGTGCGCTGGCGCGAAGACCGACATCCAGAACTCGCTCATTTGAGCAGGAGTCTTGGAATCGCCTTCAATCGGTACCTGAATGCGTTGGCCAAAGGCAACAGCATTCAGGTACCGATTCTTTTCGGAGTACGAAACGCCGTAAGGCGGGTCGGTCAAAAATAAGTCCGCTGGGCTTTTGAAAGCCGCGTAGGTTTTAGGATTAGATGAATCTCCGCAGACCAAGACGTGTTCGCCGAGTTGCCAAACGTCCCCCACAGCACACACTGTTTCCACATCATACGGATTCGCATCGGGGTCCGTGTGGGCCATGAATTCGACTTTCTTCATCAAACCCGCCAATTCCGACTCTTGAACCGCTAACAACTTCGCCAAATCACCCAACGAATCATGTTCCAACAAGAAACGATACTCCCAAGCGTCTTCCTTCGCGCCATGCTCGCCTCTTAATTTGTTCATTACTTGTCGAAGCATTCGACGGTCTACTTCCGAAACATCCAACGCGATTACTGGAACTTCCGTCATGCCTAATTCCTTTGCAGCTTCCCATCTGTGCTGGCCGTCAGCAATCACGTAGTCCTTATTCGTAATAATAGGCACTAAGAAACCATATCGCTTAAGGTTTTCCTTCAACGCCTCCTTTTGCGCAGGCATCATCCGATTAGGATTCTTTTCATCTACCGATAACGAACTGATAGACACTAATGCCAGCGAAGGAATTTCAACCATAGTTTATATTCTCCGCGTGGATTTTTCCTTGCGAAGGATGTGGACGCAAAACACAAGGTTCGGACATATACTTCCACTGAATAGAGCCGTCGTAGTCGCAGCCTTTTCCATTACATTTAAAACACACATGGTCGAGATGAACTTCACAACTCACTTTACCAGTTCCTTGGCAATCCTTGCAACGATAAAAACCCATTCACTCCACCTCTATAACCAACTGCGTATCCGTCACAATACAACTGAATTTGAACGGAAAAAAATTCTCCAACTTCTTAGGCGACTTCCAAGCCTCAACCAACTTAACCGAATGACAATAATCACACTCATGGACACAATGCAACTCGCTACCGATTAACCTACCGTTTACCGCAACCGTACCCGACTCGTGCAAAAACAAATTCGCCCAAAAATCCTCACGATGATGCAAACCCCCCACTCCACAATCGTTACAAGACAAACAAGTAGGAGGAACGAAATACGTCTGTGCCATCCGAGTCCTCATGCAACCGCCTCCGACAACTTCCGGGCCGACTCCGCCCAAGACCAACTTTTAACGTCTTCGATTCCTTGTTTTCCACTCTTTTTGACTTCTTCCCGGTTGTCGAAACAATAACGCATCAACTCTCTCAAATGCTTTACGCTTGGCACCGCCCACTCCGCTTTCTGATAAATATGCTTCTCGCCCGTAGCAGGAGCCATCCCATCTATATCCAACAACCAACCGTTTCCTTCATTCACGTAATCCAACTGGCCCCCGTAATTCGTCACGATAGACGGAGTACCACACGCCATCGCCTCCAACACCGGCATGTTAAACGCCTCACCCTTACTCGGAGCCACTAAAACATCCGCACCGCGATAAGTAGACGCCATAACTTCATCCGTAACCGTGTTAAACAACAACTCAATAATACCCCGGTCTTTAGCCTTGGGCAAACCCAAAGCACCAACCGCATCAATAACGACTTGTGGATGCTGATACGCCGCATTAATCTTCGCGTAAAAAGCCACTTTCTCCGTCGGCTTAAACTCCTCGCTAAACGCTTTTAGCGCGATGTCCAAACCCTTACGGTCACGTACTCCGTCTTTCCAACCGCCTGCAAACAAAAAGTTGAAGTTATCGGGAGAAAACTGGCCCATTTTATTCCCGTCAGGCTTAAACACTGCTGGGTCAAAACCATGAGGAACTACCACGATTTCTTTAGTCACGCCAGAATCGATGCAGACTTGCTTGACGTATTGTGAAGGCACTAAAACTTTAGTCAAATACGAAGCATTCAACGCCTCGACCCAATACGGCATCATTTTAGTTCCTTCAAAAACACAGTACCCGTAATAACCCGGCAACTGGTCCCCCGACTTAATCGCTAAATAAGGCGGCAACGTAATCGCCACGGTCTTCTCGTAAGAATAATCACGCTTTACGGCTTCGTGCAATTCTTTAGGAATCGTCTTCTTCCAATCGGGATTGATGTCCTGCATGTCAATAGCCAAATCCACGCCCGCACGCTGTAAAGCCAAAGCTAAGTTGCGTCCATGACAAGAATACCCAGAAGTGCCAGTTAAACTTGTCCAAAGATTCAGTTTCATTTTTTGGCTTTCCTCTTTTTAGGTTGAGATGCCCATCGTGCATCGCTGCGTGGGTTTGCTGCATCCAAGGCACTCCTCGTAAGTTCGCCTAAAATAATATAAACATCAGCCCTCGAAAAAGTCCTTCCGCCTCCATAAAAAAAAGTAGAATATCCCTTTTTTTCCTTACGCCCTGCGCCTACTACGATGTAATCAGGATTCGTACCATCAATAAAATCAGAAAATTCCTTCAATAATTTATGTTTATTCATCATAGAAATCATTTCTCCTCCTTTTTTTCCTTGGGTCGAATAATGCCCTCTTCGTGTGCAGTTGACAGAAGGGCTTCAATTAAATCCCTCAAACGACTGCCATCCACTACCTTCACGCCATAAGATTCTTCAAGCAACCAAGGCACACTCCGTTCAAGACCTAAGTCTTCGGTAAAATGGTCAAAACATCCAGAATAATTATCTTCGTATTGCCAACACATTTCAAACACCCTTATTGAAAACGTCCCCCTTCAAATAACAATCACGACATAAACCCATCGGAATAGCTTCACCGCCACCAACTTCCAAAAAAACATTAAAAATAACATAGTCTTTGAAAGCCGAACAGCCCTCACACCACAAATTAGTACTTTGAGCCACGTCAAACACCCGTAAACACGCCAGCCTTAATTCTTCCACGCCGTTTCAAATGCAACCATTTCCGCTGAAAATACTCGTCGTTCACACGAACTGCTTGAGCCTGCTGCGGACTACGACTACCACCAAACGGAGAAGCGCCATGCCAGCAAATCGCAGACGGAACAGTAAACAACTCGAAACCCGCGTTTTTGAGTTTAAAACAAAAATCGGTTTCTTCCCTAAAAGCATAAACGCTGCCGTAATGCTCGCTATGGCCTCCGGTTGCCAAAAACGCTTCATGCGTAAACAGGAAGCTCGAACGCAAATGATGCGACTTAACCGGCTCGCTATCGAAGTAACCGTAACCGCCGTCATCAGCGACTTGGATCGAACCATCCGTAAAAACCACTTCGTTAAAAACCACAGGAACGTCTAATTCCGTAATCGGCTCACCAATCGGCGGCACGATGCCTCCGACTCCACCGACTTTATGGCCTTCGGATTCCAAGCGCTCTGCTGTTTCAACCAACTTTTGCAAAAAGTTTACGGCCATTATCGAATCATCATCGACTCGCACATGATACTTAGGAACGCCAAACGCGGATTGAGCCGCCTTGTTCCGCGCCCAACAAACGCCTTTCTTCGGTCCCGCGTTATGAATATACCGGACTCCATGCCCTTCATACTTCATTCTGAACAACAAATCCTTAACGTACTTGACGTTACGAAGCGGGTCAGTAGAATCATCGACGATGACCAAATCCCAATCCGTGAACGACTGAGCATACAAACTCACTAAACAACCGTAAATTTCTCCCACTCGGTCCTTCGTCGCTATTTCTACACTAACCCGTACCACTGTTCTTCACTCTCCCGACAATCAATTGATTCGCAAACATGAAACCCGGCGGCGCATCAAACACACTAAAATACTTTGACAACTTATTCATCCACCAAGGCTTGCTCCGACACAAAACATGCGTAGCATCCCGCTCAAAATTCGGGTCGCCTGCCATGCAAATCGAAAACAACACATCCCTACTCGCAACGAGATAAATATCGTTCAAAACGTCATCGACTTCCTCTTCCGTCAAATGCTCCAACACGTCATAACAAGTAACTAATTCAAACCGGTCATCTAAACGCGGAGGATGAACCGAACAATACCCTTCAGCCAACCCATATGCGTGTTCCGTCGCATGATTAGAAATATCGAAACCCACCGCTCCGATTCCTAAGTCACGCCAACAATGCACGTACTCACCAGTCCCGCAACCGTAGTCTAAAACCGTTTCGGGGTGAAAAAACTCCGCCCAACTAACGACTTGCAACGCATGCTTTGGTTCCATCGAACCGCGACCTACCCAATACTTCTGCTCGTAATCTGCGGTCATGGTTTCTGCAACACCCACATCACGCTATCATCCTTCAACTGCTTTATCGACTCCACGGTAAACCCGACGCGAACCGCCAAGAAACGAAACAACCGGTCGTGAATCAAACCCACATGCGACTCTTCATTATACCAAGACTCGTTCTTCCAATCAGGCACTACGATAACCGCCCTACCACCAGGTCTAAGCACGCGGTACATCTCGCATAAAACAATCAACGGAGCAACCGAATGCTCGAACGCATGATGGCACAAAACAAAATCAAACGCCGCAGAATCGAACGGCAACTCATGCATGTCGCCCTCTATCACACGGCTATTCTGCGGGTCCAAATCCAAAAATTCCACTCGGAAACCCATTGCTTCCAATTGCAACCCATTCTTGCAATTACCCGCGCCGACATCAAGAATTCTCGGACGCACTAATCCATCACGAAACTTTCCGCCAAAAAAAACTTTGACTTCCTCGAAACCAGTCTCACCAGAAGCATTGACCGACTGTTTCCCACCAAACGCCAAATACGGTCTGAACCTCATTGAACCACCGAACGAATCTGTTGACGCATCGGAGCCGTCAACTTTCTTGCCAACAATATTTGCATTTGCTGTTCTACCGACTCCGAACCATCCTCACTCACTTCATTGTAATACTCGACTATGAAACTACACCTATTCAACAACGCCTCCAAATGAGGCCGCGTCAAAATGCTGTAATGCTGCGCATCTTTTAGCCACCGCTCGCACGGCATCGGCCAACTAATCGCCAAAAAACCGCCATTCTTTAAAACCCGATTCGCCTCACACAAGACGATATACGGAGCCAAAGCGTGTTCAAAACTCTGGTTGAACAAAACCAAATCAAACAACTCATTAGGAAACGGCAATTCATGCATATCCGCTTTAATGATTTGCTCATTCTGCGGAATCAAATCACAAGCAACAACCGCATAACCCTTCTTTTGAAGCTTGTCAACCTCTCCACCAGTACCGACCCCGACATCCAACGCATAATTGTGCTGGCCATCGGCAGTAGGAACATGCTCCAACAACTTACCCAACACGTTCGGGCAACAACCCTCGTTACCGCCGCCCTTCTGGTTGATGACATTCAAATACGAATCCCACTGTTCCTTATCCATTCAGACCACGTACGTTATTCAAATGACTCATAAACAACCATACTCCGTCCGCAACACCCACGGATAAGGCCCGCTATACGGCTTAACGGGATAGCTACCAAGCAAATGGGCGCTATGCCACTGCGTCAAAAACTCTGTCGTATGCGTCTCCGAATATTCTTTGTGCTTCTTGAACTTTTCATGCACAGAATTAACGCCCTTCAAGTAACCCAAATGAAAAATCGTCGGCTTCGAAATCAACGGCCCCTTATTAGTAAATCTTTCCGATTCAGCGAATTCATGCATCCGACGCGCATAACGGACTCCATTATTTCTAAAGAATCGGTTGATTCCGACATGTCGTTCGACCGTAGAATCAACGTGTCCGAAATCTCGGATGAAATGCACATACTCCAAATCAAAATTTGTGCACTCGCCATCCACATACTTCGACAACAAGACTCCCTCATCGCCCAACACCTCATCACAATCAACCTGAAGGTGCCACGTTCCACGCGAATTTGCCAAAACCTCATTCCGGGCCAGCCCCCAATTGTCATCCCAGTTCCGCCAAATCAGCTTGAAAGGCGTGTCACCTTTTCCTTCAGAAATTAGACGACGCGTATGCTCATCCGGGTTCCCTACCATAACAATTTCGTCAACTACACCCGCGAGGGACCTTAAAGTCAAATGCACGAATTCTTCATGCTCCGAACAAATCAAGCCCGCAGTTATAGATTCCATTTTAATTTATCCCCTTTCTGTTTTCAAGCTTCAACAACCTCTTGAAATAACTTCTTCCAAAGCGGGTAAACCGTATCCCAACCGAACTGCCTAACGAAATTCAAACCATTCTGACTCTTACGCTTAACTTCCGAAGGATTATCCTTCGCGTATTGGAAAGTCTCCGCCATTTTCTCCCGGTCAACGAAAAAACGCCACACGTTATACGTACCCAACTGCTGGTCACGCACAGAAATACCCCAACCCGCATCCGGCTCCACTACCAACTCGTTCGTAGTCGTACAATCCGTAATCACATTCGGAATACCACACGCACTCGCCTCAAGCGTAGTTATTCCGAAACCTTCTCCAGTCGTACTGCTGCCGTGGACATCGAAACAATTATACAACTCGGCCAACTCCGGTTCACCAACGCCGTCACCCAAACCTTTACCAGTGTAAACCACTTGTTCATCGATTTTCAACATCTTCGCCAATTCTGGCAAATTACCCCAACTTGCGGGGTCATACGGATTACAATGGAACAGCAACAACGCATCCTTGTTTGCTTTAGCAAACACCGCAAAAGAACGCATCAACTCCGGCAGCGCTTTCCGGCCTTGGTTGCGATTCACGCTGCCAACGATAAACTTGTTCCTTAAATCGACACCGAGACGCTGGCTCCAACGCGCACGACATGCGTCCTTATCCAACGGATGATAATGCTCCAACTGGACGCCATGCGGAATATACCGGACTTTCTCCACGCCTTCGTCCAACGCTTGCGCTTGACCAAACTTACTCATAGCCACGACGTAATCCATCTTCTTCAAAACCGGAATACCAACCGGAACCAACGGTTCACCATCACTCGGAAAATATCCTATCGACTTAATCGGATGGATATTGAAATTAATCAAATACTGAACCATGAAACTATCAAGCAACCACCAAAAAACATCCGGCTTATACGTCTCAAAATACTCTGCCAACCTATCCTGCCCGTAAGGCTGATAGCCGCCATGCAACAACTTGTAACAATTATCTTGTGGCGATTGCATCAACAAATTCTTTTCATGGTCTAACCAACAACTCATACCCAAATAGCCACAACCCATCACGAGACACTCGAACTCCGGTTCCTTCGCCAACCGCTTGAAAATATTCCGCGTCTGATTTCCGTACCCGGTTGGCATCATGGTAAAGTCCGACATGCCGAGAATCTTATGTGGCTTCGACAAAATCATTCACCTTTCTTTCCGCGACCCAAACCAAACTTGGAATTAGACGCGATTTCCGGCGCTTTACCACCCGGATTCTTGAAACCAAACTGCGCACCGCACACTTTACACGCACTGGTGACTTTCTGGCCCGACTCGTACTCGTTCTTAGTAACCTGAATCGTATCCGACGTAAAACACTTCGGACACTTCACATCGAAAGGAATCATCATGCCATCACCGGATACTTCTTCGCTTCCTTCATTCGAGCAATCTCTTCAGGAGTCCAAGGATAATTACACGTATGCCCACGCGGACACTCGTAAATATGGTCTTCGACCGACTTCGCTCCCAACTTCGTATCATACGTTTTTTCATGAATCTTGATGAACTTCATGCCCTTCGCATACTCTTCATCAGCCCGCACTTTACGCGCTTTGTAATCCCAACTCAAACACACCCCACAAACCGGCGTAAACGTTTTCCGGGATTTAAGCAACAACTCCGACTCATGCTTTTCCTTCAACGCAAAATCCTTACGACCCAAACCAGTAGGCGTATACTCAATTTTTTCTGCCACTCAAACCACCCTCTCATCTTCCAAATGCTTCTTGACTTTTTCCAAACCGTCTAACAAACCCACTCTCGCATCCCAACCGGGAACAAACTGCCGGGAATCCGCCAACGTGTTAAAAACATAGTTTTTAATAGGATTTATTACATGATTAACCTTACAGCGTTTTTGCGTCACTCCTTCTATCGCTTTCACCAACTCAGTAAGAGAATAACTATAACCAGTGCCAACGCTATAAAATCGGCTGACTCCGCCGCCATCAGGTCCGGCTGAAAGTTGTTCCATCGAAAGTGCAAGAGCAGCCACCACATCATCAACAAAAACGAAATCACGAGTTTGACTTCCATCGCCATAAATCGTCACCGGTTCTTTCCTTAAAACGGATTTCAAAAACTGCGTGGCTAAATTAGCATACGGACCTTTATGCAATTCGTTAGGCCCGTACACGCTGAAGAAACGAAGACCAATAGAACGCAGCCCCCGTTCGTTCGAGTAAACTTTAGCCGATTCCTCATTGACGAATTTACTTAACTCGTAAAAAGTCTTCGGGACCGGAACAACGCCGTTCTCCATCATGCTGGACGTAGACGCATACACCAAAGGAATCTTATGCTTCGAGCAATGTTCTGCAACCGCGTTAAAACCACTGATGTTTTGATGCATGCAAACCGAAGGATGTTCGGCGAACATCGGGGCGCTCGAACAAGCGGCTAAATGGAATACTCCGTCAAAATCGCGAGTCGTATCAACCCATTGGCACGAAAAAGGAAAGAAAGAAAATCGTTCGTGTTCCGGCAAATTACTTTTGACACCCAACGACAAATTATCCATGCCGGTGACGTCATGCCCTTGGCTAAGCAAATGCTTGCACAAATTGCTACCTATGAATCCTGCCGCACCAGTAACTAAATATTTTGAGATTGCAACCAAGCCTCCATTAATCTCTTACGCGAATCAAACTGCTTGCGCAACTCCGAATCCGACTTTTCGCTTATATGACAATCCGTACAACGCGCATAACCATTCACGAATTCCAAATAGCCTTTACAAAAGTCACAACGCCAACAAGGAGCTACCCCTGCCATCTCTCTTCCTCTTTGTAATCGCGCATCTTGTTCAAATCACGCTTCTTACGCCAATTCTTAATCTTACGATACTGCTTCTCCGCCCACTCGCTCAAAGGATTCTGGAAAAACCAATACGGAAACTTGATTGGTTTTTTTCCATGCTGCCCGCAATCACACGCATTATTTCCCGTGCGTTTTGCTAAACACACCCTACGCGCCATTTGAATTCACCTTCCTACGCCAATACATCAACGCATCATCCAAACTCGTGTTGAACGGAATCTTGGCACGCCAACCCAACGCCGCCATTTGGTCATCACAACCCTGTAACACGGGAACATCCGAAGGACGCGATAAATTAGAATCGACTACGACATCGAAATCTATCTGTGAAAGAAGCTTAAGCTCCTCGACAACATGCACCATTTTAACACTCGAACCAGTACAAACATTATACGCCTTACCAACCGTTCCTTTCTCCGCCAACAACAAATACGCACTCACTGCATCGCGGACATCCACAAAATCACGACTCGAATCCAAATTACCCACGACTAACTCCGCCCTACAACCCGGCTCAACGCCATCGCGCTCCATCAAAGCGATTTGCTTACACCAAGAAGCAATCGCCGTCCGGTCACTACTACCAGGGCCAACGTAATTGAAACACCGAGCCATCGTTACAGGCAAACCATACGAACGAGAATACTGCAACGCAACCGCTTCCTGCGCTACTTTCGACACGGCATAAGGAGACAAAGGACGAAACGGATTAACCTCACGAATAGGCAACTCATCAGAATGAACTAAACCATACTGCTCGCTTGAACCCGAAACAACCAATTTCTTCAAACCATCCGCCTTACTAATCCGCAAAGCCTCCAACAAATTAACCGTACCCTCAACATTCGCCCGAAGCGTTTCAAGCGGGGCCGCAAAACTGGTCGGAACAAATGTTTGCGCCGCTAAATGGAATACCCAATCGTAACCAGCATAATCAATCGAAGAATTACAAACCGCAATGCTATCCGTCAAATCCACCGACTCGACTTCACAATACTGTTCAATCGAAGAACCATCCGTTCGGGGCCGCTTCCAACCCGTCACGCCATGCCCTTCCTTGTGCAACAATCGCACTAAATGCTGGCCAGCGAAACCCGTCGCACCCGTTACTAAAACCCTCATTTTACTCCCTTCTTACAATTACTCTTGTGGACATAAATCGGCAAAGGCAAACCCGTCCGTGCGTGACTTTTTGTACCTACAACTTTCCGAGAGTGATAAATCCGTCGGCCACACTTTTCACAATCAGGCATCATGACTCCCCTCACAAAAAATCGCGTCGCTCTCCGTTTCATAAGACGAATTACAAACGCCACATAAGAAAAAATGCATACGCGCAACCCCCACCTCAAACACCATCTTCAAAAGCCTCATTACACCGGACTCCAGAAAAACCAAGGCCACATGTCCCTCCTGATTTTCGGTCAGCAACGTAAATCAACAAGCAACTCCTCCGAACTCGCACGAACGACACAAATAGGCAACGGATACTTCAAACGCTTAGCCTCAATCGATTCATTACTCTCCGTCGCTACGATTTCAAACGCCACGCCGTCAGTCAAATCTACGACATCACAACGCCCGCCCGTAAATTCGGCCTCCGTGATAAATCGCTTGCCTTCCTTAGCCAAAACATAACAAATCTTCGCCTTCATCAACTCATGCAACAACGTATTACCCGCATTCAACCGCACACACTGCTCCGGACTGCTCAAACGAAACAACGACTTCAAACCCTGCTTCCTAAGAAACTGCCTCCTAATAGACACTTGCGACATCAACAACCACCGGATTCAACTGTCGAATCAACCGCTGATGCTTGCAATCCTGCAAAAAACTACCAGCAATACAACTACACGAAGTAGACCCGTCACGATTCAAATGCACCGACTCCGACGCCACTTTGAACGACGAACCGAAACGCTCAACCCTCGCGTAATACGTCAATCAAATCACGTCCAATGCCTTTGCCAAAATCCAAAGCAAAACACCAACTATCGTTAAAGAAATGACAACACCAAAGAGCCAAGACGCCACCCAATCAAAAAAATCCATTAACCCGGAACCAACTCCAACTGCTCACTCGTAACCCTGAACTCCAACTCCGTACCCGGACTCCACTCCGGCTCCCGATTCAACTTCATCTTAATCGTCTCACCGGATTCCTGCTCCTTCAAATTCACCAAGTAATAATCTTCCTCTTCGTCTTGCTTCTTAACCGTCACATGCTTCACGCTCTTAACGATATACGACACGTCAACCAACTCCCGCCTGGTTCAAACCAACTACTCCAGTCGCTACGCTGGAACCAAAAACAAACAAACCGACTAAAACAAACAAGACGAAAAGAAAACCCGCTACTAAAACAAGTCCAGAAACAACCCGTTTTTCGCCAAATTTTACATGCATGTTACGACTCCTCCGAATTTTCCACGTACAACCCAACGTTTAAAGGGTTAAAAAACCTTTGCCAAACTCAATCACGCCCGTTCAAACCCGCCTGCATCACTCGACCTTCTTGAGGCCGGTTCACCGTTCTCTTAGCGAAACAAGGCTGGCAAACGTCTTGACTCCTCCACTTGTGTTCGCACTGATGATAGTACGCCAAAGTCAACACTTCATCCGCAGGCTTCCCACAAATCTTGCACTCCATTAACACGCATATACGCCTCCTGATTAAAAAACTAAACGTTTTTTTTATTTTTTTTTATTTTTTCTTTAATTTTTTTCTCTTTACCAATAGCCCTTACCTAACCTTTTTCCGTCGGTTTTGTTTTTGTTAAGGGCGTTGTCCCCGCCAAGCGGGGTAGTACGTGCTAATAGCCGGTTGAGTTTGTGGCCGCGCAAAGTCGGTTTCTTCGATGCCGCAGGGAATTAGCCTGTGTTGCTGCGGGCCTCACCTTGCCTGGTTGTCCCCGACCAAAACGAAAAGTCTCCCACGTGGAGGTTTGGACTAACGAGCGGTCCGCTCCTCGATTCATTGGATGCGGCTTTGCATTTTCAGCTCGTTTTGGTTCGGGTCCGTTTGCGGTGCGACGGCCAAAGCTGTCGCAAGTTAAAGGCGTAAAAAACGTGAGGGAAGGAAATTCTTGTTTGGGATAATTGTTTGCCGGTTTAATTTCATTGAGTCGTAATAGTGGGGTGAATTCTCCGCAGCGTTCGTCTTGGCACGTAATGCCGTCTATGCCTTCCCGGCGGGAGGCGAGGGCGCGTTTCAAGCCGCACGCAGCGCAACGCTGGAGCCGTTTGCGTGCGGTGGTGATGGCGGCGTAGCTCATTGCGTTAAACCCCGCTTTCGTCGTCTGCTTCGAAGCCGGGATAAGCTCCGGCGTCTGTCTTTCTGGCCGTGGTTGAAATTATGTTCAAGGCAAAGCATGAGTTTGGATTTAGTGGGTGTTCCACATTTCCGGCAACGCCTGTATCGTTCGCCGGAACCGTAGTTGCCTATGTGCCACGCAGAATGGGAGGATGGGTTGTTTTGCATGCTTATCGGTAGCCTTTTATGGCCCCGTTGAGAAAGAGTTCTTGCTACAGAATCTCGCTCTTCGGAGCTTTTTTTTTATTGACTTCAGCTTACGCGTTAAGGGTATATAAACTGCATTCAAACCGCTATATAGCGGTTTTGTTGGCCCCATTCCTCAAAAACCCAAAACGTCCCCACCGGGAGTCGAACCCGAATTGCCGCCCTGACAAGGCGGAGTCATAGCCGTTAGACCATGGAGACAGAAAGTAAGGATGGGAATCGAACCCACGCTTCGAGCTTCACAAGCACGCAGACTGCCATTATCTTACCCTACTTATTTTTTGCTGGATCAACCGCACGAAATGCATTCGCTATTTTGTTTGTGCGAAAATATTTTTTTAGACCCGCAAGAAGGGCAAAATAACACCGTCATTCTTTGCCCCTCCGTTGCGCAGCCAAGTAAGCCAACAGCCCTAACTGCATCAGGACGAAATTAAGCCAGAGGGCTTGTTCTTGATACCCAGCGGTTTCCACCAAAGCATTGAGCGCTTCGTACTGGTCCCTTCGGTCGTCCGGGATGTTCGTACAGTACGTTCGCCCGTGGATGCCGTTGAAATCAGCCCATTGTGAAATCGACGCGTTGCCATCCAAATAACGGCAGACTGCCGCGTGGGCGCGTTCATGTGCATCAATCATGTTCCAAGTGCCGAACAAGATGATTAAAGCGGTGAACGCCAAGAAAATCCGAGTGTTTTTCGTCATATCTCCCCGCCCGATTTAATTACGATGCAATGTTATTAAAATTCCATTTAATTTCTTAGTACTGTAATATGTCTATCCGATGCTTATCGCGTATTTTTTCCCTTCCGCGCATTTCGAGTTTTGACACTTCCAGTCGTGGCCTTTTACGAGGTAAAGAGGCTCCGCGCAAAACGCGCAAGTGAAAGTCATTTTCCATCTTCCTCCGCTACAACCTCTCGACCGTTGGAAATAATACAATCTTCCGATTCCTCGTACTTGCAATGATATGGACAATACCCGTGCAACCCGTCACCGCACCCTAAACAATGACATCCACAAACCGTTTTACGCCCACCCATTTCTATTTCAACCCCTATTTTTCTTCCGACCAACCCATCACGCTCATAATCGTATTTTTTTGAAGGAGTAAAAGACCTTCTTGGGTAACTTCCAACGTTTTCTTGGGATTTTTAACCGTAACGACCAGTTCTTTTTTGGCCCGCGCCTCAATTTCATCCAAACAACGCGCCCTATCAACTAACGCCTTTTGACTGGTAATAGCTCGGTCTAAATCACCGTTACCAATAGGATTATCGGGAAGTAACGAGTTCCAAAAATCAAGAAATGAACCCTTATCGCTTTTCTTTTTCTGCAATTCATCCCACAAACGCGCCTTTTCAATAACGCCCTTTACGTCTTGCGTTTCATACGCCCGCCACTTCTCCGCGTCTGACTTTAATTTCGGAATTTCTATTTTAGCCATTTCCGGAGGCCCTACCAACTCAAACAAATCTTGATAGTCACTTATTAGTTTGCCGTACAAAATACGGTCAACAACCACATTGTCTACATCGTCAACAATAGCCGCTTTCCGTTCCAACTCGGCCAACTCGGATTCCCGGATAGCCACGTCTCCCGTCCCGTGCATCAAACGACATTCAGGACAATCGCTGCGTAAGTTTCTCGTCATTTCCCATTCGCGTCCCGTTTTACGTTGCACCAAGTCTCTGAACAAATTAACCTGCATTTTAGTCATTGCCATCCCTCCTGCTTGTCGATAATTTTAGCACACGTATTGCATTCGGACATAATCGTTTGATCGCTTCCGTTGTTTTCTTCGTGAATCAAACAAAAACAATTCATGCAATGCCATTCCGTCATTTGGTTTGCGCCTCCATTTCTCCGGCTAAATTCACGATTTTAATTAAAATCGGCGTGTTTCCAATATCTGACCCGATAAACTCATTCGCTATTTCTCTTAATTCTCTTACGACGGCCAAACGCTCGGCTTTGACCGCCGATACCGTGTAACAGTAATGTTGCTGGTCGTATGACGAAACCAAATGCGAAGCCCAAGGGATTCGTGGGGTTCCGGGGTCGTGACCCCGGCTCGTGGTTAAGGCCGAAGGGTTTTTTTCAGTCATTTTTCATCTTCCTCCTTATTCACGAATTTCACGACGGATGTAAATCAAATCTTTCACGTCTTCGCCGTCAATCGTCGCGGCCTTCAACATTTATTAAAGGGCTCACCGCTTCGCTTTTTTCCGCTCAACCCACTTTCCTTCATGCCCCAAGTGGCGCGTCTTCGGGTCTAATCGCTCATTCCGCCAGTACGGGCTATTACACGCGGGACAATATTTTGGCCCTTCTGTTTTGCGTGCTTCCCAATCATGACTGCACCGCGTGCAGCTCAACGCTTTCACCTTACCCACTCCGCTTCACCTCGAAATGTTTATCGATGCAACGCTTGCGTTTATCGATGCAACGCTTGCACGTCACGTCGCTCCAACAGTCAGTCGTCAAGTCAGCCGAGCGCGTTCCACAACGCGCGCTCGAATCACCAAACTTCCACTCCCTCCAACGCACCATTCCCATTCATCGAGTCGCGCAGCTTGGCGAGAAAGTGAGCCGGCGTCCCGTGTTTTTCCGCAAACTCGCGGGCTTTACGCGGGCAGCCCATCTTGTGGCTGGCCAAGTGGCCCGGTTTCGGAGCGGGCGTGTTGCACCCGCCGCACCAAAACTTTTAATTTTTCCAGTCAGGCGTCTGGGACAAAGCTTGGCAGAAAGCTTTGAATTGTTCCGGCGTGCTGTTTTCCATCTTCAGTCCACCTTGTTCAATTCGGGCGGTCCGGTAACCGTCCGAGAATGATTCTTTTTTTTCGTCTTCGCACTTGTCGCACACGGGTCGTCCCGTGTATCCACTCACGGCCAAGCAAGCCCCTTCAGCAAGCAGCATCGTGACGTTGCCTTCGGCGCACATCGTGCCGTATATCCCGCATTCGTCGCAGGTTCCTTTTTGTCCGTTTTCCATTTGGTCTTCCACTCCGAGGCTTGTACGCCTCGCTAATACTTAGGGACCTACCCATATATATACGTATTGTTCAGGGGGGGAGCTTACGAAATGCCTGAGCGTCCCGCACCAAATCCGCGTACTCCCGCAACGTCATGAAGCACAAGAACTCAGTAGCCTGCTTTTTGTGAAGAATAAACAAGAGGGGTTTGCCTTCTTTCGCCGCGTGCGCCTGGCTCTTCTTGAAATCCGAATAGAACGGAATCTGGCCCCTGTGCTTCACCTCAACGTAAAACCCATCCAACTGCACGTCCCCATGAGTCGGGAGAAACTCCGCCGCGCCTGATGTCGGGTTGCGCCGGCCGCCGAGCACTTGAGCCACTCTGCGTTCGACTGCCTTCCAAGTCTTGTCCGCCATTTTAACCCCTCTTCACGCACCACTCGCATGGATCATTGCCTGCCGTCGTCATACACCCACAACCCCTACAGCGCCTCATTTCTTCACCGCGTTCTTTTTCTCGTAAAAATCCAACACTACGCCCAACACTTCGTTCAAATACCTTTGCTCACCACTAATGAGATTCACCAACCGTCCATGATTTTCTTCACTTATTCGCATCGTTTTCAAGCAACATCACCCTCCTTTTCAAAGCCCTAAGCAACCCACCGGCTTGACTGGCCGACTCATACCGGCCATACACCCATCCACGCACGATGACCCAACTCTTACCACACTTTAAGCAAGTAGCCCGCGTCTTGCCGGACGTGCCTTGGACTTCACCACACTTCGTACATTTGACTAACGTGTACACTTCACTTCCGCCTCAATTTTTTCAACTGTTTATCCAACTCTTCTATTTCTTTTTTCAAACCCTTCTCCGAACGCTCCACCCAATCTTTTTGGTCGAATTCATATTTTTGCCCACAAATAGCAACAAACAACGAATCAAGAATGGCGGCATACTTCGCCCTCTGAACCAACAAAATTTCGGTCTCCTTATCCAAGCTTATTCGCCTCCACGCAAACACACCGTCGCTTCCACTCACGTTTCAAACGTCAGCGTCAATTCGTCCAGGCCAAACGTCCAAGCCCTCGCACCCTTCCAATTCTCCGTTTGCTTTTCCCTCGGCACGCCTAAGAAATACTTATCTTTCGTAGTGGGGCACTGCACTTGCAACACCCGCGCCGTCACGGAGTCGCCCGCGTCAAACTCGAAAACCCCATACTGGTTTCCATTTTCCTCGCCCTCATCCAACAGTTTAGCTTGCACTTCGGCCATAATCCGCGCATAGCCGTAGTGCTTAATCAACACGGCTTTTTGTTGGGCATTTTTAACTGCCAACAGTTCTTTTGCGGTAAGCGTTTTCATGACGAACGCTTTTTCGAATAAGTCTTGAGGAAAGAATACGCCTTCGACGTAATGCTGGCAGTAGCCGTCTTTCCACTCGATTGCCGACTTCAATAAATGATGCAAACGCCCACGCTCATCACGATGCAATGCGATCGGCATGCGGGAGACTATGGCGATTCCGCGACATAAAATAGAGATGCCCATTCGTGCACGCATTAAGTCCCTATATTTTTCAAAACGAGCGTCGTGCAACTTTACCCCAATCCGTTGGAAAAAATCGTAGAAAGACAACCAACCCGCGTCGTTCCAAGTATCGTCCCATGAAAAATCAACAAATTGTTTCACGGAATCGCTCACGGAAGCGCCCACGGAATCGTACACGGAATCGCGCACGGAATCGCGCACGGAATCGTACACGGAAGCGCCCACGGAATCGCACACGGAAGCGCACACGGAATCGTACACGGAAGCGCCCACGGAAGCGCACACGGAATCGTACACGGAAGCGCACACGGAATCGTACACGGAATCGTACACGGAATCGTACACGGAAGCGCCCACGGAA
>ORJL011075112.1_pt1 | contig 24105 bp, 21 predicted proteins | sample 1779941 | NCBI WGS metagenome assembly ORJL01 (sample SAMEA104232317, study PRJEB22302) | groundwater metagenome | biome: forest; feature: aquifer; material: groundwater | place: USA | collected 2011-08-07 | depth 5.8 m
GACTTGGCCAAAATGCGCGCACAGGAAGTTTTCCCGATGCCGCGTGGGCCGCAAAATAAATAAGCGTGATGGATACGGCTGGATTGGATCGCTTTCTTAAGGAGGTCTGTGATGTGTTCCTGACCAGTGACTTCGTCAAAAGTCTGAGGACGGTACTTTCTGGCAAGGACTAAATATGACATAGCGGTGGTATTGTAGCACAAAATCGATAATTTTGTGCTACGCGATTTCAGTGAAATTCAATTTTGTGTTCGCATACTAACGCGCCGGCAGAGTGGCGCTCGATCAGGGAAAGAACGTCGCTCAACTGCCCATCAAGATAACGCTGGTCACTGCTGATGGCCGCAAAACCCAAGGTCGCGGTCTGCCATTTGTCCTGACCATCAAGCTCGGCCACGGAAACGTTATGATGCGCGCGCACCTTGTCTTTGATGCTGCGCACGACCATCCGCTTGTCCTTCAAGGACTGCGCCTGCGGGATATGAAGCGAAACCAGCAGAACGCCAATGTGCCCTGTACGATCTTCCATCATCGTGATAACATTTTCGCCAGTGCCGTTTCCAGGTCAGGATAACGAAAAGTGTACCCGCTTTCGTTGAGGCGCTTGGGGAGCACGTTCGCCCCGGAAAGCAGGAGCTCCTTGCCCATTCTTCCAAACAAAATATTGATGGCCAGCGCGGGCACCGGAAGAACCGTTGGCCGTCGCAAAACCTTGCCCAAAACGCGCGTGAATTCAGCGTTAGAAACCGCCTTTGGCGCCACAAAATTAACCGGCCCGGACAATCCGGGAGTATTGATCACGTGCTCCATGGCCAAAGGCACCTCATCTAAAGCGATCCAACTCATCATCTGCTTGCCGGAGCCCAATCTGCCGCCCAATCCCAGACGAAAAACAGGCAGCATTTTACCCAAAGCCCCGCCTTTTTGGCTTAAAACAATCCCGAATCTCATATTTACAACACGGATCCCCATTTCTTCTGCTAAGCGAGTGGAGTGTTCCCAGTCTATACAAAGCTTAGACAGGAATCCATATCCCACAAATATGCTATCGTCCACATATGCCGGTGGTTCAATTTGCCCATAAACACCGACTGCAGAGGCACAAAGAAGAAGCTGCGGCGGACTGCTCAAATTTACCAGGATCTTACACAATTGGGTGGTGGTTTCAATGCGGCTGGAATAAAGAAGCTTCTTGTAGCGCCTGCTCCAACGCCGGCCGGCGATATTGGCTCCGGCCAGATGAATGACCACGTCCTGCCCTTCGAATACGGCAGGATCAAGAGCGAAACGGCCACGCTGGCGACTGACGCGCGTTATGGCATGCCCGCGACCCTGAAAATAAGCGGCCACGGCCGTTGCGATCAAGCCGCTTGCCCCTGTTATCGCAATACGCATAAAATTATTTTACGGTCCACAGAGAGAATTAAACGGGCGCGGGGCGGTGAGAATCAAATACCCAGCGCGCTCCTTAACGCGGCCAATTGCGCCAATTCCTGATCGACCTGCGTGTTAAGTTCGGCAAAATACCCCGTCAGGCGCTCCAGGTGAAGCTTGGTCTTGGCCTGCTTGGAGGAAGCATCAACGGTGAACGCATTGAGGCTCTTGATGTTAAGATCATTGGTACCTTTGATGCCTTTTAACCATTGCTCAAGAAAATTAATGGCCGCCGGAGTGACTTCATCCTTTTTAATGGTGTTGAAGATCCCCAACTGAGAGAAATACGCGTCGAGCTGCGAAGCGGTCAAGACGCAGGAATCCACCATACTGCTCACCAGGATCACATCTTTCGTGTCCTGGAACAAAGCCTTGATCTGCTGGGACTCCGTCAGCAATTTATTGCGCATCTCCATCAGACCCGTCGATTGCGCGCAGGCATTAGCGCTTAAACCAACGACCAAAGCCAAGACCAACAACGTTGTTTTTTTCATCGTTATCCCCCTCTTCTAAGTTTTGTTATTCATTTGCAAGTTACGGCGGCGCGACACGCGAGATGATCATGGTAGACCTCGCCACGCTGGATTCCCGAGACTTTGGTTCTATCTGGTATTTCTCTATCGTAAAAAGACGGTCCGAGCTTTCCACACCGTACATAAAGACGGTCAGCTGGTCCATCTGCGCTTCCAGGCTCAAATTGATAAAATATTTTTTGGTAGCGCCGGATTGCTTGATGTCGCCAGGCTTAAGATCAATAAGATAGACGGAATTCTTGTTAGCCAGGTCCTCGATCTCCTTGAGCATGGATGTCACTTCTTCGTCCTGGGACAACGAAGAGTTCAGATACGGCTCAAACTTGCTGCTTTGCGCCAGGATAGCGTCCTTTTGGGCCAGAAGACGCAAATTCTTTTTGATAGCCGCCTCCTCCTGCTTGATCTCCTGGTTCAAAGCGTCGATCTGCGAAAAGATCGGAGAGATGACCGTTCGGTCCAAAAGCATCAAAAAAAGAAAAGCTGCCGTGAGATTAAAGATCATCCTTTCTCTCGGGGAAAAATTAGCGATTTTCTTACTGATCGTCTGCAGATCAAGCATGTCGTTTATCCATTCACTTTCTTTTCCAGCGTGGCCACGATCTCGAAATCAACAAGGTCCCGCTTGCCCGCTTTGCGTTTGGTCGTGTATTTTGTCTTCACATCCTTGAAATAGGACGATTTTTCCAATTTGTCCACGAACGCGAAAACGACCGACATCGACTCCGCCGTGCCGCCTAAGGAAAATTTTCCCTGCGATTCATAACGGATATCACCCAATTCCAGATCGCTAGGAGCAAGCGTGACTAAGTCCGCCAGCACCTCCAGCGAATAACCGCGCGTGGAAAGATAATTGGCCACCGTCGTGGCGCGCCCGAAACTTTTCTCCAGCTTCGCCGCCTCTTCCCCGACAGTCGCGTATTTCATTTTCAAATTCTGCAAGAACAGGCTCTTGAAATAGATCTTGCTGACGAAGATCATCGACAAGACCAGCGCGATCGAAAGGGTGAATATGCCCGCCTTGATCAGCTCCCGGCCGCGTTCCTCGATATTCTTGCGCATCCGGATCTCCTCAGGGATAAGGCTGACCTTCGGCGAAGGCACGGCGGTCACAGAAGCGATGACGTTCAAAAAAGACAAATGCCTGATGGCCGCGATCTTCTGGGCGATGTCATCCGGAAAAACGGCCGAGCGAAAATACGGGACCGCGTGCACAGGAATATTCGCCGTCTGGGCAAGCATGGTATCAAGGCCTTCCGTGGACTCCACCGCGCCCGTCAAGACCAGCATGTGCGGCACCTTCCCGATGGACTCGCTCTCATAGGCCTCCAGGGACCCCCTGACCTCATCAACGAACTTCAGATGGTACCGCTCCTTCTCCTCAAAAAAATGCTGCGTCCCCACAGGGATAGAACGAATGAAGGTCGGCTTATCCTTAAAAAGGATCATAAAGTCCGTCGAATTCTCATCCACATGAAGACTGCCGATGGGGACATCGCGGCTGCTCAACTTCAAGAATTTATCCAGGGTCGCCGCAATCGCCTCGGGCGCGAAGAACACGCCGGCGCATTTGAACCCCGCCTTTTCCACGATCAAGAACTGTCGCTTAATGACCTCACGCGAGGCGATAAGAAGCAGGATCCGGCTGTATGTCTGCTTGTACGTCCCGACGTGGATATAATCGACGATGATCTCTTCCCGCGAATAGGGCGTGTGCCGGCTCGCCTGCAGGTTCACGATCGCCATGATCTCCCGCGGGTCAGTGGAGGGGATCTCGATATTCTTGGTAATGACCAGATGCGCGGGTATCGTGACCACGATCTCCGGATCGTTGGCCTTCATCTCCTCGATGGTGGTCTTCACCGCCCTGGAAACATCCTCTTCGGACATGCCCGTGACGTCGCGGTGAGCGACGCCCACGAGCTCCTTCTTATTCGCGTGGATGATGACCCGCGCGAACTTCAGATGATTTCCACCAAGATCGATCCCGATTTGTTCCTTGGGATGCGCGTGAAGGACTTTCGGTACGGAGAGAACTGCCTTAATGTCAATAACAGGTTGTGCCATAGTTAGAATTCATGCCAATACAAAATGTCACCGCTACGGTTGAAAACCGCAACGATCTCGGTCGTATTACGCCGGTTATTTAAATTGGCCACGGCGCGCGCCATAAAGTTCTCGGACTGCACTTTCAGGAACTGGTCCGCGATCCGGCTCAAGTCCGCCACTTCCGAATCGCTCAAACTGACAAATTGGCTCAAATTCGGCACAATATTGGCGTACAGGTCAAAAACATTATCGTCTTCGGTGCCTAGGACCCCGTCCTTGCCAAAACGGTAAGACATGACCTTGTCCGCGAGATATGTGCTCATCCCCACCGCGAGAAGTACCGCTTTGGGAGCCGTGTTTATATTTATTTTACCATCGCCGAAGACCGTGAGGTAATCTTTTAATTTCTCCATGGAATTAACGTCCACGCCCTTGATCAGGCGCAATTCATCCATGCCCTCCAGCGGCGCGTCCTTGGCCTCATAAGGACTATCCGCCAGGTTGCGATAGTACGGATCTTCCGCGCTGCCGACGGGAGTGCTGAGCTCGCTGTCGGCGTCGCGCCAATCGACGATCGAGGCGGCCAGATCCTGGGCGTGCACCTCGTCAACGCCTAGAACAACTTTAAAAAGCCGCTCCATCACTTCCGCATCCACGATATTGACGTTGATCTTTCTCTCCTCATCGATGAGCCCGTAACGGACCTTCGTCTGGCCGGCAGAATCATCAAAAAAGTCATACCGGATGTCCACGCGCCCATCCCCGAGCGCTATCTCCTTGAAAACGTAAGGGTCATCGGCATTCCGGTCTTCAAAAGAATAAAACGTGCTCTCTTTATCTTGCCGTATCTGGACAACGGCCTGTTTGATCCCCGCCGCGGCGATCAGATGCAATTTGTCCCGCTCGTCAAGCCGCTGGACCAGCTGCAATTTCTGCCGGACCCCTAACCCTAGGGTGACGGCCAAAGTGCTTAAAAAGCAGATCGACCAAATTGTGATGATCAATATGCTGCCCCCGACATCAGCCGGAGAGCGGAACACTGACCGTCCTGGTAAAGCCCTGCGCTTTTGAACCATCGCCTAATTCCAATTCCACCCTGACCGCTAAAGGAAAATCGCCTTCTAAAAAATCTTCCCGCCAGGAATATTCCTTGGATTGTTGGTCGTAAACGTAATAACGGAATTTGACCAGCCCCAGATCAGGGATCGGCTGTATTTTCGAAGATTCTTCCCCTGAATGGACCTGGCTGAAATCCTGCTGGACCCGCAGAAGGGTTTTTGCCTGCCGGTCATACACGTAGCTGACTCGCCCGACGACATCGCCTCCAAAACGCGGGCTGGCAAGGATGGTCGGGAATTCCACTCTCTCCTGCGTGCCCGTGAACGTGAGCCCCGTGAACCGCGCGCAATTACGCAGGTCACGGCCGAAACGATCGAAGAAAATATCCAGATCTTCGTGCGCCAGTTGTTGATTGATCCGTTTCCAGATCTTCAGGCCGCTGTTAAGCGACGCGTAAATGGCCGTGGAAATGACCGACAGGATGATCGTAGTGATCAATAGTTCGATCAGGGTCATCCCCGCGTTATTCTTCTTTTTTCTCATGTCGGGCATAACTGCTGCGTTGGATCCTGGCTTTGCGCGCGCCTTCCTGCCAGGACATCTCAAAGTCGATTTTGTACAACGAACCTTCCGCGTCCAAAGGGGAATAGGCCAGATACCACTTAAAATCTCTTCCTTTCTCGGTAAAGATCCCCGCGTTATTAATGGGGGCCGCGGAACCAAGCCGGCTTAAACTCTCCTCAGTTTCCCAGACCTTTTCATCCGCCCAGGACATAACCTGCAAATAGCGCGAACAATAATTATAGGAATCAAGCGCGATAAAAAATGACCTCGACAAAAAAGTCGTGCCCAAAGCGAGGATGATCGTGGCGATCATGGCCTCGATCAAAGTGAACCCTTTTTTAACAAATAGCGGATAGCGGATAGCGGATAGTCCTTTTACATTTACTATACGCTGACCGCTAAACGCTATACGCTGCTTAGTCCCAATTCTTGACGTCATCCTGGCTTTCCACCCCATCGTTGCCGAAAGAGAACAGGTCGTAATCGCCCGTGCGGTGCTCCCCGGGAGATTTATAATTGTATTCCCTCCCCCAAGGGTCAAGCGGCTTGCGCTCAAGATACGGTCCGTTCCAGTTGCTGGCAGCGGAAGGTTTGCTTAAAAGAGCGTTAAGCCCGTCCGTGGTCGTCGGGAAACTGCCATTATCCAGCTCATAAAGTTTCAGGGCGGTGGCGATGTTCGTCTGGATATCGGCCTTGGCGGTGGCGACCCGCGCCTGCTCACCGCGTCCGGCCAGACGGGGCATGACCATGGCGACCAAGGCACCGATAATAATAACGACGAGCATCAGCTCGATGAGCGTAAAACCATTGTGATTATTTTTCGAAGACACCGGCATGATAACCTCCTTCATTATAGTTGATTCAAATATTCCTTCCATCGCTTCTCGAATTCCGCGATGGTCGTTATCGTCGTATAGGCGGATTTAAGGGCCTCTTCAATGGTCTCACCGTCGCGCAATTCCCTGCAAAAAACCGTGAACGACTCGCCGCCGAATTTCTCGATCAGAAATCCGACCATGGAAACCGACTGAAGATAATACGTATTGACCAAATTATCACTGCTTAAAAATACGACCGCAGGGCTGCCGTCTTTGGTGAGCGCGCCGCGCACATGAACACCTTCCTTGGACTTAAGCCTGCGGATATCCAGCTTCATCATGTCGTTGATGAGCAGCAAACCCTCATTATCGTAGGTTTCCTTGATCATAGATTTCATCTGAGGGCGTTTGGCCTCCTCTTCCCATTGGGCAACGCCTTCATCCAGCCATAAAGGCACCTCGCCTTTAAATCCGATAAAATCCCGGAAGATCAAGTGGGCGATCTCATGCGGCAATAAAGAATCCAGAAAACCTTCGTGCCAGGCGTAACTGATGATGGTCTTCGTGTTATAATCTGCCAGCCCATGGGACCATTCAGCCCCGCCGGTCGATTTCAAGTATGAATCATGGTCGGGATAAATATAGATCTTGCATCTTTTTTCCCAGGTCCAGAAATCCTGGTAGCGCGCGTAACCTAATTCATTGGCGATCCGGGTATAATATTTCTCAGCATAGTTCAAAACATCACGGGCGAAACTTTCCTCTCCGATAAAATAGACGATAAAATGCGTGCCCTTTAATTCTTTCCAGTTTGGTTTCTCGGCCGCGACGGCGGGTCCGGCGCAAAGGACCGATCCCAAAACAATGCCGAGCAGTATCCCCGGCAAAAAGGTCTTTCCAAACTTTTGGATCATGCACATCCTTTCTATTAATGCATCATCGCGTTGATGTCGAATATCGGCAAAAGCATGGCGATCACGATGAAACCCGTCACCAGCCCCATGACCAGGATCATCAAAGGCTCCAGCAGACTGCTCATGATCTGGACGGCCTCCTCGGTATCCCGTTCATAACTGCTCGCAACTTCCTCCAGGGCGTCCTGGAGCTTGCCGGATTCTTCGCCCACACGGATCAGGTTGCTCATGAACAGCGGGACCGCCGGAGCGTTCTTGAGACTTTTCCCCAGCGTGCCGCCGTGCTCGAGCTCATGATAGCTCCGGCTGATCTGCTCTTTAATCACTTCATTTTCAATGACCGGAACAGCGATATTAAGGGCGCTTAAAATAGGCACACCGCTGCGGATCAGCAGCCCGAACGTACGGCAAAAACGCGTCAATTCCGCCTTGACGATGAACTTCCCCACCAAAGGAAGCCATAAAAGAAATTGGCTCCAGATCTTTTTCCCGGCCGCCGTATTGACCTGCCGGCGAAAAACAAAGATACCGACAGCCAGGACCAGGATGATCACCGGCCAGCCTTTGCGTAAAAAATCGCTCGTTGCCAGCAATATCCTCGTCGGCAAAGGCAACGCTTCACCAAGGTTCACGTAGATCTTTGTCAGCCGCGGGATAACATAGGTGAACATAAAAATGATCGTGCCTAGCCCCACCATCCCCATCAGCGCGGGGTAAGCAAGCGCCATTCTGAAGCGCGAGGCCATTTCCTGCTCTTTCCGGCGGTAAGTGGCGATGCTCAAGAGGACCTCAGGCAAAGCGCCGCTGTTTTCCCCCGTTTTGATCATGGCGATATAGATGGGCGGGAACACCCGCGGATATTTGCCCAGCGCGGCGGAAAATGTCGAACCCTCCTTGACCGCGTCATGGATCTCCCCGATGATCTGCTTGAACTGAAGGTTCTCGGATTGTTCGCGGATGATCTCCAGCGCGGTGAGGATCGGCACGCCGGATTTAAATAAACTGGCCATCTCGCGCGTGAACACGGTGATCTCGTTAAGCTTCACTTTTCCCCGGCCACGGCCCGTGCCTCCCTTTTTTTCCGCGTGCGCGGGCGCGGGCCCGACTGCGACGGAATCCTTTTCCGTCACTTCCTCGAGATGCAAAGGCATCAATCCCATTTGCGCGAGCCTTTCAATAGCTTCTTTTTCCGAAGCGGCCTCAACAAGCTGTTCAGAAGGCTCATTAGTGCCTTTTTTAACGCGGCATTTGTAAGTCGGCATGGGCTTTAACTCTCCGTATTCTCAATGTACTTGTTCAATTTCGTGCGCTGGGCGCTGGTGATGTCCAAAAAGTTGACCATCACGTTATAGATATGCTCCTCCTCGACCTCTTCGACCCGCAAGACTTTAGCGAGGCATTCAATGGTCTCATTGGCATTGGGAAGCTCTATCTTCATGTCCAGGATCGACCCGACGGCAACGGGCTCCCTGGAAACAAAAAATAATCCGCTGGCAGAGATGTTCTTGGTGACGCTCAACTGCTCGGGCGTAAATCCGTGTTTGAACAATTCCTCTTTGGTCCGGAATGCCTGAAAACGGATATTCACTTTCGCGTCCAGGCGGGTATAGACCCGACGCTCGCTTCCATCGGCTTTGACGGATTCCTCTTTGGACAGATTGATGCTGGACATCCAGGACTGCTTTCCCGCAGTGACCGCTTCCCCTTTTTCTGCCGGGGTCGTTTTCATGACCTCCTCGGGTGTCGTCAGGCCGGTAATGACCTTTTGCCAGCCGTCCTGGCGCAGCGTCCGCATGCCTTTGCTGACGGCGAGCTTCTGGATCTGGCTCGAAGGGGTCTTGCGGACGATCAGCTCCTTGATTTCATCATCGATCGGAAGAAACTCATAGATCGCCACCCGGCCGAAAAACCCCGTCTGGTTGCACGTGGGGCAGCCTTTGCCCCTGTACACTTTGACATCATTGACGGATTTTAATCCCAGGTCCCGGGCGATCTGGATCTTCAATTCCTCAGGGATAGATTTGTCTTCCACTTTGCAATCCTGGCAAATGGTGCGAATAAGCCGCTGGGCGATGAATTCCTCGACGCTGGAAGACAAAAGATAAGGTTCCACACCGATATCGATCAAGCGGGTGATGCCGCTGGCGGCGTCATTGGTGTGCAAGGTGGAAAAAACCAGGTGCCCGGTCAACGCGACACGAATGGCGATCTCGGCGGTCTCAAGGTCACGGACCTCGCCGAGCATGATAACATCCGGGTCGTGGCGCAGGACACTGCGCAGCCCTCTGGCAAAATTAAAGTCGATCTCCGGCATGACCTGGATCTGAGTTACACCCTGCATTTCGTATTCGATGGGATCTTCAAGCGTGATGATCTTGCGCTCGCGCGTGTTGATCCGGCTCAAACAACTGTAAAGGGTGGTCGTTTTTCCGCTTCCCGTCGGTCCGGTCACAAAAATAATGCCGTGGGGCTTTTGGATCAAGGCTTCGAGCGCCTGCATTTCCCGTTTGGGCAATCCCAGTTTCTCCAAGCTAAAGAGCATCTGGGACGGCAAAAGTCTAATGACGACACTTTCCCCGAACGGCGTGGGGATCGTGGAGATACGCAAATCCAGCATCTGGTCCTGTACCTTGACGATCGCCCTTCCGTCCTGCGGCAGGCGGCGCTCCACGATGTTCAGATTCGACATGATCTTGATGCGCGAGATGATCGCGCTCAGAAAATTCTTGATCTCCGGCGCTACCTGGGCCTCGCAAAGCATCCCGTCGATGCGATAACGCAGGCTCACTCCCTGGCGTTGTGGTTCGATATGAATGTCGGTCGCGCGCTTGCGCCAGCCGTCCAAAAGGATCTGGTTGACCAGGCGGATGACTGAAGCGTCTCCGGCCATTTTCGCGATGTCCTCGACCGCCGCCCGTTGAGGCTCCTCGGAAGGCGTGGAAAGGGCCGCTTTCTCCTCGGATGCCCCCATTTTATTAAAGGTATCCGCGCCCAGGCCGTAACACTTTTTGAGCGCGTCAGCAACATCGTTCTGGCCGGCGAGCGCGACCTCTATGCCGTAACCAAGCTGAGTCCTGATCTCATCTTGTATTTTGATCTCCAGCGGCGAGGGAACCGCGATCGTCAGGATCCGGCCGCTGATCTTAAGCGGCACGAACCCATAATAAGACGCGATCTTTACGGGGACTTTCTCCAGGACGGTTTTCTCAACCGTAATGTCCTTCAATGGGACATAGGCCAGCCGCAATTTCTCCGCCAGAACGGTCAGGATGTCCTTTTCGCTTAAAGTCCCCTTTTTCAACAGAACGGCTTGCAGCGTCTCCCCCGAGCCGTCAGCCTCCTGCACCAAGGTATCCATTTTGCTCTGGACAACCAGCCCCTTTTCCACCAGGGCATCAGCCAGTATCAGGTCGATTTTTTTTGACATATGATCTTAAGTTTTTGTTGCATGTAAAGTTTATATTGTTTGATCGCTTCGTCGATATCTTCCCGGGAAGCCAACGCCAGTTTCAGTTCCATCCCCTTGGCCTCTTCTTCCGCCTTCTTGATCGTCCAGGCCTCAAGAGGATTACTGAGGGCCATGGTCACGGAACGCTCGTCACGCGAAAACGGAATACAATGGTAGTCAAAAACCAAAGATGAGCTGAAATACTTAAGCATGTCCCAGTCGATGCGCGTGGTACGCAGGTCCACGAGCGGTAAATTGAACCGCTCGGAAAGCGCGGCCAAAAGGTCTTTTTGTTTGACAAAACCCTTTCGCACCAGGATAGCGCCGAGCAACTCTTTGGTGGCCAATTGGTCCTCAAGGGCCTTTGCAAGCTGTTCCGCGGTCAGAAGGCCCCTGTCGATAAGGATCTCACCCAAAAGCTTCTTTTCCTTCTTCAACTGGGACCGCGGCGGATCCTTCGGAACCCAAGGCACCGTCTCGGCATGGATCTTCACCTCTTGCTCGGGTTTCTTGACGCTTTCCTTCAGCGGAGAAACATCGGCCGGCGACACGATATGGATGTCTCCGCTACGCCATTTCTCAAGGACGTCGGCGATGTCACTTTGTTCGGCCAACATTGCCTCTATCTCGTAACCTAACTGGATCCTTATTTCATCCCGAACCCGGATCTCCAGCGGAGCAGCGACCGCGATAGTTAAGACCCTTCCAGAAATACCAAGAGGAACAAATCCATAATAGGTCGCGATCTTGATAGGAACCTTGTCCAGAGCGGCTTTCTCGACAGTAAGTTCGTTTAGCTGGACAAAAGGGATCCGCAATTTTCCCGACAAGACGGTCAAAATATCTTTTTCGCTGACGACCCCACGCTTGAGCAAAACAGCTTGCAGCCCCTCGCCTGAACTGTCGACGTCTTGCAGGAAGGTGTCCATCTGCTCTTGAACCACCAACCCCCTTGCCACCAGGGCCTCCGCCAGCATCAGGTCGATCTTTTTGGGCATATCATTCCAGGGCTTTCGGTACGTTTTTCTGGATGTACAACTGATACCGTTTGATGGCGTCCTCCATGTCCGCTGGCGAGGTCAAGACCAGGTCGAGCACCACCCCCCGGGTTTCGTCCTCAGCCATCTTCAGACCCCAAGCGTCCAACGGATTGATAACGGCCATGGTCACGGAACGCTCATCACGCTTGAACGGAAAATAGTGATGGTCCCTGATCAGCGACGGACTGAAATGTTTCGTGACCTCCCAGTCGATATACTGATTCTTCAGGTCCACCAGCGGCATGCTAAAGTGTTCGGAAAGCGCCTGCATCAGATCCCTCTCCCCGATCCATTTCTTCTTTAGAAGGATCGCCCCCAGGAATTCCCTCGTCACTTCCTGTTCACCAAGCGCCACGGCCAACTGGTCCCGGTCGATAAGCCCTTTTGCGACCAGGATCTCACCGATAAATTTTGGTCTGCTAGACATGTCCTTTACGTTAAAGCGCCGATCAGATAAAATTCTTCTTCAGGCCGGTGGTCCACCTTTCCCGCGATGATCCGTTCACAGCCATCAAGCGACTGGGCGAGGCTGACATATTCTCCCTTTTTACCCGTATACGGTTCAGCCACGTAAAAAGGCTGTGTCAAAAAATTCTGCAACTTCCTGGCCCGTTCATAAAGGGTACGGTCCGCAGAAGAAAGTTCATCGATCCCGATAACGAGAACGATACGGCGCAATTCTTCATACCTCTGAAAGATCTTGATGATCTCCTGGGCGATCTCAAAGTGCCTGGCCCCGACGATATCGATGTCCAAATTGGCGCAAGATGATGCCAGAGGATCAACAGCCGGATATAACCCCAACTGGATTTTCTCACGAGAAAGGACCAAAATCGAGTCCAAAAAGCTAAATATTGCCACGACCGCGGGGTCGGTCAGATCGTCCGCCGGGACATAGACAGCCTCAAAACATGTGATCGAGCCTCCCCCTTCAGGCGTGGAACGGATCCGCTCATGGAACTCACTGGCCTCGGCGATCAACGTCGGCTGATACCCCGTTTCCGAAGGGACACGGCCAAGCAAAGTCGAGATCTCGGCCCCCGCCTGGATGAAACGAAAAATATTATCCACGAACAACAGGACATCCTGGTTCTTGCGCTGGATGGCTTCCGCCATCGTGACCCCCGTCATAGCGACACCAAAACGCGCCCCCGGCGGATCGTTCATCTGCCCAAAGACCATCATGGTTTTATCGATAACTTCATGTTTTAACAATTCATAATACAACTCGTTACCTTCACGGATACGTTCGCCGATCCCCGTGAAAACGCAGCTGCCACGATATTTCTTGACGATATGCTGGATGATCTCCAACGTCAAAATACTTTTTCCCAACGCGGCGCCTCCGAGGATCCCCGTCTTGCTGCCCTTGACAACGGGAAACAGGACATCGATGATCTTGATCCCCGTTTCCATGCGCTCGAAACTTTTCGTCTTGGTCTTTCCCCCCTTGACGATGGTTCCCATATCTTTTTTACGAATAGGGAACATCTCAAGGTCGGCGCCGATGTCACCTTTCTGGTCGATAGGCTGGCCCAGCATATTGATGATACGCCCGTAAAGCGCTTCGCCCGCCGGGATCTCAATGGTGTTTCCCATCACCTTGACCGGAGTACTGCGCTGCAGATTAATGGTGGAATTAATGGAAATGCACCGGGCGATGTTCCCGGGCAAATGCTCCGCGACCTCCAGGACGACCACATCCTTGTCCACGTTCTCGGTCGTAAGGACGCTGTAAATATTGGGAACATCCTGGGCATTGGTGAACTTTACGTCCACAACAGGGCCCTGGACCGAAACAATACGCCCGAGCGCTTCAGTTGTCGCTTTAGCTTGCATAGATCTGCCTGGTCGCGAAAAGTTCACGCATGTTCCGGTCGACGATCTCGTGCCGGACACGGAAATACTGCATCTTCAATTTTTGGTCCATTTCCTTTAACCGCTGGGCGCTCCGCTCCAGATGGGAGAACCGGGCGGCATATTCCGCCAGCTTGCTGAAAATAAATATCTCCACCAGTTTTTGTTCGATCCACAAATAAACGCAATATTCAACGACGTCCGCGGGACTGGACTCCAGGATGACCTCACTGAGCCGCGGCGGCGGCTCCTGCACCTCCCTGGCCTCCAGGCGAAAAGGCAAAAAAGTGACCGTCTCGATCCTCTGGACGGTAAAACTGATTGAGCGTGGATAAACGATCTTCAAATGGCCAATGGACTCCTCCACGAACTTGCCCAAAATATAATTACGCGTTTGCATCGCCATGGTAGGGATATCCTCTTCCTTGATCCCCGGGAAAGCGGCGCAAGGGATCCTGGACTCGCGGGCATACATCTTTCCTCTTTCACCAATAACGATCAACCGCCCCGGGATCTTTGCCAGCTCCGCGAGCGCGGTGTCGATCACTTCCTTGTTCAACCCCCCCAGCAGCCCGCTGTCCGAGGTAACGGCCACGACCATCTGCGTCTGATTTTGCGGATTCAAGAACGGATGCACGACCTGGCGCGGGTCGATGATCTCCAAAAAGCTGTAAATGGCGTCTTTGAGCTTCTCGAAACTTTTCGCCCGCGATTCCATGGAATGGTACTGTGACACGGCAATATTCTTTAACACGCCGATCAAGGCGGCGAGCCCGCCGTTAAATTCAAGATCCTGTTTGAGGGCCGATACCGTTTTCATAAGCTATTTCACCATCTCGGTCAAATATACCTTCAGGACGTCTTCAATATTCTCTTTAAGGTCGTCGGACAATTCTTTCGTCTCACGGATCTTGGGACAAAACCCCGGGTGGCGTTTCTGCATGAACGCTAAAATATCTTTTCGGAACTGTTTGATCTGGCTGCTGGAAAGACCGTCGAGCACTCCCTTATTAAGCGCGTAGAGATAAAGGATCTGTTCTTCTATCGACAGCGGCTGGTTCTTGCTCTGGACGATGAGCTGATTGATGACCTCGCCACGCTTGAGCTTGTTCTCCGCCTCTTTGGAAAGCCCGGTGGAGCGTAACTGTGTCATCTGGACAAGTTCCCGGTATTGCAGATAATCCAGGCGCAAAGATTTGCTCAGTTGTTTCATCACCGACCATTGCGCCTTATTCCCGATACGAGAGACCGAGAGACCAAAATCAATGGCCGGCTTAAATCCCTTGTTGAACAACGGCGTGGAGAAATACAATTGCCCGTCGGTCATGGAGATCAGGTTTGTGGGAACGTAGCCCGTAACGTCTCCCTGCAGGATCTCAACGATCGGGAGAAAGGTCATCGAACCGCCTCCTAATTCCTCTTTTAAATATCCGGCGCGTTCTACCAATTGGGAATGGATATAAAATATGTCGCCGGGATACGCTTCCCTGCCCGGAGCACGCTCTAAAAGAAGACTGATCTGCCGGTAGACCCATGCGTGTTTGGTCAGATCATCAAAAACAACGAGAACGTCCTTGCCATTATGCATAAAGTACTCGCCCAACAGGCAGGCCGTATAGGGGGCCAGGTATTGCTCTCCCGTTGATACCGACGCGACACCGCTGACGACGATCGTATAAGGCAACGCGTCTTTCTCTTTAAGGATGTCCAGCACCTTGACCAGACTGGAATAGGGTTTGCCGATGCAACAATAAATGCAAAAAACATTTTTTCCTTTTTGGTTGATGATGGCGTCAATAGCGGTCGAGGTCTTACCGGTCAGGCGGTCGCCGATCAAAAGCTGGCGCTGTCCCATGGCGATGGGAATGATCGCATCGAGGATGAGCGTGCCTGTTTCCAGGGTTTCCTTAATGGGCATGCGGTCCATGACCCCGGGAGCGACGCGAAAGACCGGAAAATGGTCCTTGGCTTCAATAAGGCCCAAACCGTCCTGCGGCTGACAAAGGCTGTTGATGACCCTGCCCAAAAAACCATCGGAAACCGGAAGATTTAATGATTTACCCTTGTTGTAAACTTCATCCCCGGCGCAGATCTGGGTAGCGTCTCCCAATACCAGAATCTGCACTTTTTCTTCAGTAAATCCCATGACCAGTCCCGGGACGCCATTGGAAAATTCCACCAACTGGCCATTCATGCAGGAAGGAAGCCCTTTGGCCATGACGATGAATTTGCGTACCGCCAGAACCTGCCCGACTTCACGGATCTCGAAACGGGCCGAAGTCTTGCCACCGCCAGCGGCCTCTACGTTAGGCATTTCTTGCCCTCTCTTGGATCTTGTTTTTTAGGCTCCCGTCCAAAACCAGGCTGCCGATCTGAATGATAAAACCGGCCACGACCCGTGGATTGACCTCTTCCTTGAGGATGACATCCTTCTTCAAGACTTCCTTTAATTTCCTGGTGAGATTCTTACGCTCACCCTCGCTGAAGGGGAACGCGGAGGTGATCTTCACCTCATGAATATCTTCGGGAATTTTCAGACGCTCGAACTGCACGAATCCGCTTTCCATAAGTTCTTCGATCCAGTGCTGATGCGCTTTAAGCTTGAGTTGCTCCGGCAAAGTCTCTTCGATCAGCTCACACGCCTTGTCCACCGCTTCCCGGGCGATCCTCTCCTTGATCTCGTCTAAAAGCATCTGCCGCGATTTATCCGCCTGTTGCATCAACTCTTCGGTCTGCGTGTGAGTTTCCTGCAAAAGACTGACCTTCTGCGCTTCCGCATCTTTAAGCAACTGCGCCTTGACCTGCGCCGCTTCTTCCTGGGCCTTGCGAACGATCTCTTCAGCTTTTTGCCGGACATCTTCGAGCTGACGCTTGAGGTCCGCTTCTTTTTTAGCATAGTCTTCGTTGAGCTCCTCCAGATGACGGGTCGCCAAACTCACGTTCTGGCTCAGCATTTTTCGCAAAACAAGGATCAATCCGCCAAAAACAACGACCATCATGACCACCATTGAAACAATAAGCATATCTCTACCTGTCCTTTTAAGTTTTACTGAATAACTGGAACACGATCAGCATGGCAATGACCGCGATCGATTCCGCGAAGACCAACCCGATGATCATGGCGGTGAATATCTTGGGGGCGCTCGACGGATTTCTGCCAAGAGCGTTGATACTGGCAAAGCTCGCGATGGCGAAAACCGCGCAGGGACCAATGACGCACAAAGCAAAGATCAACAGCAGAGCCAGATTGTGGTCCATCCTATAGCGCCTCTTCCATAATGACCGTTACCCTGTTGAGATTAACCTTGATGATACCACGGAGCATCCGGAAACTACGCTCATCAATGACCATGGTGCCAGCGAGGAGACGGCTTAAGATGCGTTTATGAAATGGTAATATCTCGAATACGCCTTGCTCACCGGGAACGATGATATTCCTGGCTTTGCCTTCGAAGATGACTTGGGTTGGGCTCAAAACGGTAACATCCAGCAGGATCACTCAAAGGACCTCTCAAAAAAAACACCCTCCATTACTTCGAAATTCCCGCCTTGTCTTTCTCTTTCCCCTTGGGCTCGTTGCTTCCTCCCTCCAGGGAGCCTTTGGCAGGGAACGCGGACTTTCGGGCTGAAAGAAGCTCTTCCTTGCTCATCTTGGTCTGGCTGTACCAGGTGAAGAACAAGACCCCCGCCAGAAGCCCGACGAATATGACGATGAGGAATATAACGATCCAGGTCATCGTCTTCGTCGGAGAATTGGCCTTGATATTGGTCTTGGCCAGCATCTCGGGAGCCGGAGGCCCGCCGGCCGTGACCAGGATCTTCTCCATCTTGGCGATATCTTCCTTGATCGCTTCAACCGTCTTGACGTTCTCGCGATACAGGCCGATATGCTGCTCGCGGCTCATGGAATCATCGCCCTGTGAGGTGGCGATATAATCCAGCCTCGAGAAGATGCTGTCAGCGATGATCTTTGCCTGGTTGAAATATTCGCTCTTATCCAGCCTGGTCAGGATAGTGGTGGCGCGCTCTCTTAAGTCCGTAAGGGTTGACTGCGCGACAAACCAGATGTCCTCAACATGCACTCTGAAAGCCCGCACCTCTCCCGGCGCGAGTTCCAGATCATTTTTGTAGACGTAATACAGGGACTTCTCAGCATCATATTCAAGATCCAAACCGTTTAAGTCCATAATATCGCGCGGCTTGACTTCTTCAAGGAGATAATTCTTTATTTGTACTTTTTGCGGTTTGGCCTTCGACGGGTTGGCGGCAAAAATACGGAACACGACGCTGCCGCCCTCAACGGATGTGGAAACGACCGGCGCGTCCTTGCCGCCGAACTTGGATTCGAACAATTCCTGCAAGAGTTCGATCACGGAGTTGATCTCTTCCGTCCTCATACGCAGGTCTTTGATGCTCGGCGATTCCGTCAAGGTCTTTTCAAAGAGTTCACCTAAATCATATCCTTCACTACCCGCCAGTGTCTTGATACGGGTAGAGATGTCTTCAACCGTATCGAGGATCTCCGGCCCAACGCCTTCCTTGGCGAACTGTTCAGGCAAGGCATCGACGGAATCCTTCAAATTCTTTAACGTCAGGGAGATGTTGATATTCTCTCCGGAAACGACGACCGCTTCGACGTTCTTGATGGCTTCCAAAGCCTTTTTGGCCACGCGCTCGGCTTCCGGCGCGGCGGCGGCCAACCCGGCGATCGTCGTCAAGCTCATGGATTCGACCATGGCCGAACCCGTGATAAACGCATTGGTGGTCGATTCCACAACCACATAGCTGTACGCCTTACCGGCCGTGAACCTGCTATTGGCTTTAAATTGATAAGAATAAAGACCCGGCGTTGTTTCCGTAAAGTTCACATCATCGAATATAACTTTATTGTCATGGCTATAGACGTCCAACAGCGGGATCTTTTTCGGCAGACCGGTCAACTGGATGGTGACGTTATCGCCGGTCAACGCGGGGCTGGGCGCGACGGTCACGTTCCAGGCATATTTCTCCGCCGTTTCAGTTAAAGTCGTACCAGCTTCCTCGATGGTTGCCGCCCCCTCCTTCAATAATGTGATAGCCTCCGTCGTGCTCTGTTCAAAACTCGTCAAGACCTGGTCAAAGGCCGCCTGCATGTTGTCGGCGGCCTGCTGAATAATGCTCACTTGAGCATCCAGTTTATCTTCGACAATTCCCTTAATACCGCCCTGGGCGGCAATCTCATCGATATTGGCATTATCCCCGGCAAGAATTCTCCTTAAGTTGGCGTCCACTTCCGAGATCGGTTTATCCAGAACGCTGTTGACCGTCGCTTGCACGTCGCTGACAATATCCGACACGTTCTGCATGCTCACCGGAACAGTGACCGAGAAGGAAACAGGCGTTTTGAACGTAGCACCTGTGGAGATACCCATATAAGTAACGACCGTGTAAACCTTGCCGGATTGCAAGGTAGGTATCGTCTGGGCCCCAATGCTATGGGTCGTCGGCGTCCAATTCTGCCCGAAGAACCCGCTGAAGGCAACGGGAATCGTCATTTCTCCGGTCTTGTATGACGCACTATCGGCAATGACATTATCCATGGTACGCACTTCTTCATAATCATCGTCAGGATTAAGCAACGTACCATTATTATTCAGGCGCGTACCTGTCCAGAGCTTGACCGCGTCCGGAATAGCCGTATGATACAAATGTTTATTGTTGACCTCATCCACCAAAACTGTCCGGCGTTGGACCCGGTCATTGCCGTCATAGATACTGACGTCGATGATCTGGGCACCGGGCACAAGCGATCCGTCTCTTTCCAGCCAGGAGGTGATGAACAATTTATCGGTCGGCACGTCATATGAAAACTCGGAATACGCGCGCCAGATGTGCACGACGAGTGTTTCCATCGTCCTGAAGATCGTCCGGTCCTTTCGATAGACGCTCGCGCTTGAATCCCAGCCGGTAAGGTAAGATTCGGAAATCGGACCGTAATCCTTATGGGTCCATTCCGCCGTCCAGTAACCGGCCGGCACGTAATGGATAATCGGCGATGAAAGGCCTTGAGCGTTCCATCCCGAATCGTCGGCAACGGTCAGACCCGCGATCGGCTGGTTGGTAACCAGGTCACGGATGTCCCAGATGATCCGGTAATAATCGATATTTATTTTATCGACGCCATTGGCCGGCGTAGGCCCCTGCACGTAAACGTCGTGGTCATTGTTGTCATAAACACGGATCTTTACCGGCACATAATAGGGAGGGCTCGTAGAGCGCTCGTTGGGAACGACCCAGGAAAAGGAGCCGCTGTTAGCAACATCGGTACCGTTGGCCATCGGGATCTCCTGGGCGAAATCGGTATCGTTAATGACACCATCGCTGTTAAAGTCTTTGGCATAGGTCAAATCGACATTGCCGATTGTGCCGAACGTGCTCCAGGTGATGTCCCGGACCTCATTGGTGACCCAACGGATCTCATAAAAGTCATCAGATCCATCGCTGGGCGTACCGTTGTTGTTCAGCTCAGGCGCCGGCGCGGTCATCGTGAAGGCGCCCTGGATCTTGAAGACCGGCGACACGCTGTTCACAACACTAGGAACGCGCGGGTCAAAAATACGCAACTTGCAATTCGGAGAAATGTTATCGGGCACCGTCCAGCTATATGAATGTTCGGATCCGGGGCCGCCAGCTCCGGCGGCGTTAGGAACCGTGCCGACATTGACATTCTGGGTTTCAGTAGCGAAACCGTTGGTCGAAAGCGTAATGCCGACTTCCGGCATCGTGCCACCCCATTCCCAACGGATCTGATAAACGCTCGCGACAGCGAGCTTCTCGTTCAGAGTCGGTGTCTTAATCAATAAATACCCGATGATCTTGAAGGCATCGCTGGTATCCTCAATATCCGCTTCGCTACCGCGGCTATCTGCGACCTTCAACAACACGTTATTATTGGCCTGGTCAGGAATGGTCCAAGTATAGATAGCCTCGGAACTGGGGCCGCCAGCTCCGGAACTATTGGTAACAATACCGTCATTGGGCGTGCCGACGGCTTCCTGGATCGGATTAAACGGCCCCTGGAAGTCGTCGCCAGGATTGCCGGGTGTGCCGTTGTCATCCAAAAGTGAATAGGTGACCTTGATGTTGGGAATCGTACCCTTCCATCCCCACTTAATCTGTTTGCCCTGTCCGATTTCCCACGCGTCATTCAAAAGTGGCGCCTTGACCCAGACGCTGCCTTTGATGCGGAATACCGGTGAGATAAAGTACGCGTCCGTATCCGTGGTGCTGCGCACCCTGACCTTGACATTCTGCGAAATATTATCCGGGACCGTCCAGTTAAAGTTACCGCCATTGGCTCCGTTCGAATAATTCGTCTGAATAGGCAAGCCGGCAGTGGCGAAGTTATCTATGGAATAATGAAGATCAACATTGCTGACCGTACCCACGTTGGTCCAAACGATGTTAAAGACATCTCCGACCGTCATCTCTTCGGCGCCCGCCGGCGTGGTCAAATTAAATTTGGCGCGGATCCGGGACAGCCCCTGCGATACCCCAAAAGCGTCGGCGTCATTGGCCGCGCCAACTTTGATCTTCAATTGCGCCGTGATCGCGTTCGGCACCGACAACCAGGTCCATGAAAGATCGCTGGCGTTCGCGGACGTCAAGGATATCCAGCTGCCGTCGATACCGCCGACGGTCGAATAATAAATACCAACCTGGTCCACCGTACCGGCATAGGTCCAGGCGATCGTCGCCGGATCACCGACATACCATTTATAATCCGCTTCATTGCCGGAACTGGCGTTAGGCAACGTGACGGTAAATCCGGGCATGACCTTGAAGTTGGCATCCGAAAGGTCAAATGCTCCGTTATCGTTGGGATCCTCGACCTTCATCAACAGGTCGCTGTGGATGAAGTTCGGGATGGCCCAGTCATAGGTCGATGACCCCGTCGTATAAGGATTATTCAACGTAAAGGTGCCGTTAATAGCGGGGTTGGTCTGTTTGTAATAGGTGAATTTCGCGCCTGTGGTATTACCGACCTGGCTCCAGGAAATGGTCTGCGTACTGCCGACCACCCACTTCTGCGCGCCGTTAGGCGCATTCAAGGTGAAGTTGGCGCGAACGCGGAAATCACCATCAGAAGTGTCATTAACGTCAGCAATGTCGTCTGGTTTGGCGATACGTATCCGGACAGCACCCGAAACCGCGTTGGCCGGGATATTCAGCCAATCATAGGTACCAGAGTTCGGGGTCGAAGGAGTGATGGACAAAGGTGTGGTGAACGTCGGGTCACCGACGGAATAGTCGATCTGCACTGTATTAAAAGAAGCTGGGCCATACTTGCTCCAGGTGATATTACCCGTGCTGCCCGCGTACCAGACTTCCGACCCATTGGGCTGGGTGATCACAACGCGGGACATGATCTTGAATGGATTATCTGAAATATCATAAGCTTCGCTCTGGAAGGCCAGAGTGTTATCACGCACTCTGACCAATGCTGCGGTCGTCGTTATCGCTGGAATGGTCCATTCATATTCACCGTTGTTCGTCAATCCTTGGGCGTCATCGATGGCCACCCACGTCGAACCGTTGTAATAATGGATATCAACTTTATCGATGTTACCCTGCCAATTCCAGCGGATCCACTGCTGGCTGGCGGCCCCCCACTTTTCCTTGTCGGCGAACGTCGGGCCTGTTCCGCCATTTGGATCGGTCACGACGATACTACCTTTGATCATAAAGTTAGCCGCGGAAATGGAGACCGAATCGGCATCTTCAGAACCACTGATGACGGCGTTCAAACGCACGCGGGTGGTCGCCGAGATCGTCGGCGGGATCGTCCACTGATAGCTGCCGTTGGCGGCATTAACTACGTTGGAAGCGACCGGCTGCCACGTCGTTAGCGTAGGTTCAATGCAATACTTGATATTGACTTCCGGCGCCAGGCCTAACGATGTCCAGGTAATATTTTGCTGTGTTCCGACGACCCATTTCTCACCGCCGCTGGGCGCGGAAATGACGATGTTGTCCATGATCTTGAAGGCTAGGTCGGATTTATCTTCGACCAGAGCGTCGTTGGTGTCACGGATACGGATAAAGCAGTTGCTGGACAAAACGTTGGTCGGCACGGACCACTGATATTCCAAAAGCGAGGCCTGCTGATTTGTAGCAAAGGTCGTGTATGTTCCGTTAGCACCATTGGAGGACAATGCCAGATCTACACCGGGGATCGGTCCCTGCATGGTCCATTTCACCTTGCTCGCGTTGTCTGTCTGGCCGCCTTTAAATTTATCCTGGCCGTTAGGCTGGGTCAACGTCACGGAACCATGGATGAAGAATGCAGCAGAGTCGACAGAGGCGGCAGAATCATTGATGTCGGTGACCCGCACCTTGGCCTGGGTGGAGATCACATTCGGGATCGTCCAGTTATAATTCCCGATATTCGCTATCGCGGACCCGTCGTTAACAAAAGCCCAGTCCTGGCCATTATTCAAAGAATAACGTATATAAATTTGCGGAATATTACCCAGTGTGTTCCATTCGATCAGCTTGGCGGAATTGGCCTGCCAACGATCATTTAAAACCGGTGCGATCATGCTGAATCCGCCGCGGATAGTAAAGGTATCGCTCTCGTCATAAATATTGGTGTACCCCAAGGCCGTGACCTTGATCTTGGCAAGAGTCGATGTATAGACGGGGACCGTCCATAGATAAGTTTTGTTGCCTGGTCCGGCAGCTTCGGAGGGGGTAATGATCTTGTCAGCGGGATAGGTCGCGCCGTCATCGAGCGAATACCGGATCTCGACGGACGCGATGGAGCCGTGGATCGTATAATTGATATTTTCTGGAGTCTCGGCGATCCAGACCTGCTTGCTCGGACCAGTCCCCACAGGACGGGTAACCAAAACCGACCCGCGGATAGCGAAGTTCGCCCCGGAAACATCAGGTATGGTGCTTGATGCCACAGCGTCTTCAATACGCACTCTTAACTGTTCGCCGATAGCGTCGGGAACCGGCCACGTATAGCTGCCATCACCCGCCGGCCGCGTGGCGATCGTATTAGGATATCCTCCCGAGCCTGCCGCGGTGTCATACTTGATAACAACGTTGGCGATCGTACCGCGCCTGATCCAGGTGATCGGCTGATTATCATCGACCACCCAAACTTCTCCGCCCAAAGGTGATGTGAGCTGCAAATCGGCCGCTATCTTGAACGAAACAGAATCATCCTGGTCCGCTTCATTGGCATTTATAGGCACAATACGCAAGACCACGTTCTCACTAATAGTATTCGGCACATTCCAGGTGAACGTCAGAAGGGTCGAAGCCAGGTTCTGGGACCGGCGATCCGCGGGGAGCCGCCGCCCGAATCATAATCCAAACGGATATTGCCCCACGCTCCCCGAC
>ORJL011582297.1_pt1 | contig 24101 bp, 21 predicted proteins | sample 1779941 | NCBI WGS metagenome assembly ORJL01 (sample SAMEA104232317, study PRJEB22302) | groundwater metagenome | biome: forest; feature: aquifer; material: groundwater | place: USA | collected 2011-08-07 | depth 5.8 m
ATTAACAGAAGAGGAGCGGAGAAAATTTCTTTTGAATCAGTTAATCTTTTTACCTAAAGTAAGCACTTCAGGAGATGGAACAGAAACTGTACACGGAACTGGGCAAGGGATTGGTTTAGATTTAGTCAGATCTTTAATAGAAAAGAATGGAGGCACGGTTTGGGTAAGATCTAAGCCAGGAGATACCAGATTTTATTTTACCATTCCGCCTGAGAAGATTGTCAATTATAAAGCTTAACCAGATTTTAAGACTACTTTATTTCCGATAACTTCTTTTTGATTATTGTATTCTTCAACTGTGCCCGAGATTTCTATTGAATCTCCTGCTTTTAAAAAAATTTCTTGATCTGGGAAGAGAATGACCTTAGTCTTTTCTACTCTCTCGCCTTCCAGCTCGATAAAAGCAACTTTATCTTTTTGGATGATCTTACTGATGGTTCCTTTAAGCTTAATCTGCTCTCCAGAATTAATTTCTTTAAGGTTAGGATTAGGCTTCAAATCGATGGTTTCTGAATAGAAAAATAAGAAGATTACACCGATTATAATTACCATCATTGAAATCCGAAATAGAGTCTTTTCCTGCATAGTAAGCTTATTTTTTAAGCAGAAGCACTTAAAGTTTGTGATGGTGAAGAAGATATACTCGAAGCATTAAATTCTCGAATAATTAATGCTTCTCCTAATAGTAAAAGCACTAAATATTCGAACTTTATAGTGTGCTTTTACTATATTTACTTCTTACCGCCCGGTTCCAATAAGAAAAGTTTATAAGATAGTTTTGTTTAATACCTATATTATGAAAAAGAGGTTTGTACTGGGATTATTAGTATTCTTGATCTTGTTATTAACAGTACCAATTATTCTAGCGGTAGGGAATATTACTGCCAAAGAGAAGGTTGCTTTGATAGAAAATGACTGTATCTATTATTTCTATGGCGATGGCTGCGAGACCTGCCCTCAAGTGGGTACTTTATTAGAACAATTACAGAATAAGTATCCTCAATTGCAAATACAAAAATTTGAAGTTTATTATAATCCAGAAAACTTAAAATCATTGCAAAACTATTTTAATCTTTATTCTGTGCCTAAAGATAATCAAGGCATTCCGGTAATCTTTATGCAGAATAGTTATTTCTTAGGTCCTGAATCTATTTTAGCTTTATTGGAAGAGCGGATTAAAGATAATGTTGAGTTAGGTTGCCCTTCTTTAGATCAAAGCGAGATGATTGGATTAGTTGGAAAAAGTTCTTCTAAACGGGTCTTAGATAATTTACATTTTTGGACGGTTACTGGTTCAGCTTTATTAAGCGCTTTCACCCCGGGAACTTTAGCCTTATTTTTAGTCTTATTGATGATTTTGATGTACGTAAAAGAACGCCAGGAAATGCTTAGAAAAGGATTATTGTATCTTTTAGGAGTTTTTGCAGCCTACCTGCTCTTTGGGATGGGATTATTTGCCTGGTTTGGCTATTCCGGGATCGGAAAAGTTTTCGCTAAATTTATTGCTATTATTGCTTTAATTGCGGCTTTAGCGGTAATAAAAGATTTTTTTATCCCTTGGAAACATACTTTAAAACAGGTGCGTCCGAAAATAAAAGCATTATATCATAAAACCATGGGTGTTTTATTCTCATATTATATCATATTATTGGCAGGATTTGTTTTTGGGCTGCTTAGTTTTACCAATCTGAATAAGAATTTTCTGTTAATCCGTTTCCTTTACATGAGTGAGGCAACCAGAACTATTGCCCTGCCTTTATTATTGTATTATCTGATTTTATGGATATGGTTATTAATTGCAGTTTTAGTATTAGCTTATCTGCTCAAAGAGTACAAGCATAAGAAAGCACTGAATAAACCCCCCTTCCTGCATAAGAACGCAGAGAAATGGTATGGGCATTATCATAAAGTGTTTAATTTTACTTTATCTTTAATCCTGGTTATTTTTGGATTGATTGTATTGTTTATGTAGAAATGGTTGAGCTTTTATAATGGGGAAGACGGATTATCATTTAAAGGGTTTATTCTTTCAAGAAATTGTTTGATGAGTTTTAACCTATAACCACAATGTTTTTCAGACGTGCTTTCTGGTCAGTTGGTTTTTCCCGATTAATATAATAAAATGAATCAAGAAATTTACCAAAAGGTATCCGAATATCTTCTCCTAATAGTGCATCATTGCAGATAAAAGATTTGTTAGTGTATCCTTTAATTAGAATGAAGTGCCCTTTATATCCTTCCTGATCGATTAATTTATTCCTATTGATTAGTGAGATGACCAGTTTTGATTTTGAGAGTTGTTTTTTAATATAATCTATGGAAATTTCTTTTTTCTTTTTGAAAAGATTTTTTTTAAGAACAAAATCTATTGACCTATTGTAATGTTCCAAGTCAAATTCTGTTAAATCTTTATCATTATCGTAATCAAGACCTGAAATTTGTTTAAAACACTTTTTGTTAATACATTTTTCTAATGGTTTTGTACTATAAAAAATTGCAGGAATCTTATACTCATAAAATAGTTGTACAATATACATCTCAAAAAACCAGGCGCCTTTTTTGTAATTCATTTTTTCATATAATTTAGAGAAAGTCATACTTAGTTTAGGCAAGAAAAATCTTAGGGCCATCATTGTAGTTGGAGGTCCTTGGCAAGTTGCATATTTTTCTTTCTTATCGTTTATGTATGGAACGTTTTTAATAATCATTACATCTATTAAGTGAATATAATTTATAAAGTTATCTTACAAAATTTATTTTCTATATATTGGAAGAGTAGTACATCTAAATGACCCCCATAATTTAATTAATTCAGAAAAGTCAAGCGGGATTACTGAATAACCTTGATTACCCAGCGTTTCTATTGTCCATTGATTCCTTCTTTCTACCACCGCTAGATTAGGTGATAAAATTAAGAAATTTGATCCTAGTGTATCCTGTTCCGTAGTTGGCCCAGAGATAATATTGCCTTTAAAATGAGTTTTAATATTTTGTCTTCCTTCAGGCAATATGTCATCTCCATAAATTAAAGCAGTATCTGGGGATATGATGTTAAATCTACAATCAAGGTGAAGGATATTTTTTCTACAGGGGATTGGTATGCAACAATAACCTTGCTTTTCCACTAAACTTTTTAATGATTCAAATCCATCTCTATTCGTTCTTCCAGTTAGTCCGACGTAAATATGACTTCCGTTTATTAGAATATCTCCACCTTCAATTGTACCACTTTCGATTGCTTGGTATTTCGTTAATCTCTTTTTTATAATCTCAAGCCCTTCATATTCTATTCTACGGCGTTCATTTAACATCCTAGAAAAATAGAACGTATCGCCAATAACAAAACCTAAGTCTCTTGTAAATAATTGATAACGAGCATTAGGTATAGTATTTATATATAATAAAGTAATCTTATCCTTGTGTAATACTTTCTGAAAAGCGCTTATTTGTTCTCTAAGCAAAATCGGATTAAAATTGGCATCTTCTGGATGGAAATCTTTTTCTCTAAGATAAAATGATGTATCCGGAGATGATTCTTCTAAGTTTAAAATATCTATTTCTGCTGGATTCTGAACAATGACTGCACGTAATTTACCAAATTCAGAGTTGACTTTTAGTTCTAACCTAGTTCCATTTATCATTTGTTTGAACCTGTACCCAGAAGTACAACGCATCCTAATGGGGATAATTTCTTTTGTAATTGATTAAAGACAGGGAAAACTGCCCGGGAGGAATATTCTAAATTATCCTGCGAACCGATTTTATCGATATCATCATCGCTTACGGATATTGCTTGACCTTTTGTTTCATTAAGAATCTTCAGAATTTTAAAATAATTAAAACAAGTATCGGATATAATCGCTTCAGCTTTAGAATTAGGTAAACCTTTTAATACAACTAATTTTTTATGTTGATTGGTTTCATAACCTACTGTAATTGGGTCGCCACCAATTATTTGAACCGAAATTAAATGAGGCATCTTTTCTGTAACCCCAATTTCTTTCAAATCTTTAAAACCATAATAAAGACCAACCATATTTCCTCCACTACCAACTGGAACAAGTACGTAATCAGGAACCCTATTTCCAAGTTGCATGAATATTTCATATGCAGTTGTTTTTAATCCTTGGATATATGCTACATTATTTGCTGGAAACCCATTTTGAACTTCTTTATTCTCTTTGCAGAATCTAAAGAAATGTTCATAACTTTCAATAAGATCGAGATCAATAATGATCTCAGAGTTTTTTCTTATTTGTCTTACTTTTTCAGCAGGAGTATTAACGGGGATAAAAACCACTGTTTCAATACCGACACGATTACAGTAATATCCCAAAGAGATGGCTGCATTTCCTGTTGAAGGGATGGCAATTTTCTGTATCCCATGATAATATGCTTCTGAGACAAGGGCAGCAATACCTCTGTCTTTAAAACTTCCTGTGGGATTACTACTTTCATCTTTAAGATAAAATTCGCCCATCCTTATTAAAGGGGTGTTTCCTTCATTAGAGCAAACTTTTTCATCTAATTCAATTGGGAGAAGTTGGTGAAATCTTTTGATCCCTCTTTTTGTATTATCGATTTGAAGTTTTTGATCTGTTTGGAAAGTATATTCTGGTGTCCAAATATTTAACGGAACACCGCCAAGTTCTAACTCTGGATGTTCATGGATTGGATTAATAGAGTAAGGTTCTTTTTGCCCACAGATATCACAAGACAAAGTTTCTATTATCATTTTCAGCTTAATAAATCTATAATCCTTCTTGGAATAGTGCGTGAATCGCTTACTTTTAATGCTTCTTGCCAAACTAGACTGCAATACTCACATTTGCCCTGAGAATAAAGAATTGTTGAATCATAGGTACGATTAAACTCTTTTATTGCTTCAATAACTCTTTCAGTGCAATTATTGCAGTTTCCAGAGGTGGTATGTGGAAATAATTCATTTCTTGGTACGCCAGAGGCAACACCTTGACTTCCACTTAAGATCTCTTCATCAAAATATCCTCCCAGCCTTAAATCTAAGTTATCCGCATTTTTTATTCTATGATGAATCCCTCGAACAGTTTCTATTACACTCCAAAGCCAGGGAACTCTATACAACCCCATTTGGTAAAGATGGTCTGTTAATGAATTTGCCTGAAGTGAGGTAGGTTCTATTGATACCGCATCAACACCAGATTGGTAAGCAAATACAGATGTAGCAATTGCATCTTCTATTGCTTCACTTTCAGTTAAAAATGGGGGTTTTTGGTTTACATATGCAAGAATTCTAAAATTATATTCATGAAGTAACTGAACAGCAGAATGGAAAAGATCAAGGTCCGGAAAATTTTTATGATGGCATAATTCTCTCACTTCAGTATTAACGGATTCAAGACCAAGACCGACTTCGATAATTCCAGGATTAACTTGTCGTATTTGTTCTAGTACCTCTCTGGTTACATATTCAGCCCTCGACTCTATTATTACTTTCTTAATACCTTTGAATTGTGCAATTGATGCAAATATTTCTTGAACTGCCTGGTTTGGAACTTCATCTGGATTAAGAAAACTACCCAAGTTATACAAACAAAGAACAGGAAATTGATTAATATCAAATTCTTGAGATTTATCTCCTATTAAAACAGTACCATTTATTACTGATCCCCATTGCGAGATATAATCTTCGGCAGACACAGGTGATTCAGCGGTGCCGTCGTAATGAGCACACATTGAGCAACCATGATTTGTTTTATAATGGCTGCATCCAGTAGAACGAAGCACTACCATAATTCTATCAACAGTTTTTCCATCATACCAAAATTTGTTTATTTCGACTTCAGCTGGTTTTTTGGTGTTAAATTTTCTGGGAGGAACTTTGTCTCTAATTTTTTTTAATCTTTCTTCGACCAACCTTAATGCTAATCTAAACTCTGTTTTAGACATTATTCTTTACCTCTATTACATAATGAAATCACTGGGCGATATTTAGTTCCAGTATCGATTGGAGGTTGATCCACAAGATTAACTGAAACTGTTGTCTCGCGTGGCAATAATTGGTAAAGACTTTCTCTGATCCTGCTTTTTTGTGCTTGACTTAATTGGTAAGTTCCTTCAATGAGAAACACATTAATAGTATCTAATCTATTTTGAACTATTTGGTACCTTAATCCATGGACGGGAACATCTAGTTCTAAGTACCAGTTGTATGCTAAGTCCATGAAACAACTTGCAGGAATAATTTCTCCCTCTTTTGTTACAATAGAATCCATATATCTTCCATGAGGCGATTCCATTACCCTAAAATTACCTCCACATCCACAATCCTGTTGTCCTACTATAGTTGCCAAATCGCCCTGCGAATATCTTATGATGGGGGTAGCTTCATTTAATAGGTTTGTACCAACAACTAACCCATTTGTTCCATGACCCACTGGTTTTTTTGATTCAGGGTCAACAATTTCAATAAAACATGCATCTTCTTCTAGGTGATATCTTCTAAATGGGCATTCCAAAGCAATTCTGGTTAATTCTTCGCTGCTGAATTCATCTAAAACAGGAATTCCAAACTGTTCGGTCCATGCCAGTCTTTCTTTTAATGCAGATTGTTCAGAATGTACCACTATTAATTCAATACCCGACTCTTTTAGATTAGGATTGTGTTTAGCAATTTCTTTTAAATACGTTGGATAGACAGATAATATTTTTGGACGTGTTTCTTCAATATTTTTTATTGCTTCTTTAACTTTAGTGGTGGTAGTAGAAAGAAAATTTGTAGGATATTCGCCATTAATAGATGAAAACCACCAAGGACAGGTATAAATAAATAAAGCTAAGTCGAGAGGGAAATAATTTCCGCCGCTCTGAAAATAAAATTGTCTTGCACCTTGTATGGTGTCGAGATATATTGCATTAGGAGATACAGCTAAGGTCACAAATCGCCCACTGGAACCAGTACTTCTTGTAGTGAACTCAGTATCGTGTAACCTACTTATGCTTTTCTCAGGAAAGCTTGCGATTAGTTCATCTTTATCAAGAAGGGGTAGTTTCCTAAAGTCATCCCATGTTTTCAGATCATCTGGTTGAAAATTTACCTCGGAATATTTATCGTGATATAGAGGGACGGTATCAAATGCATGTCTTACCAATTCTTGGATTCTCTTAAATTGAAGATCTTGGATTTCATCAACTGATTTTTTGCTGAAATCTCTAATTGTTATCCATCTTTGCTTCATAAGTGTTCTAAGCATTTGGTGGTCTCTTTCGGTTTCTGCTCTTTTATTGCTAGTTCCTAAACTAGAATAAAAGTGAATATTATTCATTTTAACCAGACCCCATTACCATCCTTCAAAACATAAGATAATCCTACAAGTTGTCCTTCCAAAGAATTATCTGGGTCATAAATCTTTGCACCTGTTACCCTATTCATACCTAATTTATCTGCAAAATCTTTAACTGTGATGTCATTACCTAAAGGAAAAGTAAGGGGGTTTCCTTCTACCTTACCATTTCTAAAACAATATATTCTTTGAATATGCAATAATCGGTAGATCTCCGCTCCAATTTCTCCAATAGAATTCATATCAACTACGTTCATATCGTTCCATTGAAAAGCGGACCAAGAAGCTATCAATGAAGGTTTTTCAATTATTTCAGATTTCGAACGGTATTTATGAGTTCTTGGGTTCTGAATTTTATCAGATGTAATTACTAGTTGATCCTCAAGTGAATTTTGTACTGATCTAGCTTCTTCTTGGTTTCTTGCAGTTATGCATATTACATCTGAATTTCTTAAAAATAAATATTTATGTTTATCATTATCTCCGGAATATGTTGCTGGGAGTTCAATTATTTGTATGGATATATCATTATAAACAAACATTCCAACTTCAGGTTTATAAGTGGAGTATGGAACATCGGATATTTGAACCTCTGCACCGGTTAACTTACGTAATAAAGTACTTTTTCCAGAATTAGCTTCACCAACAAGAACTACTTGTCTTTCATATCGTAATCTATCGTAGGGGTTATTTGAAACTTGACCTTTACTAGATGAAGAACTTTTTCGGAGAAGTGTTTCTAATTCTTTTTTGTATTTTGTCCTCAGTTCTAAATCTCTTCGATCTTTTGGGTTTAATTGAGTCAATTCTTGAAGTATAGCAATCCTTTCTGCTTCTGTTTTTGCACTGGGCAGTTTTTTTCTCCTTAACATAAAAGCAATGTTTTGGTTTTCCATTTGTTACTCCTCAATATTAGTGATTACTTCCGGGTGTAAGAGGTAATTGCTTATAAATCTTTTTAAAGAAAAATAGTCTGTTTAATTCTCACTGGTAGTTATCTTGATTCATCAATAACTTTTATATAATAACTAGCTTTTCTCTTCTTTAATGGTCCTGGATAAATTAGGAGACTCCTTAAAAAGCACTTTTAATAAAATAGCTCAATCCCTCTTTGTAGATGAAAAGCTGATCAATGAATTAGTTAAGGAAATCCAACGGGCTTTACTGCAGTCTGATACTAATGTCCAGCTGGTTTTTAGTCTCAGCCAGAAAATCAAAGAGCGGGCTAAAGAAGATGCTCCGGCAGGGATAACTAAACGTGAACAATTAATCAAGATTGTTTATGAAGAATTGACTAATTTCTTGGGAAAAGAGCCCCACGAAATCAAGATTAATAAAAAACCGACCCAAATCATGCTGGTAGGTTTGTTTGGTTCTGGAAAGACGACTACTGCCGGAAAACTGGCGAAATTCTATAAGAAACGGGGATACAAAATAGCGCTAATGCAGACAGATACCTGGAGACCGGCAGCTTATGACCAATTAGAACAACTAGCTAAATCGGTAGGAGTTGATTTCTTAGGTATCCGCAAGGAGAAGGACCCGGTAAATATCTATCTTTCTTTTCAGAAGCAGCTGAAAGATTATGATTTAGTGATTGTGGATACTGCCGGCAGGGATGCTTTATCTGAGGACCTGATCCAGGAATTAAACCAATTAAATTCAGCAGTAAAAGCTGACGAACGTCTTTTGGTAATTTCTGCGGATTTAGGCCAGGCAGCAGAGAAACAAGCCCAGGCTTTTCATGATACTTGTACAGTTAGCGGAGTAATCATTACTAAGTTAGAAGGTACGGCTAAAGGCGGTGGAGCGCTATCTGCCTGTGCGGTAACTAAAGCTCCGATCACTTTTATTGGGGTGGGAGAGAAAATTGAGGATTTAGAAACTTTTTATCCTCAGCGTTTTGTGGGCAAATTAATCGGTTTTGGAGATATTGAATCTCTTTTAGAGAAAGCCAGAGAAGTTATCTCTGAAGATCAAGCGAAAGATATGCAGGATAAGTTCCTTAAAGGGGAATTTAATTTAGTGGATTTATATGAACAGATGAAGTCGATGAAACAGATGGGTTCTTTTGGTAAGATTATGGAGATGATTCCGGGTTTAGGCTCTTTGAAATTGCCTAAAGAGATGCTGGAAGTACAGGAAGGTAAGTTAGAAAAATGGAAATATGCTATGAATAGCATGACTAAAGCGGAGTTAGAGGATCCGGAAATAATTTCTGCAGAAAGAATGGATCGGATTGCTGCTGGTTCAGGAGTGAAGATTGGAGAGGTCAGGGAATTATTGAAACAGTTCCGCCAATCCAAGAAGATGATGAAGATGTTTAAAGGCGAGAAGGATCTGAGTAAAGTAATGAAGAAGTTTGGTGGAAGGATGCCGAAAGGGATGGGGATGTAGTTGAATAGTAAGACTAAAATTAAGATAATTGAAACAAATAAAATCGAGGTGAATAAAGATGGTAACGGCACAAAAAAGCATTTGTGGGCTGCATAGCAATGAACTAAATGTTAAACAGTTGAAATTGTTCTTGGATTTATTGCAAAGGTTGAGATATGGTCTGCCCGGGGCAGAGCAAGAGCTGAAAAATGTTTTGTCGGATATCGAAGCTTTAGAAAACGATAATGTCAGAAGAATCCTTAGAGAAGGAAACGTAGAAGATATTTTGGCTAAATTTAAAGCGCTGCGGAAATTAATGCAACAAATTATGGGGCAGTTTCCTGAGTTTGAGGCGAATTTAACTCGAGCGACACATTAATCTTTTGCTTTGTCTTCTTTTTTAGGTATTTTTTATATCTTTTCTTTAATTGGAACTTCTTTCCTATAACCGCATTCTTTGCAATAATGAATCTCGTATAAGCCATCAGCGAATTTATGCTGGCCTACATGTAAAATCTTATTGCATTCTGGACAGTTGGTTTGCATTTTAACCTAAGCTCTCTTCTTAACTAAATAAACCTTATCATTCTTCCTAACTAAAAATCCGATCTTAAGAGTGATGATCTCTCCTTTCTGGGCTTGGTTGATTTTTCCCAAATCATTATACATTTCGTTAACGATGATCTCTTCATAGCCGGTAGTCGGACCAGTAAAGGCTAGTTTATCGCCAATAGAAATACTTTTGCATTCTACTTTGAATTCAGCAACTTGATTCTTTTTGTAATAATTGCTGATTTTACCGATTTGGACTTTTTCAGTAGTAGCTTTTGAACCGTAAACATTACAGCGTTGATGGTGCGGATAATCAATGAGGAATCCAGTAGAGAAATCTTTGTTGTAGACTTCTTTTAATTGAGAAGTTAATTCTGTAATTAATTTTTGGCTGAATTTTTTAGTTTTAATTGCATCTAAGGCTTTCCTATAAACGGAAACAACTTTAAAGACATAATCCGGTTTTCTGTTTCTGCCTTCAATCTTTAAAGAATCTACAAAGATTAATTGATTTAATAGGGGTAAGGCGCATAAATCTTTGGCGCTCATCACAAAATTATTTTCTAACTTTATCTGTTTGCCCTCTTCATCAGTAACTAAGTATTCTCTTCTGCAGGGCTGGAGGCATTCTCCCCGGTTGGCAGACTTGCCAAATAATTCCTGAGAGATAAAACATCTTCCAGAAAGAGAAATACATCTTGCTCCATGCACAAAGACTTCTATTTCCAATCCTGTTTTCTTCTTTATTTCTTTGATATCTTCTAAAGAGCATTCTCTGGCTAGAACAATTCTTTTGATTCCTAATTTTTTCCAATCTTTTGCAGATTGAGAATTACTAACACTGGCCTGGGTGCTGAGATGAATGGGAATTTTTAATTCCCGGCATTTTTTAATTACGGCTAAATCCCAGCAGATGATTGCATCAATTTTCGCTTGTTTTAAAGCTTTGAGGATTTTTTCTAGTAGGAGTAACTCTTTTTCGTAGATGATGACATTAATGGTGCAATAAGCTTTTACTTTATGTTGATGGCAGAATTCTACTATTTTTTTTATTTCTTTAAGTTCAAAATTAGAAGCAGCTGCCCGCATGTTCAACCCGCTAATTCCGAAATAGATTGCATCTGCTCTTGCTTTAATCGCAGCAGTGAGCATACTGAAATCTCCGGCAGGGGCAAGTAGTTCTGGGATATTTTTTTTGGTACTCATTTTATCTTTTACTAAGAGCAGAGATTAAAACCTTTTCGGTTGATTGTTTGTTTTCGCTTGATTCCTCGATGATTAAGTTACTATTTTTCTTACGTAAAGTTTAAATATAACCAGTGTATACTGTGTATCCAGTGGAGGTAATATTAATATGCCCACGATAACTTTAGCGGTTCCGCAGGAAATGAAGCAAGAAATGGATCAATGCCCGGAAATTAACTGGTCTGAAGTAGCCAGAGAATCTATTCGAAAGAAATTAGCCCAATTGCAGGTTCTCAAAGCAATTGTATCCAAATCTAAACTTACAGAAAAAGAGGCGATGGAGTTTTCTTTGGAATTGGGGAAGAAAGTGAATAAATCCTTGCACGAAAAGTTTAAGAAGATGTATCCCTCTGCTTTTTAGATGGATTTAGTTGTAGATGCCAATGTTCTTATTGCCGCAATAATTTCACCTACCGGACATACCGCAGATTTATTCTTCTCAGAAAGGTTGCAATTATACGCACCTGATTTTTTGCTCGAAGAGATTGAAGAACATAAAACAGAAATCATAGATAAAGCAGGGCTTTCTGAAATTAATTTTGAACAAGTGCTTGTTTCTCTGGCTTTACGCTTAAAATTTGTTTCAGTAGAAGAGCTGCTTGCTATAATCCCGACCGCAAAAGAAATTTCCCCAGATGTTGATGATTTAGCGTATTTTGCTTTAGCGCTTAAATTAGACTGCTCTCTTTGGTCCAATGATAAAAAACTGAAAGAACAGAAACGAGTAAAAGTTTTTTCTACTTTGGAACTGCTGGAATTGTTGAAGAATTAATCTTTTAGCTGCAGTAAAATTATATCTCAATTATCTTCTTTCCTTTCTCGCACTAAACTTTCATATAAAGAAATGCGTTAATTAGTTAAGTATATTCACGCATTTCTAATATGAATCTTTGCGTTAATTAGTTAAATTTTTAGACAAAGATTCATATATCGGCAAAAGTATTTCTGTCGGATTTTGCGAGGCTACTCCAACTCTACCCATAGAATAATACATCTTAGGAGATAATGGTTCTCTATCTCTTACAAACTCTCCACAGAGGGAACAAACTAATCTTTGACCTTCTCTATTAATTTCTAATAATTCTACCAAGAATTCAATGTTGTCTATGATGGGAATGTATTCTGGCATTATTCAAACCTCAATAATCTTCCCTTTCTTGCCTACATTAATTACTCTAGTCTTGCCGATCATCTCTTCAATCCCGCCGGATTCATGTACATGGCCGCAGAGATGAAAGTCGGGTTTGAACATCTCCAAAGCTTTCTTGATCCCTTCACTCCCGGGAAACATTCCTAATCCGATTAGGCTATCGCTGGGATGAGTATGAGTCACTAAAATTTTCTTTTTGGAATTTTTGATTTCCTCAAAGCCGCGTTGGATGGTGGTAAAGACATCTTTCTCGCTGAGCTGATGTATTCCGATATTACCATAGCCGCAGCCTACAATGCCAATATCTCCTTTTTTTAAGACATAGCCGTGCAGGTTTTTCGCTCCATACTGATCTACTAAGAAGCCTACGTCAGCTAGACCTTCGTGATTGCCAGGCAGTATTCCCACTTCTATACCTTTGGCTCGAAAAGGACCGACTAAGCCTTCCATGGAATTGTCTGGACCTTTAAAATCGCCTGCGAGCAGGACTAAGTCTACTTTCTCTCGGGCAGCTTTTTCGGCCATCTCTTTGACTAAGTGCTTGTCTCCGTGGATGTCGCTGAGGGCGAGGATTTTCATGGTTTTGGTTAAAGACATTTAATTATATAAACTTTTCGACTTTATCTATTTAAAGTAGTAACAAAGATATTTATACTTAGAGATTATATACTATGATTCTATAAAGAAATGCGTTGATTAATTTACGCATTTCTAATATGAATCTTTACCAAATATTTAATTAATGAATGCAAAGATTCATAAATCGCGGATAGTTCGGTTGTCCTGAAAAGGATGCCAGCTTACTAGCCTCTGTCAGGCTCTCGCCAATAACTACGATGGCTGGACTATAACTCATCGTATGCTACCTGGGTTTGACCAAGCTTCTTAAGCAGCGAAGAAGATCACCTTTAAAACTCCAATAAGGTTAATGCCGATAGTTGCTTGAAGTTTAAGGCACTTTTTCACCGAGTCCAGAACTAAAATATGGTAAAAAAAAGAGAAAAGAAGAGAGTAAGAGCAGGGGTGGTTAGTAAGAGTAAATTTGTTCTAAGCAGGAATAAATTTAAAATAAAGAAGTCGCGTAAGGCCAGCAAGAAAGATAAAAGTTCTAAAGTAAAGAAATTGATCAAGCTGGCTAAGGCGAGACAAAAAACTAAACCGCAAAAGAAAAAGTTTTGGAGTTTTAGGAAGTAAAATTTTTAAAAAATTTACCTTTTCTTCAATTTTAAATCTAAAACTAAATCTTCTAATTTTCTTAACTCGTATTTTATAGCATCGACTTTACGCCTAATTTCATTATCGCGGAAATCAAACTTGAGCAATTCTCCGTAAATTGCGTCAACTTCATCTTTGATTTTTATTACTTGATCTACTTTGCCTTTCCCGGCTAGGAATACTGCCCTGCGGTTAAGTTCTCCGGGTAGATCGCCTAATCCTAATAAGAATAATTCTGCACTAACCTTTAAGTCAATTAATTTGCCGGTTTTGACAAAATTAAAGTATAATAAAGCTTCCACATATTCCTGTACGGCAATACGATAGCTGCCTTCATAGACCATCTTTTGGCTATGCTCAGCGATCTGATCCAGCTCTTTCTTTTCTGATTCAATCTCTTTGATTAACTTGGCAGCATGATCTAATTCATCTCGATGTACGGCATAGATGATCTGTTTACTTAGCTTGAGAACGTCTCTGCTTTTCTTGATCAGCTTTTCTCTTTCCTCATCATAATCCTGGATCTGTTTGACTAAAGCAGTAAAGTTTACCATTATAGAGAGTCTAAACTATCTATTTATTTATAATGGTTTCTGTTGGGAATAAAACTTCCGATAGATTTATATAGCAAGCGTTTTATTTTTATCTCATTCCTATTTTAGGAGGTGCTTAAAAAATGGAAGAAAGTACAAGACCCTTGGATGCATTGAATCAATCTAGAAATAAAATTGTAATGGTAGAATTAAAGAACGGTTATCGATATATTGGTAAATTAAATGCTTTTGATATTCATATTAATATTGTCCTTAATGATGCTGAGGAGCATAAAGATGGTGAATTTAAAAGAAAATTAGGTACAGTCTTTATCCGCGGAGATACTATCACCATAATTTCTCCCTCTTAGATGGGATTAAATTCAGAGGATTAAAAGATGAAAGGAACAGCCAGCCACGGAAGAAAAACCGGGAAGAAAACTCATATATATTGCCGGCGCTGCGGCAAGCATGCTTATCATGCTAAGAAAAAGCGATGCGCTTCCTGCGGTTTCGGGGCTAGCCCTAGAATCCGGAAATATGCCTGGAATAAGAAGACCTAGAATTTTTTAGTTAATCTTTTTTAGTTTTCTTGATTGCATATTCTTCAGTAATAATAAACTCATCTTACCTGATCTATATGTTTCAGTATTAGAAAACTTAAATACTATTTCATTTATTTTATCTATGATGGCAGATAAAAAACAAAAAGCGCTTAATCCCAGAGGAAAATGGATTGATTTAGATCATGAAGATAAATCGCATCCATTAAGATGGGGATATGTTAAGGCTACGGTTATGGCTGGAGCAACTTCAATTCAAAAGTTAATGGCAGTTACTTACCTTTCCCAGTTCGAGGATCTTCAGGGAGAATTTGCAGTGAGACCAGTATTTACTCCTGATTTTCAGGTGGGAATAATTCCTTATAGTTCCGAGTTGTTGGTCATTTACAATGAACTGGCCTTGGCTCTAAATTCAGTGAAAGACGGGCAGAATCTTAGCGTTCAAATTGCAGAAAACACCCAGGCAACTATTGATGCTTTTGTGCGAGGCGGGGCACAGTTCTCTCGATTGTATTCGGAGAATCAAAGAAATTTGACTAGATTTCAAGATAATGAAAGAGACCTTTATACTAGAGTAGGAGAAAGTGTACAGAGGGATAGGAATCTGATCAAAGGTTTGGCATATCTGATTGATCCAATAACTAAAAGATCTGAAGAAGAATAAACTGGAATGAAGATAAAATCATAAATAATTTTTTATAATTTTTTTTAGGCATTATTTCTCAGCGAAATATTCCAAACAAATATCTTTGAAATCTTTACTTTTAAAAGATTCACATTTACTTTTATCGTTAGTTACTTTTATTACTTTTAATTTACAGGATTCTATTCCTAGAGGAGACTTGATCTCATTACATAACTCCAAATTCTTGGTCTGGGCAGCGATCTTAAAGAGGCATTTATCTCTTCCCTCTGCATCCAAAAATTCGCATAATAATTGGTCATTGGTAGCGAAGGCAATCTCTTTAAAACAATCTGTACGCTGCTGGTCGTTCTTAATCAAAGAGCAATAGACGCTTTTATTATTGTTAACTGCAAGATGGAACTGGCAATTATCTTCCCAATACTGATCCTTAATCTGGTTGCAGATAGATTGGGTATTGGTTAGCTCGGCAATCTGTTCCTGGCAATTGGCTTTGACTTTTTCAGTTACGATTAAATTGCAAACGGAAAGGTCTTTCTTAATCTTAGCTAATTCTACTACGCAGGTATCTCGGGTAAGTTCATTTTGGACCTTACTGCATTTTTTCGCTTCCAGATAGCAGTCATCTTTGGCTGCATCTTTTAATTCTGCACAGGTACTGCTATCTGTATTAATTTTTTGAGCGAGATTGCAGGAAGTCAGCACAGATAGAATAATTAAAACAGATAAAATTGCCAAAAAGGTGATGATTAGTTTGATTTTTGCCATTTTAGCTTATTTTAGGCGATTTCCCTTTTAAGATTTATGGAAGTGGGATAGATATGTTTTAGAATAAGATTAGGTACTAAAGGGTTTTAGCTTAAAAAGTTCTTCTGAAAATTAGGAAGGTTTATAAACCTAAATTTAATACTAATTATTAATTAAAAAAGAGGGATGATGTTTGGAAAATAGATATGTTTTATTAAGTTTGTTCTTATTAGTTGGAATAATTATTTATTCCAATGTGGTATTAGCTGTGACTCCAACTATTTCGTTTTTGGTTGTCAGTCCTGGAGCAATAAGTAATGTCAGTGCGGGAAGAGTTGCTTCGATTGATGTTACTTTTAGTCAAACTGTTAATGTTGTGGGAACACCCAAATTAGAGCTTACTGTTGCTCCTAATTTAAGAGCAAACGCAACCTATTCGCATGGAAGTGGTACAGCATTTTTAACTTTTAATTATACGGTCCAAGCAGGGGATAATTTTAAACCAGTTAATACCAGTGGAAATGTTAATCCTTTTCCTTTACAGTTGAATGGGGGAACGATAAAAAATGGAGCTCTTGAAAATGCTAATTTAGCTTTGCCAGGACCATTCAATGATTTAGGCTCCCAACAGAATCCTCCTTTGATTTTTGATACTACTCCTCCTAGCCCAACCTGGTTAACTCCAGCTAATTCAGGTAATTTTACCAGAAATACATATAATATTACATTTAATTCCAGTATTGCTGAACTTAACTTTGTTTATGGTGTAAGATTCAGTTTCGATAATGCTTCCGGAACAAACTTTAATATTACTGCGGTAAACGGTTCTGGGCGTTGGGCAGCTCAATATAATATCTCTTCTTTGGCGGAAGGAACTCATACCGTAACCGTCATCGCCAATGATTCTGCAGGCAATTGGAATAATACTCAGCAGATTACTTTTATTGTGGATAATACAGCTCCTACTGCGACTTGGGTAAATCCTACCAATGTTAGTAATTATACCCTAAATACATATAATATAACTTTCAATGCCAGCATCTCTGAACTTAATTTTGCTCAATCCGTATTGTTTAGTTTCGATAATGCTTCTGGCACGAATTTCAATATTACCGCTGTAAATGGCTCTGGCTCTTGGGCAGTACAATATAATGTCTCTTCGTTGGCTGAAGGTACACATATAGTAACGGTTATCGCTAATGATTCCATCGGAAATTGGAATAATACTCAGCAGATAACGTTTACCACTGATTTCACTGCTCCAGTGATTACGGTAAGTTGTGGTGATGGCTCTTTTACTGCTGGAGAAACGGTAACTTGTAGCTGCAGTGCTACGGAAAGTAGTACTATTGTAACTGGTCCTTATTTCTCCGGAACAACTTCTAGTTCAGAATCAACTACAGCTTCTGGTTCTGGATCTTTTACCTCTTCCATCTGCAGTGCAACTGATTCTGCTGGAAATACTGGTACTGGAACAGGCAGTTGGTCTGTAACTGCAGCTAGTACTGGCGGGGGAGGAGGCGGAGGTTCTGGTGGAGGTGTTAGCGCAGGGGTTAGCGGACAGTTCGCTAAAGAGGTCTGGACTTCGATTAAAACAGGAGAGACTGCTACAGTAGAAGTAACCAACGGGGCGATTGGAGTGACTGAAGTTAGTTTTGATGTTACAGAAACAATCTCTGGCGCTTGGATGAAAGTAGAAAAGAAAGAAAGTTTACCTAGCGATGTGCAGAGCTTCAGCGGCAAAGTTTACAAGAATGTTGAGATTACTCAAAGCAAAGTGGAGACTGCTCTTGCGGGTACTGCAACTATCAATTTTAAAGTAACTAAAACTTGGCTGAGCGAGCAGGGATTAAGTAAAACTGATCTTGCCATGCACAGATATGCAGAAGGCAAATGGAATGAGCTGAAAACTACGGTAGGCGAAGATGATGGAACTTATCAGCATTATTCCGCAGAAACTCCCGGTTTTAGTTATTTTGTAATTGGACAGAAAAAAACAGTTCCTACAGCAGAAAAAGTAGTTGCGACAGCAACAGAAACCAAAGAAGAAACTAATTTAGTGTTGGAACCAGCGGAAATAATTCCGGAGACAGTTGCGGAAACAGAAACTGCAAAGAAAATATTGGGGTGGGATATTTCTAAAAGAACTTTAATCCAAATAGGGATAGCACTAATCATATTACTGGTTATAATCGGAATTTCTTCTTTGGTTTTAGGAAGACCCAGATTTAAATCTAAAGTTAAAAAATTACCTCGAAAATAATCTAATTATAGAGAGATTAAATATCGATATGTTTATATAGGTCTTAATTAATTCTTAATTAAATATTTAATTAAGAGGGATGATGTTTGAAGAATAGGTTTGTTTTATTTGGTTTAGTTTTATTAGTTTTAATTATTATTTAATCTAATCTGGTTCTAGCTGCGCCTCCTACTATTTCAACTGTGGGTATAGGCCCCGGCACTCCCACTACCTTAAAAGCAGGGCAAATCGCTTCTATTGATGTTGGTTTTAATCAAAATGTTAATGTTGTAGGTGGGCCGCCAAAGTTAGAGCTTATTGTTGCCCTTAATACTCGGGCAAACGCAACTTATTCTCAAGGGAGCGGCACTCAATTTTTAAGGTTTACTTATACGGTACAAAATGGTGAGAATGGTCAGATTAATACCAGTAATAGTATCATTCCAGGTAATCCTAACCCTTTACAATTGAATGGGGGAACGATTAAAAATGCTGGCACGGAAGATGCTAATTTGTTATTACCTATGCCCCCAAATGATTTAAGTTCAGCAAATCCTAAGTTGATTTTTGATACCACTGCTCCTACGATTAATCAGGTTATGCCTCCTCCTGGTTTGACTACTTTTAAAAGCGGTCAGATAGCTTCTATTTCTGTGGTCTTCTCTGAAACAGTTCAGATTAATGGCACTCCAAAATTAGAATTAGTGGTTGCTGCTAATACTCGGGCAAATGCAACTTATTCTCATGGTAATAATAGTAATCTTCTAGTCTTTAATTATACCGTCCAAGCAGGAGATAATGCTAATCCGGTGAATACTAGCAATCCTGCTAATCCTAATCCTTTACAACTAAATAACGGAGTAATAAATGATGCAGCAGGCAATGCTGCTAATTTACTTCTGCCTACTCCACCGAATGATCTTCGTTCAGCCAATCCGGCGTTGGCTTTTGATACTACTGTTCCGACTATATTGAATGTTGCTAATGGTTTTGGGATGCCCACTCTATATAAAATAGGTCAGGTGGCTTCTTTGGATGTATCTTTCTCTGAGAATGTGATAGTTACTGGTTTACCTAAATTAGAGATTACCAGAGGGAACGGATTATTGGCTAATGCAACCTACTCTCATAATAGAACAAACACTATCTTGGTTTTTAATTATACCGTTCAAACCGGGGATAATGTTAATCCATTAAATACCAGTAATCCAACTAATCCTAACCCCCTGCAGTCGAATGGCGGAACTATAACTGATGTTGCAACTAATGCAGCTAATTTAGCTTTGCCTGGTCCTCCTAACGATTTATTTTCTGCAAATGTTATTTTTGATGGTGTTGCTCCGACTATAATTAATGTTGATATTAATGATGGTGTTCCCATAACTTTAAAAAGCGGTCAAGTGGCTTCTTTTAAGGTTAGTTTTAGTGAAAATGTTTTGGTTACTGGTGTTCCGCTTTTAGAAATTACCAGAGGTAATGGTCTTCGAGCCAACGCTACTTATTCTCATGGGAATGCCACTGCTTTTCTTTTTTTTAATTATACCGTTCAGGTAGGAGATAATGCTCTTCCGGTAAATACTAGTAATCCAACTAATCCTAACCCCCTGCAGTTGAATGGCGGAACGATAACTGATGTTGCAACCAATAATGCTAATTTAGCATTATCTGGTCCCCCTAACGATCTTTTCTCTAAAAATATTGGTTTTGATACTGCTGGCCCAACTATAGTTACTGTAGTTGTTGCACCGGGAACTCTTCCAGCTTCTAATGCTGGAAAATTGATTAATATAAGTGTTACCTTCTCGGAAAGTGTTTGGGTAAACGGCACACCAAAACTAGAATTACAATTTAATTCAGGAATCCAAAAGAACGCTTCTTACCACAGCGGGAATCATTCTACTATTCTTTCTTTTACTTATGTAGTCGAACCAGGGAGCGGAACTCCTAAATTAAATTACAGTAATCGTAATACTGGATTATATCTTAACAATGGAGTCATGACTGATCCCGTTCTAAATAATGCTAATCTATTACTTCCTGGAAAACCTAATGATCTAGCTCAGAGTAATTTAATAGTCGATACTCAGAATCCATCATCAGTGATCAATTCTGTGAATGCTCTTACTACTTCGGGAGCGAGTAGTGCCAGCCGTATTTTAACCATCAACTTTACAGCTAATGACGCGAATATTCTCTTCTGGAATTTAACTTTACGTAATTCTAATGGAGTTCTGTTGAAAAACTGGACTGCTACTACTGCTAATATTTCTTCAGCAGTTAGCGATTATACTGTGGCCACAGATGGGATATATACTATTAATTTAGTTACAACAGATACTGCTACCAATACGGTAACTACTTCTTTTTCGATTAAAGTAAGTACTGCCAGCACCATCACCTGGAGCAACTTCAAAGTCTTTGATGGAAGAACTGCCCCCTATGCCACTAATGGTCCAGGCTGTAAGATGTCTTCCAGCAGCGAACAGCTTTCTATCGGTCAAGGCTGTCCAGGAAGTAATGCTGCTTATGATTTAAGTTCAGTCTTTGTGGACTTAGATACTAATTATATTGCCTGGCAGATCTATGCTCCTAACTTAACTAATTCTGGTTGGTGCGGAGGATCGAAAGCACTTAGGACTGGGGTAAATGGTTTAGGAGTGACCGTAGAATTAAATGCCGATAGCAATTCCAGTACCGGATGCAGGCAGGGAACAGATTTTTGTTATCCTGGAGCAGATTATCGCTTATACCTTTACGGAGATAATACTACTTTATTTGAAATATATAATCGTTCTTTATCTCGATGCGGATTATTTAGTGGAGGCTGTTTCCAGAATGATACTACCAATTCATTATATAATTTGCCTTACCAAGTCAATTGCACTTCCAGCCCGAACAAAATTCAATTGGCAGTAAATCGTTCGGCAATTACTAGTTTAGTGGGAATGACCTTCCAGACTAATAGTTTAGGTGGTGGTATAACCGGCCCTGTTGATGTTTTGGGTGGATATTCTGATGCCGGCGGTTTTATAGATAATGTCATGCTTTACGGAACAAAAGATTATATGTTTGAATCTCAGCATCCCTGTAGAACTTATAATAGTCAGAATTCTTCTAATTGCACTACGAATATAGCTAGTGTTAGTGGAGCTTCCAGCTGTCAATGGAACAGTTTTGAGAGAACTTGTAATCCTATCTTAACTGGAGGAAGTGGTGTTGTCTGTTCAGATTTCTGTGGCTCTTGTAATAGTACTTCTAATTGCACTTCAGGAGGAAAAGGTAAATGTAAAGTAGTTACTGCCCCTTCACCGGCTCCCTTCGGAGCGAATATTTGGTCTGATAGTGGAAACAAAATGTGTGTTGAAGATCCTTCCAAATATGTAATTGGGGGAGGAAGCTGCGATAGTAATTGTAATTATTGCTATTCATCTTTAACCTGTAATAATTCTGCCTATCCTAATCCTTCTGGAACAGGGATGGGATGTACTTGGATTACAGATACACAGATTGGAAGATCTTGGTGCGATCTAGCTACGGCTAGTTATGATTTCGGTTGTTCTGCAACTAATTTAGAACGTTGTTTCAATCAGACTAGTTGTACTGATGCTGCCGGAACTTGGAATAACCCATTACGTTATTGTTCTACTGCCGGTGCAGAAATATGTTTTGACGGAGTGGATAATGATGCGGATGCCTTAATCGATTGTATGGATACAGATTGTTCTAAAGACCAGACTTGCGGAGGAGATATTAATGTCCTGAGCGGCGGATTTGGTACTTTAAATGCTTTTGAGGCCATGAAAAAGTCTATGTTCCAGAGCATGGATCAATCTCCACCTGTAGATCTATTCTCAGAACCGAATGAAGGGTTGAGATCAGATATAGATGCCCAGGGTTTTAGTATCAAAGATATGGGTACGGCTTTAGGTCTGGGAGTAAGAGTGGCGAATATGGATAACTCTATTTTATGTGCAAATAATTCTAACACCAGCTGGTATTTTTACTTAATGGATATAGATGTTAATATTTCTAATGGCTGTACCGCCAATATCAGCGGAGTAAATTATACCGGCTTTGAATATAAATTTGAATATTTGATTCAGAATAATGGGACTGGCGGGCCTTTAGAAATAAGAAGAGGATATCGTTGCGTGAATGGGGAATTTGGTCTTTATTCAGCTAGATTATCGGGAGCTCCAGAAATGGCAGCTTTCGGTAACCAAAAAGTTTCTTGTACTGCAGATGCAGCAATCTTAGCAGTAGACAAAAGAGATATTGGTAATCCTCAGGGCGGCCTGCGTTTTATGGCTGCTAGTTCAGATAACCAAACTAATTTAAGTATGGCCAATGATACTTTGCTTGGACGAAATAATGTCGGAATTTATTATACCATGGGCACAGCAGATTTCAAGCCCAAAAATTGTTTTGATAATCCCATGTCCTGCGGAACTGCTTTTGGTATAGTGGGCGGGGGAAAATTCATGCCCTTTGAAGATTGTTTTCCTAGCAGCGGTGATGAAGATTTAGACGGATTATCCAACTGCGCAGATACTGATTGTCAGATGGCCTTATGGTGCAGTAATAGTACTGATTATACCACTAATGATCGTACTGCACCTTCGATAACTAGTTCAAATGCGGAAACCTTTAATAATTTCGTCTTCCTGCATTGGGTCAGTAACGAGCCCACTAATGCTACCATAACTTTCCATAATTCTTGCACCAATAGCAGCGCCATGAATACTTTTAATGATCTAGGAAGTCCTCGGTTCACTTTCGATGATTATCGCCCCTGGCATGATCTTGGAATAAAACATGGAGATAGAGATAAAGATAATACTGCAATTAGCCTACTGGCTAATACTTTATATAATTATAAGATAAAAATATGCGATAGAGCAGATAATTGTGCTACCAGCGGATGCTTAAACTTTACTACTGCTGCCGCTGCCCAAAAGGTGCAGTATCAGTTTGATTTTGTTGCCCCTGCAAATCCTTTAGTTACAGGTACAACTTTTAGAATATGGAACGGGACAGATTATATCTCTGTAGCGGCAGGAGTTAATCAAAGTACGAGCTACTTGCAAAATGCGACTTTGCGTTTCAATAATCCTACTGCTAATTGGGATATCCAGATAGAAGGAGTTAATTTAGCCAAGACGGTTAATTTTAATTTATCTTCAGCGTTTAATGTCACTTCTACCGGCGGGAAAACTTATGTGGGCCTGAATACCAAAAAGTGGCAGGAGATATCTCAAACTGTAGGTGCGGGAACAGTACTTATTACCTTGCCGATAGGTTCTAATACTTTAATTAAATGTAGTGAAACTGATTTAACTGAATGTAGTGATGTAACTTCACAAGCAACTTTAGTTTCTGGGGGTACAGGTTCGAGTTCTACTATCTGGCGTATACCTTCTTCAATGGGATTCTCAACCTATACTGGGGGAGCCGGAAGTTCTAGTTCTAGCAGCACTTCATCTTCCTCTTCAAGTGGAAGTAGCAGCGGCGGG
>ORJL011916815.1_pt1 | contig 24086 bp, 20 predicted proteins | sample 1779941 | NCBI WGS metagenome assembly ORJL01 (sample SAMEA104232317, study PRJEB22302) | groundwater metagenome | biome: forest; feature: aquifer; material: groundwater | place: USA | collected 2011-08-07 | depth 5.8 m
CCCCCGGGGCGGCCCTCGCACCGGAGCCGCATGGCGTGGCTCGGCGCCAGCCGGCCCGCCTGGCGCTGCAGGCCGGCCACGCTGCCGCCGACGACGCACTCCATGGTGAAGAAGGGCTGCCCGCCCTCCAGGTGCCCGACGTCGTAGGTCGCCACGATGTGGGGATGGGAGAGCTTCGCCGCGGCCTCCGCCTCGCGGTGGAAGCGGGCGACCTGCTCGGCGGAGATCCCTTCGCCCGCGGGCAGGAGCTTGAGCGCGACTTCGCGCTTGAGCTCGGCGTCGCACGCGAGATAGACCACGCCCATGCCCCCGCGGCCGAGCTCGCGCAGGATCTGATAGCGGCCGAGCGCGGCGGGGGCCGCCCCAGCCGACGGGATCGGCGCACCGCCCGGGATCGTCGCGTCCGCCGCCGAGCCCGCGCCGCGCGCCGCCGTCGGACGGCGCGGGTCCGGGCAGGGAGTCGCCGATCCGGACGGGTTGAGGTCGGGAAGGGTCGGGGACGGGTCCATGCCGGGCTTCGTGCTTCGCGAGCGCGGGATCAGGGAGGGGTCAGCGCGAGGAGACGCCGCAGCGTGAGCGGATTCTACGTGCTCCCGCGGATCCAGGGAAGCCGAATCCACGGAGACACGGAGACGCGGAGGTGGGGACGCCGAGGGGCCGGCGGGGAACGCGCACACGCCGAAGTGGGCGACGTTGTGCACCAGGTCGCCCCTTCCGTCGGTGTCCTGTCGATAATCGCCGTCTTCCCCCGTCAGCGCGGCCTGGGCGTCCTGCCGCATCATGGCGAACCAGTAGCCCGACTAGGGGAAGGGACAGGCCCAGCGGATGAAGAAGGAGATGGGCACGATGAGATCCCAGCGATTCACCTTGAGCCACCCGCCGGGCCCCGATACAATCGACATGGCGCTATACCCTTGACCGGCCGCGAGATGCGCGACAGATTGCGCTGTAGCTTTGGGTGCACGCCTGTCGGATCCACCACAAGATCGGAAAGCGATCGGGAGCGGACACCCATGCCCAAGCACACGGAAGCCGCTGCCGCCGTCCTCGAACGGAAGGCCCGCGGGTTCTCGGTGGACGATGCCCTGCGGCTCGTCTACGCTGTCGAGGACGCGCTCTCCGCCGTCCTCAGCGTGCGTCCGAAGGACAAGGCGATCAGCCTCGCACTCTCCAGTGTCGCCGCCCTCCGCGAGGAGCTGGAGGACCGCTCCGACGTGGAAGCGGCGCGGGAGGCGCGCAAGGAAGCCGGCTCGATCCCCTGGGAGGAAGTGAAGCGCAGGGCGGGGCTGTAGTTCGTGGCCTACCGGGTCGAATACAAGCCGGCCAGAGGAGGCGACCCATGTCGGCGATCCAGGATTGGGGAAGCGAGCCCGACGAGCGGGCGCTGGCATATCCCTGCGATCGATTTCTCCCCGACCCCCACGTCGATCTCTTTCGCGCGGTCACGGTTCGGGCGTCGAAGGAGGTCGTGTTTCGCTGGCTCTGTCAGATGCGGGCTGCGCCGTACAGCTACGACTGGCTCGACAACTTCGGCTTCCGCAGCCCGCAGGAATGGACGCCGGGGCTCGAGCGGCTCGAATCGGGCCAGACGGTGATGCGCATCTTCGACCTGGTCGATTTCGAGCGGGACCGGCAGATGACGATCCGGTTCAAGACCCGTCCGGCGATCTTCGGCCTGCTCGGGTCGTCCGCGGCGACGTACTTGATCCTGGAGCGCACCACCGGCGAGTGCCGGATGGTGGTCAAGCTGCGCCTGCGCTATCCCCGGGGGCCCATCGGGTGGCTGATGCGCGCGTTCCTGCCGCTGGCGGACCTGATCATGATGCGGCGGCAGTTGCTCAACTTCAAGGCACTGGCGGAAGCCGGGCCGGCCGCGTTGCCTTGCTGACCCGCGCAGCGCGCCCCCTACTCCGCACCCCCCGGCGCCGCGTACCGACCGAAGGCGCTCGGAAAGCCGAACACCGTCGGATCGACCCCAGGTTTCCAGTCGCAGAAGCGCGGGTGGTCGACGGAGACGACTTCCGCCGTCCTGCCGCAGCAATACGGACAGAGAAGATGCTCCTCCACCGTGCGCATACACCCCAGGCGGGGACAGCGTACGGCGACGATGCGCAGGCGCGACGAGACTTCGGACCTCCCGTCCCGGATCATGTCAGTCCTCCTGGCGGCCGGCCGCCGCTCGCAGTTCCTCCCAGTTCCTCTCGATCTCCCGGCGGACATGCTCGAGGTCGACTCCCTTGCGGAATCGCCCCTGGCCCTCGAAGTAGCGCGCCAGGGCCCCGGCGTCGAAGTCCGGCTCGACATTGATGCGCACCCGCCTGCCGTCGAAGATCTCCTGCACGGGATACAGGCCGCAACGCACCGCCAGGCGCACCAGCTCGATGCCCTCGGCGGGCTCGGATTTCCAGCAGGTCGGGCAGGGCGACAACAGGTGCAGAAAGCGGAAGCCGCGCAGCGGGAGAGCGTGGAGAAACTTCCGCTGCACGTCCTGCAGGTGGGCGAGCGACAGGGTGGCGACGTAGGGAATCCGGTGCGCGGCCAGAATGCCGACGATGTCCTTCTTGGGCACATCCTTGCCCAACGGAGTCGTGGTCGTGACCGCCCCGTAGGGCGTCGCGCTCGAGCGCTGGCCGCCGGTGTTGCCGTAGACTTCGTTGTCGTAGCAGACGAACAGGATGTCCTCGTTGCGCTCCGCCGCCGCGGATACCGTGGCCATGCCGATGTCGTACGTCCCGCCGTCCCCGGCCCAGCACACCACGCGCGTCGGCTCGCCGTTGAGCCGCGCGGCATGCGCCAGGCCCGACGCCATCGCCGCCGCGGAGGCGAAGGTGGAGGATACGGTGGGAGCGCCATACGCGGAATAGGGATACGGTCCCGCCGTCACGATCGCGCAACAGGCCGGGATCACGAGTTGGAGGGGCGTCGGCCCCGCCGCCCGGCTCAGCATCTGCAGGGCGATGGACATGCCGCAGCCGCCGCAGTTGGTGTTGCCGGGCCGCAGCAGGGGCTCGGAGCGGTCGAGCGTCGTTTGCGCGATGCCGCCGAGGATCGGTTCCTTCATGACTCCACCTCCCAGTGGACCGGGGCCCCGGCGCGGGATCGGCCCTGCACGTCGTCGAGCACGCTCCGGAGATGCTCCGGTCGGATGTCGCCGCCGCCCAGACCGATCAGGTAGTCCTGCACGAGCGTGTCCCCGCCGACGCAACCCCGGAGCTCGGCCCAGAGGATCCCGCCCAGGCCCGGACACACGTTGCGGTCGAGCACGGCGACGCGCCGCCGGCCGGCGAGGTGAACGCGGAGCAGATCCTCCGGGAAGGGACGGAACATGTGCACGCGCAGCCCGCCCGCCTTGACGCCGCGGTCGCGCGCCTCGTCCACCGCCCGCCGCACCGTGCTTGCCGTCGTTCCCATCGACACGAGCACGACTTCGGCGTCGTCGATCCGGTACGGCACGACCCGATCGGCGGGACGGCGCCCGAACACCGCGGCGAAGGCTTCCTGCGCCTCCCGATGCACCGTCGGGACCGCATCCATGGCCGCGCACATCTGCCGACGGTGGACCTCGGTCTCGTGCGGGAAGTCCAGCCCGCCCACCGTGCGGGGCCGATCGGTGAGCCGGTGCGGGAGATCCAGCGGCGGGAGGAAGGCATCGACCAGCGCTTGCTCCGGCACCTCGGTGCGCATCATCGTGTGGGACAGCACGAAGGCGTCCTGGCACACGAGGATCGGCAGCAGAACGCGCCGGTCCTCGGCGATGCGGTACGCCAGCAGGATCGCGTCGAGCACTTCCTGGTTGTCTTCGCAGTAGAGTTGCAGCCAGCCGGCGTCCCGCAGCATCAGCGTGTCGCCGTGATCGACCCAGATGTTCCACGGCGGACCGAGCGTGCGGTTCACCGCCATCATGACGATGGGCAGGCGGTAGAAGGCCGCCGCGAACACGTTCTCGGCCATGTAGGCCAGCCCGTTGGACGACGAGGCGGTGAACGACCGCGCGCCCGCCAGGGAGAACCCCATGCAGGCGGCCATCGCGCTGTGCTCGCTCTCGACGCGCACGATGTGGCCCTTCTCGATCGGCTGCTTGCACAACAGCTCGATGCACTCGGTTTGGGGGGTGATCGGGTAGGCGCCGCTGCCGAAGCCCCGGGCGGAGCGGTTGGCGCGCCCGGCCAGCACCGCTGCGGTGGCCGCCGCGTGGTTGGCGCTGATCAAGTCCAGGCTCATCGCGCGATCATCTCCATGGCGGAACGCGGGCACTCGGACACGCACAGTCCGCATCCCTTGCAGTAGGCCGCATCCACCACGTACCCTCCCGGCCGGCGGTGAATGATCCCCTCCGGGCAATACAGGAGACAGGTGTCGCACGAAGTGCACGAGCCGCACGAGCAGCAGCGCGACGCCTCCTCCCGTCCGGGCAGCCCGCGGCTCACTTCGCGGAAGTCCCGCGCGCGCTCGCCCGCGGCCTCGTGACCCTCCTGGGTGGGGGCCGTCCGGTCGAAGTGGTCGAAGCGGATTCCGGCCGGCGTCACCGCGCTGGACGGGTCGGGTCGCGCGCACGGCTCGACGCTTTCGCCCAGCGCCTCCAAGAGCAGGTCGGCGGCGCGGCGGCCGCTGCCGATGGCGTGGGTGACGGTGCCGTCTCCGGTCGCGAAATCGCCCGCGGCGAACACGTTCCGGGGGCCCTCCCGGCACCACGCGCGCCCGGCACGCAACTCCCATCCCGCGGGCAGGAGCGTGAGGTCCGCCGATTGCCCGAGGGCCAGAAGCACGGCGTCGCACCCCAGCAACTCGATCCGCGCGGTCACCATCGGTCGTCGGCGCCCGCTCCCGTCCGGCTCCCCCATCACGACTTCCGCCGCCTCGACCGCCTCGACCCGGTCCGCCCCGCGAAAGGCCACGGGCTGGCGCCGGAACAGAAACCACACCCCCTCTTCGGCGGCCTGCTCGATTTCCTCGGCGATCGCCGGCATTTCGTCCCGCGTCCGACGGTAGACGACGGTGACCCGCTCCGCCCCGGCGCGCAGGGCGCTGCGGGCGCAGTCGATGGCGGTGTTGCCGCCGCCGAGCACGATCACCCGGCCGTGGACACCGCCGCGCTCTCCCCGATTGACCCGGGCGAGAAACCCGATCCCCTGCTCGATCCCCCGCAAGCGCACGCCCGGCACGTCCAGCGCAGAGAGTTTCTGCAATCCGGTCGCGAGCAGAACCCCTGCGAACTCGCGCGCAAGAGCGGCGATCCGCTCCGCGTCCACCGTTTCGCCTCCGCGCACCTCGACGCCGAGGCGGAGGATCCCGGCGACCTCCCGGTCGAGGGCCTCGCGCGGCAACCGGTACGAGGGAATGCCGGTCCGCAACAACCCGCCCAGCGCGCGCTCGCGGTCGAAAACCGTCACGCGGTGGCCCGCGCCGGCGAGTCGGTAGGCGGCGCTCAAGCCCGCCGGACCGCCGCCGACGACCGCGATGTTGCGGGGTCCCGCGCACTTCGCCGCCTCGGTGCGCGCCACCGGCGCGTGATCCGCGATCCAGCGCTCCAGGCCCCGAATATCGACCGCGCCGTCGAAGTCGCGCCGGTTGCACCCCTGCATGCAGGGCGCCGGACAGACCCGTCCGCACACGGCCGCGAAGGGCGTGGTCCGGCCCAGCACGCGCGCCGCCGCGATTTCGTCCCCGGTCGCGAGAGCCCGCACGAAACCGACCACGTCGTTGCCCGCCGGGCAGGCCGCATTGCACGGCGCCGGCCGGCGCAGGTAGCGGGGCGTCTGCGTGCTCCAGTCGCCCGTCTTGAGGCCGGGAGCCGGCCCGACGACGTGGTCCACCAGCGGCTGGACGACTCGCGGAGCCGCCCGGACCGCCGTGGACGCCGGTCCCACCCCTGCGGCCGCATCCGCCTCGCGCACCCGCACGGCCGCGAAAGCCTCGCGCGCGGCGGGGAGGTTCCCCTCCAGCCCCAGGTCGCGATACGCCGCCTCGAGAACCGCGAGCGGAATCCCGTGCACCCGGGCGAATGCCCCCGCCATCGTGGTGTTGACGATGACCACCGAGCGCGACCCGATCCCGTGCCGCCGGGCGATCGCCGTCGCATCCACGGTCGCCGTACGGAAGGCGGGGAGCGGTGCGCCCAGCAATTCCGGAGGCTCCGCCGTGTTGACCAGCAGCGTGCCGCCGCTCGCCAGGCCCACCATGTTCCCGTTCCCCAGCAGGGTCGGGTCGAGGACGATCAGATGGTCGGGGCGGTACACCTTATTGCGGTTGTCCAGCGCGGCGGCGCCCACCCGCGTGTAGGCGCGCACCGGGGCGCCGGTCCGCTCCCCCGCATAGTCGCCGAAGGTCTGGACGGTTTCCCCCAGGCGCGCGTAAAGCGCCGCCAGGATCTTGGCGCACGTCACTCCACCCTGCCCGCCGCGGCCGTGCAGCCGGATCTCCATGTCGCCTCCCGATCCGCCGATGGCGTCGATGGCGTGCCAGACGTTGCTTAACCAGATTACGCTACTCTACGCTTCGGATTCCGCGATTCCCAGGGATTCCCGGTGTCTGCCGACGCCGAAACACGGCCTCCGCGCCGCCGCACGAATCGCAGGGGAACACGCGCGGGTATGGGATCAAAGGCACGGGGCCGGCGAGTCGCCGGGCGAAGTGGGCCCAGGCAACCGGGAGGGGGCCGCGCGGACGGCAGCCATGCCCGCGCAATTCGGTTGGTTCTCTCCCCGCCCGCCCCGTATGATGTCGACCAGCGCAGTTCGAGCGCCCCTCGACGTCCCGCCCCGGAGGCCCCATGCCCGACCGCGCCGATCTCCTGTTCGGACAGATCGCCGTCGAGCGCGGCTTCCTCGACGCGGCCGCACTCGAACGCGTGCTCGAGGAGCAAGCCGCGCTCGAGCGCCAGGGCAAGACCGTCCCGCTCGGCGAGCTGCTGCTCGAACGCGGTCTGCTCGAGATCGACCAGGTCGATGCGGTCCTCTCCGAGCAGGAGTTCGTCGAGATCCGCGAGGAGGACAAGAAGCTGGGCGCGCTCGCGGTGCGCAACCGCTTCGCCACGCGCGACCAGGTCGATGCCGCGCTCGCCCGTCAGCAGGCCGCCTTCGACAAGTCCGGGGAAAAGCCCGAGCGGCTCGGCGCCCTGCTGGTGCAGGCCGGGGTCCTCACCGAGCAGCGCCTGGAGTCGCTGATGCGCGCGCAAACACGGCTCCAGCGCGGTGGGCGGGCCTCACTCGCCGGCCGTGCCTCCGTCGCTGCGGCCGCACCCGTGCGCGGCTCGCGGGTGCCGATTCCGGCGCTCGTCGCGGGGGTGATCGCGCTGGCCGGGCTCGGCATCTGGCTCGGCTCGGGGGGCGGCGACGCCCCCTGGTCGGCCGACGGAGCCGGCGGGGCCTTCGCCGATCCCGACGCCGCGGAGCTCGCCGACCTCCAGACCGTCGTGAAGCGCAAGGACGCCGACCTCGCGGCGCTGCGCGGCCGGCTCGAGAAGCTGCGCGCCCGCAAGGACCCCAGCGGCAAGGATCCCGCATACGCGGCGCTCGCCCAGGCTCTCGATGCGCGCGCGAACGACGCGGGGCTCGCCGAGTGGCGCAAGTTCGTCCTGCGCGTCGAGCAGCTCCGCTACCAGCAGAAGTTCATCGACGCCATCGCCCTGCTCGACGAGCACGCCGCGAAGCACGGGGACGCGGACGCCGAGCGACGAAGAGTGCTGTGCGAGTCGCTCCTGGCCGACGCGCGCCAATGGCTCGAGCCGGGGATCCAGCGCGCGCGCAAGGAGTCGGAGGACGGCAGCCCGGAGGACGGGATCGCGCGGCTGGGCGGGGTGCGGGACCGGCTTCCCGCGGCGCTGAAGTCCGACATCGACGCGGTGGTCGAGGAGTTGCGGCTGGAAACCGTGCGCCTGGCCGAGGAGGGCAAGGCGCTCGGGATCGGCTACGGCGGCGTGCCCGACCGGCCGCCCGAATCGCCCGCGGCGAAGCAGAAGCGCGAGGAGGCCGCGGCGCGGCGGACGGCAACTTCGGCGGCCAGGCTCGCCGAGACGAAGACGAAGCTCGCCGAGCGCCGCGACCGCCGGGACGTCGAGGAGAAGGGGCAGGCCCTGCGTGCGATCGAGCGCACCACGGCGACCCCCTTTGACGTCGAGATCAGCTCGGACTACAAGCTCTCGAAGTGCAAGGTCAAGGCCTTCGGCCGCGACGGCGTGACTCTCGAAACGCGCCAGGTGACGATGCCGATGTCGTGGGAGTCGCTGCCCGCGGCCACCTCGTACGAGCTGTGGAAGCTCTCGATCGACGAGGGCTCCGCCGAGGCGCAGCTTTCCCTGGGGAAGTTCTGCGTCGTGCACGACCTGTTCGACGCGGCCGACCGCCACTTCAAACGGGCGCAGGAGCTCGCGCCGGCCATGAAGGCGCGGACGCCCGACACCCAGGTCTTCCGCAACCGGAAGAAACTCTTCCGCGGATCCTGGAAGCAGGTCGGGCGCGACATGCTGCGCCTGCACTACGATTTCACGAAGGACGAGGAACTGCAGGACTTCGCGACCCAGGCGAGCGCGGCGACGGCCAAGGGCTTCCTCGAGCTGACCGGGAAAGGCGCGTTCTTCGCGTACGTGCGCGAGCTGACGTTCTCCGACCTGGTCACGCTCGACGTCGCGGGGGCGCAGCAGGCGGGCGCGGTGCCGATCTTCGGTTTCCTGTTCCAGGACCAGGCCGGACGCGAGGCGGGTTTCCTCGCGGTGGTCTCGCCGGACGAGCAGCGGGTGGAGGCGGCGCGGGTGGACGAGCGCGGGCTGACTCGGCTGGTGGCGCTCGAAGGCGTGCCGGCGGACTCGCCGGTCGAGGTCCGGCTTGCCGAGCTCCGGATCGAGATGCGCGTGCGCGGCAAGCAGGTATGGAGCGGCGCGCAGTCCGAGTTCAGCGAATGCCGGGTGGTGGTCGGGGGGGTCGCGGAGCCGGGGAAGACCGGGACGGTACGCTACAACCGGGTGCGGATCGAGGGGAAGGCGGGCCCGGAATGGGTGCGCAAGACGCTCTCGCGCAACGACACGCTGGCGCTGCGTGAGCTGGAGGACGACCTCAAGGGGCTGGACACGGCCGGCACGGCGGCGCCGCGGACGGTGACGCTCTCGGTGGAGGAGGGGCTGGCGAAGCTGCCCGAGGCGGTGCGCAAGCGATACGAGTGGGCCAAGGCCCGGATCGAGGCCCGGGACCTGTCCGATCCGGCGGGGATCATCACGGCGCTGCACGAGATGGCCGAGGGGGCGCCGGACTTCGCGGGGGGGGCCTACTATGCCGGACGGCTGCTCGACCTGATCGGCGCGCCGCTCGAGGCGGAGCAGGCGTACGGGCAGGCGTTGGAGATGGCGCCCTCGTTCGCGGAGGCGCTCGGAGCGCGCGCGGCCTGCCGGCTGGGCATGAAGCGCACCGGGGACGCGCGGGCGGACGTGGACGCGGCGCTGAAGCTGGCACCCGATCTGGCCTCGGCCTGGTACGTGCGCGGGCGGATCGAAGTCGCCGAGGGGAAGCGGGAAGAGGCGCTGCGCTCGCTCGAACTGGCCAATGCGCTCGATCCGGGGGAGCCGGAGATCCGGATGCTGTGGAAGGGGGTGCGCAACGTCCAGCGCGGACCGCTGTGGACCAAGTCCCACCGCGCGGAGACGACGCACGTGGCGGTGCGCACGGACGTGAACGCCGCGCGCGCGGCGTTCTACGCGCAGCAGTTGGAGGCTTGCCTTTCCTTCTATGCTTCGACGTTCGGGATCCCGGTGCCCGGGAAGAAGGTGGACGCGCTGGTGTTCGAAACCCAGGAGGGATATCAAACCTACGCGGAGCTGACGATCGAGGACCGGGTGGAGTCGACGCTTGGCTACTATCACCCGCTGTATGATCAACTGCTGCTGTTCGAAGACCGCAGCGAGGGGGCGGGGGGCGAGACGTTGCGGGTGCTCTACCACGAGGGCTTTCATCAATTCATACAGCCCTTGATCCCGCACATTCCGTTCTGGCTGAACGAGGGGCTGGCGGAGTACTTCGGCGCGAGCGAGGTGAAGGACGGGAAGGTGGTGCGCACGGGGCTGATCCAGGGCGGTCGGCTGGTGGGGCTGCAGGGCTGGCTGAGCCAAGGCGGGCGACCCTTCCCCTTCGACGACATCATGCAGCAGACCCCGGGGGAGTTCTACAGCGGCAACGTCCCGCTCAAGTACGCGCAGGCCTGGGCGATGATCCGCTTCTTCATGCAGGAAGGCGCGGCCGCGTACCGGCCGGTGCTGCAGCAGTACGTGGATTCGTTGCGGGCGGGCGACTCGGCCGAGGTGGCGTACGGGAAGAGCTTCGAGAAGATCGACCTGCGCCGGGCGGAGCGGGAGTGGCTCGCGGCGGTGGGGAAGATGAAGGCGGAGTAGCCGGCGGGTCCGCCCGCTCAATGTGCCGACTGCCAGGTCTTGATCGCATCGATCGGGCAAAGCAGCATGAGCACGTTCAGCGTCAGGTTGTCGCGGACCCAGAAGAGAGGATTTCGGGTACCAGCGAGCCGGGACGGCCGAGGAGCGGTGGACGGCGATCGGGAAGGCCCGCAAGTGGTGGGACGAGGAGGGAAAGGCGAAGTACACGTTCGACTACATTGAGAAAAACCTCGTGCCGGCGAATCCCCTGGTCACTGTTTCGGCGCCGGAGCCAGTCATGAGATCAAGTTTGAAGGGAGCGTGTCCGACCACCTCGAGATGGTGAAGAAGGATGCCGCGCGCTGGACCCTGGATTGGTTCGGGAGCGCGGCGCGCGTGCGCGACGTGCGCCGAATAGACCCAGAGTCTGGAGGAGCTCATGGCCATCGTGATCGGTTGCCCTTGCGGGGGGCGGGCCCACTCGGCGCCGGGCGCCGCCCGTCCCCCCGTCTCCCATCCAAGGGGCCCTGGCGCCGAGCAGAGAGCGAAGGCTGCGCCGGTCCGCGGCCGGCTTCGGACCTTCCTCCTGCTGATCGGATGCGCCTCGATCGTCGGGAGCCTCGGCAGCGCGTGGGCGCAGGACCGAGATGTCGGGGGCCGGCGGAAGGAAAATGTCGCGGGGTCCGTGCCCGAGGAGATCGCCATGTCTCGGTTGCGCCCCGCCGCATGTGCGACACGCGGTGTCGCGCGTGTGTGGGCCCGCGGCCGGCTGCTCACGCAGCCAGGTGAAGGACGGATAGGTGGTGCGCACCGGGTTGATCCAGGGCGGGCGGCTGGAGCAGGAGTGGCTCGCGGCGGTGGGGAAGATGCACGCGGACCGCGGGATGTCCCAGCCCCGCAGGCACGCGTGGCAAACGCTTTCGGGACGTCCGCCCGGCCGCTTGCCCGCGTGGAGAACGCGTCTCCGGCGCGTTCCGCGTTCCTGACTACGACGGCGTCGTCCCGCCGCCTCCGCCGGGGGAGGACGAGAGGACGAGTGGGAAAAGGCGCGCGCGGGCCGGACTGGCGGTATCATGCGTGGGGGGACGGGTTCGACGCAAGCCTACATTACCGCGGGAGTGATTCCGGCCAAAATGCGGGCCGACGCCCAGCACATCGCCATCGCTACCGTGGCCCGCGTCGATGTGTTGGTGAGCTGGAACTTCAAGCACATCGTCAACCTGCAGCGAATCCACGGGTACAACTCCGTGAATCTGCGCAAGGGCTATCCGACGCTCGAGATTCGGGCGCCACGGGAGGTGACGTCAGATGAGTAGAACCGAGAAGAAGTTCGACGCAGTGGCCATGATGCGGTCGATTCGAGACGCCATCTCTGCCCAGATCCAAGGCATGACACTGGAGGAGGAACTGGCGTGGCTGGCAGCGCAGGATCTCCAGGATCCTCTCCTGAAGCGTCTCCGCGACCGGGCCCAACAAGCCGATCCGGCGGACGTCCGCTTCGCGTCCGGTCGCTGAGCGCGCACGGTTGGCGGAGGAGGCCCCTTGCCGGGGGACGCGTCGGGTCCACGATACGTGCGGAAACGCCGCACGGGCCTTTCCCCGGTGCGGTCGTTCGGCACCACGTCAATGCGCCGCCTGCCAGGTCTTGATCGCCTCGATCGGGTAGACCAGCATGAGCACGTTGAGCGTCAGGTTGTCGCGGACCCAGACGAGCAGCACCAGCTCCGAGACGACGTACACGACGATCGATCGGCGGAGACCGAGCCGGCGGGCGAGGTAGAAGCCCGCGGCGCAGCAGGCCAGGTCGGACAGCGAGTTGGTGATCGTGTCGCCCGTGTAGCCCAGCGCGATCGTCGCCTCGCGGTAGCGTTGGATCAGGAAGTTGGAGTTCTCGAGCACCTCCCAGGCGCCCTCGACGGCGGTCACGACGACGAGCCGCCACGTCGTGGTCAGGCGCGGCAGCAGCCACGCCACGAGCCCGTACAAGACGATTCCGTGCAGCACGTGGGTGAAGCTGTACGCATCGATGAGGTGCTGCGAGCAGTGCGCGGTCCAGATGTCGCCCACCCACGGATTCACACCGCCGCAGGCGCACCACCAGGTTCGCCCCTGCCCGATCAGCAGAGCGACCATCACCGCGGTCGCGGCCGCCAGCGCCGCCCAGGGCTTCCCGTTCCTCGGACTCGCTTCCAACGTCGGCTCCTCGCCATTCGGTGCCCGGCTCCCCGCACTGCGCCCGTCGCGGCCAACGGAGATGCGCATCCGGCCGGCGGTTCCGGGGCACCTCCGCCGGTCGTCGGGCAGCGGTCGTCAGAAATCCCGCCGCGAGAAGATCCAGGCCGACAGCCCGATGAAGCAGGCGATGAAGCCGAGCGACGTGCCCACGATCAGCCCGACCTGGGGATCGGTCGACTCCATCAGGATCGTCTGCGACAACGAGCCCCCGGAGAAGGCCCGCGAAAGGATCCAGCTGTTGAGGTCATCCATCCCGTCGGTCTTCGGCGCGAGGAAGTACAGCACATCGACCACGGTCTGCCAGGCGGCCTTGCCTCCCAGGCTCTCGAGGTTCGCGTCCGACACCTTTTTCCCGACGCAGACGACCCAGGACAGGAACCATACCGTCACCGAGACCAGCACCGACATGACGGTCGAGCGCGTGAGCACCGCGATGAACGTCGACACGGTGTAGAGGATCGCGAAGAAGAAGGTCACCACGAAGATCGTCGCCAGGTACCAGGGATTGAACCAGCCCGAGGCGATCCCGAGCGCCAACCAGGTCCCACCGATCAGCAAGATCGCGTTCAGGAAGACGAAGGTCAGCCCGCCGAGGTATTTGTAGATCAGCAGCAGCGGGCGCTGGATCGGCTTCGAGACCAGGAGGTCGATCGTTCCTTTCCGCAGCATGTCGGGGATGAAGCTCGCGGTCACCACCAGGCCGACCCCCACCGCCACCAGGCCGGCGAGCCATTCCACGATCCGGCGCTGGAACAGTGAGACGATCAGGCGCCGGCTCATGGTCGCGTCGTCGCCCGCGAGCATACCGCGCGCTGGGTCGATCCACTGCACGCCGACGGAAAAGAGCCCGAAGAGCATTCCCACCTTCTCGACCGTGCGGTACTCCCGCTCGTCCGTCCCGCGCGCTTCGACGTCGAAGAGGAAGCACGGCGCCTCCTTGACCCGGTCGGGGAGGCCCCGAGGCCCGCGCCGGCCGATGCGCCCTGGGCGGCCCGCCGGCGGATCCTCTTTGTCCGTTTCGGAGTCTTCCGCGTCCTCGCCGGGCCCCGCGTCCGGCCCGCTCATGAACCACGAGCGCACCGACTCGAGCTCCCGTACGGCGGTCTCCACGAGGACCACCTTCGAAGCGTCCATCCCGCCGCGCTTCAGACGATCGGCGAAGTAGGCCTCGAGGTCCGCCGTCTCCATCGGCACTTCGGCGCCGGCGTTCCGGACCTGATACGTGCCGTCCTCGTTCATTTCGGCGTGCAGGTCCATGAAGAGCAGCCGCCCGCCCAGTCCCTGGAGCTTGGACGAGCCCATCCCGGCGGCGGCTTTCTCCGTCAGGATCCGCCACACCGCCACCCGCTTCAGGTACTCCGCGGCGTCGACTTCGACTCGATATCGGAGTCCCTGCTGTGCGTCACCCTTCACGTCCTCCACGTTCGGGGCGTAGGAGAGCACGAACATCGGCGGAAGGATCACCCCGGGCGGCGCGCAGTCGTTGATCTCCCCGGTGAGCGTGCGGGCGACCTTGTCCGGCGGCGCGTCGAGGAACTGCAGGCCGAGGCACCAGACCGACATGATCAGCGAGAGGGCGACGAGCAGGTAGAAGATCTTCCGGTCGAGCGCCTCGCGCACGCAATCGCCGAAGATCAGCAGGTACTTCATGGACTCTCCCTCGTGATCCCACCCGCGCGACTCGCCGGGAGCGTCCGCCGCGCCCGGGACCCGGTTCGATCGCTCATGCCGTGGGGCCCTTGGCCGCTGCGGCCCCGGTGGCTCCCGCGGGCACGGCGGCACCCGAACTCACCGCGGCCCCCGCACCGCCCGCGACCAGGCTCAGGAAGACGTCTTCGAGCGTGACTTTCTTCTGGCGCAAGCCGCGGATCGAGATCCGCCGCTCGCGCAGGAAGTCCACCAGCGGATCGAGCCCGACCGGGTCGGCCATCGGCACTTCCATCTCGGCGCCCGTCAAGCGCGCGCCCGGCCAGCGCACGGCGAGCTCGGCGACCGCCGCGGCGACCGGTCCGGCGAGGTCGAACACCCAATAGTCCCCGACCCGGGTGAGTTCCTCCACGTGGCCGGACTTCACGGTCTCGCCGTTCTCGATGATCGTCACGCGGTCGCAGATCATCTCGACTTCGGAAAGCAGGTGCGAGTTGAGGAAGATCGTGTGTCCCTCGGCCTTGAGCCGCACCATGATGTCGCGGATCTCGCGCCGGCCGACCGGGTCGACTCCGTCGGTGGGTTCGTCGAGAAAGATCACCTCCGGCTTGTGCAGCATGGCGTGCGCCAGCCCGAGCCGCTGTTTCATCCCCTTGGAGAACTTGCGAATTTTGACATGGTGCCATTTCTGGAGCCCCACGGCGTCGAGCAGCGGGGGGATGCGGGCCCGGCGTTCGGTGCGGGGCATTTCGGAGAGGCCGCCGAGGTAGTCGAGCGCGCTCCACGGCGTGTGGTAGTCGGGGAAGTCGTGTCCCTCGGGCAGGTAGCCGACCCGGCGGCGCGAGGCCACAGTCCCTGCGGGCTCCCCGAGGAGGCGGGCCTCGCCGCCGGATTTGCGGACGATTCCGAGGAGGATCTTGACGCAGGTGGTCTTGCCCGCGCCGTTGCGTCCGAGCAGCCCGAAGATCTCGCCCTTGCGCACTTCGAGGTCGAGCGCGCGCAAGGCGCGGACCTCGCGGTAGGACTTGGAAAGCCCTTTGGTTTCGATGACCAGCATGCCGCCTCCCGGATTCCGCGACGCCCGGCCGGTGTCGTCCTCGTATCCTCATCGCTGGTTTGCGCGCTGCCGTCAATCTTCTTGCATCGCCGGGTTGACGCGCCTCCGCGGCTGGCCCGACCGCAACCCGTCGCCCCCTGCCGCGCGCCGGCGTGGCGCGAGCGCTCCCTCTTGTTTGAGGCGGCCGGGGCGGTGCGGAGTTTCCCGGGCCAGGCCCGCGAAGCTCCGCAAAGGGGCGGGGAACCGCCCGAGGGACGAGGAATCCCGAACATGACCGGCCTTGTTTTCCGATCCCATCCACACGGTTCGGGTCGCACGCCCTGCGCGCTACTCGTGGTATGGGCCGGCGCGGAGCCACTTTCGGCCACCGTTCTTTCGTGTGCAAGACAACATTCGTGTACACGATCCTTGACATCCTCTCGGGAAGGGGGTATATCTTGAACAGGAAATAAACCTCGTACACGAAAGACGACCCCCGGGGACAGCACCGATGGACGCCAAGCGTGGTGTATCCGCTGAATACCTGCAAAGCCTGAGAAAAGCCTTCGCGGGCGCAGGCTGGGGGTCCATCAAGAAGGCGGCCCGAAGGCCCGCAGCCGAGGACGGCGCTGACCTGGTCGTCGAGTGTCCGCCCCTCAGGTACTTGGTTCAACTCAAGGCAGCACGCGATGTCCGCCGGATTCAACTGGAGGCGTTTCTAGCCGGTGCGGCGCTCGAAGCAAGCGTCCATGCCGACAAGATCGGCGCGAGACCCCTGGCTGTGATTGCCGCCCCGCGGCTATCGGAAGGGGTTCTTCATGACCTGCGGGAGTACGCCAGGAAGTACCTGGGCGAGGTCGCATACGGCTTCATGGATTCGAGAGGACACCTGGAACTCCACGGGAATGGCCTGGAGGGGATCCGCAGTCAGGGGAGGGACGCCCGCGAAGCTCCGCGAGGTAGTTGGGAAAAGGCGCCGGACCTGTTCTCCGATCGCGGCCAGTGGATTCTCAAGGTGCTGCTGGCCCCCCGGATCCCCGCGAACCTCCTCAGCGCCCCGCGCGAGCCCGTCGCGAACGCGCGGCGACTGGCCGCACTCGCCAAAGTGTCGGAACCAGTCGCCTGGAGAGTGGTTCGCGGACTGCAGCTGTCCGGATTCCTCGAAAAGGCCCGGGAAGGGCTTCGGCTGGTGCGGATCGACGAACTGATGCGCCAATGGGCCGCGCGAGTCAACGTGCCCCATCTCGAGGTCCGTGCGAGATGGCTGCTTCCCCCGCGCGAGTCAGAGGCGCATCTCTGCTCTCGAGTGCAGGAGTACGGGCGTCGGTTGGATCGTCGCGCTCACCACTGGATATCGGGTCCCCCCCCCCGGATGTGCCTCGGTTTGTTTTCCGCCTGCCTGCGTCTGGCGCTGGGAGTCGTCCAGGGCGCGCCGGCATACCTCTACTCGGATGGAGAATTCTCCAGCATCCTGCAAGAACTGGGCCTCGTCGAGTGCCGCCCGAATGAGCGGGCTGACCTCATCCTGCGACGCCCGCGCTGGCCGGAGTCGCTGTTCCGTGCGATGGTATGGAACGACGGTGTCGCAGCGTCGGACGTCCTGCAATGCTGGCTCGACCTGAATGCTCATCCGGCGCGAGGCGAGGAGCAGGCTCGTCACCTGTGGGAGCGGGCACTCTCGGACCTCCGCGAGGATCGGTGATGGACGCGGAGGCGCAATTTGCGCACGCCCTTCGAGCCATCGAGTCCTATCTCCCGGATCTCGTCATCGTGGGAGGATGGGCGCACCGGCTCTTTCGCTTCCATCCCTGGGCGGGTCACGATCCGTTCCGGCTGCTGACGACGGACGACGCCGACCTGCTGGCCCCCCTTCGCATGAAGGCCCGCGGGCAGAGCATCCACGCCCTTCTGGAGGCAGGGAAGTTCCGGGTGCGGCTTTCCGGGGAGACCCCACCGGTCACGAAGTACTTCCCTGAGGACTCCTCAGGCTTTCATGTCGAGTTCATTGCCGCGCGAGTCGGCAGTGGTACGACTCGTGCCGGAGACCAGGACACGGCGCGCGTCATCTCGGGCGTTACGGTTCAATTGCTGCGGTACGCCGACTTGCTGGAGATCAATCCCTGGAAGATGAAGCTGGATCCAATCTCCGGGGCCCGATTGGCGTCCGGCGGCCTTGCGGTCCGCGTTGCAAATCCCGTGGCGTATCTGGCTCAGAAGGTCCTCGTGGCTCCTCGTTCGGATCGCTCTCGACTCAAGCAGGCCAAGGACGTGCTCTACGTCCATGACACGCTGATGCTGATGTCCGGTTCACTCGACGACCTGGGGCTGGAATGGGGGCGAGTGTGCCAGGGCCTGCATTCGTCTTTGGTGAAGCGCCTCCATCAGACCCGTCGTTCGGAATTCGCGGGGGTGACCGATCGGATCCGAGAAGCGTCGCTGATCGCCAAGGCGTCCGGACGGGCCGACCCGCCCGAGCCCGCGCTGATCCGGCAGGTGTGCCAGACGGGCCTGGAGCGAGTGTTCGGGGGTGGGCGATAGCGAATCGCCCGCCGTCCGTTCGTCCGCTGCCCGCCCCCTACATCCTCTCCCGCAGCTTCTCCGCCTGCACCGGATTCAGCATCGCCACCCACGCGAGCTTTCCGCGCACCCGTGCCTCGGCCCCCGGGCCCGCCTTCCCGGTCTTGATGTGATGGATCTCCGCGCGGATCTTCCTCCGCTCCCGCCGCGACAACCCCAGCTTGTCGTTCACCGTCACCCCGGTCACCCGCTGCGGCCCGCCGCGGCGCATCACCCGCGTCTTCGCGACATTGACCCGAAAGCCCTCCTGCCCGACGATCCACTCCGCCGCGGAGATCAGCCGGCGCACTTTCCCGGGATCGTCCCCCGAGAAATTCAAGTCGTCCGCATAGCGCGTGTAGGCGAACCCCGCCTTGCGCGCCAGGCCGGCGAGTCGCCGGTCCAGCCTCGCCAGGAGCGCGTTGCACAGCCCCGGGCTCGTCGGCGCCCCCTGAACGCAGTAGCGCGAAGTGACAGGCACATGATACACCGTCCCGTCCACCTCCACCGGTTGTCGCTCCGACTCCGTCATCAGCACCGCCAGCGTCGTGGCCACCGGGAAGCCGTACCCCAGCGCCACCAGCATCCCCCGCACCCGCCCCACGTGCAGCGACGGGAAGCAGTCCTTCAGGTCGAGCCGCACCACCACCTTCTTGCCGACGTGCGGCTGCGCCCCGGTCTTCACCGAACGCCCGCGGCGGAAGGCGTGTGCCGGCTCGCTCGCCGGCAGCGGGTCCACCAGCAGCTTCAGCAGCGTCCGCTGGATCTTCTTCAGCCGCCGCTTGGGAGCGAGAATCGTTCGCGGCCGCCCGTCGCGCTTGGGGATGGTGAAGGCGACGTAGTGCGGCGCCCGCTCCATTTCGCGATGCACGGAGAAGAAACGCAACTGCGGTACGGTCAAGCCCAGGGCTGCCGCCACGTCCAGCTCGGTCTTCCACACCGGAAGCCCGTACCGACCCAGTTGCTCGACGTCGGGCAGGAGGTCGCGCAGCTTCCGGTCGCGCGTGCGCAGGGTCGCCGCGAACAGCCGGTCGGCTTCGTCCCGCGTGAAATACTTCTTGCGCTTGCCGCGGAGGGGATAGGGGAGGACCGGCTTTGGCTTCGGCAGCAGCCGCCCGTCGCGCAGCGCGCGCCGGCGATGCTTCTCCTTGAGCGGACCGCCGGAGACGTCGACCACCTCGGCCACCGTGTCCGCGTCCCCCTCGACCCCCATCCGCGTCACGTCGCGCTTGGGTGGGCCGAACAGGGTGTTCCTGAGCCAGTCGAAGAGACCCATGAATGTTGGATGACCGGGCCCGGCGTCCGACCACTTGCGAGGCTCTGGACTCATGGCCTCCCGGCGTTCCGTACGCTGGGAGCCGTGGCGATGGAATGGAGCCAAGATGCCGCCGCGGCGAAACACCGCGGCATGGACGGCTGATTGCGGGCCGCCGGGCCCGGTCAGTTCTCCTTCTCGCTGGATTCCCTCTCGTCGTCAACGTTCTCCGCTTCGTCTCCGCGCGCCGATGACGCCGGGGCCGCAGGCGGACGCGGCGGAGCTTCCACCGGAACCGAAACCGGCGCGTCCTTCCTCCGGTCCTCGCTCGCCGCGAAGAGCGCGATCATGTGGCCGCATGGACCCTTATGGAGCAGGTTTTCCCGGAAGAAATCGCACGGGCAGGTCCCGAACAGGATTCGACCGGTCTCGCTCACGGTGACCTCCGTGGGTCCGACTCCGCCCGCCTCGCCGGCCACGCGCCAATCCCGGTGGACCACTTCGCGGGTGATTCGGCCCTCGGGGGTGCTGTAGCTGCGGACTTTGCGTGTTTCGCACGGCGAGCAGTCGTCGAGCCGCACCCGCCCCTCGGCGAGCCACCTCCGGGCCTGCTCGCGCCGCGGGTCGGGCGGGAAGACCTTGCCCTCCGCGATCGGCTTGTCGAAGAGCTCGCGGTGGCGATATTCGCGTCGCTCGACGTCGTACATCGCGCGGCCGATCCGGCAAAGCCGCGCGAGCGCGCGCGCCGCCTCACTCGCGGGGATCCCCAACCCTTCGGCCAATCGCTCGGGAGTCAGCGTGCGCGCCGCGGCCAGGCGCTCGTGCGCGCTCTCCTCCCGCTCGGCGCCCACCGTTCCGGCTTCGCCTTGCAGCGACGAGAAGCCGCCCTTCGACCAGCCTTCACCGCCCCAGCCGGACAGGCCCAGCACGAACGTCATCCCCGGAAGCTTCACCGCGTAGAAGCTCGGCAGCGCCCGGCCCTTCAGGTACACGTCCACCGAATCGGCAAAGGGCAGCAGGGGCTCGATCAGGGAAAGCCGCCGCCGCCCCCAGGTCCGGATCACCCTCTTCTCGGTGTAGCCGTGGTCGGCTCCCTTCAGCCGCACCTCGTGCTCCCACGGTTCGAGCACGATGCGCGCGTCCTCGCCGGGCGGGAACTCGTAGCGGAGCGCGCGCGGGGAGACCTTGGCCTTGGAGTAGCGCAGGAAGCGGATGGCGGCGAGCAGGTCGACCGGGCGCATCGTGAGCCGCGTGCCGGGGGCCGCCATGGCGCTCTGGAGCTCGAGGAAGCCGCGCACCCAGGACTCGGGCAGGTCGACCTTCTGCTCGAAGCGGCCGCCGGCCCCGGCGGTCTTGACCTCGAAGCCCGCGGGGTCGATGCGGAACCACGTCTCGCGGCTGGTGCGCATCTCGCCGAGGGCGCCCCAGAGCCAGGCGCTGAAGTCCACGTTGGTGGTGCCATAGCGCGTCTCCCCCTCGGCCTCGAAGATCGCGGGGTCGAGCTGGAGGGAGGCGTAGACGCTCTCGTCCTGGGAGAACGCCTCGAAGAAAATGCGGTCGGGGTGGACGGTGATGATCGGATCGAGGTGGCCGAACATGTAATCGTCACGGCTGGCCCAGCTATCCTCGGACCAGATCGCCTCGCCGAGCGCGCGCAATGCGAAGCGGACGAGGACTCCATGGCGGACGATGCGGCCGCGGAAGCGCACGGGCCGGCGCGCGTCGGCGGCGAGGCCGACCGTGGCGCGCGCGTGGTCCGATTCAAAGGCGCTCGGAGACGCGTAGTCGAGGACGATGCCGATCATGGGGTGGTCCCGTCGATCCCCCGCCGTGAATGGCCGGCGGCCGGCGGGTCGGGCGCATTGTAGGAAGCCGGGGGGGACAATGCAACGGCCTCCCGCGCGGAGGAGTGGCGCGCCGCGCGGACCTTGACCCGCTCCCGGTCCATCGACGAGAATCCTCGCGAAGGAGCCGCACGCCATGCCCGAAGAAGAAGATGACTCGGAGGAATCCGGGGGCCCGGGCGAGTTCCGGATCGCCAAGGCCCTTCGCAAGGCCCTGCCCACGCGGGTCCATGCCGAGATGCTCCTGTCCCAGGTCGCGGATCTGTTGGGACCCGCCGCCTGGAGCGAGACCAGCAACGCGGGCACGCGTTTTCGTCTGTTTCGTCGGGACCCGAAGGCGCCGGACCTCCTCGTCCCCTGGCCCGTCGTGAGCCTGGACATGCGGGGGAACATCGACTCAGTCGGTCCGACGGTGTGGATGGGAAATGGCGAGCCGCCGCCGCCGCCGGCGCGACCCGCACCGCCCAAGATCCGCGGGATCGGACCGGGCGAGGTTCGACTGCACGACGGTCCCCACGCGATACACATCGCTTACCATGAGGACGGTGGGGTGAGGGACATCACGCGCAGTGGACCCGAGCACGCGCTCGTCGATCTCGATTTCGCGCTGGCCGGCAAGTCGGCCCAACCCGTCGAGCTGATCGCGGGCGCTCTCGCAGGGCTTGACCATTCCCGGCACGGATCCGGCCGGCTCGCCGTCCCCGTGCCCCTTCCCTGTGGCGTCAGGGACCTGTGGAGCAGCGGGTTGCGGTTCCTCCGTGATGCTCTGTTCCACGACCGCGTTCCGGCCGAAGCGTCCTGGGCCGCCGCAGGTTGTTTCACCGGCGATGCGCTCGGCTGGGGAGCGACGGCAGTCGAGGCCCTTGCCGCGTGGCGCGTCGAGGTCGGACGCATGAGTCCCTGGCCGCCCCGGCAAGAGACGCCGACGAAACCGCCCACGGAGGAGGAAGCCCGGGCCGAAGGGGTCATGCGTCTGGTTCCGGACATCGCCGACAACCCCTGGCCGGAGCGCACCCCGGCCCATGCTCCGGCCGCCCTGGTCGCACTGGGTCCGCCGCCGGCCGCGCCCGCGCCCGTGGGGACATGGAAGCGACTGCTCAATGGATTCGGCGCAACCACCTGGCATGCGCTTCGCCCCGAGACGGATGGGCTTACCCTGATCGGCGAACGGACGCTGCGCAAGATCCCGCTCGACGAACTCGACGATCGATTGCGCGAAGCGGACGAGAAGCACGGGCGGCCCGCGGTCGGATTCGGGTCTCTGGCAGCGGGCTGGCCGGAGCACCTGCCGCCGCTCGTTTGCTCCGTTCGGGTCTACAAGCTGGTCGATCCGGAATCGGGAAAAACGATCGAACCGTGCGTGCATACGGACGCCGCTTCGGGCAAATGGGTGCCGGGCGGGCTCGATGGCGACGAGCTGAAATGGGGCGCGCTGAGGCTCCGGTGGCTGGAGGAGTGAGCGTCGCGATTCAACGGCGATGGGCATTCGGAGGCAGGAGACCGCGTGAGCGACGTGGGGGTTGGGTATTACCTCGACCGGGTTCCCTACGTCGATCCGCAACATCGCCTGCGCTACGGCGAAAATGCATCACGAAACGGTCCGAGATACCTGCGGTCGTCCGACCAATCCGTGATGGCAAATACGACCTCCGCGAACGCTGCGCTGAACTTGGTCTCGAGCGCATTCCGGAAGTCCCTGGCGGTGCGATGGACATCGTTGCCGAAGGCCCCGCAGCCCCACGCGCCGAGCACCAGCGCCGGATGTCGATATGCATGCGCAATCTCCATCACGCGATGGATCCGGCGTTGCAGGAGGTCCCCCGCTTCCGGCTGACCAATGCGATCCGCAACGGGGGCTGCGCAGGTAAGGAAGCTCAGCAGCCAGGGCTTCTCCAGTTCCTTTCCGGCATCCGTCCGGAACACGGGAACGTCCGGCGAGTAGATGGCCCAGTCGGTGGAATCCGGACGTGAGCGCCGGCCATGCGCTGCATACATCGGGTCGTTCGCGAGCGTGTGGTACAAGGCGCTCGACCGGCAAAGACACTCCTCCTGGGCCCTGGCGCCGGCAAGGAATCCCCCGCCGGGGTATTTCCCATTGGCGAAGTTCAGGGCCAAGGGGCTCATGCCGGCATCCACCAGTCTCCGCGAGGCCGCCAGGGTCGTCTCGTTCGTGACCTGGACTCGCGTCTCGGGGAACGCCATCGCATCGTGGGCAAGCGGCTTATCCGGAGGCATGCTCACCTTCTTAGCGCGAGCGGCCTGCACCTCTCGCCCCCATTCGAGCGTCCCGCTGAGCGAGCGCGGGCGCGGGCGCGTCGTCCGGCGCCCGGCGGATGGCCCGGTCCACTTCTCCGAGCGCGGCTTTCTGCGCGCCCAGCTTCTCGAGCAGGACCGCGCGATTGCGGCGGAGGCCCGCGTGGCGGGGACTCAACTCCAAGGCGGCGTCCACGTCGCTCAACGCGCCGGCCGTGTCGCCGCGCGAGTCATGCAGGTGCGCTCGATTGTTCAACCGCCCTCTCGAACACGCGCGGCCGCTCGCGCTCGCCGCGCAGGTCGGGGTGGCGGTGGAGGAGTTTGCCGATCAGGCCGACGAGCGCCTCCTTGGGGTAGCGCTGGTCCGGCAGATCGAGGGCCTCGCGCGCCTTCTTCAGCACGCGCGCGGCCGGGGCAGGATCGTGCGCGGCATTCGCGAGCGCGGCGAAGGCGAGCGCGCGGGTGCGCCGCTGGAGCGGCCGCAGCAGCGTGCCGAGCAGCAGGTCGAGGTGCTTCACGGCGAGGGCGCGCGCGCGCGGATCGTCGAGCCCGAGGGCGCGGTAGGCGACGGCCATGACGTGGATCTCGGAGCCTTCGATCAGGTCGGCCATGGCCGCCGGATCCGCGAGATAGGCCGAAGGAGAGCGCTCGAACAGCAGCCGGGCGAGCCGGTTGACGCGCAGGAGCGCGTCGTATCGGTAGATCGCGTAGGCGGGGACCAGGGTGAGCACGCGCGCGGCGCGGCGTGCGAAGGCGGCCGGGTCGCGGTCGCGCAGTTCCTGGTAGCGGCGGGAGAGTTTCTCGGCAACGGCGATGTGCTTGGGGGCGGCGGTCATGGCGGCGCCGTGAGTGGCGAGGCGGCTGGCGAGCCAGTCGACGAGGTCCTCGTCGCCGGTGGCGAGGGCGCGG
>ORJL010169482.1_pt1 | contig 24070 bp, 16 predicted proteins | sample 1779941 | NCBI WGS metagenome assembly ORJL01 (sample SAMEA104232317, study PRJEB22302) | groundwater metagenome | biome: forest; feature: aquifer; material: groundwater | place: USA | collected 2011-08-07 | depth 5.8 m
CTATTCACGAACGCGCCGCGGCGCGTTCATGAATAGTGCGGGCTAGTGGATCCCCTCGATCAGCCCTTTCCAGCGCGTATCCGCCCGCAGCGCGAGTGGGGCGCGCGGGCGGAAGGAGAGATCAGCGCCCGCCTTCCGCGCGGAGCGCACGGTAGCGCTGGAGGCGCTCGTCCATCTGTGCCCCGCTGGTCCGACCCCCGTCCATCCAGATCGAGAGCCCGGATGGACGAGGGCCTGACGAGGACGCGCGGGGCGCGGAGGCATGCTACCGAAGGCTGACCTGCCCGGTCTTCACCCAGCACTTCCACTCGTAGCTCGACCCCGCCTCGAAACTCGTCACGCCACTGTCCGGGAGGGACCTCGAACCGCTCCAGGTGTAGCTGTACGACCCGCCGAGGACCGAGATGTTGCGGGAACCGCCGGCGGCAACCGAGAACGCCCGATGCTCCGGACCGTCCATCGTCAGCTCGATGTCCTGATTCGTGGTGTTCACGACCCGGATGTCGGCGTTGACGGGCATGGCGCGATGGCCGTAGGGCACGGCGTAGCAGCCCACGCAGCCCATCATCGCGAGCGAACCGAGGAGAACGAGGCGGGCTCTCTCCCAATGCTCGCACACGACGTCGGTCGCGAGGCGCACGAGGAGAAGGGCGCCCAGCGCGGCGGCCAGTGCCCTCGGACCACCCACGGCGAACGGCATGACGAGCGCGACGGTCCGCACTCCGAAGGCATTGAGCCCGTGGAACACCGGCTCCGGCTCGATCAGCGGAAGGCGTCGAGGCAGCAGAGGGCGCGAGTCCGGGAACGCGTGGGCCACGACCAACGCCTCCGCCGCCTCGGCGAAGAGGCCGCCGATTTCACGGAGGCGCGCGACCGCCCGCAGCGGATGTCCCATCCCCACGAGGGTGAGGGCATCCTCCGACGCGGCCCGCGCGAAGGAGACCTTGCGGTGGATGCGCTGCTGGGTGACGACAACAAAGCAGAGGGCGGTGGCGCCCCCGACCACCCCGAGGACGAGGAGGGGCTGCCAGCCCCCGCCAGGACAAAGAAGCGGGGCACTTGGGGCCATCCCGGCGAGGACCGCAGGCGCCGCGAACAAGAGGAGGAGGGTCCGCTTGGCTCCCACCATGTCGCACCTCCATCGGTGGAACGACCCGGTCGCCCGCGAGGTGGGGATCCGGCTCCACGTCTATGCGCGGAGTGGCTCCGAATTACGCAACGGTTGACCGACGATGGTCAGCCAGACCCGGGGCGGAGATGGGACGGCTACGCCTCGTCGAGCCACTTCCACAGCGGGACGCAGCAGATCCGCCGATGGAGCCTGACGGCGCGAGCGTGCGTCTCGTCGGTCCCCCGTCGGCGTCCGGCCGCGGTTACCCGTCGGCGTCGGAGAATCGGTTCATCGCCGAGGACGGGACGTAGCCGGGCAGACGATTGCAGTCTGGGCGAACCAGTCGGAACACGGCCTCGCGTGTACGCGGGTCCGTGCCAAGGCAGGCGTAGAGGTCGCGCTTCCGGTCCATGAAGATGAAGCGACGCCACTCCGGAGGGCACTCGACACCGTTCGGCAGCGGACCGCATGCCTGCAGCAGGATCCCAAGCTCCTTCGGGGACAGACAGTCCGTCGCCTGCCGCGCACGACGAATCGTCGCGAGCGACTCGTCGAGGCGCGCCTGGAGCAGGGCGCGGATGCGCTCGAAGTCCCCTCGGAATTCCTCCGGCAGGTCCCCCAGGACCGCCTCTGCGCTCTCCCCCTTCCACATGCCCTCCCACACGGCGATCGGGGTGCAGCCCGTGATGAGCTTGTGAAGGCGGCAGTACTCCTGCCCCTTGATCTTCCAGCGCAGGCCGTTGGCGAAGCGAACGACGAACCCCTCCTCTTCCTTGGAAAGCCCCTCCGCCACCTGGAGGAGCTCCTCCACGGTGTCGTGCCGGCGGGACGGCACGACTCGGAAGCCGCCGGCCGCGGCGATGTCGACGATCTCATCGCGGGAGAATTCCACTCCTCTCTCGTCGTAGCCGGCAAGCAGGACCAGTCCCTCATACGCATAGCGGATCACGATCCGATTCCGCTCGTAGACGACCTCGACGAGATAGGTGCAGCCCGCTCGGAGACCCTCCGTTCGGCAGCGGCACCGCACCCACGCCTCGGCCCAGCGGCTCTGTTCGGACGTGAAGGAGCCCTTGGTGACGACCCGCCATCGGGCCCCGTGGAAGAAGAGAATGCCGAGGGAGCCATCCACCTTCTCGGTGACCTCGAAGCCCATGCGAGGCAGATCGATCGCCAGCTCTCCCCAGTTGAAGAACTTCGGAAAGGGAGTGGCCACGACCGCGGTGGCGGCGGGGTCGAGAACCAGGCCCCGGGCGATCAGGGACGCCATCGTCCACAGGCGATCGAACTGGCAACGCGTCGTGTAGGTCCACAGCTCGAGGCCGTCCTGTTCGGTCCGACGGACGTTCCCTGCGTGCTCCTCTGCGAGGAGTCTCTCCCGCAGGTCGACGAAGTCCATGACGCGCGCCGGATGACGACCGCAGGAGAGGAGCTTGATGTCTTCGGGCGTGAGCATGGCAGCCATCACCTCCAAGGCACGGGGAACAACCTCACCCGCCCGGACTGGTTCACTGCGGCGGCGGCCTTGGATGCCCCGGACATGAGGGAATGACCGGCCCGAGCCCCGGCGGGAACAGCATTGCCTCCGCCACCCATGCCACCATGGCATGATGGAAATCCCGATGGCTCCGGACTGGCCGAGTCGCCTTCACCGACACCTGGCGCGATGCGCCGCAGCTCCTCGTTGAACATAACTCCCTGCCGCGCCTGGAGCCACGGAATCCCGAAGGATCGTCGCGCACCTGGCATCCTCCATGCTGAATCACCCCCTCGCAGGCTCCATACGGGTGAGCCTGGGAGGATCGAGCCATGCCTGACGACAACGCGATGGTCCCCGAGGAGAGGATCGAGAGGAAGATCCTGCTCCTCCGCGGGCACAAGGTCATGCTGGACAGTGATCTGGCGGGCCTCTATGAGGTCCCGCTCAAGGTGCTGATCCAGTCGGTGAAACGCAACCTGGACCGATTCCCCGGGGACTTCATGTTCCAACTCACGGGGGAGGAGGAGGCGATCTTGAGGTCACAATTTGTGACCTCAAGTTCGTGGGGTGGTCGTCGGTACCCGCCCTACGCCTTCACCGAGCAGGGCGTCGCGATGCTGTCTAGTGTTCTCCGAAGCAAACGGGCCGTTCAGGTCAACATCGGGATCATGCGGGCCTTCGTGCGGCTGAGGCAGATGCTTGCGTCGCACAAAGAGCTCGCGCAACGGCTGGAGGCCCTCGAGGGGCGCTACGACGCGCAGTTCAAGGTCGTATTCGACGCCATCCGCCAGATGATGGAGCCGCCCCCGGAGCCACCCAAGGAGCGGATCGGGTTCCGTCCGCGAGGAGGGCAGCCCCAGAGCGGCGGCAGGGGGTCGACTGGGAGACGACGGCTCCAAGATCACAATCTGTGACCTCAAGTGGGATCCCTTGTGAGGTTCGAGGCATGCCTGACGGCAATTCGATGGTCCCCGAGGAGAGGATCGAGAGGAAGATCCTGCTCCTCCGCGGACACAAGGTCATGCTGGACAGCGATCTGGCGGGCCTCTACGAGGTCCCGGTCTGGGCGCTGAACCAAGCCGTGAAACGCAACTTGGAGCGGTTCCCCGAGGACTTCATGTTCCAACTCACGTGGGATGAGGTGCTTGCTTCAAGATCACAATTTGTGATCTTGAAGCGCGGACAGAACTTTAAGTACGCGCCCTACGCATTCACCGAGCAGGGGGTCGCAATGCTGTCCAGCGTCCTGCGCAGCAAGCGCGCTATCCAGGTCAACGTCGAGATCATGCGGGCCTTCGTGCGGCTGAGGCAGATGCTTGCGTCGCACAAAGAGCTCGCGCAACGGCTGGAGGCCCTCGAGGGACGCTACGACGCTCAGTTCAAGGTCGTCTTCGACGCAATCCGCCAGATGATGGAGCCTCCCCCGGAGCCACCCAAGGAGAGGATCGGATTCCGACAGCAAGCATGAGCGCAGCGGGGCGGCGCCCTGACGGGCGCCTCTCCAGGATTCCATCCGCGGCGCCGGCATGCGAACATGTCCGCGTCGTCGGAGCCCGCCCACCGATGTCCGTGAAGTCGTTCCTCATCGCACTCCTCGAAAACGGCAAGGTCCGCGTCGACCGACCGCGCGAAGAGCCAGCCCGCGAGATCGCAGGCGCCGAAGACGTCCTCCGACAAATGGACGGCCATGCCCGCCTCGAGGCCCCCGGCGACGCCCCCAGACTCTCCCTCCCAGCCGCCGTCTGGGGCGCCCTCACCCTCTACCGAGGCGCACAACTCCTCGTCCACCGCGACGCCTCCGCTGATTTCGTGAAGGAGGCGATGTCCACCCCCTGCCCCGAGAAGCCCTCCGCCAACGTCGCATGGTCCGTCGACCTCGCGCTCCGCTACCTCCCCGACCTCCTCTCCCTCGCGCGCGGCGTCGCCGAGGACGACCCCCTCGTCGCCGAGCTCGCCCGCATCGCAGGCGAGTGGCCCCTCTCCTCCGTCGGCGTCCGCGAGGCCGAGGCGCGCGACGTCTCCGTCCTCGTCGGCCACCCCTGCCTCCGCCGCCTCTACGCCGACCGCGTCCTCGAGCGGCGCGACCTTGCCCGCCTCTCCGACCCCCGCGTGCGCGAGGCCGTCCGCGAGGCGATCGGCGCCCATGCCGAGATGTGGCCCGAGGCCGCGAAGGCCCTCGCGCCGCCCGATCCGAAGCCCGAGCCTTCCCCGGAGATCGAACGCCAGAGGACACGATGAGCGACCCCCGCCTCGAGATCGGCCAGCGCCTCGTGCGCGAGGTCCTCCAGCCCATGAAGGAGGCCTTCGTCGGAAAGGACGAGGTCGTCGACCTCCTCGGCGTCTGCCTCGTCGCCGCCGAGAACCTCTTCATCATGGGCCCGCCTGGCACCGCGAAGAGCGCGCTCGTCCACGACCTCGGCCGACGCCTCGAGGGCCGCACGTTCGAGTACCTCCTCACCCGCTTCACCGAGCCGAACGAGATCTTCGGCCCGTTCGACATCCGCCGCCTCCGCGAGGGAGACCTCCTCACCAACACCGAGGGGATGCTCCCCGAGGCCTCCCTCGTCTTCCTCGACGAGCTGCTCAACGCGAACAGCGCGATCCTCAACTCCCTCCTCACCGTCCTGAACGAGCGCGTCTTCCGCCGTGGCCGCGAGACGCGCCCCCTCCCGACGCTCATGGTCGTCGGCGCGAGCAACCGCCTCCCCGAGGACGACGCCCTCGGGGCACTCTTCGACCGCTTCCTCCTCCGCGTCCGCTGCGAGAACGTCCCGACCGAGCGGCTGGGAGAGGTCCTCGAGGCGGGCTGGCGGCTCGACCACGCCGCGCACGGCCACGAGGCGCGCGTCGCCATCGACGACGTCCGCACCCTCCACGGCCTCCTGGCCGCCGCCGACTTCTCCGACGTCCGCCCCGCGTACGTCGAGCTCGTCCACCGCCTGCGCCACGCCGGCATCGCCATCAGCGATCGCCGCGCCGTGAAGCTCCAGCGCCTCGCCGCCGCGAGCGCGATCCTCTGCGGCCGCACGCGCCTCGCCGCGAGCGACCTCTGGGTCTTCCGCTACATCTGGGACGCCGTCGAGCAGGAGGAGGTCCTCGCCGAGGTCGTCGGCCAGACCGTCGGGAAGTCGAACGGCTCCGCCTCCACACACCCGCGCTCGAGAGGCGCCGACGCGCCGGACCCCGAAGGGCTCGCGCGCGACCTCGAGTCGATCTCGAAGCGGATGGACGACTCACCCTCCTCGGCCGACCGCGCCTACCTGCGCGATCGATTGGGCGTCCTCGCCGGGCGCTGCCAGTGGGTGAAGGACGGCGAGAAGCGAGGGTTCCTCGTCGAGCGCGTCGATCAGCTCTGGGGCCGATTCGGGGGGAAGGCGTAGCCCCCGCATGACGTACTCCTGCCCACACTGCCAGGGACGGTTCGATTTCCTCCCCGAGCCGGGACGGACGGAGGCGTTCTGCCCGCGATGCGGGAAGACCTTCGACCCGGGGACCGCACAGGCCGCACCGGCGGCCTGGGAAACGCCCACGGCGATCGCCCCGCAGGTCGACGAGGCCATCGCGCCCGGCACGCTCCTCGGGCAGTACCGGATCGAGGCCCTCCTCGGGCGCGGCGGGATGGGCGCCGTCTACCGCGCGACCCAGACCTCGCTCGAGCGCGCCGTCGCGATCAAGGTCCTCCCCCGGCCGCTCGCCGCCGCCCCCGAGTTCGTCGAGCGCTTCCACCGCGAGGCGAAGGCGCTCGCGGGCCTCTCCCACCCGCACGTCGTCGCCATCCACGACAAGGGGGAGACGAACGGCCTCTGCTATTTCGTCATGGAGCTGATCGACGGGACGAGCCTCCGCCAGCTCCTCGCGACGCGGAGGCCCACCCCGACGGAGGCGCTCGAGATGGCGAGGCAGGCCTGCGAGGCCCTCGCGTACGCCCACGCGCGTGGCATCATCCACCGCGACGTGAAGCCCGAGAACCTCCTCGTCGACCGGTCGGGGTGCGTGAAGGTGGCGGACTTCGGCCTCGCGCGGATCGTCGGCGCGGAGACCTCCTCGCGCGGGCTGACGCGGAGCGCGGTCGTGATGGGGACGTACGACTACATGGCGCCGGAGCAGCGCGAGAGCGCGCGGGACGTCGACGCACGAGCCGACCTGTACTCGCTCGGCGTCGTGATGTACGAGATGCTCACCGGCGGCCTGCCGCTCGGGCGATTCGAGCCTCCGTCGAAGCGAAGCGGCGTCGACCCTCGCGTCGACGGGATCGTGATGCGGCTCCTCGAGCGGGACCGCGCCGAGCGATGGGCGAGCGCCGCGGAGGTGAAGGCGCAGATCGAGGAGGTCTTGCGCGCGCCCGCGCGGGCCGAGGCGGAGCCCGTCGTGAAGGCGGCCCCGCCCGCGAAGGCGCCTCGATCGAAGCTCAAGCGGGCAGGCGATCGCGTGGGGTCCATCGTATTCACCGTGTTCGGCGTCAGCCTCGGCCTGTCGACCGTCGCGCTCGTCCCGCGCCTCCCGGAGGGGAAGGCGGAAGACCCGAGGCTCATCGGGGCCATGCTCCTGTGCGCGCTCTTCCTCATGGCGGGGGTCATGGGCGCGCCCACGCCCGAGACAGGCCGCGAGGTCGTGCGGATGCGCCGTCGGACGGGGCTCTCGATCTTCTTCTTCGTTTGGGGGTTTCTCGCCTGGCTCCTCTGCATCGGCCCGATCTCCATCGGTTCCGCCTACAGTCGAGTCTGGTTGGAGTCGACCCGCGGACTGTTCTTCGCCGTCGTGATTCCACTCGTGGCCGGCACCTTCCTGCTCTCCGCGCGGCTTCGGCAGCCCCTGGCGCAGCGCACCGCCTATGGCCTCGTCCTCGTCGCCGCCCTCGCCTGCGCCATCTACGCATCGAGTGCCGAGAACTACTCCCCGGTGTACGGGACGACCATGTGGCTGGGAAGCGCGAGGTGGTTCCCCATCGCCCCGACGATCGCCCTCGGCGGAGGCTGGATCGCCGCGCGACGGCTCCGACTCGCCGAGGCGAACGCGAAGCCCGTCTTGTCGCCGGGCAAGGGGGAGGCGCGATGAGCCGCCCAGCAACCAGCAACCAGCAACCAGCAAGCTGGCTTTGCCAGGCTGGCTTTGCCAGGCTGGCTTTGCCAGGCTCACCACGCCAGGCGTGGGCCGTGCGATTCCGCGCGGAGGAGGCGCACCTCGCGGGGGCGATGCGGCTCCTCGCGGGGGTCGAGGTGCTCGTCGTCGGCGAGGAGAGAGGGGCGAAGAGAGAGGGGCGAGAGGAGAAGCACGGGGAGGTCTGGCTCCGAGGGATGTCGCTCGACGAGGCGACCGAGGCGGAACTGCGGAAGGCCCCCTGCGCAGCGAGGTACTTCGTGCGCGGGGAGGATCGTCTGCTCGCATGGGGCGAGCGCGTGCCTTCAGGGAGGCTCCCCGAGGGGGACTGGAGGCCGATTGCGGAGTGGGTCCGCCCTGAGCCGCAGGCGCCCGCGAGCGCAGGGACTCCCGCGGGCCGCGTGACGCCGCGCGTCGTGCGCTCGTCGGAGGAGCGCGAGGCGGCGCTCCTCGTCGTCGCGGAGGCGAAGTGGCTCGAGTACGCCTCGACCGCGCCCGCTGCGCGCCTGAAGCCGCTCGTCTTCGCGCTCTCCGCCGACGGACGCGTCCTGGTGCGCGGAACGCCTCTCCCGCCGCTCCCGGGGACGCGGTGCTCGGAGGCGGATGGCGTCGCCGTGCCGTGCGGGTTCGCGATCGACCCGCCGGTCGACGCGGCGGTGCTTCGAGAGGCCCTCGACCTCGGGCCCGGCGAGCTCGCGCTCTTCGACGAACGCGGCGGCTGGGAGAGGGTTTCGCGGGAGGCGTTCGTGAAGGCGACCCGGAGTGCCGTGCGAATGAGCAAGACTCAATAGGCAATGAGCATGTAAGGCTCAATCAGCAAGCTCCAAGGAACGCGCGAAGAGGCGAGCATTTGAACTTCGCGAGTTGATCCTTACATGCACATTGCGCATTGAAAGTTGCACATTCGCCATGCCCGACCCCGTCGATCGCGCGCGCACCTACCTGACTCCCCCGGCGTTCCTGCTCTTCAAGTGGGCCGACGGAGGCCGCGTCATCGCATGGAGCGACGACACGACGATCGCCTTCCGACACGAGGTGGACCAGGCGATCGCCCGCCTCGCTCCCCGCGGGCTCCCTGACTTCCCCGCGCTCGTCCTCCTCCTCGCCGCCGCGCGCCCCGGCTGGATCGACTCCGCCGAGCGGGCCGGCGGCGATCTGGAGGAGACCTTCGAGTCGGTCCACCTGTTCACGGAGGGGTTCGCCCGCATCTGGGTGAACGACCTCCGCGCGGAGCTGCGCCGCATCGCCGCCGCCGCCCCTCCCCTCCCTGCGAACCCGGACGCGAAGGCCGTGCTCGCGGAAGCAGTCTTCGAGGATTGGCCCAACCGCGGGACGCCCGAAGTGGCGGCCGCGATCGCCAGCGCGGTCGATGCGGGCTTCGAGATCGATCCTCAGCAGACCGCGACGATCTCCCAAGACACCTTCGTCCTCTTCCTGGAGGAGGCGAGACGGATCCGCGAGCGGCTGGAGGCGCTCCCTCCTGGAGCGATCGACCTGCGCCTCCGCACCGGCCTCGACGCGGTGCCGAAGGCGGCGCCGCTCGAGCCTCCCGCCTCCGTCGGCGTGCGCACCCTCCTCACGCAGCTCCTCGACGACCGCGAGCTCTCCGGCCTCGCGCGCCTCGCGCAGAACCTCATGGCGGCCGTCCACGTCCCGCGGACCCTCGCGGAGCCCGAGGAGCTGCCGCTCGGCGGCTACTCCGACATCTCGAACCGAGGCCCCCTCGACCGCCTCCTCGCGAGCGAGCTGGCGCACGACGACATGACGCTCGCCGCGCGCATCGCGCTGAACGAGGCGCTCTATCTCCGGCGAGAGGCGCCTCCGAGGACGAGCGCGGGGAAGCGGCTCCTCCTCCTCGATGCGGGGGTCCGGATGTGGGGGACGCCGCGCGTCTTCGGCGCCGCGATCGCCCTTGCGCTCGCCTGGCAAGGCCAGCTTGCTGGGGCGACGGCGGACAAGCCAGCAAGCTGGCCCGGCCAGAGGAGAGAGGTGGAGGCGTACCGCGCGGAGGGGGAGCGGATCGCGCGCGTGGATCTGGGGCGGCGCGAGGGGATCGTCGCGCACCTGGAGGCGCTCGAGGCGGCCCCGCACCCGGGGGCGGCGGTCGCCGCTTTCGTCGCGGCGGTCCGCGCCGCGGGAGGCGCCTCCGACGCGGTCCTCGTGACGCACGAGGACGTCCTCGCCGACCCCGAGTTCCGCTCCGCCCTTGGCGAGATCGGCGACGAGCTGTTCTATGTAGCGACGGTCGGCCGCACCGGGGCCTACCGCCTCTACGCCGCGGGAGGCCGCGGGAGGCGGCTCGTGCAGGAGGCGACCCTCTCGCTCGAGACGCTCTTCGAGACGGCCGGGCGCGCGATGCCCGGGGCGCCGCTCCTCTCCGAGGCGGCGAACCCGAGCCTGCCGGTGATCCTCTCGGTCGAGCCGTTCCCGCTGCTGCTGCCGCACCCGGTCGACGTGAAGCGCTCGCGGTACTCGCCGCGGCACGGCGTGGTCGTGGAGACGAAGGACGGGCGCCTCATGCACTGGCGGAAGGCGGGACACGGGGCGAGGCAGCTCACCGCGCTCGTGCCGCAGGGGCCGCTCCACTGGATGTCGATCGAAGAGGAGGGGATCGTCCACGCGCTTGCGGGGGCGCGGCCGGGGCACCGCGTCACGATGCTCGCCGCGGACCTCGAGTCGGGGAAGGCGACCTCGACGGAGCTTCAGGCGAGCGGATATCCGCCGGTCGCGATCTGCCGGCCCCTCTCGTCGCTCTTCCTCGTCTTCAAGCGCTGCGTGGACGTGTTCGACCTGAAGTCGGGTGAGCCGGGGACGCGAATCCACATCGCGCCGGGCCTGCGCTGGCAGTCGGGACGCTACCTGTGCGACGGGAAGCGGAACTGGTTCGCGCTCGCGATGGACGGGGCGTCCGCGCGGCTGCAGGCGGTCTCGATCGCGCGGAGGCGGAAGACGGAGCCGTTCGTCGCGCTCTTCGACCGGGACGGGATGGACGGACCGTGGGGGGTGACGCTCCACGGCGACGTCGTCTCGACCGCGGACGACGGCGAGCCGTACTCTGCAGACGCGCTCGAGGCGCCGGTGGAGCTGATCGGGGCGTCGCACGACGGGCACCGGATCATCTTGCGGGGTCCGTCGCACGGGTCGATGGTCGACGTCCTCTTCGACCTGGAGAGGAAGACGACGAGGCCGATCTCGGGCGACCCGCACGCGTGGCTGGAGCCGGAGGTGCTCAGGATCACCGCGAACTCTCAAAGCCTGCGGCACAAGTTCGCGGGGATCGGGGTGTCGGACACGGGGAGCCTCGCGCTCGTCCACGACACGGGGTTCGCGTGGACGGTGACGCTCGACAAGGGAGGGGACCTGGGGCTCGTGGTGTCGCAGGCGGAGAAGCCGTGGACGGTGGCGACGCGAAAGACCGGGTATGCGAACCAGCAAGCTGGCTTCGCCAGCCAGCAAGCTGGCTTTGCCAGTTTCCAGCCGACGTACTCGCCGCCGGGGACGCGGTACGCGCTCCGCGCGGCGGTGTGGAAGGACGGGAGCCGCGCCTACCTCGACTCGCGAGGGATGCTGCACCTGAAGAGCGTGGACCGGGCGCTGCCGGAGATCACGCTGGTGCTGACGAGCGGGAAGCTCGCGGGGTGGTCGTCGGACGGGCGGTTGTTCGGCCCGGCGTTCTTCACGGGCGACCGGCCGGTGGTGGAGGCGAGGGTCTTCCAAGAGGAGCTGGCCCGGTTCGTCGCGAGGGTGCGATAGCTGCAACGTACGCAACGTATCAGAACAATTCCTACTTGCAGATCTCACCACGAGCGGGCAGCATCCTGGCGCGTCGCGGCGATCGCGCTGCACGCAGCGGAGACCCCGATGAGGCACCCGAAGGAAACTCCGGCAGATGCAACCGCAGGGTCTGCGGATGCTCGCCGGCTCCCACGAAAGGGCAAGAAGTGCCCGGCGTGTGGTTCTTGCAAGTCTCACCCCTGCGATGGCGACGAACGGCTCCTCCTCTGTTCCGAGTGTGAGGGCCTCTGGCTCCTGCCACCGGAGCACGGAAGCGCGCCGAAGGGGATCCGCCAGGGACGCCGGTGCATTCTCTGCGGACACTGCACGGTCGCCATGCGCGAGCTGGAGTGGCTCGGGACGACGGTCCGCGTGCTTGCCTGCCGCAACACAAAGTGCGGAAGCGTGTGCATCGCGCCAACGGCCGTCGCGGCCCTGTCCAGGACCGCCCGTCGGGAGGCGACTGGCTTCTCTCCCCTCCAGGTGGCCGGGGGGCTGTCGGACCTGCTCGACAAGGTCCGACGCAGCGCGTGCAGAGGGGTTCGACGTGCTGGACCCGACGACGTCCAGGTGACATGATTGGGTCACCGATCCGAGGGATTCCCATGGATGTGCAACCGAAGACGCCCGACCGGCAAGCTGGCCTTGCCAGTCGGATCCAGTGCCCGAAGTGCGGCGAGGCGATCGAGCTGACCGCCCTTCTCCGCGACCAGATCGAGGCGGGCGTCCGGCCGCAGATCGAGGCCGCCTACGCCGCCAGGACGGCCGAGGCGGTCGAACGCGCGAAGCGGGAGGCGAGGCAGCTCCAGGAGCACGACAACAAGGAGACGGAGGAGAAGCTCCGCGCGAAGGACCAGGAACTGGCCACAGCGCGGAAGCGCCTGGGCGACGCAGCGCAGAAGGAGGCGGCCCTCCTCCAGCGCGAGCGCACCGTCGAGGACCGCGAGCGGGACGCGGCGCTCCTCGTCGAGCGGAAGCTCGCTGAGGAAACCGGGCGGATCCGGAAGCAGGCGCAGGACGAGGCCCGGGAGCGCGCTGAGCGCGAGGCGGCCAAGACGATCCGCGCGAAGGAGGAGGACCTCGTCGCGGCGCAGAGGCGACTGGAGGAGGCGTCGAAGAAGGAGGCGGAGCTGATCCGCGCGCAGCGCGAGATGGAGGACCGCCTCCGGCAGGCGCCGGTCGAGCTCGAGCGGCGCCTGAACGAGGAGGCGGCGAAGATGCGCGAGCAGATCGCGCAGGAGGCGGCGCAAGCGAAGGAGCTGCGCGAGGAGGAGCACCGGCTGAAGGAAGCGAGCATGCAGCGGACGATCGACGAGCTGCAGCGTAAGGCCCAGCAGGGGTCGGAGCAGATCCAGGGCGAGGCGGCGGAGGTGGTCCTCCAGGAGTTGCTCGCGCGCGCCTTCCCGCGCGACCAGTTCCAGGAGGTCGCGAAGGGGGTCGCCGGCGCCGACCTCCGTCAGCGCGTGCGCGACAATGCGGGATCCGACTGCGGAACGATTCTGTGGGAGAGCAAGCGGACGAAGTCGTGGGAGGAGAAGTGGCTCCCGAAGCTGCGCGATGAAATTCGCGCGGCGGGCGCCGCGGTCGGCGTGATCGTAACGCGAACGATGCCTCCGGAGATGCGCTCCTTCGGACTCCGTGACGGGATCTGGATCTGCGGCTGGGACCAGATCGTCCCCTTCGCGACGATCCTCCGCATGCGCATGGTCGACGTCACGAACGCGCTCCGGACGGCCGAGGGGCGGACGGAGAAGGCGGACCGCGCCTACGACTACCTGGCCAGCCCCGAGTTCAAGAACCGCGTGGGAGGGGTCATCGAGGCGTACGCGCAAATGCGGAAGGACCTCGAGAAGGAGAAGCGGGCCGTGCAGTCGCTCTGGTCGAAACGGGAGGAGCAGATCGAACGCGCGATCGAGAACCTCGCGGCGTTCTACGGCAGGCTCCGCGGGATCGGAGAAGGCGCGATTGCAGAGATCCCCGGGCTCGAGTTCGCGGCGACGGAACACATCGGACCGCCGGCCGCGGCGGAGACGACTGCGCTCCCGAATGATCCGACACCGACACCTTGATGGCGCTCCGTCGAAGGTGGCTCCAAGGCGATCTGCAGCTCGCTCCACCGCCGTCTTGAGACGACGGCCCCGGCGCAGGACGCGAGAACGTGCTACGCCGCGCTCCCCGCTCCGGGGAACTGACCGCTCGCGCACTGTCGCCAGATGTGATCGAATACGGCCTTGGCGGCCTGCGCCTTTTCGTCCTCAGTGAACGGCGGCGACGGGAGATCTTCGGTCAGTCGGTCCAGGATGAGGACCTCCACTTCGGCACGAGTCTGTTCTTTCTCGATCCACCGTTCGAGGGGTTGCAGCGTCTTCCGAAGGGACTCGAAGAGGCGACGGCTCACCAGCTTGACCCGCTCCCGATCCGCGCGGGAAATTTCGTCCTTCATGAGGATGTCGAAGAAGGCCAGCTCCTCCTGGCTCAGGTCTTCCTCCACCGCGCGCCGCTCCTCATCGTCGAGGCTCCGCGCCAAGTCCAGGACCCGCGCGAAGGTCTCCTCGATGGTGACGCGGTCTTTCTCGCGGTTGTAGTCGGCGATGATCTCGGAGTACTTCTTGTAGTAGTCCATCCGCTGCGGGTTGGTCTGGACCATCCGGGCGAGCTTGGCGGCGACGACCTGCTTGATGTCCTCCAAGGCGGACGCCTTGCGCTTGACCTTCCCTGCGAACTCCTGCCGAAGCTTGTCCATGTCGAGCTGGCTGATGTCGAACTGTCTCGACTCCCTCTGGTCGTCCCCCGGCTCCTGCGCGCGGATGGCCTCGTTGACGATGAGATGGAACTGCTTCATCAGTTCCGTGACGTCCGCCATGTCGCGCAGCTCTTCGAGCTTCTTGTAGACGACTTCGATGTTGTCGTGACGCTCGGCGTACGCGAATACGGCCGGCTCCATGATCAGCGCCTTGAAGCGGATGAAGACCTGCCGCGCCATGATTTCGAAGCGGCGTCGGGACTCGTCGGACGTGTGGACGGCTTCGACCGCGTCGGCGATCGCACTGATCCGCACGAAGCCCTTCGTCCCGACCAGACGCACCGTGTCGAACCCGAGCGAACGCAGGTGACTCTCGGTTTCCTCGATCGCGGACACCAGGGCGTTCACTCGTTCCTCGAGGGGCGCGACGATATCCATCTCCCCGCCCCCGCCCTCGCCGACGGCGTATTGGGCCAGGGCCTCCCGCAGGCTCTTGAGCATCCCGTTGTAGTCGACGATCAACCCGAAGTCCTTCCCGGGGTAGACGCGATTCGCACGGGCGATGGCCTGCATGAGAGTGTGGGCCTTCATGGGCTTGTCGACGTAGAGCGTGGAGAGGCACTCCACGTCGAAGCCGGTCAGCCACATCGCGCAGATGATGGCCACGCGGAAAGGATGATCGGGGTCCTTGAATGCCGAGTCGACATCCACGCGCTCCTGACCCACCTCGAACCCGCGCTTCAGAAGGTCGCGGTGCGGGATGATGTCGAAGCCCCAATTCTTGAAGTCCGCGACCTCGTTCTGCGCCTCGCTGATGACGATCTGGATCAGGGTCTCTTCCATCCACTTCGCCTGGCCGCGAAGCCACGCAAGCCGCTTTCCCAGCCTGTCTCGCTCGTCGCTCAGGGTGGTCGCACCAAGCTCGGCCTCGTGCCGCGAAACGAGCGCCTTCACGTGTGCCAGCTTCGCCTGCCAGCGCGGAATAATCCGCTGGTACATGCGGGCACAGGTGACTTTGTCGATGCACACGAGCATCGATTTTCCTGATTCCCAGCGCGTGGAGCAGTGTTCCACGAAGTCCGCAGCGATCTTGTCCAGGCGGTCGTCGGCGGTGATGACCTCGTAGTCCCTCCCGAGGAGCTTCTCGAGGAGGGCCTCCTGGTCCGGATCGAGGTTGGCTTCGGCGATCGCGGTCGCAATGCGATCGTTGAGGTCGAGGCGGGCGATGCCGAGCTTCTCCCCTCGATTGTCGTACACCAATCGGACGGTCGCGCCGTCTTCCCGGGAGCGGCAGAAGTCGAAGCAGGAGACGTAGCCGCCGAAGATGCGTCGCGTCAGGTGGTCATGCTTGAAGAGCGGCGTGCCCGTGAACCCGATGAACCCCGCGTTCGGCAGAGCCAGGCGCATGTTGCGCGCGAGCTTGCCCGCTTGGGTGCGATGGGCCTCGTCGGAGATCACGATGATGTCGTCCCGCGTGCTGTAGGGGTCGCGCGGGTCCACGTCCTGGTTGAACTTGTGGATGAGGCTGAAGACGTAGCGGTGGTTCTGCTTCAAGAGCGCCTTCAACTCGTCGCCGGAGCTTGCGCGCGGAGTCTGCTCGTCCGCCACTCCGCAGCCGACGAACGTCCGGTAGATCTGGCTGTCCAGGTCGTTGCGGTCGGTCATGAGCAGGAACGTGAACCTGGCCGAGATGTGTCTCCGCACCTTCTCCGCGAAGAACGCCATCGAGTACGACTTCCCGCTCCCCTGCGTGTGCCAGAACACGCCCAGCTTCCCGAGGTCGGGATGCGCGGACTCCACCAGCTTGAGCACGCGCTGACCGGGCTCGCTGTCGACGGCGCGCGCGAGGGGAAGAAGGTCGCCGTCCACCGCCTCCTCCCTCGGCAGCTCGACCACGCGATACGTCAGGCGCTTCTCCGGGGGGAACCGCTTCTTCAGCTCCTCCTGCCTCTGCACGGAGGCCACCGCGTTGTTCACGCCGAGGACTTGATGGTTGCGCGCGATCACCTTGCGCGTTGCGCCGGCCTTGCTCGAGTCGAAGAGGATGAAGTTCTCCACGAGGTCGAGGAGCCTGTTCTGGGCGAGCATGCCGTTGAGCAGGGCTTCGGCTTCGATGCTCCCCTTGTCCCGCTCGTCCTCCCGCTTCCACTCGGCGAAGTGGTCCCACTCGCTGGTGATGGAGCCATACCGGGCGCGGTGACCGTTGCTGACGATGAGGAAGGCGTTGTGGTGGAAGGCGTGCGCGATGACGTTCTCGTCGAGATAGTCGCGCAGATTGCCGTCGAACCCCGCGCGGATGTTCCTGTAGATCGCCTTGAGCTCCATGAAGACGAGCGGCAGGCCGTTGACGAAGCAGACGACGTCGGCGCGTCGGTTGTAGCCGGGCGCTCGAAGACCCGTGAGCTTCAACTCCCGCACCACGACGAAGCGGTTGTTCGGCTGACCGTTCGTCGCTCGGTTCTCGAAATCGATCACCCGCGCACGGGCATGGCGCTGCTGCCCCTGCGCGTCTCGGTAGCTGACCGGCACGCCGTCCCGAAGGAAGCCGTAGAACTCCTGGTTGTGCTGGAGCAGCGAACGCGAGAAGTCCTGGCGAGTGAGCTTGCCGATCGCTTCGGAGACGGCGACGGGCGGCAACTCCGGGTTGAGTTGCTCGATCGCCGCCCGCAGGTCACGCGTCAGCACGACCTCGCGGGTGTCCGCTCGTCCGAGCGTGCCGTCCGGGCCGAAGGTCTCCTCGTTCCAGGCGTAGACGCTCCTCCACCCCAGCTTGTCGCGCAGGTGGTTGGCAAACGTCTCCTGGACGAGACGGTCTTCGCTGTTGATGTCGGTGATCATTGGGCCACGCTATTGCGCACCGCTATTGCGCATATCATGCGAACGCAGTAAACGCGGAGCAATAGCAATCCATGATCCCGCATCGGCTTGCACACACTCCGCCGTCCTATTGAGCAACGAAACGGGCTCCTATTGCTTCTGACTCGGGCCACCTGTCCCTCGGTACCGACGCCACCGTCGCTCCCCGACCGCTTTGACGACGCCTTCGGTCACCAGGCGGACGAGCATCCTCCGCAAGCGAGGGGTCGGGATCTCGCCCCCGATCCGCGCGTGGATCTCCGCGCGGCTCGCAGCGCCGTAGATTTCCAAGTCGTGTAGAACCAGCTCGCGGAGGCGATGCTCTTCGATCCCCTTCAGGGACGTCCGCCCCTTGAAGCCGAACTTCCGCAGGGCGTCCGGCGCGACCGAGTACCGGGCCGCTCGTGTCCGCCCGTGAACGACGACGAGGCCCCACTCGCGAAGGCGCCCCATCCAGGAGTCGACCTGCTCGGGGTCCTGGAGGCCGAGGGCGCGTGCCACCTCCTTCATCGTCATCGCCTCGTGCTGGGCGAGGAGTCCCAGGACGATCGACTCCCGTTGCTGAGGCTGGAGGTCTTGCTGGACCTTCCCCATGAAGTCGATCACCTCGGGCTTCAGGATGGACTTGCTGACGGTGACGACCACGCGATCGTCCCCCTCTCGCACATCGGGGGCCGGGTGGCCGTTCGAGAGCAGCACCTCGTACATCCGATCGAAACCGCTCCCTTCCCGTTCCATCAACTTCAGGTCATGGAAGACTCGGGCGAGGTGCGGGTTCCGGTGGCTGGCGGTGTGCAGGATGTTCGAGGGCGTCACGCCGACGGGGAGGAGGCCGGGGTTGTGGACTTCCATTCGACGGGATAGAGGTTCACGTAGATGTCGCCGCGAGTCGTGTAGGGTCGGTGGACGAGCGCGTTCGCGAGGAGCTCGCGGACGACGACCTCGTCGTAGTGGGGCACGGTCTTGCGGAAGAGGCCGTCGGGAAGCTCGTAGCTTTCCTTCCACTCGGGGACCTCGTTCCAGACGGCCTCGATGAGCTCTAGCGGGGTCTTGGAGAAGTCATCCCAGGACCACTTCCGGACCTTCTGCCCTCGCGCGTCGTACTTGATGCACTGGATCACCGGTGCGTGCTGCAGGGCCGCGCGATCGGCGGTCCGCCCCACCCAGAGGACACCGAGATTTGTCAGGCGTCCCTCGACGGTCAGATGGTAGTGTGCGAGCAGCTCCTGGTCGCTCTTGGCCTTGACGGAGGGCTTCACCCGGTCCGAGGTGCGGAGGGCGGCGCAGAAGGCGGCCGTCTTCGCGTCGTCTCGACGCTCAGCGGGGACGCCCAGCGAGGTCTGGAGCTCCCATGCCAGGGAACCGCGGTCGTTCCAGAGGCGACCGAGGTCGTCGGGCAGCAGGCGCCTGGTCTCGTCTGCGACGCGGATGAAGTACACGCCCTTGGTGGTCGAGGCGATCCCCTGGGGATTCGGCAGGACGCGGACCTCGACGGACTCGCCGCCCGAGTCCGCACGCAGGATACGCAGCTCGAGGCCGACGTTGACGGTCAACTGGGCGATCCGCTTTCGGAGGCGATCCGGCAGGTCTGCGGGGATCCGCTGCCCTGGCGGCGGGGCCTGGGCGTCGTCCTCGACGCCGAGCTCCATCACGCCGCCGTTCGCGTTGGCGAGGCCCACGCAGTCGGCTGCGAGCGCTTCGAGGTCCGCCTGCTTCCCCAGGGCGTAGCGGATCGACTTCCGGTCGAAGGTCTGCCCCTCGTCCCTCATACGGCGATCTCGCCGCTCATGAGGCGCGGCAACAGCAGGTCGCGGGCGGCGCGGAGCCTTCGGTTCTGCATTGCGAGGTTCTCGCGCTGTTGAAACGACGCTTCGGCAATCTCGCCAAACCGGCGCATGAGTGTGTCTGCCGGCAGCGCGATCTCGAAGCGGGCCATCATCTCTTTAGTCAATGCCTCCCGCGTTGATCCTTTCTGCGCGTAGCTCAGGAGTTGTCGCTTTCTCTCGTCGCTATTGATGGCCGCGTGAACGAAGAACGGGTCTAACTTCTCTGGATCGACACGAATGATCATCACGTGCTGATTCACTCTGGCCGGGAGATAGCGCCCGGGTGCCATGCAGCATCGTGCCACCGAGGCTCCCGTGATATTCAATAGAATGTCTCGCGGCTCGACGGTCACGCCCGCCAACGCCGCAGCCTGATCATCGCTGATGAAGGCTAAACCGTCGTCGTCAAATTGGTCGTCATACACGTTCAGGCTACGGATCAGAGTGATTCCTTCAGCGAGATAGGCGGCCTCCCCGCCACGCGGAGTTGAGCCGCTTCCGATCTTGGTTGTGACTTCACCCAGCGGGATTTTACGCCATCCTTCCGGCATGCCGATAATGAGGCGCGTGTGCTCGTGGCCGGGGAAGCGGAGGCGGACGAACCACTCGCGGTAGAGGAGCCTCGCCGCCTCCTCGAGCAGCGCCATCCGCCGGCGGTTGTTCTCGATCAGGTCGTCGTAGGCAGAGAGGATGTCGGCGATGCGGCGCTGAACGTCAAGCGAAGGCAACGCAATCTCAACCTTCGCCAGTTTTTCACGCGGAAGGTGTTTGATCGTCGCGCCTGTAAACAGAGGGGCGAAGGTCCCAATCCTCCCCTTGTGCAGGAATGAATAGAACAAGAACCGATGGTCAATGCAGTCATGCGGACGGATGCGATGAAGTGCCTTTTGGATCATCATTCCTGGCACTGACTCTTTCCAGATTGCGCATCGCCCGGGCTCGCCTCCTTCACACATGACGATGTCACCGTACTTCAGGCCATAGCGATCCATTTCGTCATGTTCGAACCGCATTTCACGTAGATTCTCGAGATCGAATTCGCCCCAGCGCACGTTGATGTTGGCTAGGTAAGGGAGGGGTTCCCCTTTGTTCTTTTTCTCGTCCAACATCTTTCCCAAGCGGAACTCCGCAACTTCGGCTAGGGGCTTCGTCGTCTGCTTCATGCCCCCAGCTCCTCGAAGTTCGCCTGGATCTTCGCGGCCAGGGCCACAGCTTCTTTATTCAGGTCGGCCAGCTCGACATGGATATCGTGGATCGCCTGCTCGAGGTCGAAGTCTTCGTCTACTTCGGGCGGGGCCACGCCGACGTAGCGGCCGGGGGTCAGGCTCCAGTCGGAGGCCTCGATTTCGGCCTGCGTCACCACCTTGCACAGGCCAGGGACCGCTTGCATCTCGGCCTTCGGGAACCGGTCCTGAAGCCACACGATCTGCCGATGAAAATACGCGGCGTGCTTGAGCTGCTCGACGGCAACCCTGCGCTCCTCGTCGAGCCTCTTGACGCGCTTCATCAGGTCACGACGATCCAGCACTCCCGCCAGGCCATCGTCTCCCGCCAGCTCTCCTGCCGACTGCGCGGCCCGCGCGCAGAGCTTGTAGAGCAGGTCGACCTGCTTCGCCAGCCCCTTGATGCGCTCCACGACTGGGTCGAGGGCCTCCCGCGCGAACCGCTGCGCCTTGTTCGCCGACGGCAGGTCGCGACCGTGCTTCCCGACGAGGGCGCCCAGGTCCTTGATCAGCGGCCCGCAGTCGGCGTCGTACGCCCCGGCCGCTTCGACGAGCTCGGCGAGCGCGTCGGCGAATCCCTTCTTCAACTCCTTCGATGGGCCGCTGCGCCCGGAAACGCGGGGCCCGAACGCCTCGAGTTCCCCTCGCACAGCCGAAATCGACTCTCCGAACGGCTTCAGGGCGTCGTGTACACGCCCCGCCTCGGCGCACGCCTTCTGGACGTAGCTCTTCACGAGATCGAGGAACCGTCCCTGATCCCCCCGGTACAGCCACACGATCGCGCTCAGATTCGCCAGATGCTCGGGGGAGAAGTCGTAGACCCTGCGATTGACCTTCCGGAAGATGTTGCGCGCGTCGAGCATGAGCACCTGGTCGCGGCGCTCTTTCGGCTTGCCCCTGTCGAAGTGCCACAGCTCGCAGGGCACCGTGCGTGTGTAGAAGAAGTTCGACCGGATCGAGATCATCACGTCGACATCGCCGGTCTCCACGATCTTCCGCCGCACCTCCGCCTCGCCGCGCCCGGCGCTCGAGGCCTGCGAGGACATCACGAATCCCGCTCGCCCCTTGGGTCCAAGGTAGCTGTGGAAGTACGAAATCCAGAGGTAGTTTCCGTTCGACACCTTCTTCGCTGGGTTCACCCCCGGAAGTCCGAACGGCAGGCGGCGGTCACCCTTGACCTTCTCGGCGTCCACCATGTCCACGTTGAACGGCGGATTGGCCATGACGAAGTCGCACCTGCCGAAGAGGTTGTGCACGTCTTCGTAGAACGTGTTCGCCTCACGGATATCCCCTTCGAGTCCGTGGACGGCGAGGTTCATCTTGGCGAGGCGGATCGTGGTGGCTGTCTTCTCCTGGCCGAAGAAGGTGACGCGGTGGGCGGTGTCCTCGCCCAGCCGCTCGATGAAGTGGCTCGACTGGACGAACATCCCGCCCGACCCGCATGCCGGGTCGAACACGACTCCGTGCTGGGGCTCGATGACGTTGACGATCGTCTGGACGATGGACGGCGGCGTGAAGAACTCGCCGTTATCCTGGGCACCATGCATGGCGAATTCCATCAGGAAGTATTCGTAGATTCGACCGAACAGGTCTCCTCCCGCCGTACGAAGCACCTCGCTGTCGAAGATGCGCATCAGGTTTTCGAGGAGGTCGTTCTCGAAGTGGTCGTATTCCCTTGGGAGCTGGTTGCGGAGGGGCTCGAAGTCACGCTCGATGGCGTTCATCGCCTCGACCAGCGCCGCACCGAGATTTGAGCCCTTTGGCAGCTTCAGCAGCTCGTCATACCTCGCAGCCTTGGGGAGCAGGAGGGCGCGGCGCTTCAGGAAGTCTGCCTTGATCGGCGTACGCTTGGGCATCCTGCCGGCGGCCTGGTCCGCTGCGATCTCGCGACAGGCGGCGTCGTAGCGGTTCGTGGCGTGGCGCAGGAAGATCACGCCGAGGACGGGCATGCAGTATTCGCTCGACGTCAGCTTGGAGTTGGCGCGGAGGTCGTCCGCGGCTTGCCACAGACTCGACTCGAGCTCGTCGATGCCTTTGAGGTAGTCCTGGCTCATGGGGGCCCCGAGGTGGTTGGGTCCGCGGTGAGGCGAGCGCGCACAGCGTGTGACGACAGATGGTACGTATCGCCCGCGTTTGCCGCAAGGGCCGGAGGCGTGCTACGATTTGCGGCGATGCTCGTATTTCCTCTCCGCCTACGGATCGTCTCCTCCCCGCCCGCCACCGCGGCGGCGTGGGTGATCCCGGGCAGCGACCCCGCCGCCTGGCTCGACGAGATCGCGCGCTGGGGCCTCCCGATGTCGCGCCTCGCCCTCTACCCGCTCCCCTCCCCGCACGGCGTCCTCGTCCCCGTGCCCGACGGCCGCGCCCCCGTCGAAACCCTCCGCGCGCAACCCTACGCCTGCGTCGCGGGCGCGCTCTACGTCCCCGCCGAGGCCCGCCTCGACCCGCCCCTCTCCCCCGCCGAGGCCGAGGCCGCGACCGACGGACGCCTCCTGGTCCTCCACCCCGCCGCCGGGCTCGTTGCCTTCGCCCCCGGCGACGCGATCCGCCCGAGCGCCCTCCTCGCGCCCCCCGCGCCGACCGCCTGCGCGTGGGACCGCGCCGACCCGGGGATCGCCACCGCGCCCAGGCTCCTCTCCATCGAGCCCGAGACCGTGCCCACCGTCGAGATGGTCATGCGCGAGGGCAGAGGCGACATCGGGACCTCGCCCGCCGAGGAGATCCCCTCTTCCCCCGACGAGCCCAAGAAGAGCAAGGCCGGCGGCTGGCTGAGACGGCAGCTCGACAAGGCGAAGGGCCTCCTCAGCGGGAAGCGTGGCGCCGCCGAGAACGCGGCTCCCTCGCCTGCCGACCTCGACGAGAAGCGCGCCCGCGAAATCCAGCGCCTCATGCGCCTCCTCTCCTCGAATCCCGACGAGGGGCTCCGCTTCGCGCTGCCGCTTTGCGACCTCGGGACGCGAGGGACCGCGCGTCCGAGCGCCGCGCTTCCGCCACGCGAGGTCAACTTCAACCTCGGCCGCCTCGGCGGAGGCCGCGCGGGGGACGCGTGGAGCCTGAACGCCGATGTCGTCGGGGCGCTCCGCGCGAAGTACCGCGACCTCGCAAACCGCGAGATCCGCCAGGGAAGGTACCGGCGCGCCGCCTACATCTTCGCCGAGCTGCTCGGCGACCACGCCTCCGCCGCGGCGACGCTCGCGCAGGGGAAGCACTACCGCGAGGCCGCGGTCCTCTACAAGAACCACCTGAAGCAGCCTCTCGCCGCCGCGCGATGCCTGGAGGACGGAGGCCTCTTCGCGGAGGCGATCGCGATCTACGAGGCGGAGGGGCAGTTCCTCACCGCGGGAGACCTCTACGCGCGGATCGAGCGTCCCGAGGAGGCGGAGCAGATGTACCGTCGCGCCGTCGAGAAGCTGCGACAGGAGGGGAACCTCCTCTCGGCGGCGCAGATCCTCGAGACGAAGGTCGGTGCCAACCTGGCAAAGCCAGCTTGCTGGGACGAGGCGCTCGCGATGCTCGCCTCGGCGTGGCCGTGGACCGAGCAGGCGGTGCAGTGCCTCGCGGCGCGGTTCGACCTCCTCGGGCGGATCGGGCGGCACGAGGAGGCCTCGCGCCTCGTGGCGTCGCTCAGGCAGACGTCTGCGCCGACGGTGCGGTCGAGCGACCTGGTGCGCGGCCTCGTCGAGGTCGCCAGCCGCTACCCCGACCGCACGGTGCGCGACCGCGCGGCGGGCGCGGGGGCGACGGGGGGCGCCTTGCGCCGGAGGATCGCCTCCTCGCGCGCGACGCGCAGCGGTACCACGCCCGGCGGCGCGAGCAGCTCTCGGCGAGGCGCCTGCCGGGGGCGCGGAAGGAGGCGCCCGAGGCGGTGGGCGGCTTCCAGCTCCCGCGCGACGTGACGTGGCGCGCGGCGGCGTCGCACGGGAACGTGTTCTACGCGGCCGGCTTCGCGGCGGCGGGGCC
>ORJL011377157.1_pt1 | contig 24064 bp, 17 predicted proteins | sample 1779941 | NCBI WGS metagenome assembly ORJL01 (sample SAMEA104232317, study PRJEB22302) | groundwater metagenome | biome: forest; feature: aquifer; material: groundwater | place: USA | collected 2011-08-07 | depth 5.8 m
ATAGAAGAAATAAACGAAAACGACAATCGCGAAATGGTGACACTTTACATACTGCCCTAAAAACCAATATGGACGGTTCTGAGCCACATTTAGACATTCAAAGAATCCAGGAGCTCGTGATCGACGAACGATATCGCGAAGCCTTTGAGTCTCTGCCGAGTACCGTGAAAATGGTGGCTCTGAACGTTGCCGGGCAAGTGCGCACAGCCATGGGCGACATTTTCGAGACCGATCGCGACCGGTATAAAGGAGAAATCATCGATGCACTATCGGCAAATCAAATTCAGCACGCGGCCACGCTTCTTGCCGCGCATCCGGACAACGTCCAAGTTACGGCCCCTCCACCACCAAAGGCTGCACCACGGGCCGTGCCGACCGCGGCAGCCGAACCAAGGACAGAAAATAAACCTCCTCCCAAAAAACAAATTCCTCCCTATTTTCCTTTCGCGGAGAGGGAAAGAGATGTGCGTGGCGTGGAAGGCGAGATGATATTTCCGGTGCCTTGCGAACGCCTTGCCGATGAAGTATTCCGCGGATCAGATCCTCGTTTAACTGCTTGGCTCATGCACATGGAACATGACCTGCAGGTGCCATCATCGCCTGGAAATTTTGACCTCCTCATCGAACAAAAAGCGCTCCGAACGAAACGAGCGGCTGAAAGGAAATTGGAATCTCGGCCGCCTCTTCCGCTCAACCACGAAGAAAGTAACGCTCAATATCATCCAAAACAATATTTTGCCGCGCTCAAAGCCCGAGCCCTCGAACGCCTCCAAAAGAAAAGTTTTTCTCACCTCTTGGAATACGTCGTTGTGGAACTTTTACACCAAATCAAAGATCGAATGAATCCAAAACTCAAACGGGTGCTGAAATCCTCGCCCGAAGAAGATCTTTTTTGCAGATCCGATTTGGTTGTTGAAGACGAACGCGGCCGTTTTTGGTCGGTAGATCTCACGGTGTCACAGCACGAAGGAATCCTTGATGAAAAAGCTGCTCGCAGTCGATATCATCAGTTTGTAGAGCTTCCAAATTTAAAAGCTATGCTCGTTGCCGAAGACGAAATCGAACCCCACGAAAACCTCAACGCCGTTCCGATCGTACAGCAAATGGATCGCGATCTCGTGCGTATGGTGACGCAAGAACATATGGAGTCCATTAAGTCCGGAAAGAATAAACCGCTTACTGAAATCTTCCGTGACGTAGCTGCGCGGCTCGGGAAAAATGACGATCAAGCATCGCACGGGCTTCTCAACTTGGCAGCATGATGGATTATTTTTCTTCCGACGGCAACTGACCATCGACCAAAACTCTTCCTAAAGCATCGCGTATTCTGTCCTTAGCTAAAGCTCGCTGACGTTCATCAAGATCAGGTTCTTGGGCAATGACCCTCAAGCCTCTCACGATTCTTTCCTTCGTCGTTAGAGCTCCTCCTCCATCCGGACTGGTGCTACGACCCCTCGTGTTACCTTCTCGCGGTCTGTGACTCATAGGACACTACTATAGCTTATTATAGCCGGAGGTCAAGAGTCACTGTTTATGGTATATTAGGGCCATGTTGGACCTAAAACTGATCAGGGAAAAGCCGGAAATCATCAAAAAAGCCCTCAAAAAAAAGCATGTGGATCCGGTGCAAATTGATAATCTGCTTTCTCTTGATGCTGAGAAGAGAAACATGGCAACTGAGGTGGAAGAGCTCCAGGCAAAGCGCAACCGTGTTTCCAAGGCGATTCCCACGCTCAAAGGTGCCGAAAAAGAAAAAGAACTCAAGGAAATGGTCTATGTGAAAGAACGACTCGCGGAGCTGGAGCCAAAATTAAAAAAGTTGGATGGGGAACTCCGTGCATTACTCGTGATGTTGCCGAATCCGCCGCATGAAAGCGTTCCTGATGGAGCCGGTGAACAGGACAACAGGGCTGTTAAAACCGTTGGCAAGCCGCCGAAATTTTCTTTTGAACCGCTCGACCATCTTGCACTTGGGAAAAAACACGATCTTTTTGAAATCGAAGCTGCGTCGGAAATGAGCGGCACAAGGTTCTATTATTTAAAAAATGATGCGGTGCGATGGGAGTTTGCCATCGCCCAGTGGATTCTTTCCAAACTCACGGCAAAAGGATTTACGCCGATTATTCCCCCGGTTCTCGTAAAAGAAAAAGCCATGTTTGGAACGGGATTTTTCCCCGCGGATCGCAATGAAATTTATCATGTGAACCCGGAGGATGACGATTTGTACTTGGTCGGTACGGCCGAAGTTCCCCTTTGCATGCTCTATGCGGATAAAATTATTCCCGCGGATGAGTTGCCGAAACGATTTGTCGGGTTTTCCTCGTGTTTTCGCCGCGAAGCCGGCAGTTACGGCAAAGATACGCAGGGCATTTTCCGCGTCCATCAATTCGATAAACTCGAAATGTTCAGTTTCTGCCATCCGGAAAAATCGCAGGAGGAACATGAATTCATCCGCGCGATCGAGGAAGAAATTATGCAAGAGCTCGGCCTCCACTACCAAGTCGTGAATATTTGCGGTGGCGATTTGGGCGCTCCAGCAGCGAAAAAATATGACCTTGAAGTTTGGATTCCTTCACAGAAACGGTATCGGGAACTCACGAGCTGCAGCAACTGTACGGATTTTCAGGCGCGGCGATGCAACATTCGATACAAAGATGCGAGCGGGAACCACATTCTGCACACACTCAATGGAACCGCGGTCGCCATGACCCGCATGCTCATCGCGCTCATGGAAAATAACCAACAAAAAGACGGCAGCATCGAAATGCCGAAGTGCTTAAAGCCGTTTTTGGCTCGATAAGAGCACTGGCAATTCGCCTCAGTTCGCTGGAGTCGGCCCGTTCCGTTCCTCCTCCTGGGACGCTCCCTTCGGCGAACAGCCAGTGCTCTTATCGTATTTTTGTGACTGCTCCGGTTTCGCCATCTATCTCAACAATATCTCCGAGCTTTATTTCAGCATGAGCAAGATCAAAATTCACCACAACGGGAATTCCTTTTTCACGCGCCATAATGGCCAAATGCGAGAGGAGTCCCCCGCTTTCAGAAACAATGCCTTTTATATTCCCGAAATATTTTGTTAAATCCGGGGAAAGAATTTTGGTATAAAGAATGCCGATTTGGCCTTCGCCGATTTGCTTTACATCAACCAATTTCCCCTGCGCCTTGCCCCTAGAAACTCCGATGGGTTTGTCCACAAAAAACTGCGGCGAACTCATGAGGCGGGGCGGAAATTGATATTGAGAAAACTTTTTCCCAACCTCTGCTTGCTTGCGTCCTTCATCTTTCGCGGCCCTCCGTAAACGGCTGACGTTTTTCACGGTGAGGTATCGTCCCCATTCACGAAGTTTGTTCAAACGCTGTGCCGCATCTATGATCGGCGAAACATACTTCTTCTTCCAATCTGGCAAGGAATCATACCAACTCAAAAATTCTTTCTTACTTGACGGCAGAGGCTGAAATCGAACAAACGCAGATGCATCGGAAATTTCAAGGCAGTTCCCTACAAAATCGCTGTCATCAAACTCAATATTGAGATCCTCAACCGGAAGACTCAAAACATATGCAACGGAAACAGGTTCTTTTTTTATGGCCAGCTCAAGTTTCTTTACAGCTTTTTGAGCCAAAAGATTTACCTCAAAGATGAGTTCATAATTATGGAGGAATGCACGGAGAGCTTCCTCAAATTTTTCCTCTTTGCGATCGCTCTGCGCCAGTTTTTGGCGAATACTCGACGCCAAAGTTTCAGAGCGCGATAGAGAAATCCTGTTGAGCGCTATAATATTGCGGATCGTCTGAAAAATGCCCACGAATGAAGCAAAATGCGGCTTAAAATCATTTTTAGAGAGATAACTATAAGATGGAAGAAGCGTTTTAATCTCGATTTCCCGATCAACATACAGCTCGTCCCCAATCAATTTCAAAAAATTCTGTGCGCGGTATCGAACACCGTAACGAGCGTAAACTCGCTGAATCGGGCCATCTTGAGCATATATGCGTTCCAATAAATTCCACGTAACTGGTGTCGGGCGAGGTGCAATTTCCGATATTTCCGTTTTTTCTAAAAAGAATTTCTTGTTTTTTGGGAGCGCATCGTCCAAAAACAAAAACTCATGGTACTGGTCGGTCGCAAGCGTGGTGATGGGTCGAGCCTGGAGAAGATACCATGTCCCGTTTCGTATACACCATTCAATATCCTGCGGAGAGTGAAATAGCCGTTCGATTTTTTTGAAATTTTCAAACGCCTCCGCAAAATTTGGCAGATCTAAATTTCTGTCTGGCTGATGCCAGTAGAATCCTCTCTTGAGAGGCTTCACACGCCCCCCGACAACATCTTCTCCCTCTCCACGATGATATTCAAGGACCATTTCGCGCCCACCAAGGGGATTTCGTGTAAATGTAATTCCGGAATAATCAGCATCAACGAACTCCTGGATGATGAAAGAAAATTTTGAGAGATCTCCGTGGAGATATTGGTAGGCGTGACGGAGTACGGCAGCAATGGCCTCACTCAGCTGGTTTTTTTGGCGAGCCATTTCGGTCTTAAACTGGCCCGCAAACGACTCTTTCTCGCTATCTTCAATGAGCGCGCTCGATCGCACCGCATACTGAGTGCATGAAAATTGTGCCTCAATTTTCGAAACAAACTCCTTAAGATTTTTTCCCATCACTTCTCCCTTTGCATTCATCAACATACCAACCTCCGCATTTGAAACGGCAACAAATTTCGGCACGTTGAAACCTGCATCAAGGAGGCTCTGGAGATTTCGAGCTTTTGGACCAATACGATGTTCCATCATTGCGCCCCGCGGTATTCCCACGGCCGGTTATATCGACCAAGGAATTCGTGTCCTCTTTTTTCCAATTTCACGCCGGTAACCTTCGCATCAAAACAACTCACAAAATCATCGCATATCGTAATCACTTTTTTGCCGGCCGGGACCTGAGAAAGGAGCTGTTCGATCTTCACCGAAGGCGTATAAATGATGGGAATATTCATACTTCCTGGAATATGCCATGCGTCATATTTGGATTTCATCCGCGAATCCACCAAAAACGCACCTTCCTGCATATACCCTTTCACTTCAGAAAGCGAAAAGACGACTTTGTATCGATCCTCCGTGTATTTTGAGAGAAATTTTATGCCCCCAGTCCACTGACCGCCGAACGCTACCCATTGATCCGCACCATTTTCGACGTATCGAGCGAGAATTTTTTTAGACCTCAAAAATGTAGCAACCTCTTTCCCTCGAATTCCAGACCAACAGAAAACATACACTGCCTGATTCGTAGGCAGCCGAATCCACTCTCCGGCCAGGAGATCGGCAAAACGCATATGGGTGCTGCCGGGGAAATATCCAATCTCGAACTCTTCATCCTCGCGCGCATCAAGCACGAATGCGTTCAAATTACTCTGAGTTATTTGCTGAAACTCCTCGTTGGATACCGCGAGGGCAAGACTGGCATGCGTTGCAAAGAATTCATCGTCTTCTTGCGTGCCGGTTTCGACCGTTGGCCTTCGAACTTTTTCGCGAACAGGCTGATCCGGGAGGGCTGTCTCGGTAATTTTGATTTTCGGATCCGAAGCGGAAAGGGTTCGTACTTCTGAATTCGCGATTTTTAGATTTCCCGACTCATCCTGAACAAGCCCCATCAAAACGGCGAACTGAGTTATCTTGCCCTTCTCATCCAATGTTAACCGCAAAGAATACGTCTTTTCATCGATTGGCTGGAGATCGTCAATCGTGAGTGACGTGAGATCTTTATACCAACTTTTGTACGTTTCAAGCGAAACGGATTTTTTAGAAACTGCGTACGCCTCAGCAAGTTTTCCGGATGAAATATTTTGGTAATACGCTCGGATGAATTGAGCATTTTTATCTTCCGGAAGAGGCGGTGGGGATGGCTCCTCTGGCTGCGTGATTGGGGCGCTTTTTTCTTCTTCGTTCAATTTGAGTTTATCCAAACTCGTATCAACTGTCGGGACATTCACATTCTGGGTTTCACTTTCGGAAATCCATGTTTCATAGGCTTTTTGCTGCTGATACTGGCCATAATAATATGCCGACGAAACGGAAATAAGGATGACGCCAAGGCCGAGGCCTCCCCAGAATAATTTCTTGTGCTGAATCCGAGCGAAAAAGACTCTGGCAAACTGACTCATCGATGCGGCGATGGCTGACAAGAAAAGAACCGCCACGGAAAAAAACTGGATGATTTGCGAGCCCACATTAAAAAGAAAATCCGGGGGCGGGACGGCAAGGGCAACTTTACGAAAACCGAATAAAAAGAAAAGAATGAAAAGGGAAAATTTCGAAAGGAACTTCACGACAAAAAGTATATCCTATCTACGATCAAAAATCCCCTTGACGGCTTCATGAGGGCCACGGTACATTAACCCACGCATTATGAATCTCGCTTCTCCATTGAAGAAGGCCAAGAAGGTGAAGAAAGCCCTTATCGAGGGAAGGTTTGAGGTGTAGTGCGAACGAAATTGTAACTCCTTGAATACCTTCCCGGCGGAAGGTTTTTTGTTCTGGGGGAAACGTAGTTTCCCCCACGAGCTCGGTCCCGCTAAGCGGGACACTCGCCCCCCTTCCTTTCCACTCTGCAGCACTCACTCGGGACCCACAAAACCCGAGCTCGTGCTGCGAAAACATCAAGTTACAAAATATGTCTATCATTATGAAATTCGGCGGCAGTTCGGTCGCCACGGCGCAGGCTATCAATCAAGTCGTGGGGATCATCCATGGCCGGTTGCGCGAAAAACCGGTCGTCATTACCTCCGCTCTTGCCGGCATAACGAACTTGTTGCTCGATTGCGCCAATTTCGCAGCCAAACGTAAAATCTCTTTTGAGACAAAAATTTTACACGAAATCGAAGCGCGCCACCGCCTTGTGCTTTCAAATTTTTCACCATCGGTACGACAAATCATCGAACCGGAATTAAATTTGACGGTCACACGTTTACAAACCGCCTTGAACCGTATCCATCGGCAAAAAGCCGCCCACAAGAAAGACCTCGACTTGATCGCGTCCTTCGGGGAGCGCATGGCTTCATGGCTCTTAACCGGCGCACTGCAAAATCAAGGCCTGAATGCGGAGCGAATTTCGAGTCGAGAGCTTGTGTACACCGATTCAACATTCGGCGCTGCCGAAGTGGATTTTCGCAAAACCGGCAGGAATTTTACGCAGCGGATTTTGCCGCTCTTGAGAAGAAAAATTATTCCGGTCATCACGGGATTCATTGGCGTAAATTCAAAAGGAAACACTACGACGCTCGGTCGCGGCGGATCCGACTATTCAGCGGCCATCGCAGCGGTCTGTCTCAACGCAAAAGAAATTCAGATTTGGAAAGATGTGAAGGGCTTCATGACGGCCGATCCACGAATCATCAAAAAGGCATCGGTTGTGCCTTGCCTCTCATTTCAAGAAGCTGCGGAGCTCTCATACTTTGGCGCGAAACTCCTCCATCCAAAAACTATTCATCCGGCGATAAAAAAAAATATTCCCGTGCGGATTCTCAATACCTTCGCGCCGAAAAACCCGGGAACCATCATTCGCCAAACCTCCCCGTTCGGACACGCGAAAACTCCGGTACGCGCGATCTCATACAAAAAGAACATTACCATTATCAATGTCACATCGCTTCGCATGCTCGGACCGTACGGATTCATGGAAAAATTATTCAAAACGTTCGCTATTCATCGAATTCCCGTTGATGTAGTAGCGACCTCCGAAGTCAGCGTATCCGTAACCATCGAAGACAGCGCGCTTACCAATTTGCTCATCCGAGACCTCAAAAGAATCGGCAGAACAGAAGTACGAAAAAAACACGTCATTCTCTCTCTCGTGGGATCCGGCTTACGCTCTGATCCTCGCGTAGAAGCGCATATTTTTGAGGCGCTGTGCAAACTCAATATTCCGACCCATATGATTTCAAAGGGCGCCTCGGCCATCAACTTTACCTGTATTATCGAGGAGAAATACTTCGATCAAGCGATCCGCGCCCTCCATAAAAAATTCTTTTCTTAATTTTTCTTTTATGAACCTCACCATTCTCGGCTTCGGAAAAATGGGCAGAATAATTTCCTCGCTCGCTCTCCCTGCTCATAAAATTGTTTCCATCATCGATCCGACGGCGCCCGAAGCGACCCACAAAACCGTGACGCCTGAGGCGCTCCAGAATACCGATGTGGTGATCGATTTTTCGCATCCCTCAGCGGTTTTGAGCAACGTCGGACTCGTGGCACCTTTGAAAAAAAACATCGTGATGGGCACGACGGGATGGAACGACCAATTGAGCGCCGTACAGCAAATCGTAAACCAATGCGGCATCGGATTTCTGTACTCCAGCAATTTTTCCATCGGGGTGGCGTTGTTTTTAAAAACCGTGGAACGTGCGGGACAGCTCTTCAATACATTTGAGCAGTATGATGTTTTTACCCACGAATTTCATCATCGCCAGAAAGCGGATTCTCCATCGGGAACGGCCCTTTCGGTGGGAAAAACGCTCCTTAAAACGATGCCAAAAAAGAGAGAAATTTTTGCAGAAACCTCGCATGAAAAAATCGCACCGGAGCGGTTGCACCTTACCTCCACGCGAGGTGGATATGTGCCGGGAACGCACGAAGTTTTCTTTGATAGCGAAGCGGATACCGTAGAAATTCGGCATACTGCCCGAAGCCGCGCCGGCTTTGCGAGTGGAGCCATCAAAGCCGCGGAGTGGCTCAATGGAAAACACGGATTTTTCACCATGGAAGATTACCTCAATGATATTTTAAATATTTAACCCCCTTTTTATGCTTCCGCAAAAACTCACCGGCTCCTTCGTCGCCATTGTCACACCATTCAATGATGATGGCTCTCTCGACGAGAATGCGTACCGCGCCCTCGTCAAATGGCACATGGCATCCGGTACCAACGGAATTGTTGCCTGCGGAACCACAGGCGAAAACGCCACCCTCACGGTGGAAGAACGTGAACGCGTCATCAAAATCGCCATCGAAGAATGTGCCGGAAAAATTCCGGTCATTGGCGGCATCGCATCAAACAATACTGCTGAAGCCGTACGCCAAGCCCAGTGGATAAAAGGACTCGGCGTTGACGCAACGCTTGTCCTTGCCCCTTATTACAACAAGCCGCCTGCCGAAGGTCTTTTTCAGCACTTCAAGGCAGTCGCGGAAGTCGGAAATCCCATTATTGTTTATAATGTTCCCGGACGAACCGGCGTTAACATTGCTCCAGAAGTCGTTCTTCGGCTCGCAAAAGAAGTTTCCGGAATCGCTGCCGTAAAAGAAGCGAGCGGAAATCCCGGCCAGTTTATGGAAATTCTCCGAGCGGTCGCGAGTGGCACCCAGGACTGGAAATCTCCGAATTTCGTCCTCCTCCTCGGTGATGATGCGGTAACGCTTCCCTTTATTCCGCTCGGTGCAACAGGATGTATTTCCGTAGTAGCGAACGAGACACCGAGTGAATTTTCTGAGATGATTGCGGCTGCGCTTGCAGGAAATTATCAACGCGCTGCACAGCTCCACTTTAAAATCTTATCGCTCATGAACGTTAATTTTATTGAAACGAATCCCTTGCCGGTAAAAACGGCACTTGCTCTCATGGGAAAAATCAAACCGGTGTTTCGTCTCCCTCTCGTCCCCATGCAGCCCGCAAATGTTGAAAAACTGAAGAAAGCACTCAGCGAGCTCAAGCTCATATAACATGTTCCTTCCACCTCCCATTTCCGTTCTCCGAAATAAACTCGCGATTGAGCAGTGTTCCGTCGAATCGCTCGCAAAACGCTATGGCACGCCGATTTACGTCTATAGCGAAAATCGTATTCGTGAAAATTTTCGCCGGCTTCGTGATGCATTCTGCCGTTCCTATGCGAACTTCGAAATTCTTTATGCGGTGAAAGCAAATAATAATCCCGCGATTGCAAAAATTCTCACTGATGAAGGCGCTGGCATGGATGTGTGCAACCCCGCAGAGATTTGGCTTTCGCGAAAACTTGCGGTGCCAAAATCCAAAACACTCTATACGGGAAACTACTGCACGGATGAGGAACTCGCCTATGGCATACAACATTGTGACCGAATTAATTTAGATGATGCGGTGCTCCTGCCACGTTTATTGAAATTTGGAAAACCAAAAGTGTTGAGCTTCCGCATCAATCCAGGGATGGGAAAAGGTTCGGTAAAAACCAATGTTTTTGCAGGCCCAGAAGCCAAATTCGGCATTCCCATCGAAAAGGCGCTCGCCGCCTACCGCATAGCGAAAAACGCCGGCATCAAACGCTTCGGCATACACATGATGACCGGCTCCTGTGTGCTGGAACCCGACTATTTTGAAAAAATCACCGGCATTCTTTTAGATGAAGCCGGACACATCGCCAAAAAACTTGCTATTCAATTTGAATTCATCGATATCGGCGGCGGATTCGGCATTCCGTACAAACCGGAAGAAAAACCTCTCGACATCGAAAAAACTGCTCGATTCATCTCTAACATATTCCGCGAGAAATGCCGCCAGCACAAACTCGGCAACGTCACCCTCATGGTGGAACCAGGACGATATTTCGTGGGAGACAGTGGCGTCCTCATCGGAACCGTACAAATGATGAAAGAGAGCTACCAAGGGTTTGCGGGTGTTGATATCACTATCAATCACCTTGTGCGGCCAAAAATGTATGGTGCGTACCACCACATGATCGTCGCGAACAAATTTCGCCAGCCGACAAAATATCCGATTAATATTTGCGGTTCCATTTGTGATAGCGGAGATATTTTGGCGAAAGTTCGGCCTCTACCAAAACTGGCGCGCGGTGATCTCCTCGTTATTTTTAATGCCGGCGCCTATGGCTTTGCGATGAGCTCACAGTATAATTCGCGGCCTCGCGCGCGAGAAGTGCTGGTGAACGGATCCAAATCCGCGATTATTCGTGAAGCAGAAACAACCGAAGACTTATTTACCTACTGTCAGCCAGCGCCCTGGTTATAATCTTGAGCCATGATTCCTCCTTCCCAAAAAATCCTGTCGCTTCCTCCCTATGCCTTTGCGGAAATGGATCGACTCGTAGGACAGTTGCGAGCCGAGGGCAGAGACGTGATTGATTTTGGCACTGGTGATCCGCGAGATGAAACACCGAAATTCGTGCGTGATGCCGCTTCGCACTCGCTCGAAACGTATAAAACAGCCGGTTATCCCAGTTATATTGGTTTACCCGAATTTCGCCAGGCAATCGCCCGGTGGTACAAACGCCGTTTTCATGTCGAGCTTGATCCAGAAACAGAAATTACTTCAACCGTCGGATCAAAAGAAGGAATTTTTAATTTTCCGCAGGCATTCGTGGATTCCGGCGATATCGTGATTATGCCGACACCTGGCTATCCGCCGTATTCGCGCGGCACGCTTTTTGCCGGGGGTCAATCGTATCTCTACCCCCTGCTCGAAGAAAATAATTTCTATCCGGATTTTTCGAAAATTCCCGCGGAGGTAGTAAAACAGGCAAAAATTTTATGGCTCTGTTACCCAAACAGCCCAACGGGAAAACTCGCTACAAGAAAATTTTATGAAACGGCGGTGGAATTTTGTAAGTCACACGATATCATCCTCGCCTCCGATGAATGCTACGTCGATTTGTATTTCAAGGAAAAAGCGATTTCGGCCCTTGAAGTAAGCAAAAGTGGCGTGGTCGCTTTCCATTCTCTTTCAAAACGGAACAACATGACCGGCTACCGCGTGGGATTTGTCTGCGGCGACGCCGAAATCATCAGCGCCTTTAAAAAATTGAAAACGAACATCGATTCTGGCACACCAAACTTTATGCAGGCGGCCGCAATAGCCGCGCTTGACGACGATATGCACGTTGAAAGCATGCGTCAAAAGTACGCACGGCGACGCCAACTCATTTTTGATGGACTCAAGAAAATTGGACTTACCGTACTTGAACCTGAGGGCACCTTTTATCTCTGGCAACGCGTTCCGGAGGGATATGACGGCGTTTCCTTTGCCAAACGCCTCCTTGAAAAAGATTGCGCGATTGCCGTCACTCCTGGTGAGTGGATTTCACAGCCAGCAAGCGATGGCGCAAACCCCGGAAAACAGTATGTTCGTTTTGCGCTCGTGGAAGATGAAGAACGCGTCAAGGAAGCTGCCGAGCGCCTCACAAAACTCAAACTATAACCATATATTTATGATTAAAGTCGGAATTCTCGGCGCTACCGGTTCGGTGGGCCAACGCTTCATCCAACAGCTCCAAAATCATCCATGGTTTCAAATTACGGAACTTGCCGCGTCTGAACGCAGCGCCGGAAAATCTTATAGAGAAGCCGTAAAGTGGTTCCTCGACGAGCCCATGCCGGAATCGGTGAAAAACATGACGGTAAAAAATTGCGACCCGACACAGCTCAAATGCGACCTCGTTTTTTCCGGCCTCGATGCAGAAGTAGCCGGGGAAATTGAAGAAGATTTTGCAAAAAATGATTTTGCCGTTATTTCGAATTCCAAAAATCACCGTTTTGATCCCGATGTGCCCCTCCTCATCCCGGAAGTAAACCCCGATCACATCAACATCATCCCTCATCAACAAAAAAATCGCGGGTATAAAAAGGGATTCATCGTAACAAATCCCAACTGCTCGGCCATCGGCCTCGTGATTGCGCTCAAACCGCTTCACGACGCCTTCGGTGTAAAAAAAGTTTTTGTAACGACTATGCAGGCACTCTCTGGAGCAGGCTATCCCGGTGTGCCTTCCCTCGACATGATAGGCAATGTTATCCCTTTCATCGGGGGCGAGGAGCCGAAAATCGAAACGGAAACGCGGAAACTCCTCGGGGATATGAAAAATAATACGTTTGTGAATGCCGATATGATTTTAAGCGCGCATTGCAACCGCGTGCATGTCCAGGATGGTCACCTTGAATGCGCCTCGGTAGAATTCGACAAAACTCCGTGGAAATCACCGGATGAGATGGTTGCGCGTGTGCGTGACGTGCTCGCAAATTTTTCCGCTGAACCTCAAAAATTGAAGCTTCCATTCGCGCCTGAGCATCCTATCCACATAACGGAAGAGGACAATCGTCCCCAGCCGCGTGCGGACCGCAATTGCGAAAAAGGCATGGCCGTCACGATCGGCCGCATTCGTCCGTGTAACCTCTTCCATGTTCGCTTCGCTCTCCTTTCCCACAACACCATCCGCGGCGCAGCCGGCGCAGCGATTCTGAACGCCGAACTCTTGTACAAAAAAGGCTACCTTGGCTAAATTTCGCTGAGGCTCGGTCTAAAGAAAAGCCGCCTCAATATAAATCAAGACGGCTTTATATGTTTTTTTAGCATTCTTCGTTCCTATTTCCCTCCGCATCCACACACGCCCTTATCCCCACATTTACAAAATATATCGTGCAATCCCCACAAGATCAGGAAAAGCGGCCAGTATTTTGCGAAACTGAATTCCTCCCACACGCCAAGGGTGCCGAGGAAAAAGAGTACTCCGAGGACGAAGAGCAATACCGCTTTACATTTTGATCCTCCGGTAAGTCCATGCATATGAAAAGAGTTAAGAATTATTATTGGGCAGTATATCACAGATTCGCCCTGTATAGTTCCTTTTGAACGAAGGTTTGCCAAAACATCCTTATTGATGGTATAATGATCTGAAAGAAAACTATGATTACCTTATCAACAGACTCACTGAAGGGCTACGGTTTGAATCGGATTTTCGAGTTTATCAAGGAAGCCGGTTACGATGGCGTGGATTTGTATGTCGACCCGAAAGATTTCGACACTCAGGATGCCGACTACATCAAAAAACTCATCGATGAGTTTGGTCTGCCGGTGGTTTCTCTCCAAACCCCAAACAACGCCACGGCAAAAAACGTGGTGGAGGCGGTGAATATGGCGAAAAAAATCGGCACGAAGATCATCGTCGTGCAGCCACCGAAAATGTTCAACTTTAAATATATCAAATGGCTCACGAATGAAGTGCCGAAAATTCGCCAGCGTGAAGAGATTTCCATTGCGCTTGAAAATGCTCCGTCGGATACCTTCCTCGGCATCATTCCGGAACACGCGATGAATAATCTCAATGAGCTACGAAAGTTCAAGCATGCCGCGCTTGATACCACCCGCGTAGCGCAAAAAAAAGATGATCTTATTCGTGTCTTTAATATTTTGCGAAAATACCTCGTGCATGTGCATATTTCGAATGTGAAAAAAGGGAAAGGCTATGCGATGCCGGACGAGGGCATCCTTCCCCTCGAAAGTTTCCTCACAAAACTCAAACAAGAAGGCTATCACGGGGCAGTTTCCTTTAAAATCCATCCAAAGTTTTTGCGCGCCGGGGATCACGAAAAAATCATGAAGAATCTTGCTGAGTGCAAAAAGTTCTACACGGATTATTACGTGAAAATTGAGGCGCTTCCGGGCGTTCCGGCGGAAAAAGAGGAATAATGTTAGACTGTCCCCGTGCTTTCCCTGCACGACGTATCGAAGCTTTACCCAAGTGACCACCAGAGCGTTCACGCTCTTCAAAATGTCTCTCTGGAAATAAAAGAGGGGGAGTTTGTTGCGCTCACGGGGCCGTCGGGTTCGGGAAAATCAACGCTCCTCCAAATTATGGGCGGACTGGATCAACCGACGAGTGGAAAGGTGATATTCCATCACAAAAATCTAGCGGAAATGGATGATGCTGAACTGAGCCGATTTCGCGGAACGAATGTCGGGTTCGTTTTTCAGGAAGCGCTCCTCCTTCCCCACCTCACGCTGCTGGAGAATGTCATGCTGCCCCTTACATTTCAATCAACGGCAAATAAACAACATGCCGCTGAAGTAAAAGAATTACTGAAAGAAGTGGGGGTAGAAAATCGGGCACACCACAAACCTTCCGAACTTTCCGGGGGGCAGAAACAGCGTGCGTGCATTGCTCGGGCGCTCGTTACCCATCCGACGCTCGTGCTCGCGGATGAACCAACCGGCAATCTCGATACCAAAACCGGCGCGGAGATTTTGGAGCTGTTTCAAAAACTTCATGAGCGAAAACATGTCACGTTTATTATCGCCACGCACGACCATCACATCGCAAAATCCGCAAAGCGGAACTTTTCCATACAAGACGGCAAGATAGGATAATGCTAAAATATTGGCGTGCGCATCCTCTCTTTTGCCTGGAAAGACCTCACGCGTCGCGCGGGCGAACTCTCTTTTGTGATCCTCGGCACGGCGTTTGGGATTGCAGCGGTTTTTATTTTATTCTCGTTGCGTTTCGGCATTGAAGAAACCCTCTTTGAAGCCGCGAGCCGTAAAAATCCTCTTTCGGAAATTACCGTTTACGCAGGCAGTGGTGGAAATTTTCTGAAACTCATCGGAAATCAAAATCAAAAAACGCTTACTCCGGCCACGCTCGAAGAATTTACAAAAATGCCTCAAGTAAAGCATGCGTCGCCGCACATGGTGTACCAAAACCTGGCGAGCCTTGATATGGAAATCTTGGGCCAGACCCTCCAAACGGATTCCCTCATTCTCGGCATGCCCCGGGAGGTTATTGAAAACGAGCTACCGGAAAATGAATCTTGGACGGAGAAAAATTTCATTCCTGTGCTCGTCTCTAAAAAACTTCTCGATTTTTATAACCTCTCCCTTGCGCCTGGAGCTGGGCTCCCCAATGTCTCCGAAAATACCTTTCAGGGACAGGAAATCCGGATTTATCCGGGCTACTCTTCTTTCTTTTCCCATACCGAAAAACCGAAGGAGTTCCTGCTCGGAAAGGTTGTTGGATTTTCTGACCGAGTGGACATGATCGGCATCACCATCCCGATTGAAATCGTTCATAATCTCAATGCAGACGAAGGACGCACAGAGGATTTATATAATAAAGTGTTTCTCTCTCTCGACTCTCCTCGAAACGTTTCAGCGGTAACCGAAAAGCTCGAGTCGCAGGGCTATCGTGTTACCTCGCTCCAAAAAGAATTTCAGGATGTGAATCGCAGCCTAAAGTATATAGAAATTATCTTCTTTATACTCAGCAGCATTATTCTCGCCATTTCTCTCCTGCTCATTGGAAACAGCTTTTGGTCACAGCTCTTAAAACGCCATCAAGAACTTGGCATCCTGCGGGCGATTGGGGCGAGTCAAAGAGCACTATCATTACTCTTTCTTCTTGAGGCCATCTTTATTGGATTCATCGGTGCTCTCTTCGGAATCGCTGGAGGGCAAATTGCCGTCGGCATATTTAAAAAACTTCTCACCCAAAGTTTTACTCTGGCATCTCTCCCTATTGAAAAGATCTTCCATACCTCACCCCTCTTTATCATCACACTCCTTATCGTCACGCCACTGCTCACGACCGCCGCTTCCGGAATCCCTATCATAAAAACCTTCAAAAAATCACCAAGATCGCTATTTGCAAAATGATTTTGGTATTAAGTCAAGTTAAAACACGCCTCGCCACTCTTTAAAGTTGACGAAAAAACTTTTTTGAATATAATGTACCAAGCATCGTGATTTGATTGTGTTGTGAAAGAACGGTGCAGGCTTACCCTTAAAGTCCGTCGACAGGCTGAGCCTGACATATCTCCTTTCACAATTTTTCTTTATGCCTAAGAAAATCAAGAAAACGAAGCCTTCGAAAGCAGCAAAAAAGGCCCCGAAGGCTCTTTCAAAAAAGGTAAAATCTGCAAAACCAAAAGCTTTGAAAGCTCAGAAGATGAAAAAAATTCAACCGGCAAGGACGGTAAAGGCTTTTAAAAAAACTCCAAAAATAAAACCGGATATGGCTGGGGTAAAAGTAAAAACCATTTCCTTAAAGGCCATCAAGCCGCCGAAACTGAAGAAAACTCATGTTGAAACCTATCTGCCAGACGTGAGTAAACAGGAAACTGTTTTAAACGGGGCAAAGCGAAAATTTCTCCACGAAGAAGAGGAAGTGTGCAAACTCCCCAGTCTCATTGAGATTCAAATTAATTCGTATCGATGGTTTTTACAGGATGGCATTCGCGAACTCCTCGATGAAATCTCCCCGATTACCGACTTTTCTGGAAAAAAACTCGAACTTCATTTCCTGGAACATTCTCTCGGGGAGCCAAAATATGATCCCGAGATCTCCAAAAATAAAAATCTCACCTACGAAGCTCCCCTCAAAGTTCACGTGCAGCTCATCAATAAGGAGAGCGGTGAAATTAAGGAACAAGACGTATTTTTGGGTGCGGTTCCGCTCATGACCCATCGGGGTACCTTCATTATTAATGGTATTGAGCGTGTGGTGGTAAGTCAGATTGTCCGATCGCCCGGCGTTTTCTTTTCCAGAAATTCCCTCTACGCTCACTGTCACAACGCCAAAATTATTCCGAAACGCGGCGCATGGCTCGAAATTGAAACCGACAAAAAGGGGGTCATTACGGTAAAAATCGACCGCAAGCGTAAAATTCCTATTACGAGTTTGCTTCGAGTATTCGGCTATGAAACGGATAAAGATATTCTGGGGCTCTTTACGGGAGTGAACACCAATCCCGAGTGTGATTTCATGCTTAATACGCTCGAGAAAGATCCTGCGAAAACGGTTGATGAAGCCTATCAACAAATTTACCGAAAGATCCGACCAGGTGATCTCGCCACGCCGGAGAATGCAAAATCTCTCGTGACCTCGATGTTTTTTGACTATCGAAAATATGACATGGGCGCCGTGGCACGATACAAACTCAATCGCCGATTCCAACTCACCACGGCAAACAGCAAGGAAAATCACACGTTCCAAGTCTCTGACTTGATCGCCATTCTCAAATACCTCGTACAACTGAACAATGGCGAGAAAACTCCCGATGATATCGACCATCTTTCAAATCGTCGCATCCGCGCAGTGGGTGAACTCGTGCAAAATAAGTTCCGCGTCGGCTTGCTTCGCACCGATCGCATTGCGAAAGATCGCATGACCGTCATGGATCTGGACACCGTCACGCCGACCCAGCTCATTAACTCTCGACCTATTACGGCGGCACTGCGGGAATTCTACGCAAGTTCGCAGCTTTCGCAGTTCATGGACCAAACAAATCCTCTCGCAGAATTGGCACACAAACGTCGTCTTTCGGCCATGGGGCCTGGAGGACTCTCCCGTGAACGCGCGAGTTTTGACGTCCGCGATGTGCACCCTTCTCACTATGGCCGTATTTGTCCCATTGCCACGCCAGAAGGACCGAATATCGGACTTGTTGTCCATCTTGCTTCTTATGCGCGGGTGAATGAATTTGGCTTTATTGAAACGCCTTTTTGCGAAGTCGCGCATACGGCAAAAAACAATTTGAGGGACCTCACAGGTCGACGGCTCAACGAAGACCTCACCATCAACAAAAAAGCGATTGCAAAAACCGGCGCCCTCATCGATGAAAAATTAGCCAAGGAAATCTCCAAATACAACAAAGAGAAACCGCTTATTAAAGTGCGCCCTTATGTAACGAAGCGTGTCATCTATGCCGATGCCGATTTGGAACGCACCATTATTATCGCGCAAGCAAACTCGGAAATAAATGAGATCGGTGAGTTTACGCAAAGCCGCATTCCGGCCCGTCACAATGGAGAAGCTCAACTGGCCCATATCAATGAGATTACCCACATCGATGTTTCGCCAAAGCAGATTATTTCTGAAACCACCGCGCTCATCCCCTTCCTGGAACACGACGATAATACTCGCGCTTCCATGGGAAGCAACATGCAGCGGCAAGCAGTTTCGCTCATTCGACCCCAAGCACCGGTAATTGGAACGGGTATGGAGGAGATGGTGGCGAAGAGCTCCGGCCAAGTCATTATGGCAGAGGAAAACGGAACCGTGTCGTATGTGGATGCTCGCGAAATTTCCGTGATTTACGAAAGTGGCCGAAAGAAAACTTACAAACTCTACAACTACGTTCGTTCCAACCAAGCCACGTGCATGAACCAGCTCGTGCGCATCAACCCGGGACAGAAGGTAAAACGGGGCGATGTACTCGCTGATGGTGCGGCAACCGAAAATGGGGAACTGGCTCTCGGAGCTAACCTCCTCGTCGCCTACATGTCCTGGCAGGGATACAACTTTGAGGACGCCGTCATTATTTCTGAAAAACTGGTGCGCAACGGCGTGTTTGATTCGGTCCATATCGAGAACTACACCGTGGATGTGCGTGACACAAAGCTCGGTCCAGAAATCATCACTCGCGACATTCCGAACGTCGGTGAAAATCGCCTGAAAGATTTGGATGAAGAAGGTATTGTCCGCATCGGAGCAAAAGTGGAAGAAGGCGACATCTTGGTCGGCAAGATCACCCCGAAGGGAGAAACGGAACTCACCGCAGAAGAACGTTTGCTGCGTGCCATTTTCGGCGATAAAGCCCGCGACGTAAAAGATACGAGTTTGCGCATGCCGGGAGGCGCCAGCGGCAAGGTAGTGGATGTACAGATTTTTACACGGAAGGATGGCGATGAACTCCCTACCGGAGTTAATAAACAGATTCGCGTGAGCGTAGCGCAAACAAGAAAAATTTCCATTGGAGACAAGGTGGCCGGACGCCATGGAAATAAAGGAATTATCTCGCTCATTGTGCCGGATGAAAATATGCCATACCTCCCGGACGGGACTCCGGTCGACATCATTTTAAATCCCCTTGGTGTAGCAAGCCGCATGAACATCGGACAGATTTTGGAAACCCACCTTGGATGGGCGGCCTCAAAACTCAACATAACGATGGCTTCTCCGGCGCTCAACGGAATTAAAACACCGGAAATCACCGAAATGCTCAAAAAATCTGGTCTTCCGGAGGATGGAAAAATTCAGCTTTTCGATGGCCTCACGGGCGAGCCCTTCGACCACAAAACCACCGTCGGCATAGCCTACATCATGAAACTGAGCCATCTTATTGAAGATAAAATCCATGCGCGTTCCGTGGGTCCATACTCCCTCGTCACCCAACAGCCTCTCGGCGGAAAAGCCCAGCATGGCGGACAGCGTTTTGGAGAAATGGAAGTGTGGGCGCTCGAAGCTTATGGCGCTTCCCACATGCTCCAAGAAATGCTCACCATTAAATCGGATGATGTATTCGGACGAGCTAAGGCCTATGAATCTATCGTCAAGGGCGAACCGATTAAAAAGCCGCGGACACCAGAGAGCTTCAATGTGCTCGTGAAGGAACTTCAGAGTCTTGGACTCTCCGTGAATCTCATGAAACTGAAGGCCGATGAACATATCGATCAGCAAGAAGAATATGTTTCCGCGGAACAAGAACTCGCCGCAGAAGAAACGAAGCTCGAAAAAGAAATTCAAGGAAAAATCGACCATGACATGGCGGCGGTCCCAACGAAAGGATCTCTGGTGGGATTTGAATCCGAGGAAGAAATGAAAGCGAGCGAAATTGCCGAAAAAGCCGCCGAAGCCGAAGCGGAGAAACAGTAATTTTCATCTATGCGCAGCATTAATAAAGTTATCTTAATTGGAAACCTCACTCGTGATCCGGAAATGCGGAGGACACCGAACGAACAGTATGTTGCCACCTTCGGCATGGCAACGAACCGCGAGTGGATGACGAAAGACGGCCGCAAACAAGCTTCCAGCGAATTTCACGACGTTGTATGCTGGGGCCGCCTCGCCGAGATCGCCAACCAATTCCTCAAAAAAGGAAAGGCGGTGTACGTCGAAGGATACCTCAAAACCCGCAGCTGGGATGATGCGACGGGTATCAAAAAATTTCGCACTGAAATTGTCGCGCAGGATTTGATCATGCTCGATAAACGGACTGCCACGGGATTTGAAGTCCCCACGAAAGGCTCTCTCGAAGACCTCCCTGCCGAAGCGCATGAAGAACTCCAGCCTTCGGTGACTATGGAAGATCCCCTGACTCTTTAAATTTTTCATTTTCTCTTTTTATGACGCTCCCAATCAACCAGCCAAGCTCAACCACACCGAACGAAACGAACATCAACGACTTCGATGCCATTTCCGTGGGCATCGCATCGCCGGAAGAGATGCTTTCGTGGTCCCATGGCGAGGTGAAAAAACCGGAAACCATCAACTATCGCACGCAAAAACCGGAACGCGATGGTCTCTTTTGTGAGCGAATTTTCGGTCCGACGAAAAACTGGGAGTGTTACTGCGGAAAGTATAAGCGTATCCGCTATCGAGGCGTGATTTGTGAAAAATGTGGAGTGGAAGTGACTCGTTCTTCCGTACGCCGTGACCGCATGGGGCACATCAAGCTTGCCGTACCGGTCACCCATATCTGGTACCTCCGTTCAACCCCGAGCCGCATTGGCCTTCTCCTCGATCTTCCGATCAAAACGCTCGAACAGGTCGTTTATTTTGCCGCGTACATCGTCACGGCAGTTGATGAAAAAACAAAGGGCGAGGCCAAAGAGCAGCTCTCGGTGGAATTCAAAAATTATAAGAAGAAAATTCAAGAAGAATTTCAACAAAAGCTCAAAGAGAAGGCGAAAAAAGGCAAAGATGGAAAAGAGGGTAAGGAACATTCTGCTGCTGACCGCGAGGCCGACATGGCTCGAAAAATTGAGGAACTCACGGAACAGCACAATCAGGCGAAAGAAGAATTAGAAAGTCTTAGAGTTTCAAAGGTTCTCTCTGAGCTTGAATATCGCGACATGTCCATGAAGTTTGGACACGTGTTCCGGGGAAGCACCGGCGCTGAGGCGCTCCGGGAAATTATCGGAACTTTGGACTTAAAAAAGCTGATCGACGAGCTCCAGGGAGATCTCAAAAAAACTTCCGGACAAAAGCAGAAAAAAATTATTAAGCGCATTAAACTCGCCGGGAGTTTGCTCAAAGCGGATATGAAACCGGAATGGATGATTATGACGGTTTTGCCGGTTATTCCACCGGATTTGAGACCCATGGTTCAGCTCGATGGCGGTCGTTTTGCCGCATCCGATCTCAATGATTTGTATCGCCGTGTCATCAATCGCAATAATCGTCTTAAAAAACTCATGTCTATCGGCGCGCCGGAAGTTATTTGTCGCAATGAAAAACGGATGCTCCAGGAAGCGGTCGACACCCTTCTCAATAACAGCGCCCGTTCCGGAAAAACCGTCTTCAATACCGGTGATAAACGCAAGCTCCGTTCGCTCTCTGACATGTTGAAGGGCAAACAGGGCCGCTTCCGACAAAATCTTCTTGGAAAACGCGTCGACTATTCAGGCAGAAGTGTCATCGTGGTCGGTCCCCGTCTCAAACTCCACCAGTGCGGTCTGCCAAAAATCATGGCGCTGGAGCTCTTTCGGCCTTTCGTGATCGGCCGTCTTATTCGCGACGGATATGCCCACAATATTAAGAATGCGGAAAAACTTATTTCTGCGAATCGAAAAGAAGTGTGGGATATTTTGGAAGACGTCACAAAAGATCATTACGTTCTTTTGAATCGTGCGCCAACGCTCCATCGTCTTGGAATCCAAGCTTTCCAGCCCATTCTTGTGGAAGGAAAAGCTATCCAAATTCATCCCCTCGTCTGTGCCGCGTTCAATGCCGACTTCGATGGTGACCAAATGGCCGTGCACGTGCCGCTTTCCGCCCAGGCTCAACGGGAAGCAAAAGAACTCATTGCCTCAAACCGAAATCTCCTCAAGCCGTCTGCGGGGGAACCAACCATCACGCCAACGCAAGATATGATTCTCGGCTGCTACTACCTCACTAAATTGGTACCAGGACGACGCGGCGAAGGCATGATCTTTACCGATACAAATGAAGCCGTTGCTGCATATCGCCTCAACCATATCGATCTTCACGCTTCTATTAAAGCCCGCGTCACGAATGCACAGGGAGGACTTGATATGATTGAAACCACGGTCGGCCGTCTCATTTTTTCAAGCGTCGTGCCGAAGGAAATCGGCTTCTTGAATAAAACGATGGATAAAAAGGAGCTAAATGAGCTCGTTACCTTATCCTATAATCTCTGTGGGGAAGCCGTAACCGCGGGCCTCGCGGATGAAATCAAACACATCGGTTTTAAATTTGCCACCAAGTCCGGCCTCACGATTGCCGCAAACGACATGATTGTTCCTAAAGAGAAAGAAAAAATTATTGAGGAAGCTTCGGAGGTTATCAAAAAAATTAACAACCAATACTGGAAAGGACTCGTGACTGATGAGGAGAGGTACGTGCACACCATTAAAGTTTGGACAAATGCAAAATCTCTTGTCACCGACGCCATGGTCCATGCAATCACCGAAGATAATGATCTCCACTACATGATTAGCTCCGGAGCCCGTGGAAACTGGGGACAGGTTACGCAGCTCTGCGGCATGAAGGGTCTCGTAGCGAATCCGGCCGGACGCACCATTGAACTCCCGATCAAATCAAACCTCAAAGAAGGATTTACCATTTTGGAATACTTCATTGCAACGCACGGCGGACGAAAAGGGAAATCCGACACGGCCCTGAAAACGGCCGAAGCCGGCTACCTCACCCGGCGCCTTGTGGACGCCGTACAGGACATCATTATTAAAGGAATCGAATGTCATTCGAAAGAATCCGTGTCCATCCACCGAAAAGATTCTCAACATTTTGGCGGCGAGAGTTTTGAAAAGAGGATTTATGGACGCGTTCTCGCGAAACCGATCGTTGATCAAAAAACTGGCGAAATTTTGGTGAAAGAAGGCACTGAGATCGATAAAACCACCATTGAAATCCTCACGAAACACAATATTCCCGAAGTACACATCCGTTCCATCGTGACGTGCAAGTCCGAAAGCGGCATCTGTCAGCGTTGTTATGGACGGGACCTCGGAACCAATCGAACCGTTGACGTGGGCGTGGCCGTAGGAATCATCGCGGCTCAATCCATCGGCGAACCCGGCACCCAGTTGACCATGCGAACCTTTCACATGGGCGGTGTGGCCGAAGGTCAGGACATTACTCAAGGTCTTACCCGCGTGGAAGAATTATTCGAGGCTCGGGCGCCAAAATCTGCAGCCATCCTCGCCGAAATTGACGGTACCGTAAAAATTCATCGAAAAGGTTCACTCACGGAGCTCTTTCTTACATCGGATGGTCCGGTCGAACGTCCATACCCTCTCGATACGGCTGATGAAATTCTCGTAAAAGCCGGAGATAAGA
>ORJL011562707.1_pt1 | contig 24063 bp, 25 predicted proteins | sample 1779941 | NCBI WGS metagenome assembly ORJL01 (sample SAMEA104232317, study PRJEB22302) | groundwater metagenome | biome: forest; feature: aquifer; material: groundwater | place: USA | collected 2011-08-07 | depth 5.8 m
CGTCCAATTTTAAACCGAAAAATCCGATAGGATTTTTAGGCCCAGAAAACCCGAGGTTTTCCAGGAGACTAAAATTGCCGGATTAAAAATTTGCGATAAATACTCTGTGCTCTTGGCACAGAGATAGCAAATTTAGGCAATTTTTTTATTTCAATAAATTTAATAATCGAGGTTTCTAGGTTAATTTATGCCTATGTAGCTCAGTTGGCTAGAGCGATTGATTCGTAATCAATAGGTCGCCGGTTCAATCCCGGCCATAGGCTTAATCTTTCAATATATATAACTAAAAGAAATAATACTTATAAACTCGGTTTGTAGTGAGTATTTATGGTTAGCTTGAAAGATATTAAAGAAGAAGTGGAAAAAGGAGAAAAGGCAGAAAAAGAGGAAAAAGAAACGAAGAAAAGCAAGAAAGAAAAAGAGGAAAAAGAAGAGAAAACTGAAAAGAAAAAAGAAATGAAGATTTCTGATTTGCCCGGAATTGGACCTGGAACTGTGCAAAAACTTGAGGATGCTGGAATTTATGATTTAATGGGTGTTGCTGTTATGGGCCCTAAAGAGCTTTCTGATTTAGCAGGATTAGGGGAGGCTGTTGCGCGAAAAGCAATTCAAGCTGCGCGAAAGATGATGGATTTGGGCTTTCAAGATGGAATGGAGTTTGCTGAAAAAAGAAAAGAGGTTTTATTTATTACTACTGGAAGCAAAAATTTGGATAATCTTCTTGGGGGAAAGGGAGTCGAAACTAAAGCTATGACTGAGGTATATGGCCAATTTGGCAGCGGGAAATGCATAAGTAAAGATACTGAAGTTTGTTATCTTAATGATGAAATGATGCATGTTGAACCTATAGAGCAAACCTATAAAAAATATTTAAAGGAAAATGAAACTCCATTAGAGAATGGTTTTACAATCCCCCTTTCTACGGTAAAGGTACAGGCATGGAATAACGGCAAAATAGAGATAACTCCTGCTTCTAATCTATACAGGGAAAAAATAAAAAAGATTTTTGTTATAAAAACAAAAAGGGGAAGGGTTTTGAAAACTACAGGGATGCATCAGATTTTGAGCTTTGACAGAGGGGTTTGCTGGAAAAGGGCAGGAATGCTTGAAAAGGGTGATTTGATTGCAAGTCCGAAATCAATAGATATAAAGACTTCTGATTTTTATGAAGAAGATGATGCTTATTTTTTGGGTTTATTTGTGGCAGAGGGAACTTTTAATCCATTTTCTATAACTATTGCTGACGAGAGAATTAAAAATTGGCTTTGTTCTTACATAGAAAGAAAATTTGGCTATAAGCCTTATGTGGGGGTAAAACAAGGAAACGTCCCGTGTTATGTTATTGTATTTAGAAATTCTACAAGACCCTTAATGGAGGGATTAGACAGATGTAATTCCTCAACAAAGTTTATTCCTGAAAAAATATTTCTTTCAGATGAAAAAATAATACTCTCTTTTTTAGGAGGATATTTCGACGGCGATGGAGAGGTATCTAAGGAGGACGTCTCTGCTACTACAAAAAGCAAAATCTTGGCAAGCCAATTATCTTATCTTTTGTTAAGATTAGGTATAACTGCTACTATAAGTGATAAACTCGTTGATGGAAAAACCTTTAAGATTATTAGAATTTCAGGGGAAGATCGGGAAAAACTTAAAAAAGTTAAATTTAAAATCAAATCATTTAACCCTCATATTTTAAACAGCGCCTATGGATATCCGGATAAAATAATAGAATTTGTTAGAGAAATTTATAAAGAAACAATAGGCGGAAATAGGGGAAATTTAAGAAAAGAAGTAGGAAAAATTAATGGCGATTATGGGTATATGATCTTAGCAAATAATTCCCAACCGTTTGTTATAAACACAAAAACCCTTGAAAAAATTGAATCTATTTTTTTAGAACAAAAGAAGAATTTTGTAAAGATGATTACTCTGCTTGAAGCCGAAAAATTATCTATTAATATGTTAAGGGAGTTTTATCCGAGATTACCATTCGCGTTTAATAGCTTATCTGAGAACATTGGTCTAAAAAAGAAATCCATAGGAAATTATTACTATAGGAAAATACCTGAAGATAAAGTGGAATTATTACAAAATCTAATATTGAATGAACTTAAAACAAGAGTTGATGTTTTAGTTATGGCTTTTGAAATGATAAATGAAATAAAACTTTTTAATTGGGATATCGTAGATGAAATAACTTTGGAAGATTATAACGATTTTGTTTATGATTTTGTTGTTCCAGAAGGGCATTCTTTTATTGGAGGAAATATGCCTACTATGATGCATAATTCGCAGCTGGGATTTTCGCTTGCTGTTAGAACGCAGCTTCCTATTGATATGGGTGGAGCAGCAGGAAAAAGCGTTTTTGTTGATACAGAAGGAACATTCAGGCCAGAAAGAATAAGGCAAATTGCAAATGGGATGGGGTTAAATCCTGAAAGTGTTTTAAAAAATATTTTTGTTGCTAGAGCTTTTAACTCAGACCATCAAATTTTATTATTAGATAAAGTTACCGAGATGATAAAAAATGGGGAACAGATAAAGCTTATTGTTATCGATAGTCTTACTGCGCATTTTAGGGCTGAATTTGCGGGAAGAGGACAGCTTGCAGATAGACAACAAAAACTGAATAAATATCTTCATAATTTGATGAAATTAGCAGAGCAGCATAATCTTGCGATTTATGTTACGAATCAGGTTATGGCTAATCCCGGAATGCTTTTTGGAGACCCTACTACTCCTGTTGGAGGGAATATAGTTGGTCACATGTCAACTTATAGGATATATTTTAGAAAAGGAAAAAAAGGCAGCAGGGTTGCTAAGATGATTGATGCTCCGAACCTTCCTGAAAACGAAACCATATTTTTCTTAGGACCAAAAGGAATATCAGATGAAGAATCTGCGAGGGTGGAGGATTAATCTCTTTTTCATCACAAGTATATTTATAAATAAACTTTAATATAGTAAAAGACATTATAATTTCCCCATTTCGTTGTCTTTTACTAGACCAAAAAATTGCATGGCAATTTTAGGGCACTCAAAAACATGAAGTTTTTGATGTAGCAAAGGCGCAAAGGAGTGGGGAAACAAGAGCGTCCTTTGCTATAGAAAATTATAGACAAAAAATGAGGGACTATTTTGTAACCCTCCCTAATTTATCAACAAAATGAACTTTTATAATAAAATATCCTTATTGCTTGCGCTTTTTGTTGGAGTAATTATTTTTTGTTGGTCTGCTGTTCCTGGATTTGAAGGCTCTCCTGGATTTAATCTTTTGCCGATTATTTATCATGTAGGTATTTTCTTTTTATTGGGCTCTTTTTTGTTTTTAGCTGCGTGGGATAATTTTAAGGAAAGTAGTATTCTGATAGTAATCTTGATTTCTTTAGCTTATGCTGCCAGCGACGAATTGCATCAGTTTTTTGTTCCTAATAGGGGCTGCAGTATCACTGACTTTGGCATAGACAGCTTTGGAATTTTGATTAGTTTAGGTTTTGTGTTGTTTTTTAGGCTGTTTAGAAAAAAAAGAATTTTGAATAAACTAACATCTTTCTGCAAGAAGCCGAGACATTTTTAATGAATAGACATTAATTACTTAAAATTTTCACAGAAATTAGTTACCTAAGAGAGTGTGAAAATTTTATTTTATTAATCAACAAGGAGCAAGGCGAATGAAACTTATAGGAAATAACTTTAATAATCGAACATATCAACAGGTGATTTCTTATCTAGTAAATCAAAAAAACAATGGGCACCCCACTTAAAAGTGGGGTTTGTAAAGCCCCTTGTTTTTTGGATGAAGGAAATTTCACTGAAATTTCCTGCCCTGAAAATTTAGCAATTTTCAGTGATCCAAAACTTAAAACCGTAAAGCTACTACCACATTCTAAAGAATGTGGTTTTAAGTTTATGGACATAACAAAAAACTTACGGAAATTAATGTTATTTACTATAGTCATAGGAGTTGGTTTGTAAAGTTTAAATTTGATTATAGACAATTTGGATAATTGTGTTGATATAAAATCCAAATTCTCTATCTACACAATTCTAAAAGAAGTAACTTAATCAATAGAATTGTGTATAATGAACAAGAACACTTATAAATTCTAGTTGCTTTATCCTCAGATGAAAAGAGGTATGAGTTTTTTGAGTCTATTTGCAATTAGCTTTGCTTTGCTTTTCAGTGTTTTATTTGTTTCGGGTCATCAGCCGAGAATGGTTATGGATACAGATAGCCATATAACCTCTCCTTTAATTGTAGAAGCTCCAGAAATATCCCAAGCATTTTACGGTGAATTAAAAAATAAGCCAGATTTTTATTTAATTGAGTCGGACAAGGATTTTAATTTATATTTTCAAATTCTTAGCCCTTATAATGATGGAAGAAGGGATTTTTCTGTTGCAATCTATAAAAATAATAAATTATATTCTTTGCTTGACGGCAGTCATTTCAGCTGGATTGAATTTTATGAAAGTTTTGCAGGAGATAAATATTGGCAGGGGCCTGAAATTGACCAGAAAGCTGCTTTAGGGAGTTATTTGATTATTGTCTATAACTCTGAAAATACTGGGAAATATTCGCTTGCTGTAGGAAAAATAGAGTCTTTTCCTTTTAATGAGGCGATGAAAACTTTGATTATTTTGCCTGAATTAAAACACGATTTTTTTGACAAGAGTTATTTTGCGATTTTTCAGGGCGTTATTGGGAAGATTTTGTTAATTATTTTTGCTATTATTGTGATTCTTGTTTGGTTAATTTGTTTGGGCATAAAGAGATTTGCGAGAAAATGAAGAAGAATGAAATAAAATATGATTTATATAAATTCTGGCTGAAAACTTAACTTTTCAGCTATCTTTTTTATTAATTCGTTTATAGTTATATTATATCTTCTTGCAGTATCTTCTGCCATCTGAAGATTGTTGACTCTGACGATTTTTTGCTCTAAGCTCTGTATTCCAACTTCGCCCTCTATTGTTTGGTTTTTTGTATCGTAAACAATACTGTGAATATTTAGTGGAACACCTGCAAGGTAATTTTCTATGCTTGGAGAAACTCTGCGTTCATTTACGCTATGAACTTTATCAAGCGGAACAAAATCAATTTTCATTCTTCCGAAAATTTGGTGAAACTTTGGATTTCCGAAATTATTAATTGTTTTTCTCCAAAAAAATGGAAGCCTTATTTCTTCTTGTGGGCTTTCAATTAAAAAATCATAATCTTTTAGAGATTTATTGTAGTGATTTGGGGGAAGACCCCAGTAGTGATTTATAAGATTTTTATAAACCTGACTTCCGATTACCCATATATTTCCACCATTAGTATTTGCTCTTACCAGCTTTAAAGCATATTGAAAGGATTCATCTTTTTCGGCTAAACCTTCATATACTTTTGAGAGATGCTCTTTTTTGAGTTTCATTTTTAGATGATATTTCGATGGTTTTTAAAGAAATGTTTTATGGAGAATATGAATTGAGGTGTCTAAAAATTTTTACGCCGCAACCTTTTCTAAAAAAGATAGCCATCTTGGTAAGCGAGAAGTTTTTGGAACAGGGACTTTAGGTTTTTCTGGCTGAAGAGCTGCTCTTACTTGATTTACTACATGCTTAAAATTGGGGCATAAGTTAGTTCCATAAAGGTCTTTTGCAAGAAATATTCCATCTTTATAGACATCGAACATGAAACCATAAGGATGACTTACGAAACCAATATCTATTTTTTCCCCATCACTGGCTGTAAAAGGAAACAATTGACTTGGGTTGTAATTATCTGGCTTGAAGGTAGTAAGGGTTTTTCTAAGTAAATCGAGGGTTTCTGGAGTTGCTCTTGATTCTAATCCTGCTTTTATATCTGCTCCCCAGGGATGAGATGAAGCACTAATTCTAAATTCATTGCGATTTAAATAACCTGTAAGATGTTTTTGGTGAGCGTAACCCATACATCCAACCCATAGAGTACCTTCAGTTCTTTTCAAACTTTTTGCGTCAATAGAAGCCAATAATTTTTCAGTACGATCAAAATCTCCTGCAAATGCAGGAATATCGAGATTAGCTATTCTATCAGTTCCAACATGTGTGATTGGCATAATTCTCAATAATTTCAGGGTTTATAAGAATTTATGTTTTAAAGTGGATATCTTCAAATGCCCCCACGAAGATTCGAACTCCGGTCTTTTCCTCCGCAAGGAAAAATTCTATCCGCTGAACTATGGGAGCATGATTTATTATATAGTCTGGGGTTTCTAAAAGTTTAAAAGCTTATTCTATTTTGAAGTTTCATACTATGGTAATAAGTCTGGCAAAAGAGGCAATAGTTGCGGCAGAACGGTCTGATACTGAAAAAATAAAATTTTCTAAGGATAGTGGAAAAGATATTCTTGCGGATTTGCATATACATTCGAGATATTCAAGAGCTACTTCTAAAAATCTTAGTATTTTGAATCTCGTGAAATATGCGAGAATAAAAGGTATTGATTTACTTGGAACAGGAGATATTTCGCATGAAAAATGGCTAGCAGAGATTAAACAATATTTAAAAGAAAAAGGAAATAGCGGAATTTATTATTATAAGTGTGAAGATGGGTTTGAGTTTCCGTTTATCCTTACGGGCGAGATTTCTTTGGTTTTTACAAGTGGCGGGAAAGGTAGAAGAGTGCATTTGGTTTATTTGGTCCCTAATCTAGAAACGAATGATAAAATAAATAAATATCTGGATAGTTTGGGAAGAAGAGATTATGATGGCAGGCCGATTTTCAATGTTTCCTGCGAAGAATTTGTTAAACAATTAATGCAAATAGATTCTAAAATTGAAATAATCTTTGCACATTGTATGACTCCCTGGTTTGGAGTTTTTGGAAGCGAGAGTGGGTTTGATAGTTTGAAGGATGCCTTAGGAAGCCAATATGAAAATGTTCATTCTGTTGAAAGCGGGATGTCTGCAGATCCTGAAATGCTTTGGAAATTAGGATTTTTAGAGGATAAAGCAATAGTAAGTTTTTCGGATTCCCATTCATTCTGGCCCTGGAGAATGGGAAGAGAGGCGACTATTTTTAGTCTTGCTGAGGGAAACGAATTAACTTTCAATCTTTTGAATGAACAGATAAGAAATAAAACTTATAGGGGGACGATAGAAACAGATCCCGGATATGGGAAATATCATTATGATGGACATAGATTATGCAATTTTTCTTGTTCTCCGCAAAAAAGCAAGGAGCTTGGCGGAATTTGCCCTGTTTGTAAAAAAGAATTGATTATTGGAGTTGAAAATCGTGTTGAAAAACTTACAAATAATCACGGAATTCCTAAAAATGCAAAGCCCTTTTACAAACTGCTTCCGCTTCATGAAGTAATTGCGTTTTATCTTAAAACAAAAGTTGAATCTAAGAAAGTTGCTCCGATTTATGATAAGCTTATAGCAAAATTTGGAAATGAGTTTAATATTTTATTGAGGGTTGATAAGAATATTCTGCAGAATGAATTAATTAAGGATAAACATGAAAAACTAGCAGGTCTTATCATGGATAACAGGATTGCTAATCTTAAGGTTCAACCCGGCTTCGACGGAGTTTATGGATTTTTAGTTGAGAAAGATGGAGCGGGTTCTATTAGTGATTCGGGTCACGTGGTTGAACAGAAGAAATTAATTTGATGCTCGCTTCACTCGCAGTTTTTTAATTAGTGCTTTGTATCATTCTGAAGATTATTAATGTAACGAGAACTTAACCCGACAAGACGGCCCTAATTTTTTTGCTTGCTAAGTCTTACCTTCTTTCCAGTAATTGGGGGTATTATAGACAATTTGGATAATTGTGTTGATATAAAATCCAAATTCTCTATCTACACAATTCTAAAAGAAGTAACTTAATCAACCGAATTGTGTATAATACTGATTTTACAATTTGGTTTACGAAACTTGAATATGCGAGCAGAGCGAGCTAGTAGAAAACCCAAATCTTATTTTTCTTCATTAAAAACAGAATTACTTTTTTTTGCAAGCTTTTCAAGGCTTTCGAACATTTTTCTTATCTGATTGTCTGCCTGCTTTGGATCTTTGGCTTTGGATTTTACCATATATCTGCCTGCTGCTAAATAAACTATTTCAGAATTTTTTTCATCCAAACTTGAGTCTTTCATTGCGTTGGCTATCATGTTTTTAATCAGAACAATGCCATTCGAAGCTTTGCTTGAAAGAGTGAATTTTCTGGAAATCACAGATTCCTTTATTTTTTTCTCTTTTAGTATTGTGATAATTTTTTGTGCACTTTCTTTTGAAATATATTTTTCAAGAAGCTCTGGCTTTTCCTTGGCTTCTTCGATAAAATCAAATAAAGAAGATTCCCCGTTTTTTATTTTTTTTATTATTTCTTCTGATTTATCGCTGAGAATTGTGCGGAGCATTGCGGTATAGCTTTTTTCTCTTTTGAATCTGTCATTAAAATCGTTTCTTTCGTTTACTTTTACTCTTCTAAAAGAGAGCTCTATGTGATTGGATCTTATTTGAAGAACTTTGCAGACGATTTTCTTGCCTGGAAAAGCGTATTCACGGATGTTTCTGATTCTTCCTGGCGCTATTTCCATGAAGGTTAGGGAGCCTTCAGTATTGTAGTCATCGATTTTTACGAATACCGTTGTTCCGTTTATTTGAGTTACGGTGCATAATACTAGTTGACCTAGTTCGAGCTGTTTTGTCATGTTAAATGGTGTTTTAGAGGACTTTTAAAGATATTGTTGCCGTATTTAGCGCTTCGCGTCATCTCGTAAAATATTAATAATGCAATAAAAACTTAATACAAAGGGGCTGCTTTAAATTGGTTTTGTTCAGTTCAGTTAGAAGTTAAGTTTTAACTTCTGCTTTTGAATTTGAAACATTAGTACAATTTTATTAATAAATTCTATGAACAATAGGGTTGCAGTTTAGACTTAAGTAAGAAGAGGGTTGAACAATCCATATGAACGAAGTTTAGTGCATTAATATAGATTTAAAAAAATAATGTGGAGCGTTTCTAGAAATCTAATTTTAATTAAGAACTTCGACTAATCTTGCTTTAAGCTCTGCTTTTCCGCCTTTAGGCTTTGCTATAACTGCGCCGCAGATAAGGCATTTTACTTCTGTTGTTGCGCCTTCGAACATTATCTGCTCGTTCTTGCAGGCTTGGCAACGTACTTTAATGAATCGTTTTCGTGACATTTTGTGATAGAATTTAGGAGAGAAGGGGGTTTTTAAAGATTTAGATTAGCAGTTTTGCCTTTTCTATTCCTTGATATCTGGATGAAAGTCAACTTGATATTCCGGTATGCCTAAAGAAATACCGTAAGCTTTGGTTTCATTATACTTCTCTTTGTCTGTTCTATTAATATAGAATACCTTATTACGAAAGATAATAACGTGATATTTACTATTTTTGAAATCTGCATACCAATTATGTTTAGAATCTAATGTTTTACTTATTTCTTCAGCTATTTTTTTAGCTCCTTTTTCTAGAATATCTACTCTGTGTAAAGTCCAATACTTAATCCACGGAGTTTTATACTCTTCAGTTACTTGTTCAATTTTAGTTTTTATAATTTTTACTTTTTTAAGAATATTTTTCTTTTCTAGACTTTCTTCTATTATTGTTCCCCTAAAATTATCAGTCATGTTAAACCTTCACAATTTCATAGTCCAGCTTTTTCTTTACTAACTCTATAAAAGCTTCTTCTTTATCTTTGCCGATTACACAGCCGGCTGCAAATTTATGGCCGCCGGATTCTCCTCCGAGAAGCTCAGTAATTTCATCCATAATCTGCTTGAGATTTCTTGGATTTTCATCATTCTTTTCTCTTCCACAAATTCTCGAAGAAACTTTAATTTTATCGTGATTATATGCCATTGTAATAACGATTGTTCCTTCTTTATATAGGGCTGACATGGAAAGAATAGAAGCTACTGTGCCAATTATAGTATCTTGTATGTTATCTTTTGCATTCATAATTACATATTGTTTGCCTTCTATTTTAGGATGAGAGTTAACATGATTTAAAGCTTCAATTAAACTTTGTTTATAACGAATGTAAATTGATTCTGCGCGTTTTTTCGCTGTTTCATTGCCCATACATAATAAGAGGGCGGTATTTGATTCATCCATTCGACTGCAGGCGTTTATTAAAGCTGAAAGTTCTCTAGCATCTTCTAGTTTGTTGAAAAATTTGATTAAAAATAAATTTCCTATGAATTCTGACATTTTTTCGTGGTCAGGCATTCTTAGAGCAATTGCTGTAACTAGCCTTTGCATTTCTTCTTCGGTTAGTTCTATTAAAGATTTATAGCCATGTTTTGTAAATTCTATTCCTGCTTCTCTTAGCACATTTGAAGCGCCTACGCCATCTCCTGTAACTCCTGGAATGTAGGGGTTTGAACAGTATTCGAGAGCTTTGTTTAATGGGCGGGTTGAGGGATAGAGCAGGATGCCTTTTTTAATGATGAGGTCTGCATCTTTGAGTATTGTTGAGGTAATCGGGCCAATTTTTTTTTCTAGAATGTCGCCAACCATACCTATTACTGCAAGATTTGCTGATGTAGGGTCTTTTTTAGTCAGTTCGCGAGAGATTAAATAAGTTAAGCAGCTACCAGACAGTTCTTCACTATTATGCAGATGAGGATTTATTATTTTAATATTATCTGGAATGGGTGAATTAAGAACTATTTCATGATGGTCTATAATAAAAATATTGTTCTTTAAATTAGAGATATCGCGCATGCTGCCTGACCCTAAGTCCAGGAATACTATTGCCTTTGTTTTAGGCAGGGATTCTATTGTTTCTTTGTCAAGATTCTTTACTATTTTGAAAGAAAAATTTTTGTCAAGCTTTTTAAGGGTTTTTGCAAAAATTGCTGCAGAAGTAATTCCATCTGTGTCAAAGTGGCTTACAATAAGAATGTCTTTCTTTTCAGTTTTTTCCAGGAATTCTTTAGCAAAGTTTTTGATGTAATCCAGCATGTTGCCTCTTTTTACTAACGCTTTGGTGATTATTGAGCCAGATATTCGGTGACTTTCTTTAGCTTAGCTTTAGTAATTATAAGGGACCTTTTTGTTTTTTGATCTCCATGATTTTTTTCGATATGTTTTTCAAGTTTTGCTTGTTTAACTCGGAGGTTTTCGGAATCAGGAGATTTGTATTTGCCGGCTTCTTTCAAAACTTCGCTTATTTTGAAGCGGTAAATGCTTACTGTAGGAATTCCATAGTTATCCCGAAGAATGAGCCCGATTTTTTCCGACGTTAATTCTGGAGATTTTTCAATTATTTTAAGTATGATTTCTTTTACTTCGGCTTCTGTGTACTTAAGCCATACAGGTTTTTTCATAGTTTGCTTTTCGTTTGCCATTTTATTTTTGTTTTACTTTTATTTTATGTAATTCTACCATTTTTGATGTTTTTAAAGTTAGTGGTTTTGCTAAATAATTAATTTTAGTTTTTTAGACTGATTGTAAGGGGCTGCCCGAACAAAACTGCCTGGAACTAAACTTTAAATTAGGGTACTTTTAGTCAATAATTAAAACTTTTCAAACTATTTTAAAATTAATAGTAACTTTGAAAAGTTTATTTTAGTAATTTGTTATCTTTCATATTGGTAAGTTTAGGAGATGGGGGTTAAAAAGCGAAATAGCGAAATTTTATAAACTAATCGGGTTTCACAATTCTAAGCATCTTAACAAAATTAAGAGTGCAAATTTAGCCCTGTAAGACAGCGGTCAAGTCTTGAAGCCTTTGGAGCTTTAAACCCCGGTTCGAATCCGGGCAGGGCTATCGAGCATTTGCATTTATAATGATGGAATTTAATATTCTGACTTAAAAAAAATTCCATCCCTAAATATAGTAAAAGAACAAATAAACTGAGCAAATCTTTGTTCTTTTCCCATCTAGTCAAGGCATAAAAATGCTCAATTTAATATGTCCTTGACTATAGTAACGGAAAAAATTTGTCCGAAAATTTATTTCCTTTTCTATAAGTAACTTGGAGTTAATATTGGAAATGCAAATGCGAGTAGGATTCGAATGCGTTATTTTCACTACAGCAATACTTAAAAAGCGATTTTAATTGTGCTTGAAGTTATGGCTGAAGAAAATAAGCAGGTAAAAACTAATAATCCCCAATCAGGAGTAAAACAAAGCACGACGACTCCATCAAGAGATTTTTTCTTTTCTAAAGATACAATTGGCAGAATACGGGCTGTGATGCTTCCGAAACTTAATGAAGGACAGATATATTATGGGGATTTATGTGAATTACTCTCTAGAGAAGATCCTGATTTAGAGATGGCATATATATTTATTAATTATGTTCCAGAAAGAAAAAATGTTCCTTGGCATGATCAGGGATTAAAGGCATATCAAAATCTTTATAAGGGGATTTATCAAAAATGCTTAGGTGATAAAACTGTTTTAAGTTTAAATTCTTTGTAGATAATTTTTATATTCCGTGCTTGTATCTTCCTCTTGATTCAACTTTTTTTAATTGAGAAAGGGTTTTTTCTTTGTCTTTGCTGTTATAATTATCAAGAATAATTTTTTCACACTCTTTATAGATTGAAAAGTGCTTTGCTTCGAGCGCTTGCTTGATTAGATGAAGATCTACTGCCCGGTCTTCTATTCTGTTGGAAGTGAAGCCTAAACCGAAATCGATGAAATATAATTTTGGGTAATCTTCATTTTTATTAATTGTTAGTGAATCTTGGGATGAAGTGTTTGGGTGTTCTTTGGTTTTGGTGGTTTGTTCTTCAGCGCGGTTCTGGGGAGAATTTTTAGGAGGATTTTCTACATAAATCATGTTGCTTGTTGTTAAATCTCCGTGAATAATGTTATTATCATGAAGTTTTGCAATTTGATTGCCAATTATCTTGCAAATTTCTTTATAATCAAGTTGTTCTAGATATTCTGAAAGCTTTTTGCCTTCGATGAAGGGCATGATTATTTCATTAAATTCTGTTTTGCTTGGTTTTGGGGCGGGGATAAGCTTCGAGACTTTGTCGAGCAGCTTGGCTTCTTTTTTTGTTCTTGATTTTATTATTTTTTTATCCAGTTCTGGATGCCGGTATTTTTTTGAGACTCGGTCTTTTATTACATTATTTCCTTCATGGATAATTATGGCTTCTGCGCCTTGCGCGATTATTTTGGGTTTCATGCTATATTTTTAGCAGCACGGGCATTTTTAATACTATCTGCCAGAGAATGGCAATTATTAAGACTATTAGTGGCATGATATAAACTGCGAGAAATTTAAGTTTTTTTCTATTGGGTTTAAAGCCAAGCCAATCTGCCCAAAAGGCGTACATTGTCCTATCGCTCTTTTTCGTTAGTTTTATTTTATCTTTAAATTGAATATTAGTAAGAATACAACCCTTGAAGATTAAGATTTGTAGCCAATATAATGCTGAACAGATAAATATTAATTTCCAATCAAGCCAAAATGGAGAGAGCCAAGCTAGAAGAATTATAATTGTGTGCCAAAATATCAAGGATGTTTCTTTCATAATGTATTCTTGAGTATAATTTTATTTATAAATGTTTGATTTCATCTGTTTTTATGAAAAAACAATTTCCTTATTGCGGATTTAGGGCAAAAATCTTGGAAGTTTGCTCTCCTCATAATGTGGGGGGCTATAAAACTCCTGTTTTAGATGTTCTTAAGAATGCCGTAAGAGACGACCGTGTTATTCCTATTCTGGGTTCATTAGTAGATGGAGATAGAGAATCAAGAGCGACTTTATTACTCCTAAATCAAGATTCTACTGCGGAAGCTGGAGTTCAATTTTTGTATTCCGGAGAATTAGTAGATTCGGGCAGGAGCTATAGGGAGAGCTTGTCATTTGCAGGTGTTTTTTCAGGCGAACCTTCTGGAAGCTTAGATGATAAAGGCTATGGTTTAGCTGAAAAAAAAGAGTTTTTGTCTCATTTAGAAGACTATTTTCCGGAGTTTGCAGGAAAATTTAATAGAGATTTTAGAGTAGAAGAGTTGTAATTACATCCTCATTTTTTTTCCAAACTTCTTAGCTAATTTCATCATCTGCTTTTGAGAAAATCCTCCGCCGCTTGCTATATCTGCTTCGCTGATTCCGCCTTTTGTGAACTCTTTTATCATTTTATATTGTTTAATTAACTGTCTTATTTCACTTGTTGTTGTTCCAGAGCCTTTTGCGATTCTGCCTAAACGAGTTGTTTGCTTTTCGATTATTTCCGGATTATTGATTTCCTCTTCTGTCATGGAATTTATCGCGTGATTCCATTTTTTTATTTTTTCTTCCTGCATTCCCAGCATGTTTTCAGGAACTTTATCCTTTAGAGAGGAAAAACCAGGAACCATATCCAGCATTTTCGACATACTACCTACGTTTGACATTGATTTTATTTGTTCTTGAAAATCTCTTAGATTAAACTCGCCTTTTTCGAGACGTTCTTTTAATTTAGTCTGAGAACCGGTGTCCATAGCTGATTGAACTTTTTCAAGCAGTCCTTCTAAATCACCCATGCCTAAAATTCTGCTCACGAAAGCTTGAGGATTAAAAGATTCTAAATCACTGGATTTCTCGCCTGTTCCAATGAAGAATACTGGCGCTTTTGTTTCGTGGCAGGCTGTTAATGCTCCGCCTGCTTTTGCTGTAGAGTCCATCCTGGTTATTATAACTCCATTAATCTCGAGTGCTTTTTGAAATTCTGATGCCTGAGTTTTTGCTGCTTGGCCAATATCTGCTTGAATAACAAGGATTTTATAATCTGGCTTTATTTTTTCATTGAGCTGTTTTATTTCTTTAATTAAATCTGCGTCTAGGGAATGGCGGCCTGCTGTATCTACAATCAGCAAGTCATAATCTTCTAACTCAGTTTGAAATTTTTTATAAATTTTCAGGGCATCTTTTTCATTAGGTTCGATGAAGCATGGAATTTTAATTTTTTCAGTAATTTGTTTTAGCTGTTCTGCAGCCGCAGGACGATGAACATCCAAACCTAGAACAGCGACTTTTTTACCTCGTTTGGAGTAATATAATGCGAGTTTTCCTGCTGTCGTTGTTTTTCCTGCTCCATAAAGTCCTAAGAGGAGAATTACTGTTTGTTTTTTTTCATTTGATTCTTTAAGCTTAAGTTCTTTTTTTTCGCCGCCGATTATTTCAAGAATTGTATCGTAAAGCAGTTTTACTAGATGCTCTTTTTTTTCTATGCCCTTTATTTTTTCATCACTTGCTTCTTTTTTTATTCTATCGGTTATTTCTTTGACTAGATGAACATTAACATCTGCTGAAATAAGCGCCCTTTGGAGTTCTTTTGTGACTTCTTCTATCATCGCTTTGTCAACAAATATAGCGTTCGCTAGCTTATTTGTTGCTTTTTTTAGCGCTTCGCCTAGTTTTTCTAGCATGTTGCAGTATTATGATGTGGTGCTTTGTATTTATATGATTTACTATTGAGATATATACTAGAAACCTTCCTGTTATTCTCTGCTTCTTGGGGTTTTAAAGCTTTTGGGTTATATATTTTGCAGAGGGATAATGCTTAAAAACTAAATTTAAGTTCGTGGAAGATATGGATAAGGCAATTTTCAATATTCTGCATGATGGGCTGAAAAGAGCTGAAAATGCCCGGTATACTTTTGTAGAACCTAATAGGCAGAGAACTTCTTTCAAACCTTTTTTCTCTTCTTTAAGTCTTATAGATTCGATTTCTTATGAACTTGAAATATCTAATGGTGGAATTATGCATGCTGGTAAAAATCCTAGTAGAAACTTTCATGGACGAGTTGAGATTAGAATGGGCGATTATGAAAAGGGTGGTGGAACTGGAAGCGACACATTTAGTATCTCTCAGGGTTTAGATTTGCCTTCTTCTTCTAAGGAAATTTGGGAATCTCTGAATAGTGCTTTTTGGTCTTGTGTAGAAGATTATGGCCAAAGAAATCTTAATGCTATGGGCTCTAGAAATAAGCGAGAAAAATATGTTTATTTTTCTAGAGAACCTAAGTCAGGATATATTGCTGAAACCAGAGATTTAGCATTTGACTTTCCAAAGGTTAGTGATACCTTGATTGAGGCATCTAGACGACTTTCTGAAAAAATGAGTTTACCTTTCTGGACAAATATTGATTTTGAGGCTGAAAAAATTGATGATTATCTTGTTAATTCTGAAGGTTCAGTAGTTTTTGGCAGTTTTTTGAGGTATAGAACTAGTTTAGAAGTAATAGCTTTAGATTCTAAGAATCGTTATATTCCTCATAATAAACTATTTTATTCATTGCGAACTTCAGAAATTCCAACACTAAATGAACTGATGGAACAGGGAGAACAATTGAAGCAAGAACTTTTTGATATTATCAAAGCGCCCACTCAAAAAAATGGAACTTACCCCGTAATTATGTGCCCTAAGAATCATGGTGTTTTATGGCACGAGGTTATTGGACATGCATTAGAGGGGCATAGAATGCAAGAGGACGAGGAAGATTCTGATGATGAAGAAAGAGTAACTTTATTTTTAGGAAAGCTGGGTAAAAAAATAGGCCCAAAATTTATCTCAGTCACGGATGATCCTACTGCTATTGGAAAAGATGGTTATTATGCCTATGACAGTGAAGGAGTTAAATCTCAGAAAGTTTTACTTATAGAGAATGGGATACTCAGAAATTATCTGCATTCAAGAGCAAGCGCCGGATTTTTTAAAAAACATTCTAATGGGCACGCAAGAGCTTCTTCAAGCAATGACCCTGTTGCGCGAATGAGTAACTTATTTGTAAGGTCGGCAAATGAAGTAAGTCTCGAAGAACTTAAAGAAGAGCTCATTAAAGAATGCCGAAAACAAGATGAACCTTATGGTCTTTTATTTAAAGATACTCAGGGCGGTTTGACTCTTCCTGATGAATGTCATTTTGAAACTTATCCTTCACAAGTTTTTAGAGTGCATAGAAATGGCAATATGGAACGAGTAAGGGGGATTTATGTTTTAGGAACTCCTTATCAGGTTATGAAAAATTTAATCAAAACTGGAAAAGATTATGAAGAATTTAGAGGATATTGCGGCGCTGAATCGGGATGGGTGCCAGATACTACAACTGCGCCATCAGCATTATTTAATTCTATTGAGATTAATCGTATCCCCGATTCTAGTTATGGCGAGATAAAGAAGATAGTTATACCCCTTCCTGGCGTGAATACAAAGAAGTAGCAAACTTTAATCTTTTTATAATCCAAGCCTTTCAATAAACTTTGCTTTATTGAATAACTCAAGATATTTATTTTTTTGGTCTATTCCATCTAGCGGTTTTACATTTTGGACAAATGAGTGGTTGTTCATTTCCTCTTTTCATCCACACATGTTCACATTTGTTACATTTATATATTTCTTTATTGTTAAATACTTTTTCAACAGCCATATCTTATTTAATTAATCTGGTTATATAAAGTTTTCTCTTTAGGTTTACCTAATAACCGAAAGATTTAAATAGTTGTATTACTTATTAAGTATACCTAATAAGTATGATATGGACAATGAAATAAGAGTGCAGATAGAAAAAGAAGAGCAGATAGAATTATTTAGAAAATTCCTCAAGAAGTTTAATAAAGATAATGATGCAGCAAAATTTTTAGGAATTTCAAAATATAGCCTATCTCGCTATAAGAATAATAAAACCCGATATATTCCAGAAGATATTTTAAAGAAAGTTGTTAATTACTTAGGAATTAATCTACCCCTAATACGGGAATATAAAACACTCGGAGAAATAAGAAATGAGGGGATTATTAAAGCGACCAAGGTCCTAAAAAATAAATATGGTTCTGAATTTAGAAATGTTCTACAAAAAGGAAGCAAGTTGGCTTTGGAGAAAAAATATGGCAAAGATGCTTATAGGATTATATCTAAAAGAGGTTTTGATAGTTCTAAGTTGAAATATGGGGATGATTGGAGAGCACAGTTAAGCAAGAAAGGCATAGATTCATTAAAAAGCAAGTATGGCAAAAGATGGTTTGATGTTATTTTAAAGAAAGGAAGAGAGATACTTAAGAGTAAATATGGGCTAAACTGGCAAAAGAAATTGAGTGATATTGGCAGAAAGTCTCATAATAAGAAATATATAGATGATTTTAATAAAGCACCAACATTTCATAAGAGTATTTTTGCAAAGAGAAAACCTACTTCGAGTGAGCAATTTGTTATAGATTATCTGAATAAAAATAATATCCCTTTTGAATCTAATGTTTTCTATAAAGACATAGAGCTAGATATTATTATTCCAAACAGAAATAATCCTAGATATATAATTGAAGTGTCTGATGCAAAACCAACTACATATAACCAAAGAAAGAAGATATTGCAGCTATATTATCAAAAAAAATTGTTTCCCCAAGCTCAAATTATTGCTTTGCTCAAAACTCGCTTTTCAAATAATAAAGGCAATCTCTCCTTACATAAAATAACCAAGGTTTTTTTGGATCAAGAAAAAATAACATCACTTTCATTACAAAATATTAAAGATTATATTCCGGATATTGTCGATTCCATAAAGAAGAACGCAGATATTAAAATAAATGAGAAATTTATATTTTCTAAACTAAGTATGGCTTCTTCAAAAAAAGGATCTTTAACACAATCCAAACGTATTAATCTGGAAGAAAGTCAATTACATAATTTACTTTTGGAAATAGGCGCTTCTCCTTCTGGAGCATTTTCTTTAGAGGTCAAAGATAATGCTTTTATTTGTCTTGATAACTTTGAAGATTATAATGGTAAGAAAATTGCTTATGAAATAAATTCTTCAAGGAGCTACAATTCTTTAAGGGCTTTAGCGGGTAAAATATTACTGTGTAAAAAGTTTAGACCCGAAATAAAATTCATTGTAATACTTACTAATGCCTCTATCTTAAATAATACTTCTTTTAGTTTTTTAAGCGATATTGCGGATAAAGTAATCTTAAATAGAAATTTTAATAGAAATTATTTAATTGATGTTAGAACAGAATTAACATCATAAACCCATTTTCTCCAATATCTTTTTAGAATCAAATATCTCTAGGTCATCATAATTTTGTCCAACACCCAAGTATAAAATAGGTTTTTTGGTAATATAACTAACAGAGAGTATTGCACCACCTTTCTCGTCTACATCACTTTTAGTTAATATTATTCCATCGATACCAATAGCCTCGTTAAAGGCTCGACATTGGTTTACTACATCATTACCTGCTACTGCTTCTGCAACAAAAACTTTTAGATTAGGTTTTGTGACTCTGCAGATTTTCTGCATTTCATGAAGAAGATTTTCTTTTGTGTGCATTCTTCCGGCAGTATCTACAAGAACTACATCAAGATTATTGGATTTTGCGTATTTTATTGCGTCAAACGCGACTGCACTTGGATCGCTCCCATAATCCTGTTTTATTACTTTAACTCCCAATCTCTCGGCATGAATTGATATTTGTTCTACTGCTGCTGCGCGAAATGTATCCGCTGCTGCTAAAACGCAGCTAAGTTTATTTTTTTTGATAAGATGGGCTAATTTTGCTATGCTTGTGGTTTTTCCTGCGCCGTTTATTCCGAAGAAAAGAATTACATATGGCTCCTTAGTATTTATTTTTCTGAATTCTTTTATTTCCTTTATTGTATCTTCCGGGTCGATAAGAATATCATTTATTGCGCTTTTTAGAGCTTCTTTAACTTCGAGTTCTATTTTTTCTTTTTTAAGCTGCTTGCCGACGAGTTTTTCCTGCAAATCAGATTTTATTTTCTCAACAACTTCTAGAGCAACATTACTTTCGAGCAATAAAAGCTCTAATTCTGAAAATAACTCCTCGAATTTATCTTTTGTTAAAGTATAGCTAAAAACATTTTTTAGTCTTTCGAAAAAACCCGATTTTTTTTCTTTATTTTCCTTTGTTTGTTCTTTCTTTTGTTCTTGAATTTCTTCTGTTTTTAGTTCTTCTACAGCTTTTTCTGGAATTTCAATACCTATTTCTTTTTCTTCAAGTTCTTTTATGAACTCTTCTGTCTGCTGCTCAGGAGATTTTATTTCATGACCCTCTTTTTGAACATCTTTAAGAATTTCCTGAGTAATCTTTCGTTCTTCCTGCAATTCCTGCTTTGTCCTTTTCTTTTTTTCAGGCTTCCTGTTCTTTATTTTGGGCTTCTCTTCTTTTAACTCGAGTTTCTCTTTCTTTTTAGGTTTTTTTTCTTTTTTTGCTTCTGCTATCTCTATCTTTTCCTTTGATTTTCCGAACCATGATTTTAGTTTGTCTTTTAAAAATCCGAACATGGATTTCTTAATACATGAACATTTATAAATTTAGACTTCTTAGATATTAAATGAGAAAGATATTAATTATTATTGATGGTTTAGGAGACGTAGATTACGATAAGTTCAATGGAAAAACTCCTCTTGAATTTGCAAATACTCCAAATCTGGATGCTATTGCGAAAAAATCTCGGCTGGGTTTTATGTATCCTATAAGTGAAGATTATGCGCCTGAATCTGACACTGCAGTTGTTTCTATTCTTGGAAATAATTTTGATATTTCAGAGCGAGCAGAGTTTGAAGCGGTTGGCGCAGGAATTAAACTTAGGAGGGGAGATTTGGTTTTAAGGGCTAATTTTGGGACAGTAGAAGATACTAAATCCAGAAAGATGATTGACCGAAGAGCAGGCAGAACACTTAAGACGAGCGAAGCGAAGCAGTTGGCTAAAAGCATGAATGAAAAAATCAAGCTTCCTGTAAAATTCGAATTTTTTCCTACAGTTCAGCATAGGGGGATATTGGTTTTTTATGGCGGATTTTCTGATAATGTTACTAATACTGATACTTATGTTCATGAAAAAGGAAAAATCTGGACGAAAACAAATTTCGACTGGAGTATAACCTTGGATGATGATGAGAATACCGAGTTTGCGGCTAATGTTATAAACGCTTTCGTAGACCAGTCTTTTAAAATATTAAATGAGCATCCTGTAAATGTATTGAGAAAGAAAAAAGGAATGCTGCCTGCTAATATTGTCTTGACTAGAGATGCTGGAGTAGATGTTCCGGAGTTAAATAGATTCAGATCTTCAATGGCTATAGTCAATATGCCTCTTGAAAAAGGGATTGCGAAAGTAAGTGGCATGGATGTATACTCTACAGAATATCCTGAAATGAAGAGTCATGACGTATATGAAAATCTACGTCATGGATTGGAAGAGATGAGTGATTTTGCCATTAAAACTCTGAAGAAAAAAGGAGAAGACTACAATTTTTGTTATATCCATTTTAAGGAAACAGATATTCCTGGTCACGATAATAAACCCCTTGAAAAGAAAAACTTTTTCGAGCTTCTCGATAAAAAGTTTTTCGGGTTTCTTAAGGAATATGCAGAAAAAAACAAGATAAAAATAATTGTCACAGGCGATCATTCAACACCTTGTAAATTCAAGACGCACACTTCAGATGATGTTCCTGTTTTGCTTTTTGATCCTGAGAAACAAGGAGATAACCTTACTTTTGGCGAGAGCAATGCGAGAAAAGGAAGCCTTGGCAAGATTTATGGAAGAACTTTATTGAAGAAAACGGAGTTTGTTTAATTCTTTATCCAAGCAAAATTCCAGACTGACTAAACGATACCCGATTAGGTAAAATTACTTTGATTAACTTTAGAGTTAATACTTCAAATTTTCAGCAGAAATTATATTTTTAAGACTGTGCTGAAAATTTGCTTTAATAATTGAATAAGAAAGGACCAGATGCATTGATTTGGTAAGATTATGTTTTTAAGAAGTAGTGGCATGTTTAGGGTTCTACGCAATTTAGCATTTGTTTCTTTTATGTCCATAAATCTAAAACCACATTCTTTAGAAGGTGGTTGTAGCCTTACGGTTTTAGATTTTGGATCATCCAAAAAACAAGGGGCTTTACAAACCCCCACTTTTAAGTGGGGGTGCCCCATTGTTTTTTTGATATAATAATGCTTTTAAACTGACTGTGATTGTTTTGAGAGTATGATTACGTATAATGATTTATATGAAGCATTAAGAAAAGAAAGATATTCTGAACAGCTTCAGCCGCTTATCAAAGATTTTGTGAAAGAGGTATCTGATTATCTGAAAGATCAGGAAGAAAGAGTTTCTAAAGATAAGGATTTATTTTCTGAAGAACTGCAGAAAAATAAAAAACATCTGGAAAATGCAGTGTCTATCTTTAAAGAGCTTATGCTGCGAAGGAAAAAAAAGCTGCTTGAGCTGGCATTTATAAGCGCTGAAACAGGAATTTCAAAAAGAGATTTTGAAAATATGCTGAATTTTGAAAAAGACACATTTGAAAAAATTATGAAAGCGGTTAATGAGGGAGATAAAAAAATGGAAAGAATGCTGCAAGGCGTTGACGAAAACGCTGAAAGCGGAGGACAGAAGAACAAGCTGATTATCTTTAAGAGTGATGCAGAAGAATTTTTAGACTTAGAAGGAAATAAGCTTGGGCCGTTCAAAAAAGGAGATATTGTAAATCTTGCTCAGGAGATAGCCAATATACTTATTGTGGATAATAAGGCTGATCCTGTTGATGATGCTTAAGATTCTATGGAAAGTTTAGATGATTCTTTAGCAGATTTTGACAAGGAAGAAGCCGCTCTTCTGTTGCTTTGTGATGCTAATGGAAATATTCCTGTCGAGACTTATAATTCTCCGATGTATTTAGAATATAGGCGACAAGGGTTAATTGAAGACGATACGATTGAGGGGTAAAAAGCCCATGGAGGGAATTGAACCCCCAACCCCTAGTTATTTCGGATGATTTTTTGATATTTTCCCAAAAAATCAACATACAAAACTAATGCTCTAGACCATTGAGCTACATGGGCGGATAATTAACTAAAAAAGAGTATCTTAAAAAGGTTTTGTATGGTTTACTTTAGCCCTTATAGCAGAGTGACATAACTTTATAAATCTCCTTACCCTCTTTGCTCTATGGGTGAGCGAATAATTTTTAATTCTAATGAAATCCGCGATTTATTTTTTCAAAAAGTTTTGGAGTCTTTAAATTTGAAAAATTGGACAGAAATGCGAAAATTATTCAATATTCCAAAATCTACTTCAGAATTTTATAGAAATGGAAAATTAACTTTACCTGAAGAGCTTTACAATAAGATTACTTTGAAATTTAATAAAAAAGATAAGGACTTCTTTAATAAGAACATTTCTTTCTTAGAAGAAAATTGGGGGAGAATAAAGGCTGGAAAAGCAACCTATACTAAACACCAGAACATTTTTAATGAGGGGAGAGAAATAGCTATCAAAGTAGTTCAAGAGAGGGCTAATAAATTTAACTTCAATATGCCTCTAACCGGAGAACTTGCTTATTTCTTAGGGTTATTCATTGGTGATGGCTTTTTGAATAAGTATCAGAGATATTATCTAATTCAATTCACTGGAGATAAGAGATTTGAGAAAGGATATTATCTGGATTTAATCTCTAAACTTTCAAGACAATTATTTAATCTAGTTCCGGTAGTTAGAGAAGAAAAAGAAGGCAATGGACTGAGATTTAATTTGTACTCAAAACAATTATTTAATCTAATAACACAGAGATTTGATATTCCTTCTGGAAGAAAATCTAGAATAGTTTTAATTCCAAAAGAGATCTTAGAAGCCAAACCTAGAATTATCAAATCCTGCATTAGCGGGCTTTATGATGCTGAGGGCTGTGTATTTTTTGATAAACGAAAAGCATATCTTGAACCTTATCCACGAGTAGACTTGCATATGCTTAATCCTCTTTTAATTAAACAAATTTTTAATCTATTAAGAAGATTCTCAATTCCTTGCTCAACTAACAAAGATTTTACTAGAATTTTTATTTACGGAAATGAGGCTGTTAGAAAATTTATTAAGGAAATAGGGTTTTTAAATCCTAAACACCTAAAAAAACTTGAGGCATTAAAAGATTAATTATTAGTATATAAAGTATAATCACTTTTCTTCTTTTTTGTCCTGCCTGTCAGAAATCTTATTCATGAGTTTCATGTAACCATAAAGCATATTTATTGCTCCTGAGCGAAACATCTCTTCAGCCAGTTCTTTTTTGCCCAAGTC
>ORJL010994567.1_pt1 | contig 24056 bp, 21 predicted proteins | sample 1779941 | NCBI WGS metagenome assembly ORJL01 (sample SAMEA104232317, study PRJEB22302) | groundwater metagenome | biome: forest; feature: aquifer; material: groundwater | place: USA | collected 2011-08-07 | depth 5.8 m
GCCAGGACTATTACGAGCGAGCCTACCAAGACCGAGTCCTTAAGAGCATCGCCCGTAGGGCGCAAGAGATGGGGTACTGCCTTGTCAGACAAGAACAAACCCTCACCATACCAACCGGCTGATTGGGGTGTCATTGAAAGGGTCAAAGCAATCCCTTTAGCTTTCTGTCATTGCGAGGGACGAAGCAATCTCAAAGCGTCTCGTATAGATCAACCCACCCGGGATTGAATCCCTTAACCAGGGCAAGCTTCTTCTGTCGTGAGCCCGCCTTGATCTGCTTCTCCCTTAATATCGCATTTTCCGGGTCGTCTAGCACCTCGTAGTAGACCAGCTTGGTCAGGTTGTACTTCTTGGTAAACCCGTCAAGCAGTTTCTCCCGGTGTTCATAGACCCGTTTCCTCAGATCACCGGTCACACCGGTATAGAGGACCGTATTGTGTTTGTTGGTCATTATGTAGACGCAGTAGTGACGCATGGTTATCACAGCTCGGATGAGATTGCTTCGTTCCTCGCAATGACCTGTTGGGTTATGAGATTGCCTCGTTCCTCACAATGACAATATGGAGTCTTCCAATGACAAACGTAACAGAGCCTCCTGCAATGACACTGGGACCTCGGTGGCTGTCTTCCAAGGAGTCCCGTGTAGAGAAGCCGCGGACTAGGTCCTGCAGTCGGCCTTGTCCCTGAGGCCTGCGATCGCGGTCGAGGACGACCCCGACCGCAGGTTATCCGCAACATCTTTATGCACGGCTGCTTAGAGCAGGCCGGAGTTACCTGCCCCTTCCAGCACCTCCTTCGGTATCTCCGCAAACATCCCCGTGCGGCTGACTACCGGGAAGCTGGCGCGCCTCATGTCCACCATCATCTCTGACACTTTTATCGCGGCGATGGTCGGATCAATGACCGGCGCATTTCCAACCTGCGACACCCCGGCTTGGGTTAGAGCAGGAGACAGGAGCCCGCAGCCGGCGATAACCACCTGCGCGCCATCCTGAATGCAACCCTCGGCCACTTCCGTGAAGTCCTCCACCAGAGGGTCAAAGGCACCCCCCAGGCAAGAGAGAAACTGGGATTCGCCCATATTGATGGCCCGGACCGGCCGGGTCCCGATCGCCCTGGACGCCATGCCGTAAAGGTGAATGGTCTCTGTCATATCGTCCAGGTAACGATGGTCTGAGGTCACCACGGCGAAGCGCAGTCCCATCAGGCCGGCCAGCAGCATGGAGGCCTCTGCTATTCCTACCACCGGGATCGATAGCATCTGCCGGGCGGCCCGCAGCGCGGGATCGAAGTAACAGGCGATAATGGCCCCATCGTATCCCTCCTCCTGAGCCCTGGAGACGTTTCGCAATACCTCCCGGTCATTCATGAACCGGAGGCCGTAATGGCCGAATCCTTCCAGGCTGGAGAGGCCTGGCCCGGGAGGTATGGGTTGGAAGGAGACCTCGGTGTCGGGACGCTTGATTCTGCCGATTATGTCCAGATATGGCCGGAACTGGATTCTATCTTTGCCCCGCTGTGACGGCAGCTGAATCCATAGCTTCATGCTGAACCTCCCAGTTTACATTTCCCTGTGGTCTTTCGCCAAAGGCGCGGGCCGGTCAGGTCCTGAACGGCTCCAAGCCCGGCGCTGGCTGTCAAAACATCAGCCAGGTCCTTCCCCCAGTTGTTGCGCCCATTCTAGGCGTCTCGGGACAGGCGGTCAAGCTCGGCTCACGATCTTGGCGCGGATTCTACCAAGAAGGAGGGTAGCGAGGAAGGCTCGGGCGTCTGGTTGGAGTATTGCGGGTTGGGTGCTAGTTGGAGCATCGCCCATGCAGCAATCCAAGAGGCAATCCGGCATGGTGACCCACCGGCAATCCCCCATGCAGCACCCAACTTATGATTTGGCGAATTCGCCCACCGGCGGGCCTGTCCGCCACCCGCGAGCCTACGTTCTTGGTGTAAGGGAACCCACAGACACTTAACTTCAGGGGAGTTGGTCATGGTATGATCAAGCAACGTTTTGGGGTATAATTAGGTAACGTTTTGTGCGATCTATGGCAGCCTGCGAAAGGAGGCGCACAAATTGAATCCGAACGGGAAATCCAACATTGAGCGGCTCACGACAGGTGTGCCTACCCTGGATGCGATCCTCCACGGAGGCTTCCCCACCAGGACGCTGAACGTCATCACGGGTGGCCCGGGCGCCGGTAAGAGTATTCTCGCCCTCCAGATTCTCTTCCACCAGGCTCGCCTGGGAAACATGGACATCTACTTTACCAGCATCGCGGAGCCGTCCATCAAGTTCCTGCGCTATATGCAGCAGTTCGAGTTCTTCGACTCCAAGCTCTTCAACCGGAACATATTCTTCTCCGACCTGAGCGCCCCTGCCCTGTCACAGGGTCTCGAAGAGACTATTAGCGCACTGAAGCAGCAGATCGCGGAGAGAGGCCCCGCAATCGTCGCCATCGACTCCTTCAAGGCCCTCCGCAGCCGGTTGCAGGACCCCGCAGCCGCCCAGCCACTCCTCTATAACCTGGTGCTGGACCTGGCTATTTCGAACGTGAGCGCCTTCATCGTGGGCGAATATGACGACTACGATGTCAGTCACCTTCCCGAGTTCTTCGCCGCTGATAGCATCGTCTCCCTGTCCAGGCAGACGACCGGGTTGCGGGTCTCCCGCCAGTTGGAGGTCCTGAAGCTGCGGGGAAGTGGTTACGAGCCCGGGCGCCATTTCTTCGAGATCTCTTCGGGTGGTATTACGGTATACCCGAGAGTGAGCGTGCCTCCTGAGAAAGAGGGCGAGGGGGAGGACGAGCATCGATTGTCCACAGGCGTGGCCGGCCTGGACCAGATGCTGGGTGGTGGGCTGCCCGAGCTGTCTACTACGGTCATAGAGGGAGGCACGGGCACCGGCAAGACGACCCTGGCGCTGAGCTACCTTGTTGAAGGTGCACGGAAAGGGGAGCCCGGACTGTTCCTGACTATGGACGAGACGTGCTCCCAGGTCATCAAGCTGGCTGCCGGCCGTGGTTGGGACCTGCGCTCGTTCATCGCCAAGGGTCTGCTGGAGGTAATCTACATCTCGCCTCTGGACTACATTGCCGACGCTCTGCTTCAGATGGCGAAGAGGTCGATTGAGAGGCTGGGGGCCAGACGGGTGGCCGTCGATTCTCTCAACGGGCTGAGTCTGAGTATCGCCGCCGAAGGCCGTGGCCAGGAGCTGGTCTACGCCCTGGTCAAGACCTTCCGGGCCATGGGAGCTACGGCTATCCTGACCAACGAGACATCCCAACTCCTGGGCACCACCGAGCTGTCCGGCCACGGGCTGAGCGCCGTCGCCGACAACATTGTCATGTTGCGCTACGCAGAGGTGCAGTCCCGTCTGGCTACGGCGGTCTCGGTGCTGAAGGTCCGGGGCTCCCGCCACGATGACATGCTACGGGAGCTCATCATCACCGGTGACAGGGTGGAGGTATTGGGGCCTTTTCAAATTCACCAAGGGGTGCTCACGGGCTCGTCAACTCGCCAGGAGGACGAGCCCTCCCCCCAGAGACCTAAGCGGACTCGGACTTCGGAAGCCTAGAGCGGCAAGAGCGAGTTCCGTGACCATCAGCTATGCCCGACAGCCTGTAGGCGAAGGAGCAGCCCTGAATTGACAGACGCTGGCTCCAGCCCACGCCATCTGGCCGAGCTGTTGCTCTCGATCGAAGCTAAGGGCGCACCTTATCCCTTACGGGCAGAAGATGCCTTCGAAAGGGCTTGCAGCAAGTTGACGGCTCGGCTTGCCCGGGTCATCGGCGACAGGGGTGCGCGTACGGTACTGCTCCGGGCCGTGGCGATCACACGTACCAGGTTCCCCTTCCTGGACGCTGATCCCGCCTTGGGGGCCGGAGACTGCCTGAAGGCGCCTGCGGGATCGTTGGGGGGCCAGGACCCCGCGGTGGAGGAGGCCCTCACAAGCCTGCTAGCCAACGTCATTGGGGTGATCGTGGACCTTCTCGGCCTGAACCTGGTCTATAGACTCCTTAGCGACGCCTGGCCTGAGCTGGAGTTCCCGAAGCGCTAGCTTCAAAGTTTGTACGTAAGCCGCGGCAGCTTACGATGCCAAGGACATCCTCACCTCCACTCCAGCGGCCGTCTGATCCAGCCGGCTCTTCCCTTGACTCCTGCCTTCGATGACAATGTTATGAATTTGCAAGTTATGTAAAGTCATAGTTATGTTCTGGCAATGCCTTTTGTTTCATACTAATACCAACGCAGAATTAACAACCTGTCAGCCACCGGTGATGTCGGTGGGTACGGGTAGAGCCAGGCAAAGGGAAAATTGGAGATTTCGCCGCCAGCAACCGACGGTGGCGCTAGCAAGTTGAAGGCATCGGATGGTACCTGTTGGAATACGGCTGCTACTTGGCACGCTCCTGGCCGGCATATTGTCGCTGGCCTTGTTCTTAGTACCCCCAATCGTTGGGTCACCGGTCACGGCGAAGGCTGGAGTGCACGTCTCCGGGACATCCGTGACGCCAGGATCAGTATCCCCACTCGATGTTGTGACCATCAAGACCACGCTGGCCAATGACGGTGTCACCGCGGACCCCATGGGGGTTGTCATGACGATCAGAGATGAGAAGGGCGTCACCGTGCTCCAGGAACGACAGACCGGGATCTCCCTGATGAAGCAGGACAATCTCTCGATGTACTGGGAGTGGCGGATTCCCGGCCGTCTCACTGCTGGCACCTACAGCGTGGAGATGGGCCTGTATGACGAAACCGGAACCGTGCTGGCAACCGATACCAAAACTCAGGCCTTCCAGGTTTCGGGGATTAGCCGGTAAACCAGGCGCGGCAGGCTTATACCCTATGGCGCATGGCAGATAGCTCGAGCACAACAGCTTCATAGCAGTCCGTCCCGGCGCTTCCATGCCCGGCCGTTTGACATCTGCCACGCTCGATTTCATCCGGAAAGGCCTGATGATGCCAGGCCGGCTCAGTCTCCCTTCTGCAGTACCTGCAGCAACGGCCCGGTCAATAGATTACCGGTAAGATCTGACAGTGTAAAAAACACTTCCTCTTTCAAATGCACCAGAGCGTTATGTATGTCAGCTACGTCGTACTCCTCAGTCTCCGCACACTTGCGAAGCTCGGTGAAGTCACCCCCCTCACTGGTCGGAACGATCTTCTGCACTACCGGCGCCCCGGGTGTCGCCAGCGTGATCGCTCGTGCCAGCACCGCCCTGGCCCCACCGTCGCCAAGTAGTCTGGAATTGAATTTACATACGGCCTTCATCAGTACTTCGCAGTCGCCTATGACTTCGAGGCAGGTCTCTGAGCCATCCAGGTCTCCCGCCAGAATGCTGTTCCGCTGACTGCCCGCATTCCTTTCGATTTGGGCGTTCATTACGCACCTCCGAGGCCCCGCTGAGCCCACCAAGCGGAACCTCCACACTACCAAGTGCTTATCCAACCATTTTATCTATTTCTATGCCAATTAACAAGACTTCGGAGAGGCGTGGGTGTCCGTCAAGATTCCGCGCCAGGCGGTTGCGGAGCCAGGGTTGGGCAGAAGTTGTACGCGGATGGTTTCATCTGGTAGGGGCGATGGCACTGCCCATGTATTCCAACTATTTCGAATCAGCAAGCCTGGTGCACTGACGACCCTGTCATTCCACAACAGTTAACCCTGTCATTCCAGCGAAGGCTGGAATCCAGAGGCGGGGAGTGGGGAATCCCACGTAGGCGAGTACTACCGGGGAAAGAGCAGGGTTACGCCGTACGCCAGAGGACAGTCTCTTGGCTACTTACCTGCCATGGAGCCTACCCGCCTGGGTGCCTGGACGTCCATTGGCGGGCTGCATCGCCAGCCCCCAGCCCCTCTGGATTCCAGCCTTCGCTGGAATGACAGATTATGGTCCATCCGCTAAGACCGCTGCGGTTTTGGAAACCGCTGCGGTCTGGCACGACATCGAAGACAGTTGTGCCAGCAACTCTCCGGATGCGCCATTAGACGGCCACATGAGCAATGAATAGTTGGATTAGATGTGGCACTGCCTCGCCCGCTGGCCGCATGATCAATCCTGCTGCCACAGTGCCTCGGCCTGGTTAATGCCGGCGGTAGTTGTGGTTGGCCTGGTGCTACTGCACCGGTGGCGTATCTGTGGGCTTGCCGTAGTCCTTGTACTTGGTGTCGACACGCTCCCGGATGTCCTTAACAGTAGAGCCCTGTTCCTTCCAGGACTTCACATCGAGGGCGATCTTGTTGCAGATGTCGCATGTCGAAGCGTGGTCAGTGAAGCTGCCGTCGTCGTTTATGTAGCAGTTCTGCAGGCTCTTGTGATTCTGACCGGTGGAGAGGTTAGAGCAGCCGCAATAACAGGGTATCTGAGAGATGAGGTCCTGGTTGGCCACGGCAAATCTGTACCCCTCGGTGCTCTCCCTTGAGTTATAGGCGAACGAAGGCAGGCCCTCCTGCCCCTGGGCGGCGTTGCTGCAGGCCGCGGCCAGGAATGCCAGGGTCAGTGTTGCCAGAAGTATCCATTTCAGCTTTATCATCATATCCCCAGTCTTGCCTTAATGGCTGTGTCTCGGGTTCATGGGCAGAATGAACATCTGCAGGTAGAGCGCTCCCATGGCCAGAAGAAATATCGCATGGGGCACGGCGGCGCGCCAGCCCCTGGAAGCATGGGCTTCACCGGTGCGGTACAGTATGTACATGCCTCCACCCAGCCCGATCAAGACCATTATCACCGAGGTTACGGTCATAAGGTTAGTATCCATCGGAATCTCAGTAGCCTCCAGCGTCTTCCACCCCAGTTGATCGAGGGCTGCCTGCAGGGCCATGGGGCCTTCCATTATCAGGTGGAACAGGTTGTGGGCCAAGTGTCCTGCCAGTGCGAGCGGGATGTAGGCATAGGCAAACCGGGAGAACCCGAACCCAAAGCCTTCGCCTCCGGTCCGTCCCGCCACTCTGGATACCAGCACGTACAACCCCAAAGTGACAGCGAGAAAGACGGCGAAAGTAAGAGTTATTGCTATCTCGTAGGACGCCAGCCAGGTGCTTTCCAGCAACCATTTCATGTATGCTGGAAACGCCGTGGTCATGTTGATCGTCTGCAGGTAGACCACGGCAACAAGGACTACCGCCAGGAATCCTTCTCCGGCGAGCGGCCGGCGCAAAGACCAGAGCTCCCGGCCCGGAGCGCGGAGGTAGAGGTCTGTCGCTCCACTGGGGCAGCTCTTTAGACAATTGGCGCACAGGCTGCAGTTGCGATTGCTGTCCATGGCGGCCGGGAACTGGTAGAACGGACAGCCCTCAACCTTCTCGTTCCCGGAATAGCAGTCCTTTGTCGTGCAATCGCGGCACGGCTCCGGCCTGGCCCGTACCTCCAGTGCGGCAGTCATGGAATAGAGGCCGCTGAATGCGCCGATCGGGCAGAGGTAGCGGCACCAGACCCTTCTCTGAAAGACAAGGCCTGTTATCAGCGATCCCGCCAGTATGATCATGAGGAGCATCCCGGTAGCACGGGGCGATCCGGTTACGTTCCAGACACGGTCGGCCCACGTCAGAAACAGGAAGGTTACCGCCATTAGCCAGACGCCGTATCTCTTCAGGAAAGCGCCGGGCAAACGTCTCTGCCATCCTCCTATGCGCCGCGCCCATTCGCCCAGGGTTCCGACCGGGCATACCGCACACCAGGCGCGGCCAAGGAGCAGGAACGACCACGGCAATAGCGCCCACCAGATAATCCAGGTGACCGAAGTGCTGAAGTTCTGCGCGGCCCGCATGGTCCCGAAGAACGCAAAATACAGGAGGAGCCCGAGAAAGGCGACTCCGACTACCTGGAATAAGTTGGGGTATATGCGGCTAAGAAGGAGGGACCGCAGGGGCCCCCACCGCATCAACCCGTCCCGTTGAGGGACCGTTTCCCGCACCTTGCGGACGGCCCCTCCCTTTATCGACATACTTAAGGTCCGAAGTTCGCCTTTACATAGAGCTTCTTGATGGGCTCCTGGGTATCGTTAGAGCGGACGTCTATCTGGAAGAGGTGCGGTCCCTCCATACCCTTGTGCATCTGAGTGGCAATCGAGATCTTGGTTGACTGGCCTGGCTTGAGGGTTGTAGAACCTACAACCGGTTCAGGTGGTCAACAGCCTTCCACGACCTTGACGCTGACATTTCTCAGCGTCAGGGTTTCACTGCCTGCGTTCGTAACGTTGAACGAATGGCGGACCTCTTTATCCAGGGCTACCTGCCCGAAGTCCTTGGTATCCGAGTCGACGGATATCCGGGCTCCGGCGACGCTTCCCTGGGCCGGGCTGCTGGCCGGCGGCGATTGGTTCTCGCAAGCCGCCGTGGCCAGGATTATGACCAGCGCCAGGGGTACGACGACCGATAAGGCTCGTATCCAACGGGGCATATCAGTCTTCACCTTGCCTTTCCAGTTAATTATGGTCGACTTCGTTGATAATAAGCGGCTAGCCGGCTACGATGAGCTTTCTTCCCCTGGAGATCTGGTCCAGGGCCCGGTTCAGGCTCTCCACAAGCAGCCGCCGGAAGAATGGGTGTCTTGCGAAAGGCGACCGGTCGCCAAGCATGAAATCGGTCGCTCGGGAGCCGGGTAGATAGAGACCGCTGTGCTGGGCTTCCTGCTCCATCGCCAGGGCTGCAGCGAAGGCTGAACGGGCCTCTCGCTCCCTTCCGGAGTGGAGCAAGACATAGCTCATCTCCTCAAACCGGCGCCTGTACCGGGCGCGCCCGTCATCCTGCAATAGGTCGTTCAGGGCCTTCTCCAAGACCCTCTCTTCCCTCTCCGCCTGGGCGGCCTCGGGGAGGACGATGCTACCCCGCTTGGCCTGCTCCAGGTCTTGGGCATAGGGACGCATCTGCTCGGTATCCAATCTCCAGTTCCAGAATTCCTTAAGGTCCAGGAGTCTGGCGGATTCCTCCAGCAGCCCGGGCTCCATCAGGATCTGGGCGGCATTCAATTCCTGGTAGATAGGCGGACGTTCCCACGCCTCTTCCGGGTCGCCGATCGCTTCTCTCCAGACCATGTAGTCAACTGGAAGAGGGTGTCCCGCGGCGCTGGCCTTCTCTTTGCTCTCTCTGATCAAATGACGGGCATATTCAGCAGGTATCTCTACGTGAGGGAGCCCGCTTTCCCTGGCCACTGTCTCCACCCTGGACGATGCCTCGTCATGATCTCCGGCGTGGCCTACCCGCGTCTCTCTAATGCCATCCGAATCATTTAGCATGAGAAAGACCAGATTGAGGTGGCCTCCGAGGGGCTCCGGCACCGTTATGAACAGAAACCGGCTGCCTGCTCCATCGATACTACTGGCCCAGGCCCGGGAGCTGGGCCGGCGCGCAGGAGCTGTCTGGGGCGTCTGGGTAGGAGCCGGCGCAGGAGAGGCTTCCGGCCGGAAGCCCAGGCTGCGAAGCCGGTGCAGGGCGCGGCCGGCGGCCTTCTTCACTTCCTTGGTACTGCCGGAATCGGTAAGCTGCAGGAGTTGGTTGGCCGCCTCCTGGCTCCTTATCATCCCGAGGGCCTCGGCGGCGGCCGGCGCGGCTGTCTCTAAGATAGTCATTGCCATGAGGATGGGGACTGCTCGTTCCTGACCCTCCCGGGCCAGGGATGAAGCAAGCTGGGATACCTGGGCAGCACTCATCTCCTGTAACTGGGAGAGAAAACGACCAAAGTCCTCGCCCTGGGGATCCAGTTCGAGTGCCTGGCTTACCAGTTCCTCAGAGACCTCTCCGGGAGCTACCGCGTGCGCACTTGTCTTTGCCTTATTCTTGTTCATGAAATACTGTGACATAACCCAAGATATATTCTGAAGTTTAGTTATTAAGAACCTGTTAAGGAATTACGGGTTTCTCGCGGGAGCCCCCAGGACGGGTTATCAAGGGCATCGCCGTGACGTTCACCGACATGTTCACAGACGGCGGCGCGACAATGCCCCGCGTATCGAAGTTCCCTACGAGTATTCGGCGCTACCTGGTCGGGACGTCCCGTCAGGCCGTCTCCCCGCACTTCTCCAGCAGGGCCTCCCAGTCCGAATCGACCTTCTCCTGCAGTTGCTGCACCAGGGGCTGGTTCTCCGGCTTTAGCAGATGGGCGAACCTGCCCTGCGACTCCAGCCATTCAATCAGGGGCTTCTTCTTCTTGGGCTTATAGTTGAGCTTCCAGACGCCGTGGTCTATCTCGTAGATCGGCCACACGCAGGTGTCTGAAGCCAGGCGGGAGACCTTGATGGTCTCAGACGTATCGTGCCTCCAGCCCCGGTTGCAGGAGCTAAGTACGTTGATAAACGCCGGGCCATCAGCCGCCATTGCCCTCTCTACCTTGCCCATCAGGTCCCGCCAGTTGCTGGGGATGGCCTGAGCGACAAAGGGGATGCCATGGGCGGCCACGATGGCCGTCATGTTCTTGGGATACTCTTTCTTGCCTGGCATCGCACTTCCGACAGGGGTTGTGGTTGTCCAAGTCCCCCGGGGAGTGCTGCCGCTGCGCTGGATGCCGGTGTTCATGTATGCCTCGTTGTTCAGGCACACATAGAGGAACTTATGTCCTCTTTCCAGCGCACCGCTCAAGAATTGCAGACCGATATCGTAGGTAGCTCCGTCCCCGCCGAAGGCCAGGAACTTCATTCCCACGTCTTCCATTTTTCCCTGCTTAACCAGGGACCGGTAGGCAGTCTCAACACCGGAAATAGTTGAAGCAGCGTTCTCGAAAGCGCTATGAATCCAGGAAACCTTCCAGGCGTTGAAGGGGTAAATGCTGGTTGCGACCTCCAGACAACCCGTAGCATTGGCTACGACCACGGGCTCACCTACGGCTCGGAGGACCTGCCTTACTATGATGCTCTCAGCGCATCCGGAGCACAGCCGGTGCCCGGAGGCGAAGAGCTCTTTTTGGTTGCTAAGTTCTTTAAGACTAAGGGCCATTTGATCCTCTACTCCCGTAGTCCCAGGTACCTGACCACGGGCGATGTCTCGCCGCTGCGAGCCACCTCCAGAAGGTCCTGGAAGGCCTGGTCAAAGTGGCGAGGCAGCACTTCCCGGCCGCCCAGCCCGCAAACATAGTTCAATACCTTAACGTCCAGTCTGTGAGTGTACAGAGCTGACGCAACGTCCAGGAAGACCGGGTTTCCTTGAGATCCAAAGGCGATGGCCCTGTCAATCACAGCTACAGCCTTCTTCCCTCGCAGAGCCTCGGCTATCGCCTGGGCCGGGAAAGGACGGTAGCAGCGTATCTTCAGCAGGCCGGCGGCGATCCCCTGCTCACGGAGCGTATCTACCACTCCCCTGGCGGTGCCCGCGGCCGAACCCATTGCCACTACGGCAACCTCGGCGTCGTCCATCTGGTAAGGCTCCAGCAGGCCGTACTTCCTGCCGGTAAGGCGACCATACTCTTCGCCTATCTGCGGGATGACCTCTAGCGCCCGGTCCATCCCCTCTACCTGCTGCCGCTTGAACTCGAAATAATAGTCCTGGAGCGCCACCGGGCCGAACATAGTCGGCTTGGAGGGGTCCAGTAGAGAATACTGGGGGTTGAAGGTGCCGATGAAGCTCCTCACGGTCTCGTCAGGCAGAATCTCCGCCCTCTCAATTCCGTGGCTTATGACGAAGCCGTCCTGGGTGTGCATCACGGGAAGCATGACATCAGGGTGCTCCGCGATACGCAGCGATTGAATGGCGTTGTCATATGCCTCCTGAACATTCTCACCGAAGAGCTGAATCCAGCCCGCGTCCCTCGCACCCATGGAATCGGAGTGGTCGCAGTGAATGTTAAGAGGGGCTGACAGGGCCCGGTTGACGAAGTGCATAACGATAGGCAACCGGGTGCCCGAGGCAACGTAGAGCACCTCCCACATGAAGGCCATTCCCGCCGAGGTCGTGGCCGTCTGGGCGCGAGCTCCGGCGGCCGAGGCCCCGATGCATGCGCTCATAGCGGCATGCTCGCTCTCTACGTTGATCATCTCCGTGTCTACCTCGCCGTTCGCCACGAACTCGCTGAAGGTAGTCACAATCTCTGTTTGTGGGGTGATGGGGTAGACTGCAACCACGTCGGGGTTCATCTGTTTCATGGCCTGAGCCACGATCTTGGCCCCGTCCAGGGCTACCGCGATACCCTTGACCTGTATCTCGGTGGATGTAAGCGAAGGCTTCATTACTCTTCTACCAACGCCTCCTCGACCATCTTGATAGCCCCGATAGGACAGACCTCGGAGCAGATTCCGCAACCCTTACAGTGTTCCCAATCGAACTCCGTAATCTTGGCATCCTTGGTGTTGATGCTGCAATCCGGACAGTATAACCAGCAGAGGAGGCAATTATTGCACTTCGCACGGTCCAACTCCGGCCGATGCGACCTCCAGCCTCCTGTCTTATATTCAACGGCGGTGCCTCCCGCAGGGACGACTCCGCCGATAGGGATGTCTCTCCAACCCTTGAGCGCCATACTAGCCTTCCTTCGCCTCGCTATATCCGCGGCCAAATGCCTGGATGTTTGCTTCCACGCCTTTGCTCTTCAGCTTTGCTCCGAGCTTCTCGCGGAAAGTAACAATGACACTCTCCTGGTTCACTACTCCGGTGGCCCGCAGAAGCGCCCCAAGCATGGGAGTGTTGGTGATGTTCTTTCCTATGGTATCCAGGGCAATACGCGTAGCGTCCAGCGTATATACTTTTCCCTCTTTGTAACCGGTCTTGGCCCGTACCTGGTCCGGGTTCATGGAGGTGTTAACCAGGAGGACGCCATCTCCGTCCAGGCCGCTGGCTACGTCCACGGTCCCGAGAAGGCTGGCATCCAGGACAACCACCACGTCGGGCTCTTCGACTCCGCTGTAGTTATAGATCGGACGATCGCTGATACGGGTGTAAGCCCGGACCGGCGCTCCCATTCGCTCTGGGCCGTATTCCGGGAATGCCTGGAAATACTTGCCGTCGCCCAGTGCGGTTTGCGCCAGAAGCTCGGAGGCTGTTACGACCCCCTGGCCGGCGCGTCCATGCCATCTGATTTCTATTAGCTTGGTCATACTACCCCAAAGTAAGGTAATTGGCTCAGCAATATTATACGGTAGGCAGTGTAGGATTGCAAACTTGTAGTGCTTTTGACACTATTTACAGCCGCTTTCGCAGATGAATGATATCTTACCGGGGAGCGGCCTACCGGCAACTGAAATCATGCGATGCCCTATTATTGAGCTCTTCACCCTCGTATCACCTACTCTGTGAAGCGCGATTGGTGCGCGAAGTTTTGCGTTGGGGGGCGTCGGCGGGGGACATAGAGCCCTTCCTGGGGGCTTTCCCAAAAGGCTTTTGGACGACATTATGTAATCTTCCGAGGGCGCGAAATGTCACAACTTCGGAAATTCACTCTTCAAACGTATTGACATTTAATCTTGCCTTCCTGTAGTATGAGTCACTAGGTAGGAACGTAGCTACCAATCTAGAAAGGAGACTTAAGATGCAGGCTTATTGCATGAAGTGCCGGACCAAGAGGGACATGAAGAACCCCGCTCAGATCAAGATGAAGAACGGCCGTCCTGCAACACAGGGTACCTGCCCGGTATGCGGGACCAAGATGTTCCGGATCGGGAGCGGCAAGTAGTCCGGAATCAGTACTTCTAAGAGAATCGTCATATAGTTTCAGGCAGGCTGGCCACCGGCTCGTAACGGGCTGGCGGCCAGCGGGTTTTTGACCCTGTTTGCCTCATCTGCTATAATCTAATGGCGCATGAAGCGCTGTTTCAGCGGCCCCGTGGTGTAGCGGACTAACATGCCACCCTGTCACGGTGGAGATCGAGGGTTCGAATCCCTTCGGGGTCGCCAGCTTATCCTCTGCCCAGTTTCTTCCAGACCCACATTCCGCGTCTAGAGACCAGACCCAATCCGGAATGGGGTTCAGCTCGCGGCCGTCTGATTCGGAATATCCAAGAATTGCCGCGGCGTAACCAGCTCCGTGCCTTGATCAACTCCCTCACTAGTGCTTTGTCACAGATGTCTTGGCCGGTGTCATTGCGAGCTTTGGTAGGCAGCGGATTGCTGCCGGAGATCTGGAGTGACATCCTATGTCATTGGAAGCTCTATACGCAGCCTGGGGCTGCCGGAGAAATGGAATGACATGGGTGTCATTGAAAGGAGGGACAACGGAGCAATCTCATCTCCAGTCGGTCATTCCCGCCCGTTGTCCGTCATTCCCGCCGTTTGTCCGTCATTCCCGCTCTTTGTCCGTCACTTCCCGCGAAGGGAGGGAATCCAGCCCAATCTGTCATTCCAGCGAAGGCTGGAATCCAGAGGGGTGGGGCGGGGAGATTGCTTCGTCGTCCCTCCTCGCAATGACCACTAAACCATGGCACTGACCACAACTATGGCAATGACCGATAGCGCTTTGTTACAGATGTCTTGGTGGGTGTCATTGGAAGAAACGAAGCAATCTCATAACCCAACAGGTCATTGCGAGGAACGAAGCAATCTCGGCGGGGCGCGAGATTGCCACGCCTCCGCTGCGGCTCCGGCTTCCAATGGCAGTGGTCGTTTGATCTGTAACGGAACACCAGCCCCTCCGCGTTTCCACCTTGGATCCAGTTTAGGCAAGGGGCAATGTGAAAAAGAAGGTGCTGCCCTTTCCCAGTTGGCTTACGGCCCAGATGCGGCCGCCGTGGGCCTCCACCAGCATCTTGGCTATGTACAGGCCAAGTCCCAGACCCCTGGCCGTCCGGCGTCCGCTTTCCGCGCGGAAGTACCTCCTGAACAGGTGTGGCAGGTCCTTGGGCCCAATCCCAACGCCCTGGTCCGCCACCGACACCTGAACTTCCCCATCGACCTTCTGCGCCTTGATTAGCACTTTAGTCTCAGGCTGTGAGTACTTTAGTGCGTTACCTGTCAGGTTAAGGATAATACGCTCCAGACGATCAGGGTCGGCGGAGACCAGCGGTAATTCCTTGGGTATTCGCACCCTGACTCGGCTCACATCGATTGCGTCTCCGCCTCGTCTCTGCAAATGACCCACAAAGGCTCGCAGCTCTGTAGGCTCCTTCTCCAGACGCAGCTGCCCGCTGTCTAACAACGCCGCGTCCAGCAGGTCTTCAATGATCCCGTTCATGCTCCCCGCTGCCCGGCTGATTTCGAGGGCGCTCTCCCGAACTCGGTCAGGCTTGTCCGCTAACCTCTCTATCATTTGCGCCTGCGCCTTAACGACCGTCAAAGGGTTTCGGAGGTCGTGTGACACGGTGTGGATAAGGTCCTCCCTGAGGTCTTCTGTGCGCTTGCGCTCGGTCACGTCGCGGAAATACACCGACAGCCCGTCAGCCGAAGGGTAAGCTCGAACTTCGTACCAGGCGTCGAATGGTGCATAATACGCCTGAAACGATCTGGTTACTTGCTCCGACACCGCACGCCGGTATTCCTTCTCAAATGTGGTTCCAACGGCTTCAGGGAACTGGTCCCAGATGCTCGAGCCCAGAAGATCTGCCCGCTTCTTCTGGACTAATCTCTCCATTTCGATGTTGACGTAAGTGAATCGCCACTGACGGTCCAGTGAGAAAAAGGCGTCACCGATGCTTTCCAGAATGTTGCTGATTGACTGGCGGGCTGCTTCGGCCTCTTCGGCCAGTTTCTGCTCCCGCACTCCGGCGATGAGCAGTTGCTCGTTGATCTCCCGCATGTCGTTGGCTGCTTGCTCCATCTCCCGGCTTCGTCTCAGGATCTCCTCGTACGCCTGAATGCGCTGCGCATGCGTGATATCTGAAGCCACAAACATTGCCAGGATCAACTTACCGCTCTCATCCGTAACGGGACTGGAGGTGAATTGAATTACGTGCTCGATCCCAGCCGCTGTCGTCACAGTTGCCACCTGGCGCTGTATCGCCGTCCCCAGCAAGGACTCACGAAGCTTTTCCGGTGTATACGACTCGCCGGCCACGTTCCAGTCGCGAATGAGATCGCAGTACTCGTCCAGAGGACGCAGCGCAGCTGCCTTGTCAGGGAGATCGAGAAGCGCAGCAGCCGCATCATTGGCTGATACTACAAGACCTCGTCGGTCGATGACAAGCACGGCCTCGGACATCGCGCCGATGATTCTGTTCAATAATGGCAGTATCCGTTTTACTGGCGCCGGTATGTCTCCCACGATAACTGCTTTTATCACAACGGCCGGGCCACAGGACGGTATACGGTCTCCTGGTTTTGAGTCGCTTTGATCACATATCTCAGCGCCAGCAACCTTGAAAGGGCACGTCCCAGATCAGACTGCCGGAGCCCGGTCGCCTCTGCGATGGTCTTGGCCGAGCCCTCTTGAGTATCGACCAGTGTCTGCAACACCAGGGCTTCCTGATCGGTCAACCCGGGAAACACCGCCGGCGCCACTTCCCGCATTTCGGGCACACCGGTGATAATACCCCGGTAATTGCTGAGGACCTCACCAACCACCAGTCCGTGCGACGTGATCTCGTAGGCTCGCAGGTCCTTGCTGTGCTGGCTGCTGCGCATCTTGACCACCGTCATCACTTTCCTGAGCTGGCCATCGATCTCGACGTAGCGCTGCAAGATGATGTTGTCGGTCAGGAAGGAAATCGCGTGGGGGCTGAAGCGCAAATCAGAAAACGACTCGGTAACTTCCACCGTCATCAGCACGGTGACGCCGGTGCCTAGCAGCGCTCCCACCATCCTGTAGAGCGACTCGCGAAAGTCGTCGCGGAAGGCAGGCGCCAGGGCCAGCTCGAATCCGGACAATGAGTCGATGACTACCCGCTTCGCCCCTATCTGCGCCACCGAGTCACGAATTTCCTGCAGGGTCTCATCGACCGAGAGGTCCAGCGGGCGCAGGTAGAGCACCTTCAGCTTGCCCTGTTTGACCATCGCTTCCAGGTCCCCCAGCGACCTGGCCCGCCTGATGTACTCCTGGGGATGCTCCTCGAAGACGGCGATAATCCCTGGCTCGCCGCGAGCGACCCCTTCGGCGACAAACTGCGTCCCGAACACGGTCTTGCCCGCTCCTGATGGACCGGCTACGAGCACGGCTTCGCCGGCGGGAATTCCCCCGCCCATCATCTCGTCCAGGCCCTTGACGCCCGTGGACATTCGTCGGTCCGGTCGAGATGTTTCCTCCACCTGGGCACGCTGGAGAATACGCGGGAAGACCTGAAGACCATCAGACGTGATGCGGAAGGTGTGCAGCCCCGGCATAGACGCCTGACCCCGCACCTTCATCACCTGCAGCTTGCGCACGATGGAGTTCCGCTCCATGGTCTGGTAAAGCCAGAAGATGCCGTCGGCTACGGTGAACACGGGATTGTTCTCCGCCTCGGCTTCGCCGTACTCGCCCACCAGAAAACTCGTAGCCAGCCACCCCGTCAGGTACTGACCGAGACGCTGAACGAAGGCTTGCAGCTCCAATTCCCCGGCCCCTGAGGCCGTAGATGTCCGGGCCACAGTGCGGAAGGAGTCCACCACGACTAATTTTGGGTCGAACTCGTTGACATGGCGTATCATGCTCTCCAGGACATTGCTCAAGTCCTTTTCCAGGACCTCCCGGCTCAAGTTGACAAAGCGAATGGTATTCTCTACCTTACTGGGGTCGAAGAAGCTCATCTGCTGCTGGTAACGCAGCATCTTGAGAGGTGGCTCTCCCAACACCGTGAAGTAGAGCGCCCGGCGGTCCGCCGAGGCGTTGGAGAATAAGATCTGGTGGGCCAGGGTAGTCTTGCCCGCCCCTGGCCCTCCGGCGATCAGGTTGAATGAGTATTCGGGCAGTCCCCCTCCGAGCACCGCGTCCAGACCGGGTACACCCGTTGGCAGCTTGTTGATCGGCACTCTCCAAGAATCGCTCATTGCATCACCTCCTGAGATCCTTGGCCCTCGTTATCCAACGAAACGTCTGGCCATGCCCTTGCAATTAGCCGTAGAACCATCGCCTCGCCGATGAAGGTTGCCAGTAGCCAAACAACACTGGCGAGGAAAGCCACGATGCCGCGTCTTAATTCTGCGGGTTCCAGTCCCTGGGCGCTCTCGCGGAGCCCTTTTAGGCAATCCTCCGGTTGGCGTTCGACTTTAGCTCCCCGGAGAAAGGGAAACTCAGCTTGCACCAGGTGAAGGGCATGGGCGACGATCGCCGTCAGTCCATCTATCCCTATCAGTGGGGCCAATTCCCCGTAGAGCTTCCCGCATATTCGCTCCGCCGCATCCGTCAGCTCAGGCGCCTCTTTCTGCCCGGCTGCCTCATGCCCCAGAAGCCGCGCGGCCAATGGACGAAACCCCGGCGCGGATTGAATCATTTCACCAGCCCTCCCCGCAACCTCTCTACCTCGACCCTCTCCGGCGGATCTCGGTAGTCAAGTGGGCGATGCCGGTAAGTACACCCTCGGCGCTGTCCACCTTCGCAAGGACCTTGAACCCTGTATTGGTAATGGAATACTGCCGAATCGAGCGATCGAAGGCGGAATCCCTCATCTTAAGGACCGAGAGTATTGGGACCAGCTCGCCGCGGAACTCAGCGCTGCGCAGCAGGAGCAGGTTTTCGGCCAGAAAGGCCAGCGGTGTACCGGAGAAGTCCAGCTCCGGCCCGATCACCTGCGCAATCTCGGTGGTGATAAGCGAAGTGACTCCAGCCTGGCGCAGCATTCCTGTCAGGACAGCCATAAACCCCCGCCGACGGTGTGGATCGACGACGGCCTGTTCCAGCTCGACGACACTGTCTATTGCCAGTCTCTTTGGAGCCAGGCGCTCTACCTCGCGCCAGACCTCCCACGTTACCTCGTCGGCAACCAGATTGACCTGCGGGCGGGCAAGGATGGTTACAAGGCCGTTCTTGATCGGCGTCTCCAGGTCCATTCCGAAGGCACGTGCCTTGTCAATCAACTGGCGCGGGCTCTCCCTGAAACCCAGGAAGAGGTTCTTCTCTCCCCGCCGCGTCCCCTCCACGATGTACTGCAAACAGGCCAGGGTCTTTCCTGTCCCCATTGCTCCGGCCAGGACGGTGACGCTGCCTGCCGGAAAACCGCCGGCGATCATTTCGTCCAGCTCCGGCAGGCCCGTTGGCACCCTCTCCAGGCTCAGCCCGGCATCCTGGAACTGGAAGACCGACTCAATCCTTGAAAAGACCGTCAGTCCGCCGTCATCAATGCGCAAGGTATGCTGTCCCAGGAGGGGAGCAAGTCCGCGCATCTTGCGGGCCCTGATCGTGCGCACGGTCAAAGTGCCCTGATCCTGCTGGTCCAACTCAATGATGCCGTCAGCCATAGCCAGCTCCGGTAGCAGGCTCTCATCCGCGCGGTCGAGAGGAATGCTTGTCAATATCGTAGTGGCATCCAGGGCCGCCAGCGTTGCGCCCAACTGATACAAGAAGGCCCGCATCTCCGTTGTCTGGGGGAAAAGGTCGCGGACACTCATTAGTCCGTCTATGATCACTAGCCTGGCCTGATGGTCTCTGGCCTGGTGCAGGATCGTGTCGATCGTTTTCTCGATGCCTTGAGTCATCAGTGGATGGAGAATAACCAGGAACAGGCCCTTTCCAATCAGGCTCTCCTCAAAGAAGGAAAAGGAGCTAATATGCTTCAGGAGCCGGGGAGGGGACTCGGATGCGGTGGAGACGTATAAGACGTTCTGGCCACGAGATGCCGTATGGAATGCAGTTTGGAGGGCCAGGGTGGTCTTCCCGGATCCAGCCGGTCCGGTCACCAAGAGAATATCACCCGCGGGGATGCCTCCGCCCAGGATGCGATCCAGGTTGGGAACGCCAGTTTCAAGCACGGGCGATCTCACGCGTTATGGAAAGTGGGGGGGGGGGGGGTGAACTGGTAGCGGTGCGATGCGTATTCTCATGTAGGGTTTCCGGTTCTACCGATTTCAACCCGCGTGACCCTCAAATCTAGCTATGAGCGCAAGATCCTGTATCCTACCCCCGTAGAAATGGCATACGGTAAGTACCGTCTGCCCATAGAATATTACCATACTTGTGAGAGGATACAAAACAGTAAACACGAGGCCAGGCGTCTTCCCCGTACCGAGCAGTCCTGGAGCCACCGACCTGTGTCCCTCTGGGGGATGCTATAATGCGGATTGTATGATGGCGGCGGGTCAGGCGCGACCGGCGCGTGACGGGACGAGCCGAAAGCTCAGACTAACTCCAAAGCCTTATTGAGGTGGCGCCAGTGGCCCTGTTCGGCCCGTATATCCATAATCTGGACCCTATCATCGCCTCCGTACTGGGCATCCACCTGTGGTGGTACGGCCTCAGCTACTCGCTCGGCTTCCTCAACGTTCACCTTTTTCTGAGGCGACAGCGCTCCCGGCTCGGGCTTTCGGTCGCGGCCGTGTACGACCTCACGCTGTGGCTGATGATTGGGAGCCTTGTGGTCGGACGGCTGGTTGTTGTGAACAACGAGTGGACGTTCTACCGGGAACACCTGTCGCTGACGCCCGCGATTTGGATCGGTGGGCTGGCCACCCACGGGCTTATCATCGGCGGGGCCGTGGGCGTCTTCGTATTCTGTGCCATCCATCGCCAGTCCTTCCGGCCGGTGTTCGATGCCCTGGCGATACCCGTCGCTCTGATTCTGGCATCCGGCCGGATCGGCAACTTCATCGACGGACAGATCGTCGGGGTCGCAACGGACCTGCCATGGGGCGTCAAGTTTCCCGAGGCCGACGGGTTTCGCCATCCGGTGGTCCTTTATGACGGGCTCAAGAACCTCCTGCTCATACCGGTGCTGCTATGGATGCATAAGCAAGGGGCGCCGCCGGGACGGCTGACTGCGCTCTTCGTGTTCCTGTATGCCACGCTTCGTATTCCGATCGACTTGCTCCGAGAGTACCCTGTCACGTTGATGGGATTGCCGGCTGGACAGACCTTCAACATCCTGATGTCGGTCGCCGGTGCCATCCTCTTGCTTCTCAATTGGATTCGGTGGCCGGCGCCACTCTCGCCTACGCTTCCGGTGCCAACCGGGCAGCCGGGTGGGGGTCTCAGGTGGCGAGGCCTGGCTATTGCCGCAGTGCTGGTTGTCGCTCTCGTCATCCCCAGTGACGCGACACGCGATATCCCGGCGGTGTACGGTCACCGGCATCCGGGCCTCGTTCACACGGCGATGTACCCCGCACTGGAGTGACCCGGCTTGCCGTCAAACTAGTTCTGAGCGGTCCACGGGTAGTGCCGGCCCCGAGCGGATCGGGGCCGGCACTCAATTCAGTACGGAGTTGACTACCCTGCCTGCTTACTCGGCTTGATGTTCTGGTTCATCCGGAACAGGTTGTTGGGGTCATATTTGTCCTTGAGCGCTACCAGTTTTTCGTACTTTTTGCCGCCGTAGGCGTCGCGAACGCGATCCGCCTCCGGGGTGAAGTTAAGGTACGCGGCGCCGGTGGCGAAGTGGCGCATTGCTTCGGCGAACGCGCGGCTGGACGCCATCAGCCTCTGGTCCTCGGACGCGTCGTTCCAGACCGTGATCGGATGGAACAGGTAGTTCGCATCGCGATGGGAAAAGGCTGTGGCATCGTCGGGGATGGTGGTGACGCCCTGACCGATACGAAAGATCACCATCTGGCTGAAAGGGGCAGCCGTCGACACCAGCTTGGGCGCGAACTCGAAGAAGGTGTCGATTGCCTCGTCTGAAAGCCCGTTCATATATTCGCCCCGCCAGTAACTTCGGTAGCCCTTCTGAGACATCGGGTCGAGCATGGCCTGGAACGCCGTGTACGGCATCGGCTGGATCAGATCAACTTCGGGCCCCATGTCCTTCAGAGGCCGGACCGTTTGCGTTCCTTCCTCGGGGTCGCCGACGTAGATTGCTACTACCACGACGGCAGGCCGGCCTTTGAGATGGTCGGGCACGAATTCTTCGGGGGGCGCCGTGATTATGGCAGCCCCCGTGGAGAGCTCGTTGGGAGCGCGGTCGACGTAATCGCGCCAGCCGCGGAGGATATCCGGGGCGCGGTGCACCGGCCACAGCGCAAGCCCCGCGAGCGCGGTTGGTCCAAGCTGGTGCAGGCGGAATTCAAAGTCAGTAACGATGCCGAAGTTGCCTCCGCCTCCCCGGATACCCCAGAAAAGGTCGGAGTTCTCCCGCTCGCTAGCGGTGACGATCCTTCCGTCGGCGAGCACCACCTGCGCAGAGATCAGGTTGTCGCAGGTGAGGCCGTGTTTCGATGAGGTCCAGCCGTAGCCTCCACCAGTGGTGAAGCCTCCAATTCCGGTAGTCGTGACGCGACCGCCGGGGGTGTGCAAGGCATGTCTCTGTGTCGCTGCATCGAACTCGCCCCACAAGACGCCACCGCCGGCCCGCGCCGTCCTTGCCGCCGGGTCGACTTCGATGCGCTTCAGGCGGGCAAGGTCGATTAGGATACCGCCGTCGCAGACGCTCAGGCCGGCAACGCTATGCCCGCCGCTGCGGACGGCCACTACCTGGTTGTTCTCGCGGGCGAAGTTGACACAAGCGGCGACATCCGCAGCGTTTGCGCAGCGGGCGATAACCGCCGGCCGCTTGTCGATCATGGCATTGAACACCTTGCGGGCTTCGTCGTAGTCCGGGTTGTCCGGCAAGACCCATCCCCCCGAAAAGCCCCCAGGCAAAGTGTTCATGGCTTTGTTCTCACTCATCTCTCCTCCTTCCTTGGCCTTGCCGCTGTCCCGGTATCAGATTCTGGTCGTCAGTGGTTATGTCTCACGTTTGTAGACAGGCGGCGATTGATAGGGTCAGCCTTTTAAACCCCCACGCAGGGCCAATTCGAACAAGGTTGTCTGGTTAGACAGGATACACCCTGGTATCTGATTATCGTATGAACACGATGTGGACGATAGAGTTCTCCTGCTGGTTGGCATGTGCTATAATCACGTGCATCCTGGAGGGGAGCCCACGGGCCAGGCACGAGGGTATACTCAAGGAACAAAGAGGTCCCATTCCCATTTTCCCTTAGTTGGTTAGAGGACGTGTCAGGCATGTTCGCATTGTCCCATACGTCCCTGCGGCGGGCGAAGCTGCGAAGGCTAGTTGTTTGTGTATGAATAATATGGCAGTACCGGCTATCAGCGGAAAAGGCTGGTCATGACAGGAAGCCTAGCTCGTCTGTGCCTCGCGACATAGCATCGCGGGAGGCGTCCTCCGTTCAGCAGGACCGGCTCTTCAGCAAGGACTTTGTTCTCCTCTGTCTGACTAATCTGCTATTCTTCGTGGTTGATTATTCTTTCCTGGTTACTCTGCCGGTCTATGTGCTGGCCCTGGGAGGCGCCGTGGGACAGGCGGGACTGCTGACTGCCTCTTCCAGCGTAGTCCAGGTTATTGCTGCGCCTTACCTGGGGCGCTACGTGGAGCGCCTCGGCAAGACCACGTTCATGAGTTTGGGGATGGGCATTCTCCTGGTGGAGGGCCTGGCCTTGCCGTACGTCTCGGCGCTGCCCTTGCTGGTGGTCATGGGCGCCCTCTGCGGAGTAGCCCTGGCCTGCTTTGTGGTTGGCTCCAACACGCTGGTGACAGAGCTTGCCCCGCTACACCGGCGCGGGCAGGCAATCGGAATCTTTGGTACCTTCACCGTCACCTCGGTAGCCATCAGCCCCGCCGTAAGTACCTTCGTGATGCAGGGCAGCGGGTTTCCAACGCTTTTCGCCATGTCCGCAGCGCTGGCCGCTGCAGGCCTGGCGCTGTCCCGCTTGATCCGGGAACCAGCCCGGCAGAAGGCGTCAGAAATCTCCGTCCAGCTTTTCAGCAAGCCGGCCCTCCTCTCGGGCCTTGGCATATTTACCATCACCATCACCTATGGCACGCTGGTCTCCTTCCTGCCGGTCAGCGCTCCTCGTATGGGACTGGAGAACGTGGGGCTCTTCTTTGCCATGTTCGCGGTAGCTTCGGTGCTGGTTCGGGCCCTGGCGGGAAGTGTTTCCGACCGGGCGGGAAGGTTGCCGGTGATCCTGCCCGGTCTGCTGGTGGTCAGCGCGGCCATGTTCCTTCTGGGTCAGGCCCAGAACGCGACCCTGGCCCTTGGCCTCGGTTTTATCTACGGGCTCGGCTACAGCTCGGCCCACCCCGCTCTCCTGGCCCTGGCGGGAGACAGGGCGGGGCCTGGGGCACGGGCCTCCGCTGTTTCTACC
>ORJL010453085.1_pt1 | contig 24055 bp, 13 predicted proteins | sample 1779941 | NCBI WGS metagenome assembly ORJL01 (sample SAMEA104232317, study PRJEB22302) | groundwater metagenome | biome: forest; feature: aquifer; material: groundwater | place: USA | collected 2011-08-07 | depth 5.8 m
CGGGTCCACAAGATTTCACGAGATTAGCACGAGAAGGTAAACGATAAAATCAGAAGAATCTTGTGAAAATCTGTGTAATCTCGTGGATATTCTTCTAGCAAAGGTAACGAATCCACAACATTTCACGAGATTGACACGAGAAGGTAAACGATAAGATAAGGTCAGAAGACTCTTGTGAAAATCTGTGTAATCTCGTGGATATCTATATAAGGTCTTTTTGCGTAAAGCTATTTGCCAGGACGGTACACTAGATGTTCTACATCGGGATAGATATCGGCGGCACTTTCACCGACCTGGTCATCATGGATGAACAGGGCAATCTTACTATCAACAAAGCCGAAACCACGCCCCATGACCTGACCGAGGGCCTGCTAAACGCCATCACCCAGGCCGCCGCCGACCGGGGTCTGACTCGCGGCGGGTTGCTATCTCAGACCGCTTACCTGGCCCATGCCACCACCGCCGCCACCAACGCCCTGATTCAGCGTCGTGGGGTGAAGACCGGGCTGATCACCACCAAAGGCTTTCGCGATACAATTTTCATCCAGCGCATGATGGGGGTAGCCGCCGGCCTCAGCATCGAGGAGACCAGGCATTTCAGCCGGCGCACCGTGCCAGCCCACCTGGTCACTCGACAGATGGTCAAAGAGGTCACCGAAAGGGTTGACTACAAAGGCGAAGTGGTGGTGCCGCTCAACAGGGATGAAGCTCGCGGCGCCGTCAAAGACCTTCTTCAATCGGGCGCCGAAGCCATCGCCATTTGCCTGCTCTGGTCTTTCCAGAACCCGGCCCACGAACAGGAAGTAAAACGCATCGCCGCTGAAGAAGCTCCTGAGTTGTTCGTGTGCGCATCCAGCGATCTGGCGCCGGTGATGAAAGAGTACGAGCGGACGGCTTCCACTGTCATTAACTCCTACCTGGGGCCGGTGACCGCCCGCTACCTGGGTAACCTGGAAGGGAGATTGGCCGAAGAGGGTTTCAAAGGCACCCTTTCAATCATGAATTCCCTGGGAGGCGTGTTCCTGGCCTCCGACGCGGCACGCCGGGCGGTTGAGATGATTTCCTCCGGCCCGGCCGGCGGGATTCTCGGCGCCATGAGCCTCGGCAAAGCCCTGGGCTACGACAACATAATCGCCAGCGACATGGGCGGCACCAGTTTCGACGTCGGACTGGTCGTCGGCGGGCAGCCGATCATTTCCGCGGTCTCCGAGATCGCCCGTTACCACGTCAGCGTTCCCATGGTGGAAGACATCTCCATCGGGGCCGGCGGCGGCAGCATCGCCCGGGTAACCAACGGGTTGCTTACCGTTGGTCCGGACAGCGCGGGCTCCAGGCCGGGTCCCGTCTGCTATGGAAAGGGAGGTACCGAACCGACGGTTACCGACGCCGACGTCGTCCTGGGTTACGTGGACCCGGATCGTTTTCTCGGAGGGCGCATCAAGCTGGACCGGGCGGCAGCCGAAGCGGCCATTGCCGAACGTATAGCCCGGCCTATGGGTATCGACGTCATGACAGCCGCCGCAGGCATTCGCACCATTATCGATAACAAGATGTGCGACCTGATGCGCTCGATGACCCTGGAACGCGGCCACGACCCTTCCGACTTCATCATTCTCGCCTACGGTGGGGCCGGACCGTGTCACTGCTGCGCCTATTCCCGCGACCTGAAAGCCCGGGCTATCGTAGTGCCGTTCACGGCACCGGCCCACTCGGCCTACGGGGCCGTGGGCTCCGACCTGCATCACACCTTCGGACTATCGGACTCTCTGAAGACACCTCCCTATTTCGGCAGGGCCTCCGACCATATCAACCTGGACCGCGTCAACGCCAGTCTCGGCAAGCTAAAGGCGATGGGGATGGATGCACTCAAGCGGGACAACATATCTGAAGAGGATTCCTACTTCACCTTTCGCGTAGCCATGCGCTACCGGCGCCAGACGCACGAAGTTGAAGTGCCCTTGCCAGGCGAACGGCTCCAGCCGGCTGACGTGGACGCGGCTGTCGACGAATTCGGGCGCATTTATGAAAACAAATACGGCAAGGGGACAGGCTTCCGTGAAGCAGGCATCGAGTGGTCGCGTTTCAAAGTGGACGCCGCGGGCCGCATTCCCAAACCCAAATTGAAAAGACACGCGCCGGGTGGAAGTGATCCGGGAAAAGCTTTTCTGGAGAGGAGAAATATCTTTTCGGCTGACAGCCGGACTTACCTGGACACACCGGTATACGATGGCAACCTCATAAAGCCTGGAAACATCATCGAAGGTCCGGCCATCGTGCAGCACACCGGCACCACTGTGGTCATTTCGCCGGAATACCGGGCGAAAGTGGACGTGTATTTGAATCTCATCCTGGAGCAGTCACGGTAAAGGACAAACCCGATGCCAAAGCGCCAAATTGATCCTATCACCTTTGAAGTCGTCAGGAACAAGCTCCAGGCCATCGCCACCGAGCAGTCCATAACCCTGAAAAGCGTCTCGGGCTCGCCGGTGGTAACCGAATCTTCGGATTTTGGCAATGCCCTTTGCCTGGCCGATGGTACCGTCGTCGTCAGGGGCCAGCAGCTAATCCCCCATGCTATTTCCATAAACTTCATGATCAGGTCCATCCTCCAGGAGTGCCATGCCAACCCGGGGTTCAAAGAAGGCGATATGTTCTTCCTTAATGATCCCTGGCGAGGGGCGCTTCACCAGTCGGATGTCGGGGTGGTGGCCCCCGTCTTCTACCGGGGCAAACTCATCGGCTGGTCGGGCACCGTAGCTCATCAGCTTGATGTCGGAGGCATGCTGCCCGGAAGCTGGTGCCCCACGGCCACCGAGAAGTTTCAGGAAGGCTTCTCCTTCCCTCCGGTCAAACTGGTGGAGAAAGGGACGGTCAGGAACGATGTCTGGAACCTTATCCTGTCCCAGTCCAGGGTGCCCTCCCTCCTCGGACTCGACCTCAAGGGGCTGATGGCCAGTAACAATGTCGGCGTTAAGCGCTTGATGGAACTTATCGAGCGGTACGGGCTCAGGACGGTACTGAGCGTGATGGAGCGGTTGATCGAACTGGCCGAGGAGCAAATGCGCAGAAGACTGCTGGATTTGCCTGACGGCATCTTCCGGGCGGTGGACTTCCTGGACCATGACGGACACCAGAACAAACTATACAAGATCAGTCTTGAGATGACCAAGAGAGGCGACAGTCTGAAATTCGACTTCACCGGCTCGTCGCCGCAAAGCGCAGGCTTTATCAACGGCACCGAGGCCACCATCTGGGGCGGCATTCTGAGTCCACTGTATATCAACCTGGCTTATGACATGCCGTGGAACGGCGGCCTGCAAAAGCCTATCACGGTCATCGCTCCCAGAGGGACTATCTGCAATGCTGAGGCCCCTGCCCCGGTCAGCGGTGCTCCGACAGCGGTAATGCGGGTCATACATAACGTGTGTACCATGGCCCTTTCCCGGTTGCTGGGCTGCACCGACCGCTACAAGGTGGAAGCCAAAGCCATAACCTGCGGCACTTTTGTCAATCTTATGCTTAGCGGACGGGACCAGTACGGCCAGATCTACGGGACCATGTTCCTCGATCCGATGCTCGGGGGAGAGGGCGCCTATGCCCACCGTGACGGAATAGATACCCAGGGGGCGGCGCAGATGCCAACGCCCAATACCGCCAACGTGGAAAGCATCGAGAACGTGGTACCCGTCCTGTACTTGAACAGGAGTATCCTGCCTGACAGCGGCGGAGCCGGCAAATACCGCGGGGGCAACACCTGCGGGCTCTCTTTCGTAATCCATGATGTTCCCGGCCAGACCGGGGTGCTGATCGGTCACGGCGCCGAAGTACCGAACTCGGCCGGCATTTACGGCGGACTGCCGGGTTCATGCTACTACAGCTACCTCGTACACCAGTCTCAGATTCTCGAAAGGTTCAAACAAGGGATAGTGCCGGCATCGCTGGAAGAGACCGGGGGCAAGTTAGTTGACCTGGGCGCCAAACCCGGCCGCATTCAACTCGGTCCCACCGAGGTCTTCCAGTATACCTGGCAGGGCGGCGGCGGGTGGGGAGACCCGATGGAACGGGATCCGGGAAAAGTCCTTCAGGATGTGCAGGACGGACTGGTTACCAGGGAGTGGGCACAGAAGCTGCACGGAGTGGTAATTGACGATATTTCCCCAACTGTAAATGAGGCCGCGACCGAAAAAGCCAGGCGGCAGGCAAAGGCCGAACGGCTGTCCGGCGGCAGTCCCGCCAGGCAAACCGCCCAGGTCAACGGCCTGAACAGCTCCCCGGTCCGCCCCATGGGTGAGTACCTGGAGTTGGCCCGGTTCGAGTCGGGAGAAACCAGGGTCCGTTGCCATTGCGGACGCCAGCTTTGCCAGCCTGATCGGAATTGGAAGGATTTTGCTGTGGTACACAGGCCGAAAGCGTCAGCCATTGGTCCCCTGGTGAGACTGCACAAGGACCTGGAATTGCGTCAGTACATCTGTCCATCATGTGCTACGCTCCTCAGCACCGAAGTTTGTCTGATCAACGAGCCGAGTCTCTTCGATACGGAAATAAACCCGTAGCGTCATCCCTGTCAATAGAAAGGATCAAACATGTCCATTTTGATCACCGGGGCGGGCATGGTAGGCGCCTTTGCCGCCAATAGCTTGCTGGCCCGGGGCGAGACACCGGTCTTGTACGATATCTCCCCGCCTTACGCCTATTTGAAAGCCGTTCTCGACCTCTCCAAGGTGAAAGTTGTCCGTGGTGACATCCTGGACATTCCCTGTCTCATGCGAACCATCCAGGACAACAAGGTTGAACGGATTATTCATACCGCGGGACTGCTGACAGCCGGGGTCCGGGACAATCCCTACGCCGGCATATCCATCAACATAGGCGGCACTGCCACGGTGCTGGAAGCCGCCCGCCTCAGCCGGTGCAAGCGCGTGGTCTTCACCAGCTCGGGTACCCTGTACTACAATGCGTTTGTCGATTCCATCAAAGGTCCTTACCAGGAAGATTTCCTGATGCGGACCCTGAGCGACCGTCCGAAATCCATCTACCCCATAACCAAACTAACCTCTGAGTTCATCGGCCTGTGCTACAACGACCTCTATGGCGTGGATTTTGCCGCCGTCCGCTTTGCCGGGGTTTACGGCCCGTGGATAGGGCAGCCCAGCGGCATACCGGGCAGACTGATAGACAAATTCCTTAAGGGCGCCGCCGCGGGCAGGCCGGTCGTCATCGACGAGCCCGATTTCGCCTTCACCGGCAAGCTGGACCTGGTCTATTCCAAAGACGCCGCCGAATCAACGGTCCTGGCCTGTCTGGCGGAAAACCTCAAGACCAGGATCTACAACGTGGCTACCGGCGAACTGGCGGGCGTAGACGACATTCTGGGAGCGGTGAGAAAGCATTTCCCGAACATCGCCGTGGACTACAAAATTGGCCGGGACCGGGGTTTCTCCGGCTACAGCGCGCGACCTAACTATCCAGTGGACATAGGTTGCGCCGGCCGGGAGATCGGCTACCAACCCCGGTTCAAGCTGGATGCAGCCATCGCCGATTACGTCAGCCTTATCCAACGGCATCCGGAACTTATGCACTAGCCAGAGGCCCGCCTTCGGTTTCTCCCCGGGTTTCGCGAATACCTTTAACTGTCCCTAGTTGAAGTCCAGGAAGATGCCCGCGTTGGCGTCCTTCCAATCGCTGGACACGTAAGTCCTGCTGGCAGGTATGATCCCTGAAGATACCCATTCCCCGGAGGCTGTCCTCTTCTCCGAGATTGACACTACGCAGGCCTGGGCCTCCTGCTGGTGCAGCTCGCCCTTGCGCACATAATCATACCGAAGGGGAACATTCTTCAACTTAATGCTGAGGTCGTACCTCTGGACAGCATTCTTCTCGCTGGTGGCCACGCTAACCGTATAGTCGAGGCTGACCAGCATATTCCCGTCGTTGGACACGCCGCCTTTGAGCACCTCGCTGTAGGCGGACTCGGTGCTGAACCGCGGCCTCGTCTGGGAGAAGGAAAAAGAGGTCCCGCTCCAGGTTATGGGTAAGTTCTTCAAGTCGATGTTGGCCGGTATGAAGATGCCGTTGTTATAGACCGTCTTGCCGTCTTGCTGATAGGCATGTTTTCCCTGGACCAGAAGCTTGAAATTGGTAGTACGCTGCAACTGAGCCAGGTGGTTAACCGCCGGAGTCGTAGGTTTGGCGGTGGGTGTGGGAGCGGGTTTAGCCGTGGCGGTTGGTGAAGGGGTAGGAGCAGCTTTGGCGATTTCATCCACATTGGTGTGCACCCACTCTTTAATCAGGTCGTCAACCACCTCTCCAATGATATTGTCCAGATACTCGGTTGGGTTATCCCCTACCGCCTTGGCAATAGATTCGAGTACGCCCTTCAAAGACTTATCGAACTTGGTCAAAAGCATCGATTCCAGGGAACTCGCCCCTTCTCCCCGCATATTGTTGAGCAGGGCCTTCCCCCCGGTCGCCATGATTTGCTTTAGTTCATTTATCATCTGGGCGCGGGAATTTGCCAGGCTCTTCAACAGCTTCTCCCTGAACTCAAGAGATATCGAGTTGTTTATGAGTTTGGCCGCCGCCTCTTTGGTCAGCAGCTTCTTCGAAAGCAACTCGGCCGATTCTTTGGTGATTTGTCTGCGCAGCTTCTCCGACATGACGGCTTCGATGAAGTTGTCAACCGTATTCCAGGTCAATTCGAGTCCACTGGCCGTGGGCTTTATCATGTTCTTGACCTGGGATCCCTTCACTATCACCTTGCTCCCACCGATAAAAGTAAAAAGAATCTCGAGACCGCCCTCAGCATATTGCCCGGCGTCGGCCTGCCGGTCAGCGACCAGTACCACCCCTTTGCCGAAACCGGTAAAGATGCCGGTAGTAATCCGCGTCAGGTGGTAGCCGGCAAAAGCAGGAATGAGCTTCAAGTCCGACGAAGTGTCGCCAGGTGTAAGGATGTCGCGAACCTGCTCTCCGGCCCAGGTTTCGGCATAGTCAAAGTACTCCTTGGCGGTCTTCATCGTCTTAGAACCGGAGGTGCTATTGTTGTAGTTGTCCCGTATCTCCTTGAAGGCTTTCTTGTTATCCTGCCACACGTCCCACCACGTCTGCTTCAGCCTATCCCCCTCATACAACTGGACGGCGGTGCGCGCGGTACCTTGTACCAAAGCTCCGGCGGTATCGACGGTGACTCCAATACCGGTCTGAACCCCGTGGACCACCTTCTTGACGCCATTCCAACCCGTTTCCAGGTAGCCAGGTTCCCCGGTGCCCGGCGCGGGCGCTACCGGAGGGTCGGGGGCCTTCAACGGCACAGTCAATGTGGTAACGCCGGCGTTGTAATTGTCCACCATCTCGTCTGCCAGCCCGGCAGCCATCGCTCTTCGCGGCAGAAATGCCCAGCGTTGTTCCTGCGCCGGCTCGACGAACACTATTCTGGCCTTGTCAGCGGCATCAGTATACCGCTTCATCCCGGCTTGCCATCTCTCTATGAGTGCAAGGTAAGCCCGGATGGCTTCGATTTGTCCGGAAGTCAGTGCTTCCTGCGGCGTAAGAGAGGCGACCTTAGCCTTAATATCCGGAAGTGAGAGCGCCATAAAAGCGTTGGCCGACTTTGAGAACTGCCATCCCGCCGTATAGAGCTGCTTCATGCCATAGTCGATCTTCTTTATCGATGTCAAGGCCGCGGCCAGATCGTTGCGTATCCCATCCAGGCTCTGCATGTCTTTGTCCAACTGGGTGTTGGCCCTCTTGACGGCATCTTTGGGATGGTTTTCAGCAGCTTTCAAAGCTATAGAGGAATATGTCAGGATGTTGCCGGCATCCTGCAGATAGAGCGCGCCCAATTCGAGGGCGTTTTGCACTTTCGCGTAGTTCAGGAAGGACCCATCCAGAGACCTGTTGCTGCCACTACCTCCGATACTCTTGTATCGGGCTTCAGCGACCTGTTCCTGGGTAGCCAGGGCGGCCACCTGGTCAAAGGTCTCGGCCACAAAACGGTTCAGCTTCGGCTCTTCCTTTTGCATAATGCTCAGATACGAGAGATAAGCCGAGCGCACCTTCGCCATCTGGGGCTCCAGCCGGCCCGCTGTCTGCGCCAGGGTATCCGCCTCTTTGATTATCTCCGCTATCTTCCTGGAGCGGGCCTGATCAAAGCTGGCTGTGCCCTGCCCGGGCAGGGGCTGGGCGCCTTCATAAAAGGGACCGGCGGCAAACAGGGTTTCGAAATTGTCGTTGCTGGTGAAGAAATCGACGGTGGCCTCGGTCCGTTTGTAGTCGAAGGTAAACGGTGGCGCCGTTTGCCGGGCCGGGACTGGCGTCTGACCCGGCCCCGGTGTTGCCGCGGATTGGCCCGGTATCTTTGCCCTGAGGTCGGCAGGTAAGTAGTCACAGGAGGGAAGAAGGGTCTGCATCACCAGAAGGGCAGCAATAGCGACTGAAATGATAATCTTCACAGGCTTATCCCCCTTTTGCTGGCAATCCTAACAACTGGCTACCTTTCCCTATCACCTCACCGTACAGGCGGCTTTATTGCTTTCCAACTGATGAGCGCCGTTGCTGTCTTTCCACTCAAACACCACCCAGAAGGTCTTATCAAAAACCGCTCCTGCTTGCGGAGTGCTGAAGGAGGTAGTGAATGTCCCACCCGAAGGATATCCCTGGGCAATCTTGAAGGTTCTTGTTTCCTCGTTGTAACGGCTTCCCTTGTCATTGACCCAGAAGATGCGCAAGTCGATAGGGTCGGCGGCGCCTGTCGGCGACATGGGACCGTAGTTAACCGTGTAAGTGGCGGACATCCTGCTCACGTTCGTTCCGCCCGCTGGATGCTGAGCTACCTGAACGCCCAGAACAGCATTGCCCGGCGTGCCGCCGCTACAGGCGAAGAGCAGGACTGACGCCAAGACCGACATCGCCACAACACTACCGAGAATCTTGTTCATTTTCTTCTCCTTCCAATTTGAAGAAATCCGCAGCATTGCGAAATCCTATTCGGAGAGATAAACGATGGTTCCGGCGGTCTTCAGTAGGTTACTGCTATTGTGCCAATGGCCTTTCCAGCCTGGGGCAGGCTTGAACGGATGGCGAGCGTGTGTTAGGCGAGCATTGACGAGGTAGCGGCGCTACCAGTTAACAATTATTACACCCGGAGCGAATTCCTGTCAATATCCCTGCGGTCTTTCCACCAAAATAGGCTGTTCTCCCGGGGGCGCACGCATTCCAGACGACTCTCTCTACTTGAAGTCCAGGAAGATGCCGGCGTTAGCGTTTTTCCAGTCGCTGCCGGAGTAGGTCTTGCTGGCCGGTCTCATCCCGGAACTGATAGCTTCTCCAGATGCTGTCAACACGTGCGTGATTGCCACGACGCAAGCCTGGGCTTCTTCCCGGTACAACTCCCCTTTGCGGACATAGTCATATCTAAGTGGGATATTCTTCAACTTTATGGTAAGGTCGAGTTTCTGGGAACTGGCCGGAATTGGCAGGGTAGTCCTGGGGTCCACACTTGCCGGTCTAATCTGGTAGTCCATAACGGTATACTCCAGGCTGACCAGCATATTGCCGTCGGCAGAAACGGTGCCCTTGAGTTCCTCTTTGTAGGTACTCTTGGTAAGGCTGGCGGGCCCGAATCTCGGGTTCGTGTCACTGAAGGAAAAGTTCAGGCCATCCCATTTGATGGGCAGAGTTTGCAGGTCCAGATTGCTGGGAATGTTGATGCCGTTGGTATATACAACTTTGCCGTCTTGATTGTAGCTGTGCCTGCCCTGGATGAGAAGCTTGAAACCGGCAGTCCTCTGCAATTGAGCCAGGTGGTTTACGGCCGGAGTCGTCGGTTTCGCGGTGGGTGTGGGGCCGGGTTTAGCCGTAGGTGTGACGGTTGGTGAGGAAGCCAATCTAACTATCCCGTCGACACCGGTGTGCACGATATTCTTGATAAGGTCATCCACCACTTCCCCGATAATGTTATCCAACACCTCGGTGGGATTCTCTCCCACGGCTTTCGTAACCGCTTCGAGGACACCCTTCAAAGACGCATCGAACTTGGTGAAAAGCATCTGTTCCAGTTCGCTCCCGCCAACCGTCCGGATATTGGTAACCAGAGCATTCTTCCCGGTGGTCATGAGTTGCTTTATTTCATCTATCATGCGGGCCCTGGACTTCGCCAGGCTCTGGAGCAACTTCTCCCTAAATTCAAGCGAGATCGAGTTGCCTATGAGTTTCGCGGCTGCCTCTTTGGTCAGCAGCTTTTTGGAAAGCAGTTCGGCCGATTCCTTGGTGATCTCTTTGCGCAACTTCTCAGACATAGCAGCTTCGCAGAAATTGTTAACCGTATTCCAGGTCAGTTCGAGTCCACTGCCCGTGGGCTTTATCAGGTTCTTAACCTGGGAGCCCTTCACTATAACTTTGCTCCCGCCGATGAAGGAAAAAGCGATCTCCAGGCCGCCCTCGGCCAATTGCCCGGCGTCGGCTTGCCGGTCCGACACCAGGACCACACCCTTGCCGAAACCGGTAAAAATGCCAGTGGTAATCCGCGTCAGGTGATAGCCGGCAAAAGCAGGGAGGAGCTTCCAGTCGCTTGAAGTATCGCTCGGGGTAAGTACGTCGCGAACCTGCTCTCCGGTCCATGTTTCCGCATAGTCGAAGTACTCTTTGGCGAGTTTCAACGTCTTTGAACCCGGCTTGTTCTTCTTGACGTTGTCCCAGGCTTCCTCGTAATTCTTGTCAAACTCCTTCCGGGCATCAGCCCAGGTCTCGGTATTTCCCTCGTATTTATTGGAGGCCGCCTTGGCGGCCGCCCCGAGGGTATCAACAGTCAGGCCAACGCCGGTCTGGAACAGTCCACCAGCGATCCTGAGCCCGTTCCAACCCTTTTCGAAGTAGCCCGTGTTGTCCTTGACGTTCGGATCGGGCGGCGCCAGCGGCACGGTCAAAGTTTTGGTGCCGGCGTCGTAGTTGTCCACCATCTGATCGGCCAGTCCAGCGGCGAGGGCCTTTTGTGGCAGAAATGCCCAGCGCTGTTCTTGCGCCGGCTCAACAAACACTATCTTGGTCTTGTCGGCACTGTCCGTATAGCGTTTCATGCCGGCCTGCCATCTCTCCACCAGCGCCAGGTAAGTCCTTATGGCTTCGATTTGTTCGGAGCTCAGCCCTTCTTTAGGCGTAAGCGCCGCGACCTTAGCTTTAATGTCCGGAAGCGAAAGCTCCATGAAAGCGTTACCCGACTTCGAGAACTGCCAACTCGCCGTGTAGAGCTGTTTCATGCCGTAATCGATCTTCCGCATCGAAACCGCCGCCGCCGCCAGGTCCTTGCTAATTCCATCCAGGGACTGCATGTCTTTATCCAACTGGGCATTGGCTTTCTTGACGGCGTCTTTGGGATGGTTCTCAGTGGCTTTAAGTACCATGGCGGAGAACGCCCACATGTTTCTGCCGTCTTGAAGGTAGAGCCCGCCCAATTCCATGGCATTTCGCACTTTGGTGTAGTTCAGAAATGACCCCTCCAGGGACCTGTTGTTCCCACTGCCCTCGATGGTCTTGTATTGGGCTGCGGCGACCTGTTCCTGGGTAGCCAGCGTGGCCACCTGGTCAAAGCTCTCGGCCACAAAACTGTTTAGCTTCGGCTCTTCTTTCTGGACGGCGGTCAGGTATGATAGATAGGCCGAGCGCACTTTGGCCATCTGGGGCTCCAGCCGGGCCGCCGTCTGCGCCAGGGTATTCGCCTCTTTTATTATCTCGGCGACCTTCCTGGCGCGGGCCTGATCATAGCTCGCCGTGTTCTGCCCGGGCAGGTGCTGGCTGCCTTCGTAGAAGGGTCCCGCGACAAACAGCGTCTCTATGTTATCGTTGCTGGTGAAGAAATCGACGGTGGCCTCGGTCCGTTTGTAGTCGAAGGTAAAAGGAGCGTTCTTAGACTGTGCAGACGGGGCTGATGTCTGCCCCGGCCTGGGTGTGCCGGAAGATTGGCCGGGTACCTTGTCTTTGACCGAGGACGGCAGAAAGTCGCAGGATGGGAGAAGGGTTTGCATCACTAGTAGGCTGGCTATGAGAATCGAGATGACCACTTTCATTGGCTTGTCCTCCCTTTGAACTTCGGCTGCCACTGGTCTCGCACGTAATGGACCGGCTGTTGTTAGCCGGATGGCCAAACGGTTGTGAGACCGCGAGTGTAGTAACTTCCGGAAAGTTCCTTCAACCCATCACTTCAACCTAATGGCTCAACCGAGTTTCAGGGACAGAAGGACCGCCGTCGCCCGGCCGGTTTGGCTATCAGCTCCGCATAGCCCAAGCCACCATTTGCAGGCCATGCTTCTCAGCTTCCGGGGGTATCTAGCGCACATTATGGCATCCGCCGACCGCACCTGTCAACATCCTGACAACCCTTCCTGACAACCCTTTTTTCAGAATTCCAGTTAGCGGCCCGGGCTGTCAGGCAGCGGTGGCGGCCACCGGCAGGGTCACAGTGAACTTGGCGCCTTCGCCGGGATTGCTGGTAACCTCTATCTTGCCGCCGTGGGCCAGCACGATCTCGCGGGCGATGGCCAGTCCCAGGCCGAAACCCGTCCTGAGCCCGCTCGATTGCTGAAAGCGGTCGAAAACATGGGGTACCTGTTCAGGAGGGATGCCGGGTCCGCTGTCGGCGATAGAAACCTCAACCGACTTGCCGCCGGCGGAGTTGAGCGTTAACCGGAGTTCTCCCCCCTGCGGTGAGTTCTTGATGGCGTTGTCCAGCAGGTTGCAGAAGACATCTTCCAGGCGGTCGGCATCTCCGGGAATGGCCGGCGCCACCTCCAACTGGTCTTTCACAGTGATCTTCTTCTCCTCGATGCGCAGAGCGAAAATATCCCGGCAGTGCAGCAGCAAGTCCTTGAGGTCTACCGGCTCATTGGCCATCTTCACCTGGCCGGCCTGCATCCGGCTGAGTTCCAGCAATTCGTTGACCTGCCGTATCATGCGTTTGGACTCGTCGGAGATGATCCCGGCCGCCTTCCGGCGGGTGGCCTCGTCGCTGGCGGTGCCGTCCAGCATGGCCTGGGCGAACCCCTGAATGGAAGTCAGCGGGCTTTTCAACTGGTGAGAAACGTCGGCCACGAAGTGGCGCAGTTGCTGCTGGGAGTCCTTCACTTTGCCGGCCATATCGTTGAAACTGGCAGCCAGCCCCCTCACTTCTTCCGGGCCGGTCAGCGGCACCGGCTGGTCGTAGCGGCCCCGGGCAATCGCTTCCGCCGCCCTGGACAACCGTTGGACAGGCTTGTACACCGACCGGGCAAGGAAGAAAGCCAATACCAGGGAGATGGCCAGGGAGATAACCCCGGCCCAGATAAAAGGATTGATAACCCCGGCCAGTATCGGGGCGATGCTTCCCCGGGGCTGGGCGAGGACCAGGGTTACCGGACGGCTGGCCTGCAAACTGGGAAGCCTCCCCAGGGGATAGGCGGAGTAGACGAACTGCTGGCCGGAGGTAGTGGTGAAGGTGCCATGGGCAGGTTGCGAGATACTATGAGGGAAGCCATCGGCGGCGCTCAAAGGAGCATCCGAAGGTGACGGCGACGCCTGGCGCACCGCGCTACCCTTGTCATCGACGAAGAGAACGTAGACGTTGTTGGCCTGGGCCTGGTCCTCCACCGCCGTCCAGGCCGCGGCGAGCGTAGTTTCGCGGCGCAGCAAGCTGCGGATTTGCACGAAGATGGGACGGGTCATATCGTCGAGGCGGGTCATGACCACCTGGTCGCGGTAGGTCTGGAGCACCACGGATACCGATACGGCCGATATCCCCAGGCAGACGACAATGACGATAACGTAGGATAAGAACAAGCGCGACCGGAGGCTCATTCAGCCCCCTGCGACACAACCATCTTGTAGCCGATGCCGCGGACGGTCTCGATGTTCAGCCCGGAGCCAGCCAGCTTCTCCCGTAAACGGTTGACGTGCACGTCAACCGTGCGGGTCTCGCCATAATATTCGAACCCCCACACCATCTCCAGCAGTTTCTCCCGGCTCAGCAGGGTCCCCGGATTCTGGGCGAAAGTTGCCAGCAGAGCAAATTCTTTGGTGCGCAGCGAAAGAGGTTTGCCGTCGATGGAGAGCTCGTGGGCAGAGAGGTCGCCGCACAACTTGCCCAGTCTCACTACGTCTCTGGCTTTCGGACCGGACTGAGAACGGCGCAGAATGGCTTTGATCCTGGCGATAAGTTCCCTGGGATTGAAAGGCTTGGTCAGGTAGTCGTCGGCGCCCATCTCCAGCCCGATTATCTTGTCCACATCCTCCCGCCGAGCCGTCAGCATCAGCACCGGGACATTGCTCTTGGCCCGTATCTGGCGGCAAACCTCGAAGCCGTCCATGCCCGGAAGCATCACGTCGAGGACGACGAGGTCCGGATTTATCTGCTGGAACCTGGAGAGTCCCTCCGTGCCGGACGGGGCGGCTTCCACCTGATACCCTTCGCGGCCCAGGTAGAGTTTCACCAGTTCCAGGATATTCAGTTCGTCATCGATCACCAATATTTTTGGCATCTTTTGCGCAGTTCACCAGCCAGTTTCCATCAATTATACAAGAAACGAAATGTCATTCCTGCGAAGGGCAGGAATCCAGGCGGGTCGGGCGTGGTTCCGCTCGTAGCGGCAGGGCTTGCCCCCGTCGGGGGGGGCGACGAGATATCCACGAGATTAACACAAGATTTTCACAAGACCCCTCCTTCCCCAACCTTTGTCTGTCCAATCTGGTGTTAATCTGGTGAAATCTTGTGGTTTAGTCCGGTCGGTTTCGGGGCCGGGTGGATCTCCCCCTTTTTAGAGGGGGACAAAGGGGGTTTTCCCGTGAGCCAAGCCATCGGCTCCGAGTGAGCATCAATGATAATCCCCCGCCGGACGCACTCATGCCGGAGCAGGCGATTGTCTTGCCCGCTCCGGCACCAGTCACATTGTTACTCGATTGTTATTTGGCCGTTCTCGGAACGACTGCGGAAGGAGTCCCGGCGGGAGTGGGGTTAGGAGTCGGAGGAGCCACCACGTTGATTTGAGTATAAGCAGGCACCGAGCCCTTTTTGGTTGCGACAAGGACGTATCTTCCCGCGGCGAAGGAATTCGTTACCCGCCCGTCAGCGCCCGTCTGGCCCAGCGAAGTGGCCAGGCTGTTCAGGATGCCGTCCCAGTTCACATTCGCCAGGTTGCCCTTGTTGGCGGTTATCGTCTGGGCCAACTGGGCCCTGATTGCCGGGGCATTCGCCTGGGGAATTGCCCACACACTGGCTCCGCCAACCGGGTCGGCGGTGCCTTTTTGGTGTACCCTGATGGTTACGGGGTTGCCGGCTACCGACCTATTGGGAGCCGCAACGGCCAGGACTTGTTTGACGGCCAGCCTGGAGAAATCCGGCGCGTACTGAGCCTTCACTGCCACCAGAACGAGCCTGGCGGGGTTGTCGAACACGTGGTACAGCTTGCCGTTATCATTGGTGCGGCCCAATAGCGTGCCGTTGGCATCGAGAATGGCGCGGTAGTCCTGCTCGGTAGCGGCAGCGCCAGCCGTTTGTCTCAATGTCTTGATGGCCGCTCTGGCGGCAGCGATGTTGGCCTGCGGGACGGCCCAGATGCCGACCCCGCCTACGGGTTCCTGGTTGGACCTCAAGAACACCGCCAGGGACATCCGGTGACCCGCAGTCACCACATGAGGAGCAACCATGGCCAGAGTGCCTTTCAAGACCGGCCTGGCAACAGGCGTTGGGGTTGGCGTGGGCGGATCAGCGGCCAGTGCGGAGAGGGGAGTCACCACCATCAAGATTAGCGCCGCCACCGATGTCAGAAACAGTTTCCATCTTTTCATATTGCTTCTCCTTTATTCAACTTTGATTGAAATCCGGCCCGATTTTGCTGCTGGGCCCGGCAGCGCTCCGCCGTCTTCAATCACCCTCACTATAGCAGCCGATTGTTATCCCCGTTTAACCGCTTTGTAAATTCTGTGTAAAATCCCGAAACAAGCCGTGCCTGCCGTGGCAGCGCCAGGGCAGCTGTTTCAACCCGTTTGCAGCGAACGGTCTCTTATCCTTGTAGTGCACCGGATCTTTTGATAGCATATTTCCCATGGCGAGGCCGACAGAACTGAACAAATCCGAGGTTGAAAAAGACCCCTCACTCGTGTGGAATGCTTTTATCTACCTGATCGGACTATCGGACCCTCGAGACCTAAACGACACCCAATCCACCGCTCAGTTCGCGTTCTGGTATGAGTCGGAAGTGCAAAACGGCGGTCATCTCCAATATTTCGAAAACATGCACACGCGCCACAAAGACAACTTGAACCTCTTGATCGCAGCTACCTTAGACGCGTTGAGAGCGCTCGGAGCGAATGAACAAGCGGTCATACTTAACGCGGCGTCAGAAAGGTATTTCTCAGCAAACAGAGGACATCCGACGACCGTTGAATGTTTCTGCGACTTACAGGGCGAAAAAGAATTTGAAGATCTGGACCGCCGATATTATGGATGCTCCCCCGAAATGGACTACTATTTTGGCAAATTCCTTCAAGCTAATCTGGGGGAGTTCGTAAAACTGGTTTAGCTTATGGGATTCTTCGCCAGAGAACTGGTCGGATATCCTCCGGTTCGGCCTCGTTTCAGGGTAACTTATCCACACTAAAGAACCTTTAACTGAGCCGGCCGTTATTAAGACTTCAGGCCTGAAGTCTTAATAACGCAATCCCATCCTGCAAGTAAGGCAGTGAAAACCAGGGCTATGTAGCAGGAACTATCTTCCAGCAAGGCGCCGGTTGACCGGCGCGCCAGGCACTGAATCTTTCCCAAAATCGATACCAATCATCACCAGGTCATAGATGTCTATGAAGCCGTCGCCATTCAAATCGGCCCTGGGATCGAACCCCGGCTCGCCGATCTTTCTGCCGAATGCTCCCATTACAATACCAAGGTCGGTTAAGTTCACCTGGCCGTCTCCGCTGATATCGCCTTTGATAATAGGAGGCAGAGTCAGCAGCCGCTGCGAATATATGTCCCAGTTCGTCGTCGCATAATTCCGCCCATCTACCCAGACCACCACCACTCCACCACTGCCGTCGGAAGCAATATCCAGCCAGTTCTGAGTTCCCGCCGCAGTCGTTACCGCGACATCACCGGCCAACCGGGGTTCGCCGCCGGCATTAAGCCTCTGGGCATAGATATCCTCAGAAGACGAGCTTTGCCAGACCACGATAAACCCGCCCCGCCCGTCACTGATGACCCTCGGCTCCGTTTCCTGGCCGGGATGAGTCCTGGCTACCGGAACGCCGTTGGCCGGCCACATCGCGATCCCATTCTGATTGACTCCTTGAGCAAAGACAAGGGAGTAACGCTCCAGCCCGGGACGGTAGTCTTCCCACACGATTACGGCGCCACCGCTGCCGTCCGGAGCAATATCGATCCCGGTTGGGACTACTCCCACGACTTCCCCCTGAAGCCCGGGCGCCAGACACACCGGGACGCCTCCAGCCTGCCAGACTATAGCTCCGTTCTCATTCACCTTCTGAGCATAAAGATTGGGGTTATTGATATCCTGGTTGCGGTAGTCCCGCCAGGCCAGGATAGCCCCACGTCCGCCATCGGACGTCATCACCTGTTCGTACAACTGACCGTAGGCCGGACCCATGTTGCCCAGGTTAGTGGCGGAAGCCCACAACACCGTCCCGGCCCCGCTTACCCTTTGAGCCAGCAGGAAACTGCCGGCCCCGGCGTTCAGCCACCAGGAGAGAATCGCTCCCTGGGCCGTATCGCCGATTATCTGAATCCGGGAAACAGTGCCCAGGATGGCTGCTCCATCCCAGGCTTCGTAAACCAGCCTCCCGTTCGGCCCCCAGAGGCGGTTGCCGTCGTTGGTCAGACGCTGGGCCGCCACGACAGGCGCATCCCTGTTGGAAACGCCCTGCGGTTCGGGATAGCCTCCCTGCCAGGCCACGATTACCCCGCCAAGACCATCTGAGACGACGCCGGGTTCGGTAAGGTCGCTTTCAATGTCGCTCACACGCACCGGACTAGCCCAAGACGTCGCTCCCTGGGCATTGAGTCTCTGGGCATAAAGCCGGTTGAGCCCGAAATATTCCGTTCCCTGGTCATAGTTCAGGTCCCCGTTCAGGTCCATCCCCCAGCCGCGCCAGACCACGAAGACCCCGCCCGCTCCGTCGGGGGCGACATCGAAATTGTGCCAGGCCCCGGCCATTGCCGGACTGGCCGGAACGCCGTTCTGTGCCCACAGGATATCTCCCGCCGGGGAAAGCTTCTGAACGTAGACCTTGCTCCAGTCTGCAATGGCGCTTTCCTGCAGGTAGTCCTGCCAGACGATGAAGGAATTGCCTAGATTGTCCCTTACTATCCTGGGATAGTCCTGGATATCCCCTCGTATGGAAATTGGCAGACCCGCCGAGGGTGATGGAGTCGGAGTGGGTGAAATCGTGGGCAAAGGGGAAGGTGACGGCGATGGCGGCGGGGTCGGCGTGGGCGAACCGCTAAGGACTGCGGGAGCGTCCGCCACGGTGATAGTTTCGTTGACGGTGAGCGTCAGTGGCGTCACAGCGCGGGGCGAGTCCGCCACGGTGATAGCTTCGTTGACTATGAGCGACAGTGGAGTCATAGCGCGGGGCAAGTCCGAAACAGCAATGGTTTCGTTGACCGTCAGGGATACGGGCGGCAGCGCCCACGGCGAGTCCGAGACGGCAATAGTCTCGTTGACAGATACAGACACTGGTGGCAGTGCCCGCGGAGAGTCCGACACGGCGACAGTTTCGTTGACATTCAACGATGCGGGCGGCAGCACTCCCGGAGAATCGGCCAGGGAGATGCCCTCGGTAACCGTTACCGGTAGGGGCGAGACATCCAGGGGCGATGCCAGGATTTCCGGAGACCGGCTGGCTCTCGACAAGACCGGGGGTGGAGGAAAGCTTGGTGAGCCTGCGCCAACATCCGCCGCAGCCGGCGGAGAAGGCTCTGTTCCCCTGGAGTCAGCCACTCCCACGGTCTCAAAGACGGTAATCTGGACTATCGGAAGCCTGTGGCCGTCTTCCCGGGCCGACACGGGCGCGACGGCATCGAAGCCCATCACAGCAACCAGACACGCCGCTATCGCGAGCCGCGCCAATCTCATAATACGCCAACCGTTAGCGGCGGTGCGCCAGATGATCGGTCCAGCACCCTTACCATACCCTGAATATCCGTATTGATCTACTTCAATACCTTCCCGGAGGAGGATATCTCAACCAGCCCGGATACTAGGAAAAACTTATCACCACCGTGACGGCTATCTGCTGTCCGCCGCTTACGGTTACCGCGGTGGCCAGATCCGACTGGGTGAAAAATTGCCAACTCGATACATATGCACCGGAGGGCGGCAAAGTTGCATCCAACTGGTTGACGGCTGTGATAACCCGGTTTATCACACCATCTCTCTGAGCAGTAGCGTTCCCGCTTAGCACCAATTTGTTTGCGTTGACGCCGGTAGTGGGGACATCCACCACCAGATTCTTAAAATATACCGCGTCGGACAAAGCGTAGGACGGCTCCAGGATCAGTGCCATGTTGTTATTTCCCTGGGTGTCCATGAACGGGGCCGTACCGGTTGTCGTCCACAAATAGACCACCCACCCGCCCACCGAGTTTCGGCGCCCCATAAACCTAGCCATGGTTGAAGCGCCGGAGGAAGTGAGCGCATTCTCAAACTCGCGGCGTTCGGCCAGCGTGCCGTCGGGGTTGGTCACCTCGATGGTCCAGTGGCCGTGGACCTTGATTCCTTCCTGAGGAACGCCGCCCGGCGCTGAATTGACGGTTGAACCAGAGGCCGCGCCCGATAGTGTCTGCGGGGCGCTGCATCCCGCCAGTGCCACCGCAGCGGCGAGGACCGCCGCCATGATTACGATTAACCAGGGATAACCTTGTTTTCTCATCGAATCTCCTTTGTCTTGCTGGTTACGCCTGGAAACCATGTGGTCAGAAGCGGAACGCCCAAGCCGCCCCACAGGCGCATCTACCTATTGTAGCACCCAGGTCAATAGTCCACGTTGACGTTTTCCTCTCGCTGTATTAACATCTTGAGGCCGAACAGAAAGGTCTGTCGCCGGTAATCCCATTAAGAACAGGTGAATCAACTGGAACCTCAGACATTGAAAAACGAATCGGCGAAGACCGCCGCCACGCTAACCGATGACAGCCCCTCCGCGGTGCTCAAGCGCAGCACACTCTTTTCGACCCTGACAGACCATCAGTTGGCCCGTATCGGCAGCCTCGTCCGGGAAGCTGACTTCGCTGCCGGATCGGTTATCTTCCGCCGCGATGAGGCCGGCGATGCTTTGTACCTCGTAGCATCCGGACACGTCAGGGTCTTCAACACCAACGAAGAAGGTGCCGAGGTTGAACTGGCCCGGCTGGGACCCGGCGAAAGTTTTGGCGAGATGGCCTTGCTGACGGGCGAACCGCGGTCGGCCACTGTGGCAGCCGCGGAACCGCTTCGCGTACTGGTGCTACACAAAGACGAATTCGACCGCGTCCTCGAAGAGGCGCCGGTGCTCGCCCGCCATTTCGTGAATTTGCTGGGGCGCCGGCTCCGCCAGGGCAACACCGAGGCTGAAAAACAGAGCAGCCGGGAGCAGGCCCTTCGCGAATTGGCGGCAGACAATCGAAAGAGAGACGCGGCCCAACTCCTGGGCAAGTCCCGTCCCGCCAAGGAACTTATCGATCAAGCCGGAAAAGCCGCCGCCACAGATACGCCGCTCATCATCTCGGGCCAGCCGGGAACGGAAAAGGAGATGGTCGCCCAGTGGGTCCACGAGCATGGTGCCCGTTCATCCGAAGTATTCCTGTCGGTGGATTGCGCCACCATACCCCAGTTGGCGCCCGCCGCACCGGGGCAAGCGCCAGCCGCGCCAGGACAGGCAGCCGATTCCCCTTTTGGCGAATTGTCTCAGGAGAGCGCCATCTTCGGCCATCGCCGCGGAGTCTTCTCCTTCGCCAAGGTGAACCGGCTCGGCTATCTTGAGGTAGCCCGGGGCGGAACCCTCTTCCTCAACAACGTGGACAGACTGGGTCCCGGGGTCCAGGCCAAACTTGCCGGCTTCCTCAAGCTGGGGCACTTCCGCCCCATGGGCGGCCCCCACGATATCCCCCCCAACGTGCGTCTGGTGCTCGGGTGCGACGATCCGGAGCGCGCCGTCCAAAAGGGCCAACTCGATCCGCAGCTATGGGCCGCTATGGCAGTCCACCGGATTCCCATCCCGCCACTCCGCGACCGGGAGCGTGACTTACCCCTGTGGGTAGCCTTCTTCATCGCCAGGGCCAATCGGGTCGCCGGAAAAGACGTGCGCGGAATATCGCCGGAGGCCATGGCCGTCATATACGGCTACAAGTGGCCGCGCAACATGGAAGAACTCGAAGAAGTGGTGCGCCGCGGCGTTTACCTGGCCGACGGCCCGCAACTTGCCGCCGAGAACGTCTTTGTCGGCCTCGGTGACGTCCAGGGCGGAGGCTTCAACCTCTTGCGCGTCCCTGAGGTCAGGCGTTTCATGGAACATCCGGCTTTCCCCGGCGCCATTCAAATCGCAACGGTCGCGTTCCTGGCCGTAATGCTCTTTCTGGCCTTCTGGGGTCCCAGGTATTCCACGCAGAACGTGGCCCTGGTGATGGCCTGGGGACTGATGTGGCCCGCGCTGGTGTTAAGCATCCTTTTTGGAGCCAGGTTCTTCTGCAGCACTTGCACTTTTGGGGCCATCTCCGCGTTCATCCAACGCAGGGTGACGCTGAAGCGCAAGGTCCCTGGCGTCATCAAGAAATTCGGGCTTTACTCGGCCGCCCTGGGATTCCCGTTGCTGATCTGGATCGAACACGTGACCGGGTCAGCCTCCTCTTCTCTGGTCACCGCACTGATCGTCGTATCCATGATGTCGCTGGCCGTGACCGCGGGCGTCATCTTCGAGCGCGCCGCCTGGTGCCGCTACCTGTGTCCCCTGGGCCGGATGGTCGGCGTCTTTTCCACCGTCTCGCCGGTGGCGCTGCGCAGCAACGCCCATGTTTGTTCATCAGGATGCACCACGCACAATTGCTATACAGGGAACAAAACGACCCCCGGCTGCCCCTTCTACCAGGGCGCCTTCAGCGTTCAGAGCAACGAGTTCTGTAAGCTTTGCGGCCATTGCGTCAAGACCTGCCCCAACCGGTCCGTCCAGCTTTACCTGCGCCTCCCCGGGCAAGAGCTGTGGAAGACGGCCAAATACACCTTCGAAGTGGCCTTCTTCATCCCCCTCATCGCCGGGTCGGTACTGGCAGCGGCTTCAACGCACATGCCTGCCTATCAACAGTTCGAAGCCATGATAGGCGCCGAAAAACTGTCTTTCGCCCTGGCTCTTGCCGGGGCATCGGCGGGAGTCTGGGCACTGATCTATCTGATTGCCCTGGTCTGGCGCCGGGGGACATCGGACTCCGTGGTCCAGACCATCCCCCGGGTGGCTTACAGCGTCATTCCGCTGGCCCTGGGCGGGGTACTGGGACAGCAACTGTCCGTCATGTTGACTTCCCTCGGAATGTTCGTGCCGGTGCTGGGAAACCAGCTTGGCGGCTTCGACTGGAGCGCCCTGGGATGGCAGGCCTCGCCGGGCTTCGTCAAGTTCGTGGAAGTCGTGCTGGTGTTGCTCGGGGCATGGGCCAGCCTGTATGTCGGCCGCCGCATCGCGGAAAGGCAGGGCGGCCCAGGCGGACGCGTCTTACGGCTCAGTCGGTACACGCTGGTTACGGCTCTGGTGGCAGCCTATCTGACAGTCTTCCTGGTAACGAAGTAGCGGTGGATCCCATAACCTTCCCCCTCCCATCAATCAGAGTTCAGGGAAGCGTCAGACTCCAGGTGCCCAGGGACTGGTAGGTGCCGGTGGCCGTCATCGTGACAGATTCGACTCCCGCCCCCCCGTTGTCGCCCAGCACGCTGTTGTTCAGGTAGTAGTAATAGGCACTGGTCCCCCCGATGGTCGCTCTGAACCGGCTCCAAGCCTGACCGTTGCCTTGATTGCCATGGTTATACCACATCTTTATGGCAAAGTCAGAGCCGCTTGTCCGGCGCGCGAACACCGCGGTCTGCAGCCGGTCGCCGGACTGGAAAGTAGCGGGGCTTCCCACCAATGCGAGGTCAACCGTAAACTTCGTTGAGTTGCCCACCCCGTTGCCCGAAACGGCAGTGTCCAGAACTTGCCCCTGTCCTACCAGGGCGCCGTTCCGGTAGATGTCGATCCTCACGTCTACGTGCCTTCCGTCGTTAGAGTTATCCCCCACGCCGAACCATATTTCTGCCGGCCCGAGAGACGTGAGTTGGCGACCCGCCAGCACGTTGATGGTGACATCTTTCGAAGCGCTGTTGTAGTTCGAGGCATCAGTGGGCGTGAAAGCGGCATGGAGGGTTTGGCCGTTCCCAGCGCTCAGGATTGTGCCTGAAGCAGGAGTGTAGACAAAGGTTCCCGGCACACTGGCAGTGGCATTGAGCTGGGTCCCGCTCAGGGCCGTTCCGGCAGTGATGTCCGCCGGGTTGGCCCAGGTGATGACCGGCGTTGCTTTCAGCACATTGATGGTCACATCCTTTGAGGCGCTGTTGTAGTTCGAGGCATCAGTGGGTGTGAAGACCACGTGGAGAATCTGGCTGTTGCCCGCATTCAGCACGGCGCCCAAAGAAGGTGTGTAGACCGTGGTCCCCGGGACGCTGGCGGTGGCATTGAGCTGGGTAGCGCCCAAAGCCGTGCCATAGACGATATCAGCCGGGTTATTCCAGGTGATGACCGGAGTGGCCTTCAGTACATTGATCAACACATCTTTCGACGCACCGTTATAGTTAGCGGAGTCCGAAGGAGTAAAGGCGACATGGAGAGTCTGGTTGCTGCCCACACTCAGGACGGCCCCTGAAGCAGGGGTATAGACAACTGCGCCAGCCCTGTAGACAAACGTGCCCGGCACGTTGGCCGTGGCGTTGAGTTGGGTCGTGCTCAGGGCAGTTCCGTAAGTGATGTCTGCCGGGTTAGACCAGGTGATGACCGGAGTAGCCTTCAAGACATTGATGGTCACGTCTTTCGA
>ORJL010196545.1_pt1 | contig 24054 bp, 19 predicted proteins | sample 1779941 | NCBI WGS metagenome assembly ORJL01 (sample SAMEA104232317, study PRJEB22302) | groundwater metagenome | biome: forest; feature: aquifer; material: groundwater | place: USA | collected 2011-08-07 | depth 5.8 m
AAAGTACTGTGCTGGATCCCTGGAATCGGCCAAGGCTTCAATAACATCGTTCACCACAAACCACCATTCACCATGGTGAAAGGTTTTCCGAATTTGCTTTCCCTTAAACAGAGCAATCTTTGTGGAAATATCGTCAGTCATATGTTACTCAGCTTCCATTTTCCCGATTTCTGGATACTTAGCAATGAGAGATTCAAATTCGTTTTTGATCGTGTTCATACGCTCTTGCGTCCTGGCTTCAAACACCAAGACGAGCTTGGGGAGATTCGACGAGGCTCGGACGAGTCCCCAACCGTCATCAAACTCAACGCGTGCTCCGTTTACATCTACGACTTTCTCCGAACCGTACTTCTCTTTCACATCCTGTACGAGCTTATCGACAATTCCATACTTCACTTCATCCGCACAGTGTGCCTCGTATGTCGGAGACGTGGCATACGTACTCACTTCGTCATGGAGCTCCGCAACTGATTTCTCCTGCGAGGTCACATATTCAAGGAATTTCATCGAAGCAAACAGACCGTCGTCATAGCCAAAGTAGCCGCGGCGAATAAAAATGTGTCCGCTCCGTTCACCAGCAACAGGGGCATCAACTTCTCGGGACTTGGCTTTGATGTGCGAGTGTCCTGTTTTCCAAATCACGGGTTTCCCTCCATGGGCGATCACGTCATCCGAAATCGCACGTGTCGCTTTTACGTCATACACAATTGAAGCTCCGGGCTCCTTGGCGAGCGCGAGACGTGCAAGAAAGATCAAAATCTTGTCCGGATACATGGTTCGGCCACGTTCATCAACCACTCCAAGACGATCCCCATCTGCGTCGTAACCCAGTCCACAATCCGCTCCAACCTCCATCACCTTTGCTTCCAAAGCTTTTTGAAATCCAACAGAACTGGGGTTTGGTTCGTGGTTTGGAAATGTCGCATCAGGTGTTGTGTTCTGCTCAATAACCTCGCACCCAAACGCTTTGAGCGCCGGAACATTAATCGGTCCAGCCGCGCCGTTGCCTGTGTTCACCACAACTTTCAAAGGTCGGTGGAGTGTCGCGCGACTTGTGAGATCTTTGATGTATGCCTGAATGATCTCGTCCGTCGACACATCTTCACGAGAGCCATCACCACTCAGAAAATCTTCACGTACAATTCGACTGTAGAGTTCGTCGAACCCCTGAAGCGTACTGGACTTATCCATTCCAAGTTTAAGACCAAACCAACCGTTGGGATTGTGCGAGGCCGTACCCATGCAGATTCCTTTCACATCCAAATGGTACTGCGCCCAATAGGCAACAGGGACCGTCACCTGACCCACATTCTTTACGTGGACTCCTGTAGAAACTAAACCTTCAATGGCTGCCTCCGCCAATCCCTTCGAGTAAGAACGGTTGTCGTACCCGACCACACACTGGCTCACACCTGTCTCGATCAGGGTCGATCCAAAGGCCCTTGTGATCAATTTTACGGAGGTTTCGTTTAACTCCTCAGGACCAACTTGTCCTCGAATGTCATACTCACGAAACATGGTTCGTTTTAGCTCTGGCATATTTTTGACGGATACCAAGAAATTTCGTACTATTTTAGAAGAAATCTTATTAAATTGAAACCACCTATGGAACTTCTCTGGATCCTCGTCGCGATTGTCGCGATTATCCTGTTCTGGCTCATTCTAACATACAACGGCCTCATAACTTCTCGAAACCGCGTGGACGAGGCGTGGAGCGATATTGAAGTGCAGATGAAGCGTCGATACGACCTTATCCCCAATATCGTCAACACGGTCAAAGGCTACGCCGCCCACGAGTCGACGGTTTTCCAAAAAGTGACCGAGGCGCGCGCTACGGCGATGGGCGCCAAGACGATGCAAGAGCACGCGCAAGCGGAAAACATGTTGAGCGAGACGCTCAAGTCACTCTTCGCCGTATCGGAAAACTATCCAGCCTTGCGCGCCTCCGACAACTTCCTCCAGCTCCAGCACGAACTCACCGACGCCGAAGACAAAATCATGGCCGCTCGACGCTTCTACAACGCCAACACGCGAGACTTCAACACAAAGCTCCAAGTCTTCCCAACCAACCTCATCGCCGGAACGTTCGGGTTTGTGAAGCGAGAATTTTTTGACGCACCCGACGTAGCATTGGAGACACCGCAGGTGAAGTTTTAGGAAGGACGTATCAAGGGCTACGAAGGCTTCAGGGGTTACAGAGAATCCTACACTCGTAGCCCTCGCAGCCCTCGCAGCCCTCCCCCATATGTACTCGCAAATCACCGCCAACAAACGCCGCACATGGGTACTCATCATCATCTTTACGATCGTCATCGTGGGCTTGGGTTGGGCATTTGGGGAATACACCAACACGGGAAGCATTGGACTCATCGCTGCGGTCATGCTCGCCACGGGGATGAACCTCATCGGCTACTTCCATGGCGACAAAGTCGCGCTGGCAACCTCCGGGGCGAAATCAATCCAGAAAGCCGACAACCCACGGCTCTATCGCTTAGTCGAGAACCTCGCGATCACGGCTGGCATGCAGACCCCGAAGGTCTACCTCATCAGCGACCCTGCCGGAAATGCCTTTGCAACCGGTCGCGACCCACAGCACGCCTCCATCGCGGTCACAACAGGACTCATGGATATGCTCGATGACCAGGAACTTGAGGGCGTACTCTCCCACGAGCTCTCCCACGTGAAGAACTACGACATTCGCGTGATGACGATCGTGATCGTGTTGGTCGGTGTGATCCTGCTTCTCTCGGACATGCTCTTGCGATCGATGTTCTGGGGCTCCCGCAATTCCGACCACAAAGGCGGCGGTATCCCCCTGCTCGTGATCGGTTTGGCGCTTGCCATCCTCTCTCCCCTCTTTGCCGAGCTCATCAAGCTCGCGGTCTCGCGCTCGCGCGAGTACCTCGCGGACGCGGATGGCTCTCTGCTCACTCGCTACCCAGAAGGCCTGGCGCGCGCGCTTGAAAAAATCGCCGGCCAAGACCGACCGCTTCAGCGAGCCAACCACGCCACCGCGCACCTGTTCCTCGCCAACCCCTTTGATCCGCATGTGACAAAAAAATTCGAACACCTGTTCAGCACGCACCCACCGATTGAACAACGAATTGCCAAGTTGCGTAGCATGATGTAACGACTAGAAGGACTAGCAGGACTAAGAGATTCAATCCCCTTAGTCCTATTAGTCCTTCTAGTCCTTCCCTATGCCCCACGACATCGTCGACAAATTCTCCACCCACCTCAAAAACGTCCTTACCCGCGCGTTGTGTCTTGTGGTGGAACAAGATCAAAAAACCATCCAGCCCGAGCACCTGTTGTGGGCGCTGGGCACGCAAAAGGGATGCATGGCAGCGGAGATCCTCAAAAAGAGCGGAGTCAGGGTCACGGACCTCAAGCAGCTCCTTGGCACACAGCAAACCGTGCGCGTTCTCTCAAGCGTCCCGGGTCTCACGGTTCACCTCTCCGATGATGCCAAGCGAATCCTGGAAAAAGCCGTCTTGACCGCCAACGCGTACGGCCATCGCTATGTGGGAACCGAACACTTGCTCGCGGGCCTGGTTCAAATCAACCCCGCCGTGACGGAAACTTTTTTTGTCGAGCTCCAAATCGACCTTCAGGAGCTCAACTCCGCCCTTTCCGTTGTCCTCAAAAGCACTTCGAAATTCCCGGACTTCGCCGCCGTGACGGGAACCGAACCGTTCAAAGCTCCCGCCGTCGCGATGCCGCAACAACATGTACAGACCGCGACCTCGGCGCTTGCATTTTTCGCTGTGGAGCTCACGAGCGCGCAGGCACAAAAACAGATCGACCCGGTGATCGGACGCGAACCCGAGATCGAGCGCGTGATGGAGATCCTGTGCCGTCGCACAAAGAATAACCCGCTGCTGCTGGGAGAGGCTGGAGTGGGAAAGACCGCCATCGTGGAAGGACTCGCCAAGCGGATCGCCCTGGGGCAGGTTCCGCCGATCCTCGCGCACAAACGCATCTTCGCGATCGACATGGCGCTCTTGATTGCAGGGACGATGTACCGCGGGGAATTCGAGGGGCGACTTCGCCAAATCATCGACGAAGTCAAAGCCAATCCCGACCTGTTCCTGTTCATCGACGAAATGCACACACTCGTGGGAACCGGCGCAGCTTCCGGAGCCATGGACGCGGCCAACATTTTGAAACCAGCCCTTGCCCGCGGTGAGATCCGGTGCATCGGTGCCACCACCCCAAGCGAGTTTAAGAAACATATCGAAATCGATGCCGCGCTTGAGCGACGATTCCAGACGATTCATGTCGAGGAACCGTCGCAAGAAAAGACGATCGAGATCCTGGAAGGAATCGCGCCCGCCTTTGAGCGATTCCATCGCGTGCGCATCACCCATGACGCCCTCACGCAAGCCGTGGCACTCTCCAGCCGATATCTGCAAGACCGACAACTCCCTGATAAAGCGATCGACCTCATCGACGAAGCGGCTGCCTCCGCGCGCGTGCGCGAGCTGCGTCCCGGCCCGGTTATGCGACAGCGCGAATTGCACGACTGCCTGCAGAACCTCAAAGAGGCCAAGCACCAAGCCGTGGTGGATGAACGGTTCGACGAGGCCATGAAATTCAAAGAAGAGGAAACGCGGGTGGGCGCGCATCTGGAAGCGCTGGCGCGTGAAGAGGACGTGTCCCCCATTCCCGTGATCGGGCAAGAGGACATCGCCCGCGTGGTCGCGCGCGCGGCGCGCATCCCGCTTGAAGATTTGATCGCCTCGGACAAGACGGCACTCCTCAAGCTTGAGGCACAGCTGCGGGACAACGTGCTGGGACAAGACGCTGTCATCGATACCGTCGCGGGTGCGCTGCGGCGCGCTAAAACTGGCGTCGCGCACCCAAGCCGGCCGCTGGCATCTTTCCTCTTTTTGGGACCCTCCGGCGTGGGCAAAACAGAACTTGCAAAAACCATCGCGCGCACGTTGTTTCACTCCCCTCACCACCTCATCCGCCTGGACATGAGCGAGTACTCGGAAGCCTTCACGATGTCCAAGCTCATCGGCGCGCCGGCCGGCTATGTGGGCTACAAAGAGGGCGCCAACCTCACCGACCGTGTGAAACAACGCCCGTACTGCGTCGTGTTGTTCGACGAAATCGAGAAAGCGCACCGCGATATACAAAACCTGCTGCTGCAGATTTTGGAGGAGGGCGAGCTTACCGATGCCACTGGCAAGCGCGTGAACTTCAAGCACACGGTTGTTGTCTTAACGTCCAATGTCGGGCTGGAGAGATTTGAACACGGCGGCATGGGATTTTTAGGCGATGAACAGTCGCGAACGCTCTCCCTCACCCAGGATCTGCGCACAGAACTGGAAGAGCGCTTCCGACCCGAGCTGCTCAACCGCATCGACCACACCTGTCTGTTCCAGCCGCTGGAAGGATCGGTGTTGGAGAGAATCGTTGAGAAACAGCTGCGCGAGCTCGTGGCCCGACTGCTCACACAAGGCCTCACGATCACGTTCCATGAGGACCTTATCGCGCACCTGCGCAAGCAAGCCGATCCCAGATTCGGCGCGCGCCATATCCGCACGCTCATTGCCCGCGAAGTCGAATACAAAATTGCGGAGCGTTTGAGCAAAAAAGACCAGCCAGCAAAACTCGCCATCGGACTCAAAGGCGAGACGATCATTGTAACCAAAGGACGCTAGTCCCTATGGCCACACCGGAGGAACAAAAAGCTAAACTCCAGGCTGCGCGGTTGAGAGCGCAAAGCACTTCGCCTGCGCGGTTTGAGATGGGACGGAAGCATTTTGGAATTACCGATCCGGAGCGGTCGGACGAACTCTTGCACACGGCCTCGACGCGCAAGGCGGGAGCGAAGGATCTCTTCGATGTCGGCGAGCTTGAGACGAAACGCAAGGCCGCACTCTTTTCAAGCCGGGTGATGAGCGCGGTGGGACAAAAGTGGCAAGGAGAAGCCGCGCGCCAGGCTGCACAGGAAGAGGATCCGCGATTTGGGGGAAGCCAAGAGGGTCAAGACCCTGCGCAGCGATTGCGGCAAGGACGCCTCCTGGCGTTTGTCGAGCGCACCATGCAACAACGCGTGGCGGCTCAACAAGACGCGCAACAACAAGAAGAAGCAGGAACAAGACGGGAAGCGGACACACAGCGCGAGGAGGTCAAAAAAAAGGCCAAGGCCGCGTTTCGACGCGGACTGATGGTTGTCCTCAACGTGCTTGTGGGAGCCTTGAATATCAGCTCGGCTGGTGTCGCATTTTTGATCGATGGATTCATCCATCTCTTTTCACTTGGCTGGCTCAACCTAGAAATGATCTATGGGACCTATTTCGCCAAAGGCAAGAGCCGCTTCATCTCCCCGCTCTCGTGGGATCCCATCCCCATGCCTATCGATAAAAAGGGAATCCTTCTTGTGGGCTTCGTCGTAACCGCCGATATCGCTCTGGCACTCGCCTTCCTCGTCATGTCATTTACCGGCTATTGTCTCATCCACGACTTTGTGATCTTCACCGCCTCCCCCATCCAAACAGGAACCGCGCTCGCCCAAGGCGGCGGCGAATTGTGTTTGGGTGGTATAATCTCTGCAACCTTCGGACCTTAGAATCTCTCCCCTCTCCCCCATCCGTATATCCGTACCATCCGTACATCCGTAACGACCCCCCACTATGACCGAGCGTACAAAAAAACTTCTCCTTGTCGGGGGATTCATTCTATCGGTGTTCGTCATCGCCTTTGCGCTGTACGCACTTTTTTTCCGCCCCGCGCCCCCCGCACCAACCGTCAAGGATCAGCCGGAGGCGGCGACCGGGACGCTCCCTGCGGCTGTGGAGGCTCTTGTGCGCGAACGCGCCGAGGGAAGCGAGGAAGTGGCACGCTTAGAGGGAGCCGATGAGATCGCCCGGGGCGGCCTCACGCAAACGGTCGAGCTCACCACATCTGCCGTCCACAACACCGCATTAAGCGGTAACGGATCGAGCATGAACTACTACAACGCTTCCGATGGCCGCTTTTACACCATCGACGAGAACGGAGCCGTCGTAGCGCTTTCCGACGCGCAATTCCAAGACGCGGAATCCGTCGACTGGAACAAGGACTCGCAAAAGGCTCTGATCGAATTCCCGGACGGATCCAACATCATCTACGACTTCGAGACCGAAAAACAAGTAACCCTCCCCACGCATTGGGAAGACTTCGACTTCTCGCCAGTGAAGGACGAGGTGATCGCCAAATCCATCGCGCTTGATCCAAACAACCGTTGGCTGGTGGTCTCAAGCGACGATGGGTCGAACACAAAAAGTATTCAGGCTCTGGGAGAAAACGCGGACAAGATGGATATCAACTGGTCGCCAAACGACCAGGTCGTAGCCTTTGCGCGCACTGCCGACGCAATCTCGGGAGGCGTGGATCGCCAGGTGATTTACCCCGTTGGCAAAAACAAGGAAAACTTTAAGGGGCTGGTGGTCGAAGGGTTGAACTTCGATTCCCTCTGGTCCCCCAACGGCAAGCAGCTCCTCTACTCGGTGACCGGAGACTACGGCGACAACAAGCCACTGTTGTGGATCGTGGACGCGACTTCCGCCACAATGGGAGACAACCGCCGTTCCCTGGGCATCAACACCTGGGTGGATAAATGCACCTGGTTCTCGAGCTCCGCGATCTACTGTGCCGTGCCCCTTAACCTCCCTGCCAATGCGGGACTGGGGCGATCGCTGTACCGCAACGAGCCCGATGCCGTGTACAAAATCGACCTGACAACTGGTCGTTCCATGCTTGTGGCGATCCCAGGGGAACCAACCTCCATGAACGGTTTGCAGATTTCTGATGACGAATCCAAGCTCTACTTCACCAACGACTCCGACTTGCTCGTCATCATGCGACTCAAATAACTATGCAACACCGATGGCTCACGTTTTTATGCATCGGCGCTCTGGGACTCTTCGTCTTCATCTTTTTCTGGTTCCGCAACCAGCCCATCAAAATCCCCCAGGCCGAGCTGACCCTTGAAGCCGGCAGCCTCACAGCGCCCACTGTCACCTTTGTGAACCCTTCAAGGGGAGCGCAGGAACCCACGGTCACCATTGTCGAATTCGGAGACTTTGAATGTGTGGCGTGTAAGACGCTCATGACCTCTTTGGAGGTGATCCTCAAAACGTATCCCGATGACGTGAGGCTCGTCTGGAAGGATCTCCCCAACGAATCCGCTCATCCCCTCGCCACCCCCGCGGCAATCGCGGCGCACTGCGCGGATCGGCAAGGGGCGTTTTGGAGCTATCACGATGCGCTCTTTGCCCGACAGGGATATCTCGCCGAGGCACAATTTTCCCAGATCGCCGACGAGCTTGAGTTGGACGTCGAAACATTTGCCTCCTGTTACGAGGCTCGCGATACGCTTCCGATTATCCGCAAAGACTACGAGGAAGCGCTTGCCCTGGGACTCACGGCCACGCCCAGCCTGTTCATTGGCGATGAGCTCCTCGTTGGCGCAGTGAGCACCCAAGACCTTCTCGACCTAGTGGCTTCACAGCTCGCGTCCCAGGATCTATGACCGCGCGCGCGCTCCACGTCTCACTGCTTGTGCTCGCCCTGTTTTTGTTTTCCGTGTCCGCGACATTCTTGGTTCCGGACGTCGCCCTGGCATGCACCTGCTACAACATGTTGGGTGAGCCTGTGCCACAAAGTCCCAATCCGTATTGCATCGCGCAATGCGTCGATGACTTAGGAGCATACGCGTTGAGCCAAGACAACTGCCAGTTTGCCGAGCCTGACTGTTCTTTCACCAGTGGGTATTGCCTGTGTACGGACGCATCGACGAGCGCGTTTGATTGCTCGGCCGTGTGTGAGGATGCAGGGCTAGAGAGCGATCCTCCCGCTCCCACACCCGCCCCCGCCGCCACAACGGCTCCAACGAGTACCCCGAAAAAACTTATCACACCCACGCTGTCGATAGACATCCCCGACGTGAAGTTCACCGACGCGCTGCTCAAAACTAATGAGCTTGGTGAAACAGTCGTGACAAGCAACTTCCTGGCTGACTACATTGCCGGCGTCTACAAGTACCTGATCGGCATCGCCACCACGATCGCCATCGTTATGATCATGGTGAGCGGTCTTGAGTGGACCTTCTCTGGCGGGAGCATCATGGGCGCCGACAGCAAGGCTAGCACCTCGCGAGCCAAGACGCGTATCCGCAACGCGGTCACGGGACTGGTGTTGCTTATGAGCGCGTACTTGATTCTGTTCACGGTGAACCCGAATCTGCTGCGGTTGGAGATGCCGGAACTCGATATCATTAAACGCAAAGATCTTGTCGCCATCGTGGAGAGCGCGGGTGAAACATGCAAAGATATCGTAGGAACCGTTGGTAAGTGTACCGCCACGACGTTCATCGCGCCGTCGGGCTGGAATTGGCAGGCATCGCTTGTGACGACCGTAAACACGGTCGCCACGGCTCAAACCGTCGATGCCCTATTGGTTGCGACACATGTCCAAAAGGAAACTCGAGGCAGCGTCACATACGGACGAAAAATAGGTCCTTGCGGAGAAATCGGAGTCTCTCAATTCATGCCTACGACCTTTGAGGGAATTGTCGGGCAACAGTGCTGCGTCAAAGCCGCAACCGCACCCAGAAAGACAGAAGCAACAACTCAAAAAGCCAGGGATGTTTACGCTGGTTTGTGCGACGATGGAGTCGTTGAAGAGTGGCCTCCGAAATCATCCGATATTCCCAACTGTAACCTGGAGGCCGGATGCCGCAATTGTCAAGTGGCTATGGAGTCTTGTATAGACTACTTTGATACCTCCAAACCGGACGGCTTAAAAAACTCCATTACGGCAACGGCCAGGCTCATCAAAGGCAACTTACGGCTCACGAAGGGTGATTATGCATTTGCCATGTGCGCCTATAACGGAGGAATCGGGGGAGGGGCGCAGGCGGCTGGGTATGCCAAAGATGCCGGAGACTTGTACCAACAAGCCTGTAACGCTTCAGGGGGAACTATTGTGGCGAATTAAACGATTTATGTTTCTTTGCACACACTGTGATGCCCAGTCGTCGAAGTGGTCGGGCAAGTGTCTCACCTGCGACAAGTGGGGGACGATTGTGGAGGAGGAGGATGGAGGTGGACACCCGCCGGCGCCATCCCCCTTCGCTCTCCGAGCTTCGGTGGACAAGAGGCTCCGGCGGGCAGGGAAGCCTGGGGCTACCGGTGCTCGAGCCAAGGCCGCGCAGAGTACGCCGTTGCGCGAGGTGACTAGACAAAACGAAACCGATCGGCTCCGTACGTTCGACCATGAGGTGGATCGAGTGCTTGGCGGTGGGATTGTGAGAGGCTCGATCGTCTTGTTGAGCGGTGAGCCTGGGATCGGGAAATCCACGCTGGTCGCGGCGATCGCGGGATCGATTTCGACCCTCCCACTTCCATTCGATCCCCCCCCTGCCAGACCTGTCCACCGAAGCCTTGGCGAAGGTGGAGGGGGGGCTAGGGGGGGAGGGAGCGAGGGGGTTGCCGGCGGAGTTCTTTACATCTCTGGCGAGGAGTCCCCCACCCAGCTCGCCGCGAGGTTTGAACGGCTCAAAAAGGACACAAGCTCGATACGGTTCCTCGAGCCTTATCCCGTTGAGACACTGGTGGCGACGATCGAGAAGGAGCGGCCTCTTCTTGCCGTCGTCGACTCGGTGCAAACGCTTACCTCATCCGAACTCGACTCGACAGCCGGGACGCCCGCGCTTGTGCGTTATGCGACCTCGCTCTTGCTGGACCTTGCCAAGCGCACAAACGTCTCGATCCTGCTGGTCGGCCAAGTCACCAAGGACGGCTCGATCGCGGGTCCCAAAACGCTCGAGCATCTTGTCGATGTGGTCGTGAACCTCGAGGGCGATCCTGTTCACAGCTACCGCCTGCTGCGTGCGACCAAGAATCGGTTTGGCGCCACCGATGAGATTGGGGTATTTGAGATGACCGAAGGTGGACTTGTGGCCGTCGCAAACCCGTCCGAGCGATTCCTCGCGGAACGCTCCGCGACCCCTGGGTCAGTCATTGCCGCAACCGTAGAAGGGTCTCGTGTATTCCTCGTGGAAGTCCAGGCTCTCGTTGAAACGGCCTTTTACGGCACCCCTGTCCGTCGCGCGAGCGGGTTTGATCCAAACCGATTGCAGATGCTGGTAACGATTCTTTCCAAACGGGCGGGATTGAAGCTCGGCGATAAGGACGTGTACATCAATGTGATCGGAGGTATGAGCCTGAACGAACCGGCCGCCGACCTCGCTATCTGTGCCGCCATAACCGGCGCATGCAAAAACCGCGCGGACGAATCCGCAACGGTCTACATGGGTGAGGTGGGGCTTGGTGGAGAAGTCCGTTCTGTTCCTCTCGTCGAGCGACGACTGATGGAAGCCTCTCGACTGGGGCTCTCAAGCGCGGTGATCCCGGCAAAGTCGAAAGTGAAGAAGGTGGAGATCGTCGTGAGACAGGTAGGAAATGTTCGCGAGCTTTAATCCGGCCCCCCTCCTTTTTAAGGAGGGGATGGGGGTGGTTAGAATCTGTGAACGAGTAGTGAGTCAACCAGCCGAAAGGCCGCGAATTATGAACGTTTCCGAAAAAACTCGCTCCTCAAAATCATAACCACCCCCAACGACCCGGGGAGTCCTGACGACTCCAACGATTTTAACCACCCCTAGCCCCTCCTTAAAAAGGAGGGGGACCGAACAATTCGATTTCATTCCAGATGCACCATCTCGAACTGTCGCTCGATGCGCTCACGGATGAGAGGATGGCCCTCGAGATCGGGATCCCGAGCAAGAAGCTCCGTTGCATAGTCACGGGCTTTTTTCATAATGTCCGTATCCGCCGTCGTGGCGAGCTGGAAATCGGCAAAGCCAGATTGCGCGTTGCCAAAGACGTTTCCTGCCCCGCGCAGCTCCAAGTCGGTCTGGGCAAGTCTGAACCCGTCGGTTGTGTTCTCCATGGCTCGCAACCGCGCCTCGCTTGCACCCGAAAGTTGTTCAGGCAAAAGATAGCAGTACGACTGGATGTCTGATCGACCGACTCGACCGCGCAACTGATGAAGCTGTGCGAGCCCGAACCGCTCGGCACCGACGATGACCATGACGCTCGCGTTTGGAATATCGACCCCGACCTCCACGACCGTGGTCGAGACAAGGACGTCGATCTTGCCTGTGCGGAATTTCTCGATGGCCTTTTCCTTTTCATCGGTCTTGAGCCGCCCGTGGAGCGTCTCGATCTTCGCCTCCTTGAGCGTTCCCTTTTTAAGATCGTGCGCGACCTGCGCGACGGACTTCACGCCGAGCTTATCGCTTGGGTCGATGAGAGGGCAGACAACAAACACCTGTCCCCCAGCCGCGATCTGCTCGCGGACATGCTTCCACATCCCCGCCTGCTGTGGCTCGAGCACCACCGCGGTCGCCACAGGTTTTCGCCCAGGCGGCATCTCATTCAAAATCGAAAGTTCGAGGTCACCAAAAATCGTCAGGGCGAGCGTGCGAGGAATCGGCGTCGCGCTCATCGAGAGCAAGTGTGGCGCGGATCCTTCATCGGTATGCAACAAAGCGTGACGCTGTTCAACGCCAAACCGGTGCTGTTCGTCAACGATCACAAGCCGAAAATCGCTCAACTTCAGCTTTTCCTGAAGCAACGCATGGGTGCCGACCAGGCATCCGGTCCCCCTCCTTTTCAAGGCCGTTCGAGGCTCTGAGGAGCCCTCTCCTGGAGTCTGAGCGACCTCGGAGTCGAAGACAGGCTCTCGAAGAGAGGGACTGGGGGTGGTTACGAGTTGTAGTGACTCGAGGAGCTCGTCGCGGGAGACGTCCTTGTCACCAATTTTGCACATCGTGCGTGTGAGCAACCCAACGGGTTCCTCGAGGAACTGGGAGAACGCGACATGCTGCTGGCTCGCAAGAATCTCGGTCGGCGCTAAATACACAACCCGCGAGCCAGCGTGCAGGACGCTCGCTGCCGCCGCAGCTGCCACGACCGTCTTGCCAGAACCGACGTCCCCTTCTAAAAGTCGGTTCATGGGGTGTGGTTTCTGCAAATCCAGAACGACCTCCCAGATCGCCTTGCGCTGGGCGGTCGTGAGCTCAAACGGCAAGCGTGCAACGAACGACTTGAGGAACGCCTCGTCCAGGGGGATCGAGATCGCCGCCTGTCTCTCTCGATCAGCCCGCACGCGGGCGAACATGAGTTGGTGCAGGAAAAGCTCATCGAACTTGAGCCGCTGGATCGCCGATGCAAGCTCGTCGTGGGACTCTGGAAAGTGTACACCCTGGAGTGCCTGCGCCAGGCTTGGATACGATTCTTGTTCAACGACGTGGCTTGGGAGCCAATCTGGAAACTCTGCAGCCGCCGGAAGAGCCGCACGCATGGCATCGCGCAGTCGGCGCATCGTGAGCGAGCCTGTGAGCCCGTAGACCGGCACGATCCGACCCGTGTGCGTACCAGCCCAACCATTCGCGGTCCGATCCCCCTTCAGCAAGCTTTCGGGGGACAGGTCGGACCGCGAATGGTTCATGGTTGGTGGTCGCTTCTCAACGATCGGGCTCATGAGACATCGCCCAAATCGACCATCAACACGACCTGCAAGTGAAACTTCTGATCCAACTGGCAGAGTCTTCTCGAGATACGACTGGTTAAACCAGACTACCTTCAGCTCTCCTGTTTCATCGCCCACGACCGCCTCGACGAGTTTGACTCGCTGGTTCTTGGCCGGTCGCGATGCAATCGACTGAATCGTCCCTATGACCGTTACCGTATCCCCAGCCATCGCCTTCCCAGCCCCCACGATGCGAGAAAAATCGTCATATCGAAACGGGACGTACCACAAAAGATCCCGCACAGACGTAATGTCTAGGCTCTTCAAATCCCCTACTGCCTTGCTCCCAAGCCCTGGTAGCTCCGAAACCGACGAGCTTAAATGAATGGCCATATCATGAAAATAGTAGCACAACTCCGACGTTTCAGTCGGAGACGAAAAAACACCACTGGTGTGGTATTTTTTCGTGGTGCACCCGGCAGGACTTGAACCTACGACCCTCAGCTCCGCAAGCTGATGCTCTATCCAACTGAGCTACGGGTGCAATAGCGTAAACAAACGTGGGACATTTTTGTTTCCGAGCGAGGCGCTGTGATCTGGCAAAGCCAGATCCAACTGAGCTACGGGTGCAAAAGCTTAGAGTTTATACATCCTGCGCACCACATCGGTCAAGTTCTCCTCGACTCGATGGAGGTTCTCCAAGCAAAATGGCAGGAGCAATGATCGCACCTCATTTGGATCCGTGTCCTCCAGCGGAACAGTCAAGAGCGGATGCCAGGGTGAATGAAATTCGAAGTAGAGATTTTTAACGTGCGGCGGATCGTAAGCAAGGGAAAAATCCTTAATGGCCTCGAAGTCGTAATACATATCCGCCACGACGACGCCCGTATTGGTGAGGATGACCGGAACGCGATCCGGCTTCTGAAACGTCGACAACAGCGTAATCACGCCGATCATAAGAATGATCACGGCAAACAAAAAATTCGCCGTCGCGATTGAGTACACAATCAGCGCCACGCCCAACACAGCCGAGATGGTGTACCACAGCTTCCCTCGGCTATGCGCGGGAAACTCGTCTACTTCCCATTCCAGCTGCGGGGAGCCGATATTGATTTGGAGCTCTTCTGCCTCCATAGTTACTCTAGTTTATCACGATACAGAACTTAATTCACGTATCTTGTCCTCAAGCTTAGTCGGTTCATATTGGCCATTATCCTTGATCTTTTCAATTCCATCCAGTATTCTACCCCCGTAATTGATTACGGAGAGGTACCCAAGTGGTTGAAGGGGACGGTTTGCTAAATCGTTAGGGGCGAAAGCCCGCGAGGGTTCGAATCCCTCCCTCTCCGCCAGTAATCTCTTACATCTATATACTTGCGTGGAGAGGTGGCCGAGTGGTTTAAGGCAACGGTCTTGAAAACCGTCATACCGCAAAGGTATCGCGAGTTCGAATCTCGCCCTCTCCGCCATTCGTCTTATGAAACTCTTCCTAACCTCAAGCGGTATTTCCGAAAACCTGGCTCGCGACTTTTTGACGTTTGTTGGGAAGGAGCCGATGGAACTGAAAATGTACTTCATGCCCACGGCGACGGATGGGAAGGAAGACAAGACGTTCACGGTGAAATCGATGGATGACTTTGCTGCCATCGGTATCAACCCCGTCTGGTACGCTTTGCGATTCAAAACCAAGGAACTCATCGAGCGCGAGCTTGCGGACGCGGATGTGATTTGGGTGGGAGGCGGCAATACGTTCTACCTGCTGGACATCGCGCGCAAGGTTGGGTTCATGGACGTCGTAGATGATCTCGTAAGGAACCGGGGCGTCCTCTACGGAGGCACAAGCGCAGGCACTATCCTGGCAAACCCCTCGATCGAGGTTGCGGGATGGGGAGAGGCTGACCGCAATGACGTCGGACTTCGCGACCTTACATCCTTTGGCTTCCTGCGCGCGCTCACACAGGTCCACTATAAATCCGAGGAAGCCGCCATGCTCTCCTCGCACAAAAGTGACTTCCCCATCTACACCATCCCAGACGACGGGGCGTTGATGGTCGACGGTGAGCGGGTGACTCTTCTGGGCGATGCGAAGATTATGCCGTAGTCTATACTTCTGCATATTAGGATTTCCCAACGTTTAGATCAAAAGTGCAGACTCAAGACTTGACCCCAGCTTCCGAACTCCCCCTCGCCAGCGTAAACCCCGACACCGTTTTCGCCCCGTGCTCTTTCAAGAGTCGGGCGACCGCGTCCATGGTGGTGCCGCTGGTGAAGACATCGTCGCAGAGCAAGACGTGATCTGGCACGACTCAATTTTAAAACCCAGATTCTTGAGAACCTGGGCACGTTGAGCCGTAGTCTTCGACCTCTACCGCCGAGCAGTGAAGTTCCTCCTCTGCTCCCGCCACCGCCAGCGAATCAGTTCGACCACGGCAATGAGCGAGAGGGAGAGGCTCAAAATCACCAATCCGACGAGGCCGACCGTCGAGGCCACAGCCGAGAGTGCGATGTCACGAGTGACCGCACTGCCGGCACGAATCATGACGCCCCACAAAATCAGGAAGAGCCCTAGGACATCCGCGAGACAACAAGGGGTCAAGTCTCAACTCGTTAACTTTCACTCAAAAACAAGCAATTTCGTGAAAAGCCGATTTGTTAATTCCTCAACAAAATCATCAAAAGTGTAGACTCAAGACTTGACCCCGGTTCTAGGAGCTTCCCTTCGCGAGCGTAAACCCCCATACCGTCTTCGCCCCGTGCTCCTTCAGGAGACGCGCGACCGCGTCCATCGTCGTGCCGCTTGTGAAGACATCGTCGCAGAGCAAGACGTGATCAGGGACGACGATGCCAGGTAACAGCTCGAACACGTCATCCATCTCCCCTACCCGACGCTGGCCATGGGAGGTACGCGACTGTTGGGCGGTTTTTTGTTTTCGACACACCAGCACTTCCACTGGCAATCCAAATATCTCTCCGACCCAAGTTGCGACTTGTTGCGCTTGGTCGAATCCTCGAGCACGAAGTCTCGACTCGTGTAATGGCACCCACGTCACCCAGTACGGCGCGAGCGGCGGTTGCATCCGTGGAGCCGCGCGGCGCAAGCTCTTCACAAATACGTTTTCGACGGAACGGTCGCCATGGAACTTCCAGCTTACAATGAGCGAACGCATGAGTGCGTTTCCATACGGGACAAAGTATGTGAGTCCGTCGAGGTATCGATCCTCGCGGCAATCCGCGCACGTCCGTGGCGATCCTCCCCGTCCGCAAAAAGCACAAGACACCTGTGGCGGCACAGGCGTCCATTGATCTAAACATATTCGACACATGAGCGCTCCCTCGCGCTGGCAGGCAACGCAAAATCGCGGGAACAACGCCTCTATTGCCAGCTCGCGGAGTCGACTTTCCACACTGTGTCTTCCTTCACATACGTCAGAACAATATCTTGATACTTCACGCTGGTCTGTTGCGGCGAGCCGATCGCTTCCTCCCGTTGCGTCGTGACCCTCACGGCAGCTGCAGTCTCCGACTGGCTGTCCACCTTTACCGTGACGATACTAGTCGTCACTCCGTAGTACTCCTGCGGCGCCACGCCCGTGTCGATCATCTCCTGAAGCTCTGCAGCGAAGGACACACTCGCAAGCGGCAACACGTCTTGGAGATTGGCAAAGTTCGCCTCGTTCGAATAGCTCCCGTACCGCGTCACAAACGTCTTTGAGAGCGACACGACGTCTGCGGACACCGTGCGTGTCTCTCGTTCATCCTCGAGTTCTTGCTCGGAAATGGTCGGCCGCGTAGGAATTACTTCTTCCACCTTTTCCACCTCCGCTACCTTTTCCACCTCCGCCAGCCTCCCTCCTCCCGCAAACAGTACCCACAACAACCACCCCAGCAACAAGAGAAGTGCCAACAAGATGAGCAGAATAATCGTCAATCGTTTTCTTCGAGTCATCATATCGAGAGAGTGTCACGAATTTTATCGGCCTGCGCTTTTCCTTGCGCCTCCTGCGCCAACAACGCCGTCGCCGCTTCTTGACTCTTGGCGATCGCCGCCGCCTCGCGCGCGTCCGCTTCTAAATCCATCACAGCCGGTTCCGGCTCCTGTGCGCGCGTCTGTGCGCCGCCTCCTTCCGCCTCTTGCGCCGCCTCAAACTTTTTCTTCTGTGCTTCGATGTCTAAGAGCTGTTGTGGATTGGTCGTGACGATCTGATCCTCGATGTAGGAGGCAACCACCTTGATGGCCGCGTGCTTGGGACCGGCGAAAAAAATCCCCTCTCCCACGCCCGACTCGAGCAACAGATATTTTTCGCCGTCGGTCAGGTGGAACGTGTTTTGCACCGCATCCGCCGCGCTGGGCGCTTGCTTCATGAGAAGCTGCATCGCAGAGTTCGTGACGATCGCCTGGCCGTACTGGCTGCGCAAAAAATCGTTCACGTCCTGCGTGATCGTTGTGACGCCCAGAAAATACTTGCGCGCGCGCTTCACCAGCGCAAAGATGAATTTCGCGGAGTCCTCATTTTGCATGAGCCACCAGGCCTCGTCCACGACCAAGATGCGCTTCTTGCGCTCGCTTCTGACCACGTTCCAGATATAGTTGATGATGGTATAGATGGCGGTGGGTCGCAGCTCATCTTCCAGGTCGCGCACGGAAAACACGACAAGCTGGTTCTTCATCTCCACGTTGGTGGGCGAATTCAGCAGCCCTGAAAACGTCCCCTCTGTATACTTATGCAATCGCGCGATCAAATTCGCCGAACCTTCCATGCCGCCAAGCACGTCCTGAAAATCCGTGAGCGTTGGCGGCTCCACATCCGCAAGACTGGTCAAATCCGGCGTGATGTCGCGCTTGGCATACGTCTCAATGAGCGCGCGATCCAGCAGGGAATCCTCCTCGGGCGTGAACCCGAGCCCGCCTTTTTCGCCGATGGGCTGCCCGATCATGATGCGCAGCAGTCCCTTGAGCGTGATGACGGCGGAGCGAATGATGTCGTCCACTTTCGTCCCCTCGCCGATGCCGCGCGGAAGATCGAAGGGATTGACCTTGGCATCGGAGGCGAGCGAGACGTTGATGAACGTGCCGCCGACCGCATCGGACAAATCCTTGTACTCGTATTCCGGATCGATCACGATCACGTCCGTGCCCATCATCAGCGAGCGTAGGATCTCCAGCTTGATCGCGTAGGATTTTCCCGCGCCTGATGTCGCAAATACGACGGAGTTGGCGTTTTGCAGGCTGAACCGGTCGAAAAGGATAAGCGAATTGTTGTGGCGGTTGATGCCGTAGAGAATGCCATTGTCGCTGGTGAGGTCAGATGAGATGAACGGAAACGAAGCCGCGATTGGACTCGTGTTCATGTTGTAGTTAATCATGAGCTCGTCGTTGCCCAAGGGCACAGTCGAATTGAATCCCTGTTCCGCCTGATAAAACCCGCTCTTGGTGTAGATGAGCTTGCTCCCAAAAAGCGCTTCGACTTCTTCCGTGTATTTGTCTAGCTCCTGCTCGCTCTTGGCGTAGATCGAAACGTAAAACGAAAACTGGAAAAAATGTTCGATGCCTTGGGTGAGCGCGTCGCGCAACCCTTCGATATCGCGCAGAGCCGTCTCGGCGATCGGATCTCGTGGAGCCCCCTTGTCGGCATCCGCGATGATCGTCGCCTCAAAAATTCCAACCTTCTTTTGGAGTTGCTTCAAGACGATCTCTGCCCGCAAAGGATAGAAAAACATCGCCACGTCAAACGTATGGTTGAGATTGATGAGCGGCCCCGACCACCCAAGCCCGATGTGGCGCGGATAGGTGATGATGAACAGCGTGCGGACATACAATCCGGAGAGCAGCAAAAACGTCGGCTTCACTTCAAACGAGGCCGGTGCGATGATGTCTTTCACGGTGACGACCCCGCGCCGATAGATCCGTTCCTCTTCCAGAACCGTACGCTCTCGAGTCGCCTGCGCCAACGCCTCGTCCACCTTCTTGGGTTTCTCCAAGCGTGGTGCGGGCATGGCCTCTTTGATTTTTCCCATCTCAATCGCCATAGCTATTTTTCAGAAACGTGTGATGATTCTTCAAATTGCACCTGGTTGATATCGGCAAGTTTCTCGGTGTCAAACACATTTGGATTGTAAACATTATAGTAGAGCTCGATGAGCCCCTGCGTATCCAGCCGCGCGGAAGAGAGTCCCATACTGTTGAGCTGTCCCTGGATAATCTCGACACGGCGAGAGATCTGCTCCACGCGATCCATCAGTTGCTTGCGGTTGAGCTTGGCCGCGGCCGCGGGCGAAATGGCCTCGGTGAATCGCGTCCAGAAATTCTTTTTTTTATTCGTGAGCGGATCGTAGGGGACGACGACATAGAACATCTTTTGCATAATCTGTCCCAGCTCCACAAGTTCCGTGACAAAGGCGCGATAGTCGGCGATCTGGGCGCGCAACAGATCGTTCTCCACGACGCGCTCCTGTCCTCGCAGGTGATTCATATAGGCGTCGATGTTCATGCGGCGCGACTGAATCACAATCTGGATGGGGTACTCCAACGAATTGAGAAACATCATGTACGCCTGGATGATCGCCTCCTGCTCGTCGACGGACTTGAGCGCGAAGTTGATGCTGGAAACCAACAGCACCGCGCGTACCGTCCCGTCCTTGAGCAGCACCAAGTCATCGCGGATCTCTGCGATATCGAGGAACCGCTCGGTCGAGGACCCTGGTTTGGGTTTGGCGAGCTTGTTGGGTTTCATACGAAGGTGGGGGCAGCGTTACGGATGGGATGGGGGCGTCGTTACGGAGGGGATGGGATGGGGGCGTCGTTACGGAGGGGATGGGATGGGGGCGTCGTTACGGATGTACGGATGTTACGGATATACGGATGAGAAAATTCTTCCTATCTGTATATCCGTACTATCCGTACATCCGTAACGATGTTCTACTCTTCAGGTTTGTAGACACCCCCCGTATTCACGACAAGCGCCAACTCCTGCAACCTAGATGTCCCGGCAAATGTTTTCCGGGTAAATTGGGTCGAGGGAGCGGGAGGCAACGTTTTCATGAGTTCCTTCAGCTCGGAGTCAGAGTACTCGCGGCTCCACACGCGCAGTCGCGGCTTCTTGAGCGTTTGGATGATGTTCAAAAGGAAATAGTGGAACGGCGCGCCGTTGATTTTGACAAAGGCCACCACGCCCGCCAGAACCAAGAGCGGAATCCCCGCCAATAAAAACGGCACGAACGACAGCAGACGGAAGAGTACGAAGTCCAGAAGAAACGCGACAATCAAAATGATAAACTGTCTCGCGGTCACAGGCCCGAAAATCTTGTCTTCCGAATCGATAAATTGTGGCACGACGAATTGTTCCATACGCTATCTTATCAAGGGTATACACGGCGGAGCAAACTCCGCGGTGTATACCCTTGTTTGCTTCGCCTCGCTCGGAACAATAATGTCCGATCGGACATTATTGTTCGTTCGCTTCGTCTCGCAATCAGAATCTCAACTCCGCGTTTACCCTCATCACCGCTTTAAGCTCTTGATCCGTAAATGTATCCTCTCCCGCCTTCCGTTTCTTTTCAAGAATTTCGACGACGGAAACCCCGGTCAAGACCGCCTCGCGTGTCATCCCGACGTACATCTGATTGAGGGGAGAGAGACGCCAGGCCTGAATGGCCTCGACCTTTTTCTCGTAGCCCTGCTCTTCTTGAGCGTCCGCTTTGTCCTTAACCTTTGTCGCCGCCTGGAAGGGATCTTTGGAAAGACGTCTAAAGTCCGTCAGCGTCAGCGATCGCAATTCATCCACTGGCCCGGAAAGACGTTTTGTGAACGTGACTTCCTGCATGCTGGGCGCTGTCTTGGGTCCAGGAGCGACCACCTGCCGGGCTCCCACGACCGACGCCTTCACTTTGGCGCTATCGATTTTTCCTTCGCGAGCGAGCTGCTCATGATGGGCGGAGATAGCGACACTTGTGCGGGAGACATTGGGGGCGGTGGGCGTGATGTGTTCATCAGGAACCTTTCCTGTGAGCTCGACGTATCGCTTGGTCATGAGCGTCTCTTCATTCTTGGCGAGCGCGTCGGGGTTTGGCGAGGATGAGACTTTTTGCGCGCGCTCGTTTGCAGACGCATCTGCAACGCGCCCCTGATAGGTGGCGACGCGAGACTCGAGTGCCTGCAAGATGTCCGCAAGACGTCGCCCGCTCACGCCTAAACCTCCCTGTTCAATGGGACGTTCTAACGCGGCTCGCGTCTGCTGTGCCGTTCGCACATCGCGCACGCGAGACTCGATGAGCTTCTGGCATCGAGCCATCAGAGCAGAATCCTCAAACGCAAACGCGCGATTCGCGCAAATCTCTCTTACGATCCCCGGCACATCCAGCGGGCCTTTGTGTTCCAGCACGGAGGCTGTTGTCCTTTTGATTCTCTCGAGTTCTTGGTCTAGGGCGAGGGAATCGTTGGCGACGGACGACGGTTGGCGGCTTGGGACTGTTGGCGGCTTGGGACTGTTGGCTTGCTGGCTCCATGTTTGCGTATACTCCTGCAGAGAGAATGACAAACTCTGCTCGAAGGGCTTCAGTACTTCAGCCGTTGCAACGGCGATCTTGCGCGCGAGCTCGTCGGTGGCGCCGTACTCGTTGCGGATGGATTCGAGAAACTCTTCTGCCAAGCTGGCGCCTCGAGCGAGTCGAAGTACGAACAGCGCGAGCGCAGCTTCGTTGGGATCTTCAATCCCCGCATCTATCAATAGCTGACGATAACGCGCGAAAGTCTTTGCGTTGCGCAAGACGGCTGTGACTTCTTCGGCTGAAACGGGCGCGCCGGTGAGTGGTGGCGTGTTGGCCATAGTATTACGTCGTTCGTTTCGCGCTTTCAGCTTCCGGACGTTTCACGACCTCGTCGAGTTGAGCGGCTTGCGACCGCGCGTCCGCAAGCTCGCGGCTCTTGGTGGCAATCTCTTGGGCGCGCGCGGCCGTGCCGCCGGCTTTGGTGACAAGCCCTTCGATCTCTGTGACCAGAGTTTTCAGATCCGCATCATTCTCGACCAGGTTCTTCGCCTCGGCTTTCTTGTCTTCATATCCCGTTTTCGCCTTCGCAAGCTCCTCTGTTCCAATACGCTTTTCGTCGACATCGCCGCCTTTTTGCGCTTCCGCGAGAAGCTGCTCTGCCGCACGTACCTCCGCATAGGCCGCCTCAAGCTCCGGTTCGATTTGTCTCTTGATACGATTTTCAATCTCCTCCATTTGTTTTTGTTTCTTGGTCACTTGATCGTTAGTCGTTTTGTCACCTGTCTTAAGTCCCTCAAGTTCTCCTTCCAACTTAGTTACTGCCTTGTCTCCCTTGTCTTTCTCAACTTTTAAGTGCACGGTCGCCGCTTCCATGCGCACCTTGCTCGCCCCACCGAAATTCTCCTTCACATAGGTGTCCGCGGATTCTCCGGATGAAGGAGCGGGCACGGCGCCATACCCATTCCCCCTCTCGACCTCGGCACGTTTCTCGGTAAAAGCCAGAGCGGCGACTCCTGCAAACGTAGATTTTGACTTGCCTCTCTCCAGAGCCACTTGCATCCGATCCATCTCTATTGCCATCTGATGACGATCCTGATCGGATCCTGCCGTGTAGCGTGTCTCGAACACTTCAAGGATACCGTCCACTGCATCCTCGTCCTCATGCTCTACCGCCCGACCCATCTGCTCGCGCAACTGCTCGAAATCAAGATCGCCGACGACGGCCGCATCCGTCTTCGCCTTCACATCCGCTTTCCCGAGAACCTTGCTCTTGGCGTCTCCAGCGTACCCATTGAGCACCGCGTCGTACGCGGAGATGGGTTTGCCGTCTTTTGTGGTGTGACCCGAGCGCATGCCCTCCAGGTGTTTGCGAACCGCCTCGTCCTCCACGGCGCCATCCCTCAAGCCCTTCACGTCGTCGAAATCTTTGATGTTATTCTTTAACCACTCTTCCTGGTCAGCCGGAGGCATCCCCTTGAGCACAAAGTCCGCGTTCTTCTTTTCAAAGCCCGTAATCGCTGCCGTCTTGGCGCCGCTGCCCTTTGACATCTTCTTATAGTCCCCTCCAAACTGCTTCCACAACTCTTCAACCGCATCCGAACCTAAATCTTTTTGTAAACGCTCGTCTCCCATCATCTCCTCAATAAGCGCCATGGCCTGATCCTTCCCGTGTTTGGATGTTGGAGGAAGATCTTTGATGGCCTCAAGCCGAGACTGTTTCCACACGCGATCCTTGTCTTTCATGGATTCCTTCTCTTTATCTACGCCTTCAAACTGCTTGGCACGAGACGCTTGCGCCACATCCAATTGCTTGCCTTTGAAATACCTCTCTGCGCCTGTTCCCTCAAGCATTTGAGCCGCCTTCCCATACAGCCCTCCTCGAACGGCCGCGCTGGCGCGACCGGGAGCGGAGATCACACTGGAAGGCAACACATACTTGGCACCAGCCTTCAGACCGCCTCCGGCAGCCATTACGCCGCGCGCGCCCAGTTGAACCCCCTTGGCGCCGCCCTTGAGCGCAAGACCTGAAGCGGCACCCAT
>ORJL010516653.1_pt1 | contig 24040 bp, 19 predicted proteins | sample 1779941 | NCBI WGS metagenome assembly ORJL01 (sample SAMEA104232317, study PRJEB22302) | groundwater metagenome | biome: forest; feature: aquifer; material: groundwater | place: USA | collected 2011-08-07 | depth 5.8 m
ACAGTAGGGTTGAACGAGGTTAGAATTAGAAAATATATAGAATGGCAAGGAAAAAAAGACAAGCCGCAAAGACTGCGACTATTTTGAATCCTCATGCCAAAAAAGGAAACCCCGGGCGTTAGCCCGGGGAGGAGGTCATTTTATCCCCAAACTGGCTATCTATTGACACCGCACCTTTCAAGGATCGGGCAAGAGGCACCGATCAAATTAAGTTCATATGATAGACTATTTTTTAAAACAAGTGGGACAATTTTTTCAAGCTATTGTTTTTGGTTGGTTATCCTTGAAAGGTGCGGGGTTGACTCTTCCAAGGGTGTGATATAATTATTTAAGTTAGAGATTAGTAATTAATTTCTATAAAAGGTCGCCTTATCTAGATAGATTTAAAAATAAAAAAATTATTATGGCAAAAGTTAATTCCGCATTTATGAAGCCAATGACTATCAGCGCCGATTTGGCAGTTGTTGTTGGAAAGGGCCCAATGCCAAGATCTGAAGTTGTAAAAAAGCTTTGGGTATACATCAAGGGCAAGAAACTTCAGGACGAGAAAAATAAACGCAATATCAATGCCGATGAAGCTTTGAAAAAAGTTTTCGGAGGAAAAGCTGTTGTAAACATGTTTGAAATGACCAAATTGGTTTCCAAACATCTCTCTTAAATAAAATTTCGAAATTTTAATAAAAATCTAGCTTGTGAGGAGCTAGATTTTTATTTAAAGTAATTTTTGTTATATTGTTTGTAAGGATTGTTTATTCTAAATAAAGCGGAGGGGTGGCTGAGCGGTTGAAAGCGCCACACTCGAAATGTGGTATACCTGAAAAGGTATCGTGAGTTCAAATCTCACCCCCTCCGCTTTATTTAGAAATTAGTATTTCTTCTAATTCTAATAAAGATAAAAAATTGCGATTTTTTAAAAATACGCTATTATATTTATACAAATTGTTTTTTTGGGCCTGTAGCTTAGTGGTAGAGCATCCGGTTTGCATCCGGAAGATAGGAGTTCGATTCTCCTCAGGTCCACATAGGCCCACCAAAGTCCATTGGGACATCCGGGAGAGAGGAGTTCCCTGCCTGCCGGCAGGCAGGGATTCTCCTTCAGATAGGAAATTGCAAGCAAGAGGCAGTCGTCTCGCTTCGCTCGGCGACCAAATCGTAAGGAATTCTCGGCGAAAAAATCAGTTGGCGATTCTGCATTTTGGGAAAAGAAAATTTTTCATAATATTTTTAGTCAAGAAATATATTACTAATTCTAAATTATCAATCGTATGAATAAAAAATGGTTTGTGATCATAATTTTAGTAGGCGCAGCTGTTTTTTTGCTTAGCGGAATTTTTACTTCTACACAAACCCAATGTGAAATCGGAAAGATTTACGATAACACTGCCGTAAACCCGGTTTCTTGTTCGTGTCCGGCGGGCTATCAATTCGAGACCGTCGAAATAGGGTGGGGTCCTTGTCCTAGGGCGGGCATGAGTGATTGTCCTGCTACAAAATCAAAGTGTATTGCCAAGATCAGCTTGCCCATCAACACAAACGAATCTATTCCAATTTCCATACCAGGAGCCGATAAAAATTGAAGTAACCGCAACCGAGACAGCAATTAGTGAACCACAACCAATTACTACAAAACTTCCGGCAGGCTGTGCTCGTGAGAACAAAATAGTAACATGCTCCACTTCTGAAACAAATCAGATTACCTTCCGGTTATGATGTCCACACTACTAATAAATAAAAATAAAAATCCCCCGCTTAAGCAGGGGATTTGAATTTTAGAACTTCATACCAATATATGAGGCAAATGAAAGTTTATTGTTTTTTGGGCAATAAACCTTTTTAATTCCTAAAAAGGTTGTTAATCGATTCATGTTGCCGAAGACTCCAACAACTAAGTAGGGTCCCCATTCAACATAAGTTGATGTAGGAAATGTTGGAATATTTACGGTGTTTAAGGCCCCATCATTTCCCTGGCGAAAGTACATGATAGTTTTTTGAGTCACAACGCTAAGGTTTATTTCGGCGCCACCGCCCCAAAAAAGTCCGCCCTCGATATTTTTGAATATTTCAGTCTTTTTTTTACTGCGCAATTTGTTTGGCAAAAAGCGCAAGTCGAGTCCAAGAGTATAGCTAGTTGTTTTTTTAACTGTTTCTTCCCGACCCTCAATTTGAACCGTATCTTTAAAAATATAGCCGTTAATTTCAGTATCTATTTCACGCGTGAAGCTAAATGCTCCACTGGTTTTTTTAATACCCGGCTTATTAATACCGCCAAGACTTAAGCCAAGAAATTGAGTTTTGGCATAATTACTTTTCATGAAGGAAAATCCTTTATAAGTACTATCTACGTTGCTGATGTTTGTAAAAAGGAAATTCCATTCTTGTTCGGGATGCCTGGGGTGTTCTACTTCATGTCCAAGCGCTTGAGAAAACAGCGAAAAAAATATTAAAATTACGATTCCCTTCATAACCAACCTCCTCTCCGTTTGGATTTTTAAAGCACTAATTTTAGGATAAAGTTATCAAACATCTATGTCAACCCCGCACCTTTTGAGGATTATTTTATGAATAAAATTTAATTGTTATGCTATTTTAAAGATATTTTTGTAAAACATTTATTAGTCTAAATTAAACTCAAGTAAGCATTATTTTTTTAAAATCCTCAAAAGGTGCGGGGTCAATCTAGGCTTTCGCAAAAACAAAGGCTATTATTTTTTTGGCTCCGGCTTGTTTTAGTATTTTCACTGCCTCGCTCATAGTCGAGCCAGAAGTAAAAACGTCGTCCACCAAGATAATATTTTTATTATTAATTTCTTTAGGATTGCTTAAGGCAAAACAATTTTCGATATTCGCGATCCTTTCATTTATATTTTTTAGCTCAGCCTGATTTTTTGTGGATTTGGTTCTTTTTAAATTATCTTTATTTAAAGAGATGCCTATTTTTCGAGATATTATTTCGGCGATGAGCTCTGATTGATTAAAGCTCCTTTCTTGAAGGCGGTCCGAATGGAGGGGGATAGGGATTATGATGAAATTCTTAAAATCATAATTTAAAATGTCTAAGTAACTTTCTATAACTGGTTTAATTATTTTAATTATGCTTTGCCACTTATGATATTTTAAAAACCAGATCAAATTTTTGACTGCCGAGTTTTGATAGTCGGTGACAGGGGCTAATAAAAATTTTATTTCTTTGTGACAAGACTTTTCCTCATTGGGGATTCTAGATTTACATTTTGGACAGAAAAATGATGAGTAAATTTGTATGGACTCGAGGCATTTTGTGCAAATTTTATCTTTTATTTCTGTTTCCAACAGTAGGTTTTTACAGCTCAGGCAAATTGGCGGAAATAGAATATCTAAAATTATATTTTTGAGTTTCTTTAAAATGTCCATTTTTGATATAATAAGATTAAGTTAAATTAAATTACAATCAAATAAATAATAGGATGGATTGCCACGGGCCAGGGCGCCCTCGCAATGACGGAAATTAGAAGCCAGTTTTCTTTTATTTGTAAATTGTAAATTAAAAATTATAAATTTGAAACATGTCGTTTAATATTTTAGAAAAAATTTTTGGAAGTAATGCATATTTAGGTGTAGATATTGGTACAACTTCCATAAAAATCATTGAGCTTGTTAAAACCAAGGGATTACCATTCTTAAGAAATTACGGATTTTTGGAAAGTTATGGCCATTTAGAGAGGCCAAACAACGCTATTCAAACCAGTTCACTAAAAATGCTTGAAAATGAAACTGTTGAATTATTAAAAATGATGGTAAAACACACAAAGAGTAGTTCTAGAAATGCCATCGCCTCCCTGCCATCCTTCTCGGCTTTTACAACGCTTTTAGAAATGCCGGTTATGCCGGATGGAGATACGTCTAAGATCATGGGCTTTCAGGCCAAACAATATATCCCACTTCCAATTAGTTCGGTTACGATTGACTGGCTAAGAGTCGGAGAAAAGAAAAATGAAAACGGAGACAAGATACAGCAAATTTTACTGGTTTCCGTTCCCAATGAGATCATTTCTAAATATAAAAATATTTTTAAAGCTGCGGGGCTAAATTTGCTTGCTTTAGAAATAGAGGGTTTAAGCGTAGCGCGCATCTTAACTACCGGAATGCCAGACGACACACTAATTGTTGATATTGGATCTCGCTCTACAAGTATATATATAGCTCAAGATGGCAATTTAAAGTTTTCCGGACAGACCGATTTTGCCGGCGGCTCACTTACTCAAACAATTTCTTCCGGACTTAATATTAGGATTAGGCGAGCCGAGGATTTAAAAAAAATGAGGGGTCTTACCGGCACTGGCGGAGAATACGAGTTATCCACATTAATGATGCCTATATTAGATGTTATAATTAATGAAGCGGAAAGGGTAAAGAATAATTTTGAAAAAAATTATAATGAAAAGATTACGAGCGTGATCTTAAGCGGTGGGGGAGCGAATTTACTGGGAATAGAAAAATATTTCGAAGGTCAAATGATCTTACCCGTAAAAAGGGCTAATTCTCTTTCCAGGATATCTTATCCACCGGAAATGGAACCAATCATTAAAGAACTCAGTCCTTATTTAACGGTGGCTCTAGGCTTGGGAGTAAAGCAGGTATAAATAATTTAAAGTGTAAAAATCAAAAATCAAAATGACAAATTAAAATGTTAAAATCACCCCGAAGGGATACCAAAATTTTACACTTTGATTTTTAAATTTTAAATTTCTTTATTATGCCTCAATATAGTCAAAACGTTTCAGATCAAATAATGAAATCTGGCAATACTGGTTCTGGTTTGCCATGGCGCCTTTTGATGTTTTCTTTTGTTGTTTTTTTCTTATCAATTCTGGCTTATTTTGGGCTTAGTTTTGGATATTCCGGTTATTTAGAGTCCAAAATAGCCGATAAGGATTTGGAAATCGCAGATCTCACTAAAAAGATCGCTCCTGGATCAGAAAATGTTTTTGTTGATTTTTATTCCAGACTTTCTAATTATAAAAATATTTTTGACAGCCATATTTATAATTCAAAAATTTTTCCAACTCTGGAAAAAATTACTATTCCATCTGTTTATTACACCAGCGTTGATTTGAATGTGGAGAATAGAACGATGATTTTGTCCGGGTCTGCTTCGGATTTTGAATCACTGAGCAACCAGCTTAGTTTATTCGATCAAGATGCAAAGAGTAAGGATCCGATGATTGAGGTCTATATTTTAAATCAATCAAGAATGGTAGAGGGATTGGTAAATTTTAAAGTTACGTTAATTTTCTCCCCTAAATTATTTGCAAAAAGCAATCCTTAAGCACATGAAAGCTTCTACTAAAAGATTATTAGCCTTGATGGGTTCAGCAACACTAATACTGCTGGCTTTGATTATTTATGTCGTTTTAATAAAGCCCGAATATGACAATATCCAAACCCTAAGAGGGAAGTTAAAATCACGTTCAGATTTTTATGACACTCAAGCCCAAGCCGTGGATTACGTAAATAATTTATATGCCAAAAATAAGGTAGATATAGAACAAACCGAGAAGGATCTAATTTTAGCATTGCCGAGTCAGGAAGATGTGGCTAATGTCATTTTTCAAATTCAAAGGATCAGTGCTTTAAATAATATTTCTATAAATTCCGTGAATTTAGACAGAGTACCCGCTCAGCAAAAGTCAGAAAATACCCTGATTAAAAACTATGGCATCCTGAGGATTTCTATGAGCCTGGTTGGTTCCTACGAGTCTTTTAAGGAACTGTTAAAATTCTTAGAGAATAATATCAGGATTATTAATCTTGGGACTTTAAGGGTTTATCAGGCCAATGAATTAGACAAGGGAATTTTTAATTATGAATTAGTCGTGGATACCTACTATCAGACAAAATGAAAAGTGTAAAAATCAAAATGACAATGCAAAATTCAAAATTAAAGAATCTTAAAATAAATCCCGAAGGGATACCGAAATTTTACATTTTGATGGTTCAATGCTCACCACAAGTTATTTAAATTTTAAATTTTTATTATGGCTATTATAATATCCGAAGAAAAAAAACAATTTAACTGGCTGCCATTTTTAATATTGGGGATTATATTACTGGTTGCTATTATGGGTTCGTACCTGCTTTTTTTTACAAACGCTCCGCTTATTGAGTATATTGCTCCTACTAGCCAAAAGAGGATCTCAGATATTTCGGCTATAAACAGCGATCAATTTATCAGTACATTAAGCAGTACCAAAAAAGATCTTCAGGGCAGGGTAAAGCAACAAGGGTCTACTTTTTTATCCGGTTTTAAAACAGGATCGGTATCTACTAATCCCGTAAAAAGTAATCCATTTCTTGGCTTTTAGAAATCAACTAATAACGAATTAATACGAATATTCGAATCAAAGATAATTTTTTAGAAATTAGAAATTAGAAATTAGAAATTTTTATATTATATGGATGCACAAGTTTTATTAAAAAATCTAGTAGAGAAGAAGTTAATCGATCAAGAAAGTTCAGAAAAGATTCTTCGTGAATCTTTTTTAACTCAAAAAAGTGTAGAGGAGATCATCTTCAATAAGCGATTAGTAGATGATGTTGAAATAGCTAAAACCAAGAGCCAAATTTTAAAGGTTCCTTTTAAACAATTTAAGGCGGAAACTATTGGCAGAGATATTTTACAATATATTTCAGAAGAAACCGCCAGAACGTATAAAGTTGTTCCACTTTCTAAAACCGCAGATATGTTGGTGGTTGGCATGGTTAATCCGGACGATCAGAAAGCTCAAGATGCTTTGAAGTTTACCGCAAAGCAGCTTCAAATAAATCTCGGTGTATTTTTAATAACCTATGGAGATTACGATTCTATTTTAAGGAAATTTTCTCCATTTAAAGATGAGGTGGATATGGCCATCAAATCGCTTAATTTAAAGAATATTAAAATTACCTCAAAAGAAAAAATCGTTCAGCTAGAAGAAAAAGTTTCAGTTACTGAGGATGCCCCAATTATTAAAATAGTTGCATCCACGCTCAGAGAGGCGGTTAATTTAGGGGCCTCCGATATTCACTTTGAGCCTGAAAGATTATTTATGAGGGTGCGCTTTAGATTGGACGGAGACTTGCAGGAAATGAACCAGATGCCCATAGAGCTTCATCAGCCGATTATTTCCAGAATTAAAGTTATGGCGAATTTGAAAATTGATGAAAATCGTATTCCACAAGATGGAAGATTTAAAACTACGGTTTTTGGAAGGGACATAGATTTTCGTATTGCTACCTTTCCAACACCGGCCGGAGAAAAAGTAGCTATACGTATTTTGGATTCGTCGGTTGGACTAAAGGGTTTGGACGATCTTGGTCTCAGGGGCGAGAACTCCTTATTGGTAAAAGAGGCGATTGCAAAACCCTATGGCATGGTTTTGGTTACTGGCCCAACGGGTTCGGGTAAATCCACAACTCTTTATGCTTTATTGCAGATTTTAAATAAAGTTGAAGTAAATATAGTGAGCTTGGAAGATCCGGTTGAATACTATATGGATGGTATAAACCAATCACAAGTAAAACCAGAGATTGGATATGATTTTGCAGCCGGATTAAGACAGATTTTGAGGCAAGACCCCGATATTATTATGGTTGGCGAAATTCGCGATAGTGAAACTGCATCTCTGGCTGTTCACGCTGCGCTTACCGGACACGTGGTGCTTTCCACCCTTCACACAAATAATGCTGTTGGTGTTATACCTCGCCTTATGGATATGAAAGTAGATTCCTTTTTAATTCCCTCGTCTTTAAATCTAGTTGTTTCTCAGAGATTGGTTTCTAAGCTTTGCGAGAAATGTAAAAAAGCCGAACAGGCTCCGGCTCCGGTTATAGAAATTATTAAAAAAGAATTATCAATGCTACCAGAGACTACTAGGGCTTCTTTACAAATAAAAGAGCCATTTACTATCTATAGGCCAGTTGGTTGTTTGGCATGTAAAAATAAGGGCGTTATTGGTAGAATTGGTCTTTTTGAAGTTTTTAAAATGACCAAGGAATTAGAAAGGATAATCAATAGCGGTGCGAACGAGGCGGCTATTTTAGGAGAAGCAAAGAGACAGGGGATGGTAACTTTACGACAAGATGGAATTTTAAAAGCTTTAGAGGGAATTGTTGGTATCGATGAAATTCTTAGAGAGACTTCAGAGGAGTAAATTCCTAATTACCAATACCCAATTCCCAATAAAATTCTAAATGTCCAACGCCAAAAACAGATTAGACACTTGAAATTAAAGAATTAGGCATTTTGTTAGAAATTAGAAATTGGATATTAGAAATTATTTTTTCAAAAGAGATGTCGTAAAACTAATTATGTTAAACTAATTATAATTAATATAGAGTTATTTATAGATATATGGCTATAGATCCAGCAGTTTACAAACAAAGACTAAACGACCTCCTTTTGACCACGGCAAAACAAGGTGCTTCTGATTTGCATCTTTCAGTCGGTCGTAGACCAACTTTAAGAATTGACGGCATTTTAATTGGTATTCAAAAAGAGCCAATTTTAGCGCCGGAGGACGTTGAGGGCATAGTTCTGTGTCTTTTAAATGAAGAACAAAAAAAAGTTTTTTATGAAGAAAAACAATTAGACTTCGCCTTTTCTTTTGAGGACAAGGCCAGATTTAGGTGCAACGTTTATTTCCAGAGAGGTTTTATATCAGCAGCTCTAAGACTTATTCCAGCCGAAGTAAAAACCATTGAAGAGCTGGGTCTTCCTTCCATTCTTCATGATTTTGCCAAACTTTCTCAGGGTTTTGTATTGGTGGTGGGTCCGGCTGGACACGGAAAATCAACTACTTTAGCCGCTATTCTTGATGAAATCAACCATCAAAGAACCGATCATATTATTACCGTAGAAGATCCCATAGAATATCTTTTTGTTCAGGATAGATGCATAATTTCCCAAAGAGAAGTTAAGCTTGATACACCAACATTTAATTCTGGCCTAAGAACTGTTTTACGCCAAGACCCGGATGTTATTATGGTCGGCGAAATGAGAGACGCTGAATCCATTAGTACGGTCATGACCGCGGCCGAAACAGGTCATTTGGTTTTTTCCACTCTTCATACAAATTCTGCTTCACAGACCATTGATAGAATTATTGATAGTTTTCCGCCGGGTCAGCAGGGCCAGGTCACTTCCCAATTAGCCGCAACTTTAGTCGGTATTATTTCTCAAAGACTTATTCCAAGAATTGATGGCGGCAGAGTTCCTGCCTATGAAATAATGTTGGTTAATTCTGCGGTTAGAAACCTAATTAGAGAGAGAAAGTCCTATCAAATTGATTTAGTTATTGAAACTAATATGCAGGAAGGTATGAGCACGCTAAATAGATCACTAGTTAATTTAGTAAGAAGCAAGCAGATCTCTCTTGAAAATGCAGAATTATATTCTTTAAATCCATCAGAATTAAGGATTTTATTGGAGAGGATGTAGAATAATGTAAAGTTTAAATATCAAAATGGAAAGTGACAATGCAAAATTTAAAAATTTTTTCTGTCATTCCCGCCCCTCGAGTAGGCTCGGGATAAACTCCAGCGGGAATCTAGGTAGCAATATTCTCTGGGGGTCTGGATTCCACATCAAGCGCGGAATGACAAGATTTTCTTCTCTTAAATTTTATCATTTTAATCTGTCATTTTGATTTTTGATTTTTGCATTTTTAATTTTATATTATGAAGTTTAAATACACCGCCAGAACTCAAACAGGGGAACTACAAACAGGATTTGTAGAGGGTGTAAACCGGGAAGCGGCTTACAATATTTTGATTGGCAATAATCTGTATTTGTTAAGCCTGGAATCATCTGAGGAGATTCATTGGTATGACCCGGTTGTTAATTTTTTAAAAAAGGTAAAAAAGAAAGACATTATGATATTCACGCGTCAGTTCGCCGTGCTTTTAGGTGCCAAAATTTCTCTTGGCGATTCTTTAAAAAATGTTTATAAACAAACAACGAACCTAACCTTGAGGGAGGTAATCGGAGAGGTTTCTTCAGATGTCGATTCTGGTCTCTCATTGTCTCAAGCCCTAGAGCGCCACGGTGAAATATTTTCTAATTTTTATATTAGCATGGTCAGATCCGCCGAGATTACCGGTCGAGTTGACGAAGTAATTACTTTTTTGGCTGATTATTTGGAAAAAGAGTATATTTTTGGAACTAAAATAAAAGGGGCGCTTACTTATCCGGTAATAGTTTTTGCTTTAATTTTTGTCGTGGCTGGAATTATGGTGGGATTTGTTTTCCCTCAGCTTACCCCTATTTTTAAAGAATCAAATATAGAGCTTCCTGTTTTTACCAAAATATTCTTATTTTTAGGTGAGTTTATTCTAAGATGGTGGTTGGTTCTTATAATATTTTTTATTATGATAGCTATAAGCCTGGTTAATTATTTTAAAAGTTCGGAAGGAAAGGTTGTTTTTGATGAAGTGGTGGTAAAACTTCCGGTTTTTGGAAATCTATTTAAACAAATATATATAGCCAGATTTGCTGAATCCACTAGCGTTCTTATTAAAGGCGGTATTCCGGTGGCTCAAGCTCTTGAAATTTCCGGACACACCGTCGGCAGTATCGTTTATAGCGATGCCATAAAAGATTTAGCCGATGCTGTTCGAGAGGGTGTTTTACTGTCTAATGCTATAGAGCAGAATAGTAATTATTTCCCGTCATTGGTTAGTCAAATGGTAGCGGTAGGCGAGAGCACCGGTCAATTAGATGCACTTTTATCCAGGGTGGCGAATTTTTATACAAGAGAAGCAGGAGAAACAATTGATAATTTAGTCGAGCTTATTCAGCCGGCCCTTATGATAGTTATGGGTATTGCGGTTGGAATATTATTTGCCGCCGTCCTTCTTCCGATGTATGGATTGGTACAAGCATTTTAAACTAAAACAATTTTTAATTTCTAATTACTAATTTCTAAATAATGACTCAAATCCTAAAAAGAATACGATTTATACGAAAGTTAAAAAAAATCATTAATGATTAGGATTTGTTTAGGTCAATTAGAGCAATTAGGTCAATTAGAAATTATGAATATGATTGTGGATAATTATTAAAATTTTAGTGTATAATATATAATATATGAAAAATTTAAAAAATAATTCTGGTTTTACTCTTATTGAAGTCTTAATTGTTATTTCTATTATTGGTCTTTTGAGTGCCGCTACATTAATTGGTTTGGGTACTTTTAGAGGGCAGGGACGAGACGCAAGGCGATTAAGTGATCTTCGACAATTACAGAATGGTTTAGAGCTTATTTACGCAAAAACTGGTTCGTACCCCGACAATATAAACGATTCTACTTTTTTGGCTGCTAAGATCGGCGTTACATCGGCACCTAAAGACCCAGGTACTAACATTGCTTATTCCTATAGTAAGACTAACTGCTCGACTTATTCCTATATGTTAGCTGCTACATTAGATGCGGAAGCGGGAAGCAAGATATATAATGATAGTGCTTCGAGTGACTGTGGTATAACGTGCGCACCGAAAACTTATTGCATCGGTTTTTAAACAATTTTAAATGTTTACAGCCTTATACCTCTTTTTAATCGGCCTTTGTGTCGGAAGCTTCTTAAATGTAGTTATTTTTCGTTATTTTCCGGAAGACGGTTTTTTTTGCAATATTAAAAAATGCGATGGACGTTCAAAGTGTATGACCTGTGAAAAAACACTCAAATGGTATGAGCTTATTCCGGTTGTAAGTTTTTTTGCTCAACTTGGACGCTGCCGCGGTTGCGGGGCAAAAATTTCTTGGCAATATCCTTTGGTGGAGCTAGCTGGCGGTCTAGTTTTTCTCTTGCCCCTTTATTTCTCAACCTACAATTCATTATTCAATATTCCTAATTCATCACTTCTTATTTTCAGCGCTATTTGGATAGCGATATTTTCGATCCTGATCTTGATCTGGGCAATCGATTATAAATTTTATATTATTCCCGATGAATTAAATATTTTTTTAGCCGGCCTAGGTATTTTATTAGTTGCGGAAAATAGTTTTTATAAAAATTTTTCCGGTTTTGGTCAGGGTTCTTTTCTTGGGAGTTTTTCCATGCTTTTTGAATTCAGGGGAAATATTTGGACGAATCATTTATTGGGCGCCGTCATTGCCTTGTCAATAATTGGTTTAATAATAGTGCTTACTCGCGGAAAGGGGATGGGAATAGGTGATTTAAAACTGGCTGGGGCGCTGGGTATTATTTTCGGCTGGCCGGATACTATTTTTGTTTTGGTTTTCTCTTTTATAATTGGCTCTATTTATGGAATTTATCTTTTAATAAGACGTATTAAAGGATTTAAAGATTGTGTGCCCTTTGGACCATTTTTAGTTTTAGGCTCAGTTACTGTAATTTTCTTTGGCCAAAATATTTTAGGCCAATATTTTAAGTTTTTTGAGCTCTTGTAATATTTCGTAGCGAAATATAATACCAATCTACGAATGGATACTAATCAACAAATGACAACGAATAAGAAGGTGCCAGACGGAAAAGTGATCTATCCGGAACTCTCTTATACACTCACAGGTATTTTATTTAATATTCACAATATGAACTAGGTCAATACGCGAGAGAGAAGCAATGCGGGGATCTGCTTGAGAAATGCCTCAAAGAAATATCTATGCCTTATGACCGTGAATTTCCCATCGGAAACACCGGAAATATTATAGACTTCGTAATAGATAAGAAAATTGTTCTTGAACTAAAAGCTACCCGCACTATTATCAATGATCATTTCCGACAAATTCAAAACTATCTTCAGCAAAGTAATTTTAAATTAGGTATACTAGTAAATTTTAGGCAAAAGTATTTAAAGCCGGCGCGAGTAATTCGCATTGATAATCCTCATAATTCGTAGCCATTCGTTATTATTTGTAACATTCGTATATTAGTATTATAGCCAAGTGGAGGGTACATCTTTTTAAATAAATTTTATTATATAATTAGGACATGATTAAAAAGTATTTAAAGGCGCAATACGGCTTTACTCTTATTGAAATTGTAACTGTAATAAGTATCATAGCTGTTCTTTCAGCTGTCTTATTGGTAAATAATAGGTTGAGTGAATCTCAGCTTAATTTGTCTACAGATGCGGCTGGTATAGCCAGCGCCGTAAGCAGAGCCAAGGCTCTAACCTTACAAAATTTATCCGGCGATATTTGTGGTTATGGAGTTTCTTTTAAGTTCAGCAATGTTGCCGACTCAAAAGATTATTATGTAATTTTTAAAGATTTTAAAAATGCGCAAGGAATCTGCGACGATATTTATACTAATTCAAATGAAATTTTACCCGGCCAGGAAAGTCGACAAGATTTAGGGGGTGGTATTAGATTTGTCAGTAGCGGAAATTATGCGCTTAAAGATGTTGTGTTTTATTCTTCAGATGCCAAAGTTAAATTAACCGGGTTTACTGACACATCAAATATTAAAATTACCGATGCCGGAGCTGGATTTGTTACTATAAAAACAGAATCCATACCGTCTTCTTTTAAAACTTTAAAAATTACTACAACGGGTCAAGTTACAACGAAGTCCGGTCAATATACAATAATAGATGATTTTGATGACGACTTGATAATAGAGCCGTGTATCGGAGACGATTGCATTATTCTTCCTCCAGAGGACTGCATTCCGGATTGCAGCTGTGCTAATGGTTTAGCTGTCGGAGAAACGTGTTCTGATACTTGCGGAGGAACGTGCGTCGCTACTGGTGGTGGGGGTGGCTGTCCGCCTCAACCGACTTGTAATGATATAAATACTTCTACCGGCGCAGCCTGTGTTGCCTGTTCAGAACCTAATACATGTCAATCAATAAATAATACATATCAATGTCTACCTCCAGCATGTGGGAATGATATTATTGAGGGATCTGAGGTCTGCGATGGAACCGATCTCAATAGTCAAAGCTGTGCAATTCAAGTTCCGGGTTCTATTGGAAGTTTATCGTGTAATAATCAATGTTCTGCTTTTATAACCACTTCTTGCATTGTTTCAAATCCTGCGCCGGTTCTTAATTATATTGATCCCATAATCAAAAATGTTGGTGATCCTGATTTTATTTTGAGGGTGTATGGGGGTGGTTTTATTCCAAGTTCAAAAATCAGATTTAATGGCCTTGATCGTACTACGACATTTGTAAGCGCCGCCCAGCTTACCGCCGCTATTTCGGCAACGGATTTAGCTACTTCCGGAAATAAGGCTATTGCGGTTTTCACTCCAGCTCCTGGAGGCGGCACTTCGGGCACAGTAAATCTTACGGTCAATCCTGCCAATAATCCTGTTCCGGTAATATCTTCCATTTCCCCAACTTCTAAAACAGCCGGAAGCCCCGCATTTACTCTTACTGTGAACGGAAGTAATTTTATTAATAGCTCGATTGTAAAATTAAACGGCTCTAATCGTTCAACAGCATTTGTAAATTCTACTCGACTTGATGCCGGTATTACTGCCACGGATATAGCTACAGCCGGCACTAAGAGTATTACAGTTTTTACTCCTACTCTGGGGGGTGGCACTTCGGTCATAGTAAATCTTTCGGTTAATCCAGCCAACAATCCTTATCCTGTACTATCCTCAATTTCTCCAACCACAGCAACGCTTGGAAATATTGTATCTATTACAGTAAATGGTAATAATTTTATTCCGTCATCCAAAGTGTATCTTAATGGAGCATTAGAACTTGCTACTATATTTAATAGTTCTACAAAACTCACTGCAAGTTGGTTAGCTTCATTTTTAGGAAATAAGAATATTACAGTATTCACTCCTCCTCCTGGTGGGGGAATGAGTAAGTGGGCTGTGCTTACAGTTAATTCACCTCCTCCTACTACATGCACAGCTGCAATGTGCACTCAATGGGGAACTTGTTCAGGTTCGTCCCAAACTTGTACGGCGTTTAATCAAACTTGTACTGGGAGTGTGAGTAGGAGCTGTACAGTTACTTGTACCTGGGGTAGTAAAGCGTACCGTGTAGGCGAAAATTGTATTGAAAGTAGCGTTTTTTTCTATGCGTGTGGGAGTTCTTTTCCCCATGTAACCATTGATAACACCTGTCTTAGTAATGGCACATGGTTTAGGCGTACAGGCTGTACTAAATCTCTGGCGCCCGTTACCTGTGGCCTATAGTTTTTTTAAAGAAACGTCGATGTTACCAAATTTTAAAATGACCCATATCCAAAAAAAACTTAATTTTGTATTCGTCGGATTCTTTTTAATTTTAGTTCTAGCTTTAGTGAGTTATAATCCGCAAAATAAAGGGCTAAGTGGCGACCAGCGCAGGCGACATCACGGGTTTTGCCTGGGATGAAAATATCGGCTAAATAAGTTTTTTCAGCACGAACCGTGATGACAATATTATATTGCCCATTTCCATATGATATAATTTAGAAATGAGTATGAGATTAATAAACCAAAAAGGACTTGCCCAGAGCTCGTTGAAGGGATTCACTCTTATCGAGCTAGTAGCCGTCATAGGAGTTTTAGTTGTTGTTTCAGGTGTTTTATTGGTTAACAATAGACTAAATGAATCTCAGCTTAGTTTAAACACAGATGCAGCTGGTATAGCCGGCGCCGTAAGCAGAGCCAAGGCTCTAACCTTACAAAATTTATCCGGCGACACTTGTGGTTATGGCGTACGTTTTGATGTCGGTAGTAAATCCTATTCAATTTTTAAAGATATTAAAGTTGACGGAGTTTGCGACAATATTTACACCGAATCAAATGATGAAATATTGCCCGGACAAGAAAGCCAACAGAATTTAGGAAATAATATAATATTTTATAATCCGGAGACTTCCGATAGCGTATATAATTTATTAATAACAGATGTAGTATTTTATTCTTCTGATGCCAAGGTTAAATTAACGAGTTTTAATGATTCAGATATAAGTCCGGCCGGAATGGTTATTATACAAACTGACACTCCTTCGCCATCATATAAAACTTTAAAAATTACTATATCCGGCCAAGTAACAACTAAGTCCGATCGATATGCAACAATCGAAAATTTTGATAATGGTGTGTTGGCCGATGAAGGGGAGATAGGAGAAGGTGAAGAGCCGTTGATTATTGAAGATTGTATTGAGGATTGTAGTTGTGCTATTGGCTTAGCTTCGGGTTTAACTTGTCGTGGTGTTTGCGGGGGAACTTGTTATGCTGGCGGCCCGGGCGGATTACAATGCAGTCCCGACCCATTAGATCCAAATTGCAAAGATTCTAATAATAATAATACTTGTGGCGACACAGATGTTTGCGGGGCTCCATGTAAGACCTGTCTGGGTAATCAAATTTGTCAAAATAAAGTATGTATAGTTTATGATTGTTCCGGAAAAAATTGCGGAGAGATTTCTGGTGGTGGTTCTGGTTTGACTTGTCCTGGTGCTTGTCCCGCCGGAACAGGGAAGTGCACACTTACTTCTCCCTACCGATGCGTTGTAGATTCTGTCGGATTAAGATTGGATTCCATTTGGCCTCCAGCTACTAATAAAGCTCAATAGTTTATTACACTATTATTAATAAAAATAATGATATAATTTATTTATGGATAAAAAAATAAAAATACATACGATAACGACACTGATATCGATTGTATTTTCTTTTTTAGTTATTGATTCGGCATTTGCGATGTTGAAAGAGCCACTTAAAAACTCTAGTGGGTTTATTTTGGCTAATAAGGTTTTTTCTGGAAAATTTGATATCGATGTTGATGGAATCAAAACACCCATACCTCTTCAAAGCGCCATGGAGAACGATAAGATTGATATTCCAAAGAATGTGATGACTTCTCTTGGACTATTTGAAGTCACAAAGTCGACAACTGGTTTTATATTTCAACAAACCCCGACCTATAATATAGAGCACACAGAGACTAGTACTTTTATTAATTCCCAAAAGAATACCTTAGTTTTTACTGGCCTATCTGAAAAAACCGACACGTCGGGATTTAGATTTTATGATGCTCCTTATACTCCCACACCTGTCAAGAAAGATCCCGTATCGGTTCGAGATCCTATTTTAGCTGATTTAGCGGCTTTTTCGTCTGGTTTTTGTATTAGTGGGTGTGCTAGCGGCGACTTTGACGTGGTTTCGCAATCAGGAGGGAGTGGTGTCACATTAGAGATGAAGGGCGATGTACCTACTTTAATTGTTCCTAAAACAGATACCCCTGACCCCAATACTTCATCCACTCCGCCACCTTCTCCAACCGGTGAAACTCGAACCAATTACGTATCTTTTCCCTATCAACAACAGACTAATTATTTGGATGAGATTATAGGTTTTAACATAGCTTGGAAATTACAACCGGAGACAACTGAAATTATCAGTGAAATTACTAATAAAACCCCAACAACCGATGTGTATATGAGGATTTTTGTTCCTAATCCGGATCCCGAGGTGAATTCCGCGATTTTTGCATACAATTATGAACGTAATTCTGATTATATTCCTCCAAAAACAAAGTGTGTTCCCGAAGTATCACCGAGTGATAGTATAAAGATCGATCTTAATAATCCAGGAAGCGGAAAGGGAAGGGTACTTATTTCTGCGAATGGGAATCCTTACGTATTTACCGGCTTTTCGGGGGATTGTACAGGTACGAGCTCCTGCGCCATTGAAAATCTTGATGTCCCCAAAGCGGTAATTGCTTCTTTTGGTTTGCCAACTATAAGTGCGTGTGATCAATAATTTTATAACCACTCTTAATCAAATACTTTTTCATAAAGGTAAATTAATAAAAAATAACTAAATCCCCGCTTATTAAAATAATAAATATAAGACTATTTCTAGATATGAATATTAAGATTTTTTCTAATTTTAAAAAAAGTACCGTAGTAATTATTACAATACTTTGTGTTGCAACTATTATCTCTTCTTTTTTTATTATTAATAAAATTTATGATACTCCAGTTCGCAATGTTGCGGTTGAATATCCGCCAACACCGGTATTTCAAGAATCGTTGAGATTATCATCTCCGGAAGAAACGGGGGAGTCTACTCAATCAGAGGGAATAGCAACGACCTCCGAAGAAATTTTTGTGCCCGTTATTAAAGGGGAATATCCTAAGCAAGTTATTATTTCGCTCAAATCCTGGAGCGATATAGAATCGGCTAAAGCTATTATTATTAAAAATAATGGGAAGATAATTAGAGTTTTAAATTGGCCGACAAAAAATGTTATTATTGCGAGCTTGCCGGATAAAAATGCGGAAGACGGAATTTTAAAAAATTCTTTTTGGGCAAAATTAGTTGGGGGAATTGGTTTTTCTTCTTTGGGAAATAAATTAGATGGAGGTATAGATTATATTGAAGAAGATAAGGAAATTTATGCCAACGGACAGATAACTGATTGGGGAATACCATATATCCAAGCGGATAAGGTATGGGCCGAGGGTTTTCGCGGAAAAGGCGTTAAGGTGGCAATTTTAGACACCGGAGTTAAACGAGATCATCCCGATCTGATTGCCAATATTAAGGGGGGAATTAATTTTACTGTTAATTCTACAACTACTGGTCCTGGTCTGTGTTGGGATGAAGATTATCAGGACTACTACGATTGTGTCGTTACTGTTGATGTTGTTGATCCAAATAAATGGGATGATGATCAGGGGCACGGCACCGCAATGGCCGGCATAATTGCCGCTACTGATAATAATATTGGCATTGTTGGCGTTGCGCCAGAAGCTGATTTGTATATAGTAAAAGTTTTAGGCGGTAGTAATAGTTCTGGTAAACTAAGCGATATAATTTCTGGTATTTATTGGGCCGCGGAGAACAACATGGATATCGCAAGTATGAGTTTTGGCTGTTCTACTTGTAATTCACAAGATCAAGATGATGCATTAAATTATGCTTACGAGCGTGGCGTTCTACTTATAGGATCTAGTGGAAATGATGGGGTGACGGGGGAAGCGATTGGTGGCCCGTCGAAAAATAATAATGTTATCGCGGTTGGCGCAATTGGATTAGACAAAGAAATTACCGCTTTTAGTTCTTATGGTCCGGAAGTTGACTTGGTTGCTCCGGGAGATGGAATTATTTCAACAAAGAAGGAGGGCGGCTATGGTATCGGTCGGGGTACGTCAGATGCTGCTCCGATGGTATCGGGAGTAGCGGCACTTATTTTATCTAAATATCCAGAATGGACCCCCGCACAAATTAGAGACAAGCTTATTTCCACCGCAATTGATTTTGGATCTCCAGGAAGGGATGATTATTATGGCTATGGATTAGTAAATGCAATAGACAGTGTAATTTCTAGGCCCCCGGTAATAATTAATCTTCTTACACCAAAGGGTGGAGAGCGTTGGTTAAAGGGTGTACAGCATGAAATTCGATGGAACACAGTTAATCTAACTAGTGAGGATACGGTAAATGTTAATCTTATTAACCAAACTAGCGGGGTTATCTATCCAATTGCATTAAATGTTGTTAATAGTGGCAGTATATTACTTGCTATTCCTATGGATAAGCCGGATTCAGATAACTATTATCTTGAAATAAGTTGTGGATCGGGTTTTTATCCAAAATGTGAATCAGTAAAAAGTGGAAATATTGAAATTTTTTCACCACCTTCTGAACAGGCCTTAAAAGTTATTTCTCCAAATGGAGGAGAGAAGTGGGCGCAGGGAACAATTAAAACAATACAGTGGGCGGCGAATTATCTTGGAGGAGCAAATATCGATGTTACTCTTTTACAAAAAAAACAAATTCCAATATATACGTACAGCGGTAATACATTATCGCTTAGCGCAGTTGATCGTACCTGTTATGATCCCTCGAATTGTTTAAGTGGAGTTGATGGGTGGAGTATATATGATGCCGCGGGGCTTAAGAATCTTATTAATCCAGATGCAGCTCCAGTACCCCCGCCGTCAGATACGTGTGATGGTATAATTACCGGAGAAAAAACCAGATTTGCTTGCCCGGCAACATATACCAGTAATCAGTTTTCTTGTACGGACGTATCTAACGAAAATTGGACAACACGGGGAGCATTGACATTGGCCAGAACTACTACCTGTTCTTATGCAAAAGGTCTCCAAATAAATACTTGTTATGATCCTTTAAATTGCAAAGATTGGTATTATGGTTGGTCTGTTTATGATCCCGCAAGAAGATTTCCTCCTCGTTTCGATGGAGAGATGAGCCGCGATAACCCACCACCGGATACTTGTAACGGCAGTAGAAAGCCATTTGTTTGTCCATCAACATATCCTACCTCTAACTTTACCTGTACTGATATTTGGTCAGGTTCCGTTTCTTGGGCGAGGACTGTTAATTGTGAATATACGCCCGTTCAATCTGGTTCCTACGAGGCGATTGTTCCTATAAAAACATTAGCAGACAGTGTTCTAAATACGGGATCGTTAGAAATTAATGTACCAACAAGCATACTTTCATTTACCGGATCTGAATTAACCAATACAAACTACTATAGATTTATAAGAACGGATTCCGATCTCAAAAATTGGTATTGGTTTTATGATGCATCGGCAAGTAATACTTCTGGCGGTGGGTGGGTAAATGCACCGCCACTAGATACTTGCGATGGAAATAGTACCGACAATTTTGTTTGCCCTGTAAATTCTATGCTTAAAAATACCATAAACTGTGTTGATGTTGAGCAATCGGGAGGTAATGCTTTGGATTATTTTAGTCGTGACGTTTCGTGTAAATATGAAAATAAAAATATAAGCGTTGGAGATAACTATTTAATCCAGCTTAGCTGTAATAACTTTACAGAAAAATGTACTAAAGGCATAAGCAGTTCTCCTTTTAGTATTGTCAGTATAGAGAATCCTAAGATTCTTACTATTAATAAAGCCGGTATTGGTAGAGTAGCTGATGGAAATATAAGTTGTGGAGTCACTAGGGGATCTTGTCAGGAAAATTATGAAATAGGAACAGTTGTAAATTTATCTGCCGATACAGATAGTAATTCCGGCTTATTATTTTCAGGTTGGTCCGGGGCTTGTACTGGTACTGGTGCATGTCAAATTACTATGAGCAGTGATAAATCAGTGACCGCTACTTTTTCTAATAAATTTCTTATTCTTACCGCAACCACCACCGATCCATTATCAAGATTTTCGGGTTGGTCGGGGGCTTGTATTACCGACGGAACTTGTCCAACTAGCTGGTCTTCAGAATGTGGCGCTGGAACTGTTATCCCGTGTCGTATTACGGTAAGCAGTGATCAGGTAGTTTCTCCAATGTTTGATTCCGTCGCTTTATCTGCCCCAAGAAATCCCAATGTTGAGTATAAACAATATGGTTTGGAACTGAAATGGGATGCTCCAAGCAGTGATGGAGGTAGCCCTATTATCGGTTATAAAGTTGAAAGATATATTGGTAATGACATTGGTGACCCGGGTGTACTTTGTCCATTTTTACACGAATCATTTTTACCGGGCAAGGTTCCAACGGTGCCCTTTTTGCCAAGCTCAGATGCCTTGCCAATTTTGGCTGCTACCGTTACTAGTATTCCGGATAATATAGATTATGATTCTAGAAAATGTTATGTATATTCGATTAAGGCTGTAAATCAAGCTGGTCAGGAAAGCCCGCCTGCTATGATCCAAAATCATCTTGCTGATAACCGCGCTATAGTTCGCACACCAAATATAAAAGGACCATTCACTCTCAAGGGTGCGGGCTTTACGTCGGGAGCAATAGTTAAAATTTATGACGATGCCACACCTTCGCCGAATACTCTCGAATGTACCGGATGGGTAGTTGCAGATTCTAATACAATTAATAATGGAAGTTGTATTATTCCTGATGTTGCTCCGGTTGGAAAATGGAATGTGCGTGTAAGTATTGGTAATCAGGTAGCTACTCTTTTGGGTGGTTTTACAATTGCTCCGCCCACAACTGATCAGGCACCAAGCAGTCTTACATTTCAACCGCCAACAGTTACCGTAAAAGATAATAAAATTACTCTAAACTCAATTATAGGTAAAAATATATTAAGTGGTGCTGCTGTTAAATTGGTAAATAGAGATAATTTAAGCCAGCAAATTAATTGCTTCAACATTTCTAAACTTAATGATTACAATGCCAATGGTACAAGTATACTTAATGGTGGAGATTGTAATACTGATAATGTCGGCTTCGAGATACTTCCCGATAGTTGGTGGCATTTGGTTGTAGAAAATAGTGCTAAGACAAATAAATTTGTGGCAACTTCTTCTGTTTTGATAAATACCAAATGCGACCCTGTTAAAAACTGTACAAATGAAGATGGAACCCAAAGAGTATGTGGTTCTAATGGTTGTGGTGGTTTGTGCAGTGGTGGCCCAGTCACGGCGGTTTGCAATGTAGATTCATATTTTGGAACTTGTTCCGGTGTTGGAACAAAGACTTGTAATAGCAACGGAACTTATAGTGCTTGCTCGATTTCTCCCAGTGCTGATCCGCGTATAGCTGCTTGTTCTGGAAAAGAATGTGGTAGTGATACTTGCGGTGGATATTGTACCGATCCTACTAATAATCAACCCGGAACGCTAACAAAATCTTGTACTAAGTCAGAAGCTTTTGGGTCTTGTTCAGGTATTGGAATAAAAACCTGCACGAGTGGAAAATACGGCACTTGCGATGTTCCTGCCGATACCGATCCTCGTCCAGCCGCTTGCTTAAATAGATTGTGCGGTTCAGATGGTTGCGATGGTTGGTGTAAAAATTATGCCGTTGTGAAACCGGATAATGAAGGTATTATTGAAAAGACTTCAAGTAAGGCATGTACGGCATGTAATAATACTGCCGGAACTCAGCTATGCCTTGGATTCACTTCTTATTCCTCATGTACTCCCAATACTCCACTATGCGCGGGTAAAGTATGTGGTCCCGATGGTTGTGGGGGAACGTGTGGGACAACTCTTTGCGGGCAAGGAACGGTATGTAATGATTCTGGTACAGCGTGCAGAAATAAATAATAAAAGTAAAAACCCGCTCAGTTGAGCGGGTTTTTGGTTTAGAACTGCAGTCCTATTCCTCCGGAAACTGAAGAGAAATAATTTCGTTCTAAGTATTCATTACTATCGAGCTTATCGAATACATTATGCGTTGTTATATTTCCTATTTTCCAGTAGTTGAATTCGGAGAATAGCATCATGTTTTTGTATATCTTAACTTCAGCGCCTCCTCCTATTTTAGTGTATTTTCCAGAGCCGGAATATTTAAATTTTGTTCCGGTATCTATTCCTTCGTAAGCTCCTTTGCTTTTCCCTGTTCCGATTACGAAGTAGGGAGAAAATGCCACACCTTTAATATTCAGAGGCGTTCTGAACTTAAGATTTAATCCATAATTATTAAATCTATGGTTTTGTTCACCCCACGATCTTTTTCGATAGAAGTTGGTGTTTAAATATTCTCCCTGAAGTTCTACATATTTACAGGGTGAATATCCAAATTGGATTGAAAGTGGCAGGCTGCTGTCGTAATGATAACGGCCTTGCTCTCTGTCTCCTAATTTGTAACCATTTCCCAGTCCCACTGCGACGCTGAATTTAGGCATTTTTTTCGGTGTCGCTTCCGGCTCAAAAGTTCCTCTCGGAACTTTTATCGTCTCGATACTTTTATCGTTGACGATTTTCTGAAGTTCCTCTTTTGTCGGTTGCCCATCATTGAGGGAAACTTCTTTTTTAGATACGGCCGGAGTCTTCGTTTTAGACTGAACGAGATTCCTTTTCTGTACAAAGTCTTCCGCGTTTATCCTAGGGACAAACACAAAAGAGGGTATTACTATAACAGCCATCAGAACGAGCCATACATTTTTCATACTATTCTCCTCGGGCAACGCCTTGGCGTTTTGCCCTATTCATTAAGTTTTCAAAACTAATTTCTAATTAATATAATAGCACTAATTTAATAAATTGTCAAACAGCAGGGTCATGTAAAGGATATGGAACAGTCTAGAGTGATTTGGATAAGTAATAGAAAGGGTTTTTCTCTCTTTTTCTTGTGTTGAATTTGAAAGTCAATTCTGACACATATTCTTGGGCATACTTTCTAGTAAAGTGATGAT